>Ga0172380_10006584_pt1 | contig 13431 bp, 14 predicted proteins | sample Leawe162metaG_FD_119747 | JGI IMG/M metagenome (GOLD analysis project Ga0172380, IMG submission 119747) | Leachate microbial communities from a municipal landfill in Southern Ontario, Canada - Leachate well 162 metaG | ecosystem: Engineered > Solid waste > Landfill > Unclassified | place... | reverse complement strand
TTTAAGGATTGGGATTTGATACTTGGATTTAGTAAAACTAAAAATAATAATGAACCGATGAAAATAAATTTATTCATTTTTATCTCCTATAACTATCTCGGTTTAATTGCGCTGGCAGATTTAGAGTACCAAAAGATTATCCGCTAGTTTAATATTTTTGTAATCATAATCAACCAGAAAAATGATTTCGCTTGAGCGTTGTTTAAACAGTTTGGCTGTTCTCTTTATCTACTTTTTGGGGGAGGATCATTCATCAATAAAATATTATACATCGGTTGATTTTGAAGAAAGAAACATTAAATTAGTAGCTTAGCTCTTGGTACTCTAAAGGAGGGAAAGATCAAAGCAGTTTTTGGTAGGATAAAAGTTTTTGAAGATTGAGAGGAAATAATTTTTAAGTAGAGTTAACTTTAATATTTATAATAAGTTATAGCTTGCTCACCTTATTGATGCAGTGAGCAAAGGGTAGAAATAGGAGTAATAGGTAGAATGAAAAATTTAACAAATTCTAACATAGAAAGACAAAATATTCTTAATAATAAATATGCACTTGAAAGAATACAAGAATATGTTGGTTGCCAGGTATGCTATTCCAAAATGAATATAAGTTTACCAAGCAAATGGTGGCGGACTTTTTCGAGATAGATTTATCAACAGTAGATAGATATTTAACAAAATATGATACCGAACTAAAGCACAATGGATATATTTTAATGCGAGGTAAGATATTACAGAATTTCAAGTTACAATTTGCTGACCTTATTGATAATGCGAGCAAAACTACTCAACTGGGATTACTAAATTTTCGTGCTTTTCTTAATATAGCAATGTTATTAATAGAGAGCGAAAAAGCACGTCATTTAAGAAGCAAAATATTAGACATAGTGATAGATACGATAAATCAAAAAACTGGTAAGGGAACAAAATATATTAATCAAAATGATGCTGATTATTTACTATCAGCAATTAAAGAGCCCAAATATCGAAAAGAATTTACTGATGCACTTAACAAATATGTGGAAATGGGTAATTATAAATATGCTTTATATACGGATAAAATATATGATTCAATATTTAAGGAAAAATCTAAAGAGTATCGTGAAATATTAAAATTGAAGGATAATGAAAATGTTAGAGAAACAATGTATTCAGAAGTTCTTGATTTAATTGCTTCATTTGAAATGGGCTTAGCTTTTGAGTTAAAGAAAAAAAGTGAAAACATGAATAGAAGGTTAATCCCAAATGAAGTTGATAAGATTTTTGAGGAATTTGCTGCACATCCATTGCAATCACCACATATTGATAAGGCAAGAACCAAGATGGCCTCCAGAGATTTACATTTTCGTGATGCTTTCCATCAAAAATTAGAACATTATCTTCAAGCTGTTTCAGTGGATGATTTTGAAAAGTTCTTGGGTGAGAGAAGTATAGATTTTGAAAAAGAATTAGAAAAAGCTAAAGATGTATTCAAGCGGCTTAAAGAGAGCGAAGAATGAGCATCCAATACATTGAATCAATAGATGAAGTTACAACAATACACCAGAAAACAGTAGCAATCAGTGGTGGTGGAACATTGGGTATCCTTGATACAGGTGCTTTGGAATCAGCTCTTGAGTCATAAAAGATGATCTTTATTATCCCACATTTGAAGATAAATTAACTCATCTTTTTTTTGTGGCAAATAAAAGTCATTGCTTCCAAGATGGAAATAAAAGAATAGCTATATCCATAGGGATGAAGTTTTTGATTAACAATGGGTATTTATTTGCTGCACGACGCTTCGCTTTTAAGATGGAAACAATAAGCCTACATCTTGCTGCAAGTAGAATAAACAAGGATTTATTAAAGGAGATAATTACATCGGTCATAAAAGAAGAAGATTTTTCCGAAGAACTAAAACTTAAAATTGCCAATGCTATTTCTTAAAGTAATCAGCTTATGAAATTAAAATAAGAATATTGATCTTTCCCCCTTTAGAGTACAAGCTGTTAATCACTAATTTAATGTTACGATAATCATAATCAAAATCACAAGGAAAAAACGATTCTGTTTTGGTAGTGTTAAAACAATTTAGTTTTTCTCTTTATCTGCTTTTTTGGGGAGGATCACATACATTATTTTGAAAATGATTTTAATGGAGTTTATTAGAGACAATATTAATATTGCTTCATAGAACATTTTCATTATATTTAGTTGAGCGAATAGTTTGAATATAACTATCGCAATAATTAAATAAATAGTTTTATCAAATGAAAGGAAGGATTGTTATGGGCGATAAAGGCGGAAAAAAAGATAAGGAAAAAGGGCAGAAACAGAAGTCTGAAAAGTTAAATGAAAAGGCTCAGAACAAACAGGATAAACAGCCAAAGAAAAAGCCTTAAATACTTCGCACTTAGAAGAAATATAAATAATTATTTTCTCCCGACTTACGGTTTTATTGAAGTTTAATGAATAGTAAGTATTTAAGGGATATTTGAATTACTATGGACATTCGAAAGTCCCTTTTCACTTTGTGGTCAAGTGGAAATATTATTTACAATTTGATTTGAAACAGGAAACAAACTAACAAAAATTTCTCAACTGTGACTTGAACCTGAAACTTTCGGGTTATGAGCCCGACTTAAGTATAACCATAACAACCAATTACATCCCGCTAATTAGCAAATCTCTGAAAAAGACGACCATTATTTTAATGAACAAATTTATTATTATGTCGTCATTAATATATTTTTTTTGCTATTCAAATTAAATAGTCGGGGTTGGTTTTGTTGTTTAATGTAAACAACCTAATTGCCCCTATGACTGTTCTGACCACTATGACTATCGATATTGAAAACTCTATTATATATTATTTATTACCGCTACCGTATTACTGTTATATAGATTTTTATATTTAATTTATAAAAAGAACAATCAGGATAGACACTACAGTCACATTGTAGGAATTTAATGAGGGGTCGATGTTTTGGGTGACTGTCAGTAAAAAAAGTACAGTCAGAAGAATAGACAGTATATTCAATACTGAAATAACAAAGAATAACCTGGTAGACCGCATCGAAGAAGCGGTCGCTGTTGAGGTGCGGGTTATGTGCGTTTATTTTAAAATGGTAAATCATCAGTATCTTCTTCAACTTTTTTTTCTTCAACTGGGACAGGCTTTTCTAACGATTCAATAAACTTTATTACATTTGATACATCATTAAATATCAATACACTTTCGTGATAGTTTAGTATAGGATTATCGTGAGCAAGACTTTTATTGTTTCGAATATCATTAAAAGATTCTAAAACGGAAATCGATGATTTAAGAATAAGCTCGGTCATTTTAGATTCGATTTTATTTTCCTCAACAAGATATTTAACATAACTTCCAAATAAACTATGTAATGGAGTTTCTTTATTGAAAGTTATTGAATGCTTGTTACAAATTTCTCGAATATATTTGACAACGAAAGTATGGAGTCTATCAATTGCAACTTCAGGCTCATTATTTTCAATACTCGCTTTTATAGATTTAGATAATAATGAAAAATCCTTATCGTCATTATTTGGTTGAAGAGCATCAATATTTTCGATTGGAATTTCACGTTTAAGTCGCTCGACTATTTTTTCACAATCTTTGAATGCAATTTCATCTGACTGGTCATAGTCAATATTGCTAGAATGAACGCGAGAAAGCCAATACTGGAGGAATGAATCAAGCAGTTTGCCAACTAAATAATTTGGCTCATTAGTCCAAAAGCCTCTGAGTCTATTCGCTTTCGAACCACTTCGATAATTATATTTAACATCGTAAATATCAATTCCAATCGATTCACCAATAAATTCTTGAAATGTTCTATCTGAAAAATCTAAAACATAACCAGATTTCATTCCGAATAAACTTTCGAATTTACTTTTCTCTATATAATTTAAGTCAGCCATAATACATTAATAATTTTAGCACATAACGACGTTGCCGATAAGCGGCGCCCCAACACAGGAATGCTACTTTAAAAACAACTGCCGATGATTTAGCAAACTGTGCTTAACTTTAATCGTAAGTGCAGTTTGCAACAATGTTATTTTTTACAACTGCCTTTAACAAGTTAGTCGAGACGGAACGACTAGCTTTATAATTTCTAAAATGCCAAATGCGAACACGGCGTCTGCTTGATTGGCTGGTTAGGCACTGTATTTATTTTTAATACTTAATATAGATTCTTTAAACTCTTTAATTCGCTTAGGGTGCCCGGGACCAAGGTTGGTCTTTCTGTCTGGACGCTTCATTATATATGAATAATGTGGAATATGATCAAACACTGGAGACTTTAATCCATTAAGTTTCATAAAAGTAAGAATTTCTAAAGCTTGATTACCTATAGCCACAAGTACTTTAGGTCTTCCACTGTCTATCTGCATTTGTAATATAGGGAGCCAACTCAACGCTTGTTGTTGCCAATATTTTTTATTTTGTTTCTTTTTATTTCTTATACCGACAGTTTCTGGTTCCTTGATAACATTAGTAATGTAACAATTCCATCCAACATCTTCATATGAATCTCCATTCTTAAAACCATACTCTGTAAGTGATTCTCTAAGAAGCCAATCACCGGAATGAGAATTCCATTGTAAATTTTCAGTATGTTCGGTATGCCGATTGTGAACATTCTTAACACCATTAAGACTCGGATTTTCCCCGATAAACCAAACAGTAGAATTAAGATTTCCAATGTATCCAGTTAACCAAGGATAATCTTTAAAGTAATCATAGAGGTTATATTTTTTGATAACACCTTTAATGGCTTTAAGTATTCGATCTGACTTTTCTAATGATGTAGAATTTTTCATAACACCTTATCTATTAGTGCTTAACAGCGTTGTCTATAGAAAAGAAAGTCAAGTAAAAACAGTTTACCCTTGGGATTTATAATCCCACTTTACTGACTTCGGTCTCACAGACAACATTCATTGATTATCAACTTTTATTAAACAATTTAAAAATATTTTTTTTATCGAAACTTTTGGCTTGCTAATTATTTTGCTATAAATCGATTACCCGGTAAGAGTATTTAATGATTTATAAAAACTTATGTAAAAGCAAAAATTTATACGGTATTGAGTCTCAGACTGGTAAACTGAAAGGTAGGTGGAATAGATAGAGTAATTATTTGAATTCATAATGAAGTACCCCAAATCATATGATAAATTTAACAAAAAAAATAAATAGTTCAAATAAATAATTACCGTTTTGTTCTATAATTTAAATTTTTATTATAGGATGTTCATAGAGTAAAAATGAGTTATATAAGGAAACTGATGCAATGGTACAATCCTTAGAAACAACTTATAGAGTAATTGGTGGTACGATGTATTCTGAAACAGCTAGTGATGGATTATATACTATTACTCTAATATGACGATTGATTAAAGTCAAAATTCAAAAAATCAATCATTTCTGATAAATTTCTGAAAGAAATTTCCAAACACTTTAAACAAAAAAAGCCCGAAAACTTTCATTTTCGGGCTTTCGTAGTAGCGGGGTCAGGACTTGAACCTGAAACCTTCGGGTTATGAGCCCGACGAGCTACCAATTGCTCCACCCCGCGATATTTAGACGCCAAATATACTAAATTACTTTCCGCTTGTCAAATATTACCTTTTATACTATTTATTACTTGATAGTTTCCCTTAGTTTGTTAAATTTTGGTCTAATATTTCCGATAACTTATGTTAAAATCGCTACAAATTAAAGATTACGCCTTAATCGAAAATGTTTTTATCGAGTTCGGTAGAGGATTAAATATTATCACGGGCGAAACCGGTGCCGGTAAATCTATCCTTATTGATGCTCTAAGCGTTATTCTCGGCGAACGTGCTTCAGTAGAAGTAATCCGCAAAAGTGCAAATAAAACTATCGTTGAAGCGATGTTTGATGTATCCAATCACCGTAGAATTAAATCTCTTCTCGAAGAAAATGAGATCGAGTTTCACGATGAATTAATTTTAAGAAGAGAAATTTCCTTAAAGAGTTCCAACCGCTGTTTTATTAATGATACTCCCGTTACGTTGAATCTCCTAAAAGATGCAGGTGAATTATTAGTCGATCTCCACGGTCAGCATGAACATCAATCATTATTAAAAAACGAACATCATATCGATTTCTTAGATCAATATGTTGACGTTACAGATGATCTCAATAAATTTAATTTAGTACGAAAGAAATTAGCTACGCTAAAATCGGAATATGAAAAAATTCTTTCCGAGAAAAAATTCTTCGCTGAGAAAAGAGAAGTCTATTCTTTTCAAATAAAAGAGATCGATGCAGTTGCCCCGGAAGAAAATGAAGATGTTACTTTAGAAGAAGAATTAACGAAATTAGAAAATGCCGAACAGATAATTTCTCTATCAAATGAATGTTACGAGATGCTTTTCGATCAAGAAAATGCAGTCTATGATAAACTTGTAGAAATTCAAAACAAATTAACTGACCTTGCGCGATTGGATAAATATTTTGGTGAACTTTCAGGTGAAGCAGATTCAGCTCAAGTGATTATTAAAGAACTTGCACTTTCTCTACGTGATTATAAATTCAATTTCGATCTCGATACAGAAAAATTAAATTCTCTTCGCTCACGTCTCAATAACATTACACATCTCAAGAAACGTTATGGAAATGGCTCACTAAAAAATTTATTAGAACATAGAAAAAAGATTGGTGATGAGTTCGATTTAATAGAAAACTTTGAAGAAAGAATAAATAATTATAAATACGAGATTACAAAATTAAGAATAGAATGCGGTACAATTGCTCTCGAGATTTCTGAGAAGAGAAAAAAGGTCGTAAAAAAAGTAAAACAGGAAGTGGAAAATTCTCTTAAGAATCTCGGAATAGCTGATGGCATTTTTGAAATAAATTTTGCTATGAGTGAAACCGAACAAGACTCGGATTCAATTCCGGTAAACGGGAAAAACTATTCTTATAATAGTAAAGGAATTGATAATGTAAAATTTTTGATTTCAACGAACCTTGGCGAAGACCCGAAACCATTGGTCAAAGTCGCTTCCGGTGGGGAGGTTTCGCGTGTTATGCTTTCTCTTAAATCCGTTCTAGCAAAGTCGGATAAACTTCCAATATTAATTTTCGATGAGATTGATACGGGAGTAAGTGGAAGGATAGCGCAGAAAGTGGGGCAGGCACTTAAGAATCTTTCTTCAACTCATCAAATAATTGCAATTACACATCTTCCGCAGATTGCATCTCTTTCCGATTATCATTATTCTGTGGAAAAAATAAAAATTGAGGATCGTGTGATAAGCAATATTCGTGCTTTAAATCAATCGGAAAAGATAAATGAAATTGCTAAATTAATAAGTGGCGAAAAAATTACTGATTCAGCAATTATAAGTGCTAAAGAACTTTTAGGAATAAACTAAAATAAATCAATCTGGAGGGTGTATGAAAAAATCTTTAATTCTTTTATTAGTAATCTTAATGACAGGTATGGTTTCGGCACAGTCATTAGAAGAAACATTATCAAATTTATCTTCCACCGCAGGAAAAGCATACGTAAAGCCGGTTACATCCGCATTCGGTTCAAATTTAAATTCCGGTTGGGTTAATGGTGTACCACCAAAATCTTTGATTGGTTTTCATTTGAATCTAAAGATTGTTGCTATGGGCTCATTCTTTACTGATGATCAAAAGAATTTTTCTGAATCGGGAACATTTGTTTTTAGTAATTCACAGATCGATGCTATCATAAAGAATTCTGGATATCAACCGGGATCTCCTCAATACACTGCTATCTATAATGAGATGAAAAATAAGGCTTTCGGTGTTAATTTTAGCGGTCCAACTGTAAATGGGAAAAATGATGAATATGTCAAAGTTAATTTCCCCGGTGCTAAAGTTAATGGGCAGGATGTTGCCAAATACACAGTTGATTTAAATGAAGTAAAAGGATTCCTTGATGAATTACCTGCTTTACCTATGGGTGCTATTCAGTTAACAGCTGGTACTGTGCTTGGTACTTATGTTTCAGCTCGTTATTTCCCAAGTGTAGATGTTCAGGATATTGGTAAAGTTAGTTTTTGGGGGTTAGGTTTTATTCATAATATCGGATACTGGATTCCTAATCCTTTACCAATCGATATTGGTGCAGGATTCTTTTACCAGAATTTAAAAGCGGGCGATATATTAGAAACTAAGGCATCCCAATTTGGTTTATACGCAAGTAAGACTTTCGGAGCAGGTATTTCATTTACTCCTTACGTTGGCGCAACTTTAGAAACTTTCACTACTGACGTTAATTACACTTATGAATCAAACCAGATAGATGAGCTTGGTGCTAAAGTAAAAGTTCCAATTAAGATGGAACTTGAAGGTGAAAATAAAGTCGGTTTTACTTTTGGATTTAATTTAAAATTAGCCGTAATTAATATTAATGCTGATTATAAAGCCGCTAAAGTAAGTACTGCTTCTTTAGGCCTTTCTTTTGGATTTTAATCGATTTTTATAAATAATAATAATCCCCGGTGAATGCCGGGGATTTATTTTAGAAGGGATACAGGAAAAGTTATTTGAAAGAAATTGCTTTATATATTCATATTCCTTTCTGCGACCATAAGTGTATTTATTGTGATTTCTATTCTATTACTAATTATACAAACGAATCAAATTACCTCACAGCAATAAAAAAGGAAATTAATCATTATAGTAAGATCCATTCAATTGATCGAAAAGTAATTTCCATATTCTTCGGTGGCGGAACTCCTTCCTTTATGACTCCCGAATATATTGGGTCTATATTAAATGATTTAAAGAAGTATTTCTTATTCGCTGATGAAATCGAAATCACGCTAGAAACCAATCCCGGAACTGTTGATAAAGAGAAGCTAAAGCATTTTCGAGATATTGGAATCAATAGAATTAGCGTGGGGATTCAATCGTTTATAGAAGAAGAATTAAAATTCCTAACACGAATCCACGATGCCGAGACTGCACGTAGAACAATTATACAAGCCAGAGAAGCCGGATTCGACAATATCAATCTTGATCTTATATTTAATCTCCCTAAGCAATCAAAGGAAAATTGGCTTTACAATTTAGATGAAGCAATGAAACTTCCTATTACCCACATTTCCGCATACAGTTTAATTTTAGAAGCAGGCACCATTTTAAACAAAATGGTTCTGGATGGTAAAGTGGAAATGCAGGATGAAGATTATGATGCAGAACTTTACGAGATAACAATTAAATATTTAGAGGAGAAGGGGTTCGGGCAGTATGAAGTGTCTAATTTCGCACTTCCCGGATTTCAATGTGTTCATAATAATGCTTATTGGTCAAGTAAAGATTATATCGGATTCGGGACTTCGGCACATTCATATTTGGAAGGTAAAAGATGGTGGAACTTCTCTTCACTAAATCTTTATATTGAGGCAATGAATAAAAAAGGAATAGCAATTGCAGGGAGTGAAATAATTTCTGAAGAGCAGCAACTTGAAGAATTTGTAATGCTATCACTAAGAAGCTGCGGAATTAACCTGCACGAATTAAAAAGTAGATTTGGCGGAGATTGGTTTAAGAAAAACGAAATACTTCTTAATCAATTAGTGAATAGTAACTATCTCTGTAAGGATGCCGAAATAGTAAAATTAACTCCAGCAGGTTATGCAATTTGTGATGAAATTTTGAAAAATTTTAATTAGCTTGTACTCATTAATGCGAGGGTATATGGAAAGATATAAGGAGATAGCACCAGTTTCAATTTTGTCTTTTGCAATTCTTTTGTCGGTAATAATTCTTGCCTTTGTATGGAAATCGGCAAAATCAGCAGAGCAAACAATCACAGTTACAGGTTCTGCAAAGAAAACAATTACTTCTGACTTAGGAATTCAGAGAGTATCTATTCAAGTTGTTTCGTTCGATCGTAAATCGGCTTATCAACAATTAGTATCTCAAGCACCTACTCTAATCTCCTTCCTTGAAAAGAAAGGAATAAAAAAAGATCAAGTAGAGATGTTTCCAATTAATGGATTTGCAGTAAATAAAATGAATGAGACTGGTTATCCCACTAATGAGATTTCTCATTATGTTTATAGCCAGCGATTTGAGATACAAGATAGTGATGTAAATAAGATAAAAGAATTATCATTACAATTAGTCTCTCTTGTAGAAAATGGTCTTGATATACAAGTAGATGCCCCAGAATATTTATATTCAAAAATAGATGATGAGAAAGTAATGATTCAAGCAGAAGCATCAAAGAATGCAATGGAAAGAGCGCAAAAAGTGGCTGAATCCACAGGAAGAGACCTTGGACCGCTTCGAAATGCAAGAATGGGAGTTATTCAAATTACACCTCCAAATTCGAATATGATTTCTGATTATGGAGTAAATGATAATACTTCAATTATTAAGGAAATCAATGCTGTTGTTTCTGCATCATTTGAAATTGACTGAAAAATGATAAGCATTTAAAATATTTGCTAATCTGCCTTCAATTAACTATATTAATAAGTCTCTAATCGCCCTTCTTGGGCGATTTTTGTTTATAAACTATGAGTAAGAATATTATAATAACAGAAATAGAAAATTTAGTTACTACCTTAGGATTTCTTCCAATAGAAATTAATTTTCGAGGTGATTCAAAACTACAAATAGTAGAAGTATTTCTCGATAATGAAATAGGAGTAACTTCTGAGGACTGCTCGGCAGTCTCAAAAGAAATTAATGAACTCATTGAGCAGAATAATTTAATAGAATCGCAGTACCGCCTTGATGTTTCTTCCCCTGGAGTAGATCGACCTCTTAAGTTCCTTGCTCAATACAATAAACATTTAAATAGAAAATTAGAGATTGAATATAATCACGAAGGTACCACCAAAAGAATTACCGGACTGTTTATAGAATTAAATAGCGATGAACTAACAATTAAAGAGAAGAAAGAACTTTATTTAATTAAGTTCAGCGAAATAACAAAAGCGAAAGTATTAATTAGTTTTTAATTATGGAGAAAATAAATGAATAGTGAGATTGTAGAATCCTTTTCGCAGATGGTGCGCGAAAAAAGTGTCGATAAAGATATGCTTGCCGGCATTATTGAAGAAATTTTCGGGATTCTGGTAAAGAAAAAATATGGTGAAAATGCCAATTTCAGTGTAGTTGTGAATATGGATAAAGGGGATATAGAAATATTTCTTGAAAGAGAAATTGTAGAAAACGTTGAAGACCCAAATCTTGAAGTTACACTTGATGAAGTAAATGAAAAAGGAAATGAAGATGAATTAGAAGTTGGAGACGATTTTGTTGAAAAAATTGAGCTTGCACAGTTTGGTAGAAGACTAATTAATCTTGCTCGTCAAAACCTTAGCCAGAAAATTAGAGAAATTGAAAAAGAACTTGTTCTTAATGAATATAAAGAAATGCTTGGCGAAATAGTAGTTGGTGATATTTACCAAGTAAGAAGAAATGACGTACTCGTTAACCATAATAAAACAGAATTAAGTCTTCCTCGCTTAGAGCAGATACCTAAAGAAAAATATAGAAAAGGGGATACTCTAAGAGCAGTTGTAAAAGAAGTAAAAAGCACTCCTAATGGACCTTTGATTGTTATTTCAAGAGGGGATAATTTATTTCTTAGGAGATTATTCGAAATTGAAATTCCTGAAATATATGATGGTGTAATTGAAATAAAGAGAATTGCGCGCGAACCGGGTGAAAGAGCAAAAGTAGCCGTAGAATCTCACGATAATAGAATAGATGCAGTTGGTGCTTGTGTTGGTATGAAAGGAGTTAGAATCCATGCTATCGTACGCGAATTGAATAATGAAAATATAGATGTAATAAATTTCTCTGATGATCCATTTGTTTTTATACAACGTGCATTATTGCCTGCTAAATTAAAACAGATTGAAATTGATGAAGAAAATAAAAAGTGCACAGTCTTTGCCGATAGTGATCAAGTTTCACTTATAGTTGGTAGAAGCGGTGTAAATATTCGTCTTGCAATAAAACTTACCGGATATGAGATTGAAGTAATCCGTGAAGAAAAACCATTTGAAGAATATGAAGAGGATATCGAGTTAGTAGAATTAAGAGAAGAACTCGGTGAGTTTGTAGATATTTTAATTAATAATAGATTTGATACAGCGGTAGAAGTGCTATCTGCAGGTGTTGAAAAACTAAAAGAAATTGAGGGAATTGACGAAGAAAAAGCAAATGAAATAATAGAAATCTTAAAGAATCAATTTGAAGAAGAAGAATAATCATAACACTTTAACCGGAATTAAAAATGTCAGAAGCAGCAAAAAATAAAAAATTAAAAATCTATAAGTTAGCAGCAGAATATAATCTTTCATCTGAATCGATTATTGATCATTTGGTAAAAAAAGGTTTTGAAATTAAAAATCACATGACAACAATATCAGATGAGATGCTTGCCGAAATTAATTCGCATTTTAAGAAAGATATCGAGAAGCAAGAGAAGCACAAAAAGAAAATAGATGAATATAAGAAGAAAGTTGATAGAGCTGAACCGGAAGAAAGGAAACAAGAAGCACCTCAGCCAATCGAAGTTCCAGAACCGGAACCGGTTAAAGAAGAGTCAGTTCCTGTTATAGAAGAACCGGTTTTAGAACCTATTGCTGAAGAAAAAGAAGAAATCATAGTAGAAGCTCCGAAAATTGAAGCCTCTGAACCGGTTAAGACTGATGAATCAGAAATAAAGTCTGAATCAGTTCCTGAACAAAAATTTACTTCCGAAGTTAAATTAGAACCAGAAGTTGCTGAACCTAACGAAGAATCGGTTGTGAGCAATACTGATGTTAGTGGAGAAGAACCGATAGTTATAGATGAAGAGTCGATTCCGGAAATCCCTGACGCAGTTGAACCAATTAAATCTTTTAGAACAAAAGCCGAGATAGAATTAGATACTCGTAAAAAGGGATTAACAATCTTAGGTAAGATCGATTTCAATAAAAAGAGAAAAGAGGATAGAAATCAAAAACCTGATCAGCAAAAACAAGATACAAATAAAGCTACACAGTCAAATGGCAATATAGTAACGAAAAAAGTTAGCGAAGTTGAGTCAGAAGCTGACAAAAAGAAAAAGAAAAAAGTTCTTAAAGCAAAGAAGAAAACTAAAACAGGTGATGAACCAGTTGATCCAATCGGAGTTAAGAAGAAAAAGAAAATTAAAAAATTAGAAGTCGATAAGAGAGAAGTAGAAGAAGCTATTAAGCGTACAATGCTCAGTATCGATGAATCAGCAATGGGCGAAAGAGCTAATGCAAGAAAGAAGAAACGAAAAGAGAAAGCTGACATTCAGGAAAAAATTCAAGAGCAGAAAGAAATAGAGAAATTTACTCTAAAAGTAACTGAGTTCATATCCGTAAATGAATTAGCTAATATGATGAAAGTGCCGGTTACCGATGTTATACAAAAAT
>Ga0172380_10006583_pt1 | contig 13431 bp, 12 predicted proteins | sample Leawe162metaG_FD_119747 | JGI IMG/M metagenome (GOLD analysis project Ga0172380, IMG submission 119747) | Leachate microbial communities from a municipal landfill in Southern Ontario, Canada - Leachate well 162 metaG | ecosystem: Engineered > Solid waste > Landfill > Unclassified | place... | reverse complement strand
GGCGGTTTGCACCTGATGTTCATGGATGTGAAGCCCCCCTTCGTCGAAGGGGAAAAGGTCTCGGTCACCCTGACATTCGAAAAAGCGGGCACCGTTGATCTTGTTCTTCCGATCGGCCCGGCCAAGGGCATGGGCAAGTGAGCGTCTGATCGCGCCTGAGACGCCAAACGCCGCGGACGCCTCGCGCCCGCGGCGTTTTCCTTTGTTGCAGGTGGCGTCAGGCCACCGAGCTTTGGTAGGCTTCGAGCGTTTCCTTCAGGGTCGCCTGCTCCGTCTTTGTCTGAGTGGCGGTCAGAAAATAGAGCGCGAGCGCCGGCGGCTGAACCACATTGACTAGCGCACGCAACTGGAAATCCTCGCTCGCGGCAGCATTCTCGGCAAACGCGCGGATCGTCTCCTCGACAAAGGAACCGCGCGGCGTCCGCTGCGGCGGTTTGACTGCTTCCATCGCATAGGCTGCCGTATTGGCAGAAACTGAGACGACCTGGGTCATGGATATCACACCGATTTTCAAATAGATCGGCGGAATATAAACGGTGCGCCTCTCCGCATCTTTAAATTAGAGCAATGCATTTTACGCAAATCCTAGCGATATGCGCGGCATGGAGCGGCACGTCCGAACAGTCAGCACATTGTCGCGAACCACCTGCGCCGGACTTGCAATCGGATAATAATCTGTCATTTTGCTCGCAAATTCAGGTGCCTGACTAAAGATTTAGACAAATAGCTGATTGCGGGCGGACGGCGCTTGACTGCGATCGACAGGACGGAGGGCAAAGTGATCATTCTTGTTGGGTATGTCAGCATCGAGGGGCAGTCGCGCAAGATTGCCGAGACCATCTCGGAACAGATCGAAAATGGAGGCGACAGGGCCGTATTCTTCAATGTCGCATCCATGGCTGAGTACGCGCTCGAACGTCCCGAAGCCGTTATCCTCTGTGCGCCCATACACGGAGGGCGCTATCCGGCTCCATTCGTCGATTTCGTGCGGCGGGAGAAGGACTGGCTCAATTCGGTTCCCAGCGGCTTCGTGTCGGTTTCCTTGTTTATCCGCAGCGAAGTCGAGGAAGAGCGCGAGGAAGCACGGCACTACCCAGACGCATTGGTGGCGGAGACCGGTTGGACTCCCCGGATGACGCTCAATGCAGCCGGCGCTCTCCGTTACACCGAATATGACTTCTTCAAGCGCTGGATGGCCAAACGCCTTGCCGAGCGGGAAGGCGCGCCGACAGACGTCAAACACGACCATGAATTTACGGATTGGGCTCAGCTCGAGCGCTTTACGTCTGACTTTGTCGCCGCAGCAAAGGCCTGATCGGTCGTACTGCTTCCAACGCTTACGTGACTTGATCGGATGACATGACACAGATTCTGCTGGTCGCGCTCGGTGGAGCGTTCGGTTCGGTTTCCCGCTATCTGGTCGGTCTCGGGGCACTCAGGCTCCTGGGAGCGGCGTTCCCGTGGGGCACATTCGCCGTCAATATCGCCGGCTGCTTTCTGATCGGAGCTTTCGCTGAACTGATCGTCGCGCGTTTCGGGGCATCAGCGGACTTGCGGCTGTTGTTCATCACTGGGTTTCTTGGTGGCTTTACGACGTTTTCGGCCTTTGCGCTCGATGCGGTTTCGCTTTTCGAGCGCGGCGCGGTCACGGCAAGCGTTCTCTATGTTAGCGCAAGTGTCGGCATTTCGATCATCGCAGTCGTGGCGGGTATCGCCGTGGTGCGCTCGATAATCTGATCTCTTTGCCTCCGTTGAGTGCGATCGTGCCCATTGATGGATCGTGAACGCGTTTTTCCGGTTTCCTTCTGCAGCCGAAATGCTCTAAAGCCCTAACGAAATGGATAGACCAGCGGTCAAGGGCCGCGCGATCGTTATCGAAAGAGCGGAAATGGCAGGCATCGAGCATATCACTGTGGAGGCCGATGAGGCGGGCATGCGTCTGGACCGTTGGTTCAAGGTGCATTTTCCTGGCCTTGGCTTCGGTGCCCTGCAGAAATTGCTGCGCTCCGGCCAGGTGAGGGTCGATGGCGGGCGGGTGAAGACCGACGCAAGGGTGCAACCGGGACAGGTGGTGCGCATCCCGCCGCTTGACGTCGACCTCAAGGTGAAAGCCGGGCCGATCGGTGCGCATGACCTGAAGCATTCCGAGGATGGCGAGCTTCTGTCGCGCATGCTGCTACACGAGGACGACAAGGTCTTCGTGCTCAACAAGCCGGCCGGTCTTGCCGTGCAGGGTGGTTCGGGTCTGACCCGCCATATCGACAAGATGCTCGAGGCATGGACCAGCAAGAAGGGCGAAAAGCCGCGCCTGGTACATCGGCTCGACCGCGATACCTCCGGCGTATTGGTTGTTGCGCGCACCCGTGGCGCCGCGCAGAAGCTGACCAAGGCATTTCGCGAGCGCGACACCCACAAGACCTATTGGGCGCTCGTCAAGGGCGTGCCGCGCAAGCACGAGGACAAGATTTCGACCTGGCTGGTCAAGGACCAGACCGACGAAGGCGACCGGATGCGTGTCGCCAAACATGGCGAAGAGGGGGCCGATCACGCGGTATCCTATTATCGCGTGATCGATACTGCTGCCCAGAACCTCGCCTGGCTCGAGATGGAGCCCTATACCGGGCGGACCCATCAGCTGCGCGTTCACGCGCTGCATATGGGGCATCCAATCATCGGCGACCCGAAATATTTCATCGACGATCACAATTGGGATTTCCCCGGGGGCATTCAGAAGCGGCTGCATCTGCACGCACGTCATATCGATATTCCGCACCCCTCCGGCGGACGTCTCAAGGTGACCGCGCCGCTTCCGCCGCACATGGTGCAGAGCTGGAACCTGCTTGGTTTCGATCAGGCCGATGGCGACAGGGAAGATGAAGAATGAAGCTTGTTCTTTTTGATTGCGACGGCACCCTCGTCGACAGTGTCGGGCTGATTCACGAGGTGATGACGCGGACGTTTCGCCATTTCGGTCATCGGCTGCCGGAGATCGCCGAGACCAAGGCCATCATCGGGCTCACTCTCGATATCGCGATTGCTAGGATGCAGGGGAAATTCGAAGTCGACGCGGAAGCGACGGCAATGATGGCTTATTACAAGACGATCTTCGTGGACGTGCGGAGTGAGCCGGGATTCCAGGAGCCTTTGTTCGATGGTATCGCCGAAGTGGTTGCGACCATGGCGCGTCACGACGACCTGCTGATTGGCGCCGTGACGGGCAAGTCCCGGCGCGGCCTCGATCATATCCTTGAAACGCATGGGCTGACGCACCACTTCATCGTGTCGCGGACCGCCGACGAATGCCCGTCGAAGCCCAATCCCGCAATGGTCTACGAATGCTGCGACGAGACTGGAATGTCGCCCCGCGATACGATCGTGATCGGCGATGCGATCTATGACATGCAGATGGGCAAGGCCGCCGGGGCAACTGCGATCGGCGTCTCCTGGGGCTATGCCTCCAGGCCGGAACTCGTTCGGGCGGGGGCTGATGCGATCGTCGATCATCCGGTCGATCTGCTGGCCCATGTGATGAAAGAGAAGGTCGATGCGTGATCTGTTGAGTGACCTTGGGCCTGAGCCCAGCGATGCCGATCCTGTCCGCCGGGCGCAGATCCAGATGAAACGGCCCCAGGCGAAGCGGTTCTACACCACCGTCGATGTCCGGAAGGACCAAGACGGTGTTTCGGTCCTGCTCGACGGGAAGCCGATAAAGACGCCCGGAAAGAATGTGCTTCGTCTTCCAACTGTCGAGGCGGCCGAACTGGTGGCAGCCGAGTGGCGCGCCCAGGGCGAATTGATCGATCCCGGGACCATGCCGGCGACGCGGCTTGCCAACACGGCAATCGATGCGGTGGCCGCGCAGGCGGATGTCGTTTTCCAGGACATTGTGCGCTATTCAGCCAATGATCTGCTTTTCTATCGCGCCGAAACACCTCAAGAACTCGTCGAGCGTCAAGCGGAGCTCTGGGATCCGGTGGTCGATTGGGCAGCCTCATCGCATGGTGCACGCTTCATCCTTGCGGCGGGGATCATCCATCAGGAACAGCCGGAGGCCGCGATTGCAGCCTTCGCCAAGGCGCTCCGCCGGTACGACACGCCATTCGAACTCGCCGGCCTGCACGTGATAACGGCGCTGACCGGCTCGGCCTTGCTGGCGCTTGCCTTCGCAGAGGGATATCTTTCGCTTCAGGAGATCTGGGCGCTCGCGCATCTCGACGAAGACTGGACCGACGAGCATTGGGGTATCGATACCGAAGCCCAGTCCCGGCGGGCGAAGCGGTATGAAGACCTGGACGCTGCGGCGCGGATATTCCAGGCGGCGCGCTCTTCGCGTTAACCTTCCTGCAACCATGTTGGTGGAACGCTGCGGCCTTCCGAATTCTCACCGGAATCGCCCACATAGTCCTGCGCTCCCTCAAGGCCGCAATCGTATTTGTGCTCGTTGCGCTCGCTTCCTCGTGCAGCCCGTCCGCTGAGGGGCTGTTTGCCCGCCCGAAGGTCTATGATGTCCGGGACGTGGCAGTGCTTGGCGACGGACGGCTTTCCACAACGATCATCGCGGGCGTTGACGGCAGGTTGTCCGCCGCCATCGCCTCAACGTCGGCGCCGGCGGGCGCGCCACGTGTCATTCTGACCGTCAGGATCAACCGGTTCGAGGCAGATATGGCCGCTACAAATCGACTGAGCCGCGCAGTTGTCACGGTGACGGCGGTATCGGTCGAGAATGGTGCGCCGATCGCCACCGGGACCATCACGGCGGTCAGCAGGACGGATGATCCGCAATTCGAGGAGGAAAGCCTTGCCGAGGAGATTTCCGGCAGGGTCCGGTCACTGTTTTCTCTTTCCGCTCCCAGACTGCGCCGCTAGCCGCGTCTGATGCGCGATCATGGTTTTGCGGCTGGGCTCACCACGTTTGCGAATTGACTTCAACCAGTCTTGTGCCTAGGTATTCTTCAAACGGATGGTTCCCGCGCCGTCGATACGGATCGGGAAGCAAGAGGGAATGCGACGGCAGGGACCCAGACCGGGCCTGCCAATCGCAGCCGACCCCGCGACTGTAGAGCGGCGAGGGTCTTTCATCCGGCCAGTCGATCAATCGGCGACGGTTCGCACTGTGCGAACGGCGGGTTCATCGGTGAAACCGGAAAAGCCACTGGAGTGGCGACACGATCAGCCGGGGCAGGACGCCTCTATCATCTACGAATCGTCCGCCTTTTCGTGTCGCCGATATCCTCCGGGAAGGCGAGGAAGATCTGCTGGCGCAATGCGCCTTCACCCGCGAGCCAGGAGACCTGCCATCCGTGCCGGGCATTTGCCCAAACCCCAGGGGAGGTTTCCCCGTTGCCAGCACGGAGGTTGTCGTGGCGACACTCGATAAAGGCGGGATCGCGCGATCCCGCTGTTACGATCGTCTCAAAGCGACCGCGGTGCTGCTCGTGCGGCGGATTCCGGCGCGGGAGTTCCGGCGGTGACCGCTTCTCCCAGTCATTCCATCCTCGTTCTAGGGGGCGCCCGTTCGGGCAAATCCCGTTTTGCAGAAGCGCTGGCCGCACAAGCCGGACACCGCCTCCATTATGTCGCAACCGGGCGCGCTTTCGACGACGAAATGCGCGAGAGGATTGCCATGCACCGCGCCGAGCGTGGCGACGGGTGGACGACGCATGAGGAGCCGCTTGAACTTGCGGCACTGCTCTCCCGGATCGACGCAGAGGATGGGGGCATCCTTGTCGATTGCCTGACACTCTGGATCACCAATCTCATGATGGACAGGCGGGATATCGCTGCGGAAAGCGCGAACCTCGTTGCTGCGCTGAAATCGCTCAAGGCGCGCGTCGTCCTTGTATCCAACGAGGTGGGCTTGGGCATTGTACCGGAAAACCGCATGGCGCGTGAATTCCGCGACCACGCCGGCCGTCTCCATCAATTGGTCGCGGCCGCCGCGACCGAAGTCTATTTCGTGGCGGCCGGATTGCCGCTGAAAATGAAGGGTTAGCACCATGCTGCAGGAAAAGATCCCGGCAACCGTCATCACCGGCTTTCTCGGCGCCGGCAAGACGACAATCATCCGCAATATGCTGATGAATGCCGGTGGCAAGAAGATCGCGCTGATCATCAACGAATTCGGCGATCTGGGCGTCGACGGCGACGTGCTGAAGGGGTGCGGCGCGGAAAACTGCAGCGAGGACGATATCATCGAACTGACGAACGGCTGCATCTGCTGCACGGTCGCCGACGATTTCATCCCGACGATGCAGCGACTCCTCGAACGCGATAGCCTGCCCGACCATATCGTCATCGAGACTTCGGGGCTCGCGCTTCCCCAGCCACTTGTCGCGGCCTTCAACTGGCCCGGCATCCGCACGCGCGTGACGGTCGACGGTGTCATCACCGTCGTCGACAGTGCTGCCGTCGCCGCCGGCCGCTTCGCCGACGATCATGACAGGGTTGATGCGATGCGGGCGGCCGACGACAATCTCGACCACGATAGTCCGATCGAGGAGCTGTTCGAGGACCAGCTCACCTGCGCCGATCTCATCGTGCTCAACAAGACCGATCTGCTGGACTCCGAAGGAATCGCCGGCGTTCGGGCGGAAGTGACCGGCCGGATCAACCGAAAGCCATCGATGGTCGAGGCCAGGAACGGCGAGGTGCCGGCTATCGTGCTGCTGGGCCTCGGTTCCGGTTCCGAGAGCGACATGGCCAACCGCAAGTCGCACCATGAGTTGGAGCACGAGGCCCTTCACGAAGGCGGCGTAGAGCATCACCACGACCATGACCACGACGAATTCGAGAGTTTTGTCGTGGAACTCGGGTCTATCGGAGACCCGGTCGCTTTCGTGGACCGGCTGAAGCCGATCATCGAAACGCATGACGTTCTGCGGCTGAAGGGCTTTGTTGATGTCCCCGGCAAGGCGATGCGTCTCGTGGTTCAGGCGGTCGGCGGCCGTATCGAGCATTATTTTGACCGCCCTTGGGCTTCATCCGAGCCGCGGGCGTCGCGCCTCGTCGTCATCGGCATGCATGATATCGACCAGTCAGCCATAGCGAGCGCGATCGAAGCGGCTGTCTGACAATGCATCTTCTGCTCGCCCAAAAAGGATCGATCAGCGACGGCGAGGAAGCCATCGATCTCGGCCAGTCTCCGGGCGACATCCTGTTTCTCTCGGCGGCCGATACGGAGCTTGCCGCGGTCGCTGCGGCCTGCGGGTCCGGATCGAACGGTCATTCGTGGCGGCTCGCAAGCCTGATGGCGCTGAAGCATCCGATGTCGGTCGACACCTATGTCGAGCGCACCGGCTGCCATGCGCGCCTCGTCATTGTGCGTGCGCTCGGCGGGGCGAGCTATTTTCAGTATGCGCTCGAAGCGCTGTCGTCCATGGCCAGGCGATCCGGCGCATTGATCGCGGTCCTGCCCGGTGACGACAAGCCGGACGAGGGGCTTTCATCCTTCTCCAACATCGGGGCGGAGGATCTATCCGCAGTCTGGGCCTACCTGATCGAAGGCGGCGAGAAGAATGCGGCAAACTTCGTTGCCTATGCATCGTCGCTGCTTTCGGGATCGGAAAGGCCGGAGCCGGCGGCACCGCTTCTGAAGGCCGGAATCTGGTGGCCACACAAGGGCGTGATCGGGGCAGAGCAATGGAAATCTCTCCTGGCTTCGGCCTCCGCTCTCCAGCCGGCAGAGGGTGGCGCGGACGCGCCGCATGATGGGGCCGAGCACTCTGACCGCTCCACGGTCGCCGTCTGCTTTTACCGCGCCCTTGTCCAGAGCGGCGAGACGAAGCCGGTCGAAGCGCTGGTTGACGCTTTGGCCGCCGAAGGAATGCGTGCCCTGCCGGTTTTCGTTTCCAGCCTCAAGGACCCGGTATCGACCGGGACGCTTGCTGCAATCTTTGCAGACGCTCCCCCGGATGTCGTCATCAATGCCACGGGCTTTGCCGTATCCGCGCCGGGGGCCGACCGGCAGGCGACTGTGCTCGATGCGGGTGGCGCTGTCGTGCTTCAGGCCATCTTTTCCGCCTCCGGCAGGCAAACCTGGGAAGCGTCGAACCAAGGACTGTCCGCCCGCGATCTGGCGATGAATGTTGCGCTGCCTGAAGTCGACGGGCGGGTTCTTTCGCGTGCGGTCTCCTTCAAGTCGGCTGCGCGTTTCGACGAAAGCGTTCAGGCCAGCATTGTCAGCCATGAGCCGGAACCGGGACGAGCGGCCTTCGTGGCAAAGCTCGCTGCCAATTGGGCGCGCCTCCGACAAACGCCGGCTCGCGAACGCAGGGTCGCGCTGATCATGGCCAACTATCCCAACCGCGACGGACGTCTCGGCAATGGCGTCGGCCTCGACACGCCAGCGGGCACCATCGAAGTGCTGCGGGCAATGGCGCAGGCCGGCTATGTGACGGGTGAACTACCTGATGACGGCGATGCGCTGATGACGTATCTGATGGCCGGCCCGACGAATGCGGCGACCGATGGCCGTGAGATCCGCGAGACCCTCTCATTCAACGATTACATTAGTTTCTTCGAAAATCTTCCGAAGAAAGTTCAGGACCAAGTCACGGCCCGCTGGGGCGCGGCCGAGAACGACCCGTTCTATCTGGAAGGGCGGTTCGCCCTGCCGCTTTCCCGCTTTGGCAATGTCATAATCGGCATCCAGCCAGCACGTGGCTACAACATCGATCCGAAGGAGAGCTATCACTCTCCTGACCTCGTGCCACCGCACGGTTACTTCGCCTTCTACGCTTTCCTCCGGCAGGAGTTCGGCGCCCATGCGGTGATCCATATGGGCAAGCACGGCAATTTGGAATGGCTGCCCGGCAAGGCGCTGGCGCTTAGCGAGAGTTGCTACCCGGAAGCTGTCTTTGGCCCGCTTCCGCATCTCTATCCCTTCATTGTCAATGATCCTGGCGAAGGCACTCAGGCCAAGCGCCGCACCTCGGCGGTCATCATCGACCATTTGACACCTCCGCTCACGCGTGCCGAAAGCTATGGCCCGCTGAAGGACCTGGAGGCGTTGGTCGACGAGTACTACCAGGCGGCTGGCGGCGATCCGCGCCGGCTGAAGCTGCTCAAGAAGCAGATACTCGATCTCGTCGCCGATATCGGCCTCGATCAGGATGCCGGGATCGCCAAGGGCGAGGCGGAGGAGACCGCCCTCGAGAAGCTCGACGCCTATCTCTGCGACCTCAAGGAAATGCAGATCCGCGACGGCCTGCACATTTTCGGCCTTGCGCCACAAGGCCGGCTGCTGACCGATCTCACCGTGGCGCTGGCGCGTGTGCCGCGCGGTTTGGGCGAGGGCGGCGACGCCAGCCTGCAGCGGGCGATCGCTGCGGATGCGCTCACAGCCTTGTCCCGTTCTGCGCCGGCATTCGATCCCCTCGATTGCGTCATGTCCGATCCGTGGGAGGGATCGCGGCCGGCCATCCTCGCCGGTCTTACCGATGCCCCCTGGCGCACGAAGGGCGACACGGTCGAACGGATCGAACTGCTGGCCGCGAAGCTGGTGGACGACACCGTCTCTTGCCCCACTAACTGGTCCGCCACGCGCGCTGTTCTTGACGAGATCGAAACGCGGCTCAAGCCTTCGATTGTCCGTTCCGGGCCGGCCGAAATCGAGGGCCTGCTGACCGGCCTTTCCGGCCGCTTCTTAGCCCCCGGTCCCTCCGGCGCGCCGACACGGGGCCGTCCGGACGTGCTGCCGACAGGCCGCAATTTCTACTCCGTTGACAGCCGCGCCGTGCCGACGCCAGCCGCCTATGAGCTCGGGCGGAAATCCGCCGAATTGCTGATTGCACGCTATGTGCAGGACCATGGCGATTGGCCGGTGTCGCTTGGAATCACCGCCTGGGGCACATCCAACATGCGCACCGGCGGGGACGACATCGCCCAGGCGCTGGCTCTGATCGGCGTCAAGCCGCTCTGGGATATGGCCTCGCGCCGCGTAACCGGCTTCGAAATACTGCCGCCCGCCGTCCTCAACCGGCCGCGCGTCGATGTGACGCTGCGCATTTCCGGTTTCTTCCGCGATGCCTTCCCCGAGCAGATCGCGCTTTACGACAAGGCCGTGCGGGCGGTGGCAAGCCTCGACGAGGACAAGGCCGACAATCCAATTGCCGTGCGCGTGCGGACCGAGACGGCGCGGCTCGTCGCCGACGGACTGGACGAGAAGGCTGCCGCCCGTCGCGCCGGCTACCGCGTCTTCGGCTCCAAGCCTGGCGCCTATGGCGCGGGCCTGCAGGCGCTGATCGACGAGAAGGGCTGGGAGCGCCGCGCGGATCTGGCTGAAGCTTATCTCGTCTGGGGCGGCTATGCCTATGGCGCTGGCGAAGAAGGGAAGGCCGAGCGCGGCCTGTTCGAGGAGCGGCTGCGGTCCGTCCAGGCCGTGGTGCAGAACCAGGACAACCGGGAGCACGATTTGCTCGACAGCGACGACTACTACCAGTTCGAGGGCGGCATGACGGCGGCCATCGAGCATGTCTCCGGCAAGCGGCCATCCGTCTATCATAACGACCACTCACGCCCCGAAAAGCCGGTGATTCGCAGCCTCGATGACGAAATCGGCCGTGTCGTACGGGCGCGCGTCGTCAACCCGAAATGGATCGATGGCGTCATGCGTCACGGCTACAAGGGCGCCTTCGAGATCGCCGCCACCGTCGACTATATGTTTGCCTTCGCGGCCACCACCGGCGCGGTGCGCGACCACCATTTCGAGGCCGTCTATCAGGCGTTCATCCTCGATGAACGTGTTCGTGATTTCATGATGGAAAAGAACCCGGCAGCGCTTAAGGAAATGTCCGAACGGCTCAAGGAGGCCATCGACCGCGGGTTGTGGACGCCGCGCAGCAATTCGGCGATGTTCGATCTTACGCGGCTGGCCCAAAGCCAAGCCCGAAACGACAATTGGAGGATGACACCATGACCGACGAGCTCTCAGGCGCCTCACCCGAGGATCTCGCCCGCCACGCGGAGAAAATGGCCAAGAAAAAGGCCGCCCGCGAGAAGATCATGGCCACCAAGACCGACGAAAAGGGCCTAATCATAGTCCATACCGGCAAGGGCAAGGGCAAGTCGTCCGCCGCCTTCGGCATGATCTTCCGCCATATCGCCCACGGCAAGAAGTGCGCGGTCGTTCAGTTCATCAAGGGCGCCATGTCGACCGGCGAGCGCGACCTGATCCAGAAACACTTCTCCGATATTTGCGAATTCCACACCATGGGCGAGGGCTTTACCTGGGAGACACAGGACAAGGCCCGCGACATCGCGATGGCAAAGGCGGCCTGGGAGAAGGCCAAGGAACTCATTCGCGACGAAAGCAATTCCATGGTGCTGCTCGACGAGATCAACATTGCCATCCGCTACGACTATATCGACATCGGCGAGGTGGTGGAGTTCCTCAAGACCGAGAAGCCGGAAATGACCCATGTCGTGCTGACCGGCCGTAACGCCAAGGACGAGCTGATCGAGATTGCCGACCTGGTGACGGAGATGGAGCTCGTCAAGCATCCGTTCCGCTCGGGCATCAAGGCACAGATCGGGGTGGAGTTCTAGGCCGGGGAACTAGCTCGGCTCGCCCGGCGGAAGCGGCATGGCCTTCAGGATCGCCGCCGTCTCCGCATTGGCCGGAAAGAAGGATTCGATCGCCAGTTCCGACAGCGTGACGTCGAGCGGCGTGCCGAACACCGTCGTCATCGACAGGAATGAAAGTACGCCGGCCTCGGTCTCGATCTCCAGCGGTACGGCGATGTCGCCGAGATCGCGCGGCACGCCCGCCATTGCCCGCCGCGCCGCCGCAGGCACCGGCCAGGAAATGAGTTCCTCCAGGAGATCGCGGAGCACGGGATCGCCGCTTGCGGCGATCTGTTGCTGCAGACGCTCCAGCAGATGGTTGCGCCATTCGGCAAAGTTGACGATCCGGCGGGCGAGGCCATCCGGATGAAGACTGAGACGGAGCACATTGACCGGCGGTACGAGCAGGCTCTGGTCCTTGACGCCGGCAAGCAGAGGGCCGAGGGCCGCATTGGCCGAGACGAGCGTCCAGTGGCGATCTACCGCGAGTGCCGGGAACGGTTCGTGTCCCTTGAGGATCAGATCGATCGCCTGCCGGGCGGCGACGAGAGCCGGATCATCCAGCGATCTCTGAGTAAAGACCGGGGCGTAGCCGGCGGCGATCAGGATCGGATTGCGCTCGCGCAGTGGCACGCCCAGCCGTTCCGTCAGGTGCAGCAGCAGGTCGCGGCTAGGTGCCGCGCGCCCGCTTTCGATGAAACTCAGGTGTCGCTGGGAAATTTCGGCGTCAAGCGCCAGGTCGAGTTGGCTCAAATGGCGGCGCCGCCGCCATTCGCGCAGGATGTCGCCTAGGCTTCTGGCAGTCATGCGGCCGCCGGGACCTTGTCGAGGAAGCCGACGATCCGTACGAAACGGCCGTCCTCGATCTCGGCGAAATCAGTCCCGCGGACGGGCGCTTCGACGCCCTCCGGGCCGAGCGTCCAGGAGAAGCGGATGCGTTGTCCGTGGCCGTCAGCCTTGCCGTCGAGCCGGAAGCGGAAGCCCGGGAATTGCCCATGGACACCCGCCACGAGAGCTGCGAGCTGATCGCGCCCTACGGCCTGCATCAGCGGGTCGACGTAGAAGCTGTCCTCGGCAAAGGTCTCGGCGATCAGGGCCTTGCGCCTTGCTGCGTCGGTTTCGTTCCAGACGGCGACATAACGTTCGGCGAGCGTGTTGAAATCGGTCATGATGGTCACTCCTTCGGTTGCGCCTGTCTTGCAGGCACTCTAATCATCGGGCCGAAGCGACCGTAACTTCAATTACCTCGGAGATAAAGGAAACGGCCTTAGATGCCCATCCAGACTCTCGCCGGATTTGCCGGATCGGAAAGCAGTTTTATCGCAAGGGCGAGGCACGTGACGACGAGAAGCGGGCGGATGATCCGGGCGCCGTTCTTCATCGCCAGCTTCGATCCGGCCTGGGCGCCGAGGAATTGCCCGAGCCCCATCAGCAGGCCGATCTTCCAGAGCACCGCGCCGCTTGCGAGGAAGACGAGGAAAGCACCGGCGTTGGAGCCAAGATTGAGCAGCTTGGTGTGGGCGGTCGCCTTCAGCATGCCGAAGCCGGCAAGCGACACGAAGGCTAGCATGAAGAAGGACCCTGTGCCCGGTCCGAATATGCCGTCATAGAAGCCGATCAGGGGCACGAAGGTCACTCCGAAGGCGAAGTGGCTTATACGGCGGTGGCGGTCGTCGTCGCTGAGGCTTGGCTTGAGCGCGAAATAGAGTGCAATTGCAACAAGCAGGAACGGCAGAAGGACCCGAAGGACTTGCGTCGGAACGATCGTCGCCATCACGGCCCCCAGGGAGCCTCCGAATACGGCCATGGCCGCCATCGGCAATTGGGCCTTGAGATCGACATGGCCTTTGCGCGCATAGGCGATGGTCG
>Ga0172380_10006582_pt1 | contig 13432 bp, 9 predicted proteins | sample Leawe162metaG_FD_119747 | JGI IMG/M metagenome (GOLD analysis project Ga0172380, IMG submission 119747) | Leachate microbial communities from a municipal landfill in Southern Ontario, Canada - Leachate well 162 metaG | ecosystem: Engineered > Solid waste > Landfill > Unclassified | place... | reverse complement strand
CTCGTGGTGCGAGCCGCTGAACCGCTGGCCGGTGCAGAGTTCGGTGAGGACAGTCTTTACGTCCGCGACCGAGCAGCGCATCCATTCCAACTCGGTGTTCTCGAAGCCCTTCTGGAGGAGCACTGCGCGCACCTCGTGGTCGCTGAAGAGACTACCGTCGTCACGCACGGCGGATTCGTCCAGCGCGATGGTGTAGTTCCTGATGGCGGCGGTCTTGAGCTGCTCGGCCACGCGCCGCTTCACATCGCGCGTCGTCTGCCCCACCTTGAGGAGTCCCGCGTGCGCTTCGTCGGCGATGGAGTAGGCGTAGAGGCGGGGCCGGGCTGCAGGTTTGGGCGCGAGGATTTCTTCGATGGTGGGTTTATTCATCGTCGCCATCGTCTGCGACGGCCTCATCGAATAGTTCGCTGTCGTGCTGGGCGACCTGCGACTCGATGAAGGCGATCTCGTCCTTCGTCAACCCATACCGCTTGTAGAGCTTGGCGTCGGTCCACTCTTGATCCAGCGCCAGGTCGGGAACGAAGGCGTACACGTCGCGCGTTGCATGCTGCGTGGCCTTTCGAAGCGATACGAGATATCGCACGAATCGAGTGCGCAGGTACTTCGCGTAGTTGATGGCCTCTGTCTCTCCGCCGAAGTGGCCAGCGACTAGGTAGGTCTCCGTGCACGCAGTGCCCGGCTCGGCGATGATGGGCTTGCTGAGGAACTTGGTCTCAACTGCCGCGCTCGTCCCCTGGACGGCAGTCATCAGCACCTTCCACTCGTCAATCCAATCTGAGTTATTGGGGATATCACTGCGCTCGAGCCAGCTAATTTTCTGTGACCCAAATAGCTTCACTGGTTTCTTGAGGCCATTCGCGTTAGCCTTGCCATGAAAGAATGTGCGGAGCCCGAATGGCTTGCCGCTGGATACGCGAGCATTAAGCGTGGGCTCACCTTTGGCCCTGACTTTCTCCAGAATCGGTACCGCCTCATTGCGCCGCACAAGGATATCGTAGGCATCGAGGTGGCGAGCCACCGCTGGCCCCGTCGGCTGTCCGTCCCAGATCGTCTGTACCGCACACGGCCCGTTGTGGTTACGATCCCACAGAAAGTAGGAGATGCCGCCACGAATCTTGACGCCCGGAAATCCCTCGTAAAGTTTCGGGTAATCCACGATGTTGCACAGGCGCTTGTCAGAAAGCATCCGTTCCCGATACTTGTCGAGCCCCTTGCCACCGGCCATCCAGCGCGATGGCGTCACGAACACCGCGTAGTGCGGATCGAGGTCGAGCGCCTTTTCCACGAACAACTGGTAGATCGGCGCCGCGCTCGTGCCATAGCCACCATCGTCCAACTGATACGGCGGGTTGCCAATGATTACGTCGAACTGCATATCGTCTCCAAACAACTCGGCCACCCGAGTCTTGATGTTGCTGGTGTGGATGAACGCATAGGCGTGGGTTTCGAGCCCTTCGCCACGGTCCAGCGCCTGCTGGCTTGCCCCGCAGTAGCTGCACTTGCCGTTAGCCCACGTGTGCTCCATGCGCTCGAACCAGATATTCCCGTCGTCGTTGGCAAAGCCTTTGGCGATGGAGTGCTCACCCTTGGCGTGCTTCGAGCAATACACGCTGCGCCGGGCCAGCAGGCTGGTGAGATGCGTGATACCGATGCCGAACACCTGCTGGGTCAGGATGTAACTGACGCGCTCGTCGATATCCGGAATCTCGTCGGCCAGCCCCTTCGTCAGGCGGCGGGTGATCTCGCGCAGGAATACGCCCGACTTGGTGCACGGATCCAGGAACTTCACCGTCTTGTCCGCCCAGAGGTTCGCGCCGCCGTGGCCGGCGGCCCAGGCCTCGGTCAGCGTGTCCAGCATCCGGTTGGCAAACTCGGGCGGGGTGAAGACCTCGTCGTTCGAGAGGTTTGCGATGCACGTCAGCACATCCGGGTTGCGCCCATGCAGGGTGAAACCAACCTGCCCGCTCATGCGACCTCCTTCGGCGAATCGCCGCACGCGGCGGCGGCGAGCTCGCTCACCGTCATCGGCGGGTAGGTTTTCGTTGGGGTGAAAATCTCGTGCTTGCCGAGTTGGGCGAAGAGCGAACCCTCCGCGCTGAAGGCCGACGAATGGGTGAGGATGTCCAGACGGAAGTCGCGCCGTTGGAATTTTCCCTTGCTAAGGTAGCCCCACTCGGAAAAAGTGATCGGCTGGCCCTCATGCGTGCGCATCGTCAGCGCATCGCCATGCACGAGGTTCAGCGAGAGCACATAGCTGGCAGCGCGATGCAGGTCATCCGACGCATCGCCGTTCAGGTAGTCAGTGAGGATTTCCAGCATGTTCGCCCGACACTCGGTAATGTTGTCCGCCAGTAGCTCGATGCCATAGATGCACATCAGCGCGAGCAGTGCATAGTGCTGCCGCTCGAAGTCCGACTTTCCGTACTTGAGTTCGACGGCGGCGAGCTTGCGCTGCAGGATGCGCACGAGGAAGTTCCCGCTCCCGCACGCCGGTTCCAGGAAGCGGGAGTCAATGCGCTCGGTTTCGTCCTTCACAAGGTCGAGCATCGCCTCGACCATCCATGCTGGTGTGAATACCTCCCCGTGGTCGGCGACGCGTTGTTTTGACTTGACGAGCTTCACAGGTCGATGCATTGGATGTAATGGTTTTTTGTAGTCACTGCGGGCTCACGCCTCGGCTCACAGGCGGCAAGCTAACAGCGTAACAGAGAGTCTGGCGGCCTAGTGTAGCCAATTGTTAGCGGCTCACCCCGGAAGTGAAAGTTGACGTTCGGCCGGATTGTTCCCTGAAGGTAAACAATCCGCACTCTATCGGCCATTGTCACCGACCAGTGGCAAGGGCAGCAACGGCCGAGCAGCTGCCCAATCAGGGCAGCCGCAGAAGGTCAGGATTCCGATCGGTTACCAGCCGTTCAGGTCGCATGATTATTCCTGGGCGAAATGATCGCAACCGTCACTACCTGTTCCCAACTATTAAAGTCGAAATTGGGCAAATAAAGTCGTCAATATAAGAGGTGGTCTGGTCCAACCTCTTGTATTGACGCCCCCTCCAAGGTATCGTTTAATTTATTTTAATATATCAAATTATTTTACGAACCAAAAAGAGACAGCATTGGCGAAGAATTCGATCATCCTGACGAGCAGCGCCATACAAGCCCTGGTTTCTCATCCGCTTTCCAAGTCGGAAAACATGGTCCTGTGGCTGCTTGTGTCGAACATGCCGGCATCCGGCATGGTGGTATCTCACGCTGACCTTGCCAATAAATTGAAGCTCACGCGTCCCAGCGTCAGCCAGATTATGAAGCGTCTGTGCGAAATCGGTTTTCTAGTGAGAGGTCCAAAGATCGGGGTATCTCACCACTACAAGATCAACCCTGTATTCATACGGATTCTTAATTGACCGAGCAATCTACACAACCAGGCATCAACGAAATTCTACAGACTGTCCTGGACGATGATATTTCCGTCGACCTTCGGCCTCGCGATGTCGCCTTGCTGGTCCTCATTCGTCACCAGACAGATTCGCGCATGGATCTTTCCTTTGCCATCGAGCAGGGCGAACTGCGCGCCCTTGCTGCACGGGTGGATAGCCTCGATGTAAAAGATCCAGCCGGATCGGAAAAACGCCTCACCGAAAGCCTGAACCGCCTGATTCGCGCAAATTGCCTGGCCAGAGCCGATCTCACCCGTTTGCGCAGCACAGAAGACACCGAATATCAGCTCACTTCCCTCGGGGAAAACATCGCCTCCTGGCATATCGAGCACACTCGGTTCACTGGAGAGCCGTTGGCGGCAATCCTGCAGGCCTTTAACAGCCAGTTGCTGGATCTCCGGGACAAAGCTATCGAACGGGATAGCGAGGCCGAATGGCGCAAGGACATCCTGTTACAGATGCAGGTCGTCCTGAAGGACATGCTCATCAATGTGCAGCGGCATCAACGCGAGTTGGATCGCCAGCACGAAACACTCAGAGCATTCATCCCGACCTTGTTGACCGAGAACAACGAGGCATCCATTGATCGTTGCGAAGAGCAGCTTGGCCAAGTTATTCGCACAATCGACGATCTGCAGGAAGTAACACTTTCCGCCTCCAGCAAAGCGTATGAGCTGCTTGACCAGATCGAGACCTCAGGAGAGGCCAAAAACATCGATGGCGTCATTGCGGTTTGCCAGGATATCGGCCGCCGCATGCATTCAATCGTTAACTGGACTACGCAGCGGGCCTCAGACTGGGTGGAACACCATGGAGTCGTCCACGATTTCCTGCGCAGTGTTATTCGGGTTGACCGCCAGCGGCGACTGACCGAGTCGTTGAAACGCTCCATCGCAACGCCTCCGGACTGGACTCTCGCCATCACTTGGGAGCTCAAATTAACGCGCATGCGAGAAGACGTGCGCCCACCAGCCGGACAGCGCACTGCGCCGAGGCTGCCACGTCGAGATTACATTCAAGATAAAGAGGATGTGGTTGAAGACGATTTGCCGGATCGCCTCAAGGAACTGCTCGAGCAAAGCCTTGCCACCGGGGAGGCGAAATGGACCGCGCTGGCGATGGCTGCCATTCGGGATGGCGCGCATCCAGATGACGTGCTTGGGCACCTTCCTTGGCTCATGACCGAAATGACGAAGCACGGCAGCATCGATTCCAACGAAAGAACCTGGATGGCGGTTGCCGACGGCATACGCATCGAGGAACTAAGGATAACCACCCGATGATCTATCTCGACAAGCATTTCGTGGGTGCCGACCTCATTCTGCGTCGCGGCGGTCATATCAACCGCTCTAACTTGTCCTTCTATCAGTTCCTGATCGACAACTTTGACGAGTTGAAGGGCTTCTACCACGGTTATCAATGCGAACTGGTCCAGCACCCGGACGGCTTCTTCTACCTACTTTCCAAAGGCGGGCTAATCCCGACGAAGCTGCTGCCAATGCCCTGCGTTCATCTTGGCATGTTCATCGCCATGAAATCTCGCGACCCGGAAATCACCCGCTCATCCGGGAGGATCAGCCTGGAAAACCTCTTGCAGTCGATAGAAACCTCGGTGCCCAGGGAGACCTTGCAAAAAGTATATGCCCCAAAACAGCGGGAATCCTCGACGGACACACGCATTGCAGAAGAAATTCAGAAGGCATTAAAGACGCTGGCTGAAATGCGCTTCATCGAGATCCAAAGGGAAACGATTCGGCCCCTGGAGGCCATTCAACGTTTCGCTGAAATGGCCCGGCACGACAACAATCCAGACGAACTGAGCCGCTTGGTGCTTACGGAGCAAAGGGGTGTCGTATTCCAGACTCCGGACGAATCAGCGGATGATGAGTTGGAAGAAAGCGGTGAGGACGATGAGAGGACGGATTGAACGGATTGCCTACATTGGTTGGCGTGGCATCGATTACGAAGCCATCACGCTCGATAAGGAGGCTTTCACTGGGCTGATCGGTCCGAGTGGTGCTGGCAAGTCCACGCTCGTGATGTGCCTGGACTACGCTTTGCTACCGGACCGAAAGGTGCTCGACATCCGGCCCATATCCGATGTACAGGATCCCCATCAAGCCGGGATGGACACCTTGCTAGCCCGTATCAACCCGGCCTACGGCTATGCATATGTAGTGCTCGACGTTCAGACGCGGCATGGCCAGCGCCTCCTCGCTGGCATTCATGCCAGAGGAGAGAACGGTCGCGGGGAATTGACCCGCTTCTACATCGACAACTATCCGATCGACGCCCCTTTGCAGGAAGCTTTTCGTGTGCTGGATGGCGACGGACAGTATTACCCGGACCTTCAGGATCTCAGTCGGCACCTCGCCGGCCATGGATTTGACCTGCATGTTTGCCGCACGGTGGCAGAGTATGGCCAGGTTCTCTATGACGCCGGCGTGCTGCCCACAAATCTTGCCGATTCATCGGATCGCTCTCTCTACAGCAGGCTCATTGAGACCACTTTCCGCGGTGGCATCTCGGCGGATGTGGCCAGCAAGCTCAAGGACTATCTTCTTCCTGAAGAACGACGTGTCCCTGAACTCGTCTCCAAGCTCAGGGAGTGCACGTCACAGGTTTTCAGTACGCGCCGCGCGCTCGGGGACGCCAACCGCCAGCTGGAGTTACTCCAAGCGACTTATGGCACCGGCAAGGAGATCGTGGTTCACGCCTTGCGCCATGAACTCGACAAGCAGGACAAGCTTGTCCGTACAGTGGGCACGATCAGTAAGGAGATTGAAGCCGACACACAGTCCTTGGAACATCACCAGGCTGACCTGGAGCGTATCGGCAAGGAAATCGGCGTTCTGGAAGAAACGATCCGCAACCTGCAATCGAATGTCCAGACAGCGCTGACAAACGAAGAGGTATTGAAGGACAGCCGTGGGCGGGATCAGACCAGCAGTAATACGGCGCTCGAAAACGCGAAGGGTCTGTTCAATCAGTTCAAGAAAGGCGAGAAAGCCTGGCGCGTAGCTGCACGCAACCATGCTGATCATGACCCGGAATGGCTGGAGCAATGGCTTGATCGTGAAATCGAGACGTTGAACGAAGCCACCATGAGAGTCAGGCTGCAGATCGAGGGGCTGCAAGGTGAAAAAAACACACTGGAAGTCGGCTCAAGCAACCAGAAGACCGCAACGCTGGCCAAGGCTGTAGGCGGCCAGACCCTTGAAGAGGCACTTGATTCTGTGACCGAGGGGGAGGCGCTTGCCCTCAATATGGGACTGTGCGGCCTTGCGGACGGCGTAACCGGCGTGACGCCCGATGTGCTGGTGCACCTGGAGGCCAACAAGGATCTACCCGACATCTTCTGGCTAGGCGAAACGCCCCCCGGGCCGGCAACCGTGAGGTCGGTCGGCGAGTGGCATGTCGCGACTGGCGCCGGTGGACACATCGTCTCAAGCAAAGCCAGGCACCCCATTTTTGGCCGGCAAGCACGTCTCGACCGCATTGGCCGCATCGACACCGAGATCGACAAACTTTTGAAGAAGCAGGAAGAAGCCCGACTTGAAAAAGAGGGAGAAGACGGCCAGGGCGGGCTGAAGGGACGCCAGAAACTGCTTCAGATAAACAGCGAGGCAATTTCCTTCTTCATCCAGAACCGGGCCGACGCGTTGGCCATCGAGTCCGAAGTGGCTACTGCAAGGGCCAAACATGAAGAGGTCGCACGACTTTATCTAGAGTCTGAAACGAAGGTAATCGACCTGCGGAAAAAATTACTGGAGGCAGCCGGCTCTCATCAGGGTGCTCATGAAGACCTGAAGATCAAGAAGACCCAAGCATCCAACAAGATCGCCGATCTTAATAGTCGACTTCCAGGTGCCCAGCAAAAGCTGCTTGAAGCACAGAAGAACCTAGCCGAATTGAATGATGGATTGGCTTCCATACTTGACCGTCTTGGACAACAGGCGGAAACCTTCCTTGCCGATGCCCGATCCCTTGAAGAGGAGATATCTGAGATCTACGTCGTCAAGCAGACGAAGCGGCTTATGCAACTCGGGGATACCCTCAAAGATGAGCTTCCGGACAGGCTAAGGCTGATCCACGAAGCCAGCGCAACGGATACTGCAAGCTGCATCCGCCTATGGCCCATGCTTCTTGAAGTTCTGCGTGACCGGGTCGTTCTTGACCTGGCGGACATGGATGGCACAGACCTTCTCGGCGCCATGCGGACGAGAAGAAACGACCTGGACCAGAAGCTCGGCCTGCAGGAGAACGAAGTCAAGATCCAGGCGAGATCGATCAACAGCGCCATCCGTTCCGCCGTGACCTCCCAACGGAATCGCATCAAGGCCTTGAGCCGAATGGGAGAAAACATTCATTTCGGCAACGTCGTGGGAATCCGGATCGCTGTTCAGACCCATCAGGATATGCTTGGAATGCTGGAAAGTTTTGCCGATCAGATGACGCTCTTCGCCGAAGATACGAAGCCCGTTGACGAGGCTTTGCACGAGTTCTTCGATAAGGCGGGTGACAAGTACAAGTTCACCGGCGAGGAGTTGCTGGACTACAGGACCTATATGGATCTCGTGATCGAAGCCAAGCGCCAGGGCGGGGAATGGCAAACCGCCTCTTCCCTGTCAGGCGGCGAATCCATCGGCGGCGGCCTTGCCATTGCACTCATGCTATCCAGAGCGCTCGCGGCCCGCGGTGAGATCAAACCCGATCAGATCACACCACTTTTCGCCATTGACGAAGTTCATCGGCTGGACCCCAAGGGTCAGGGCATGATCGTCGAGTTTGCCAAACGCGAGAACTTCCAGGTCTTCGTAACCGCATCTTCTCTGAAGCCAAGCTATGCGTGCACCCTCTATGCACTGGAGCGCATCTATGAGCCCGAAGAACGTCTCGTTATTCGTGGCATGGAGAAGGTGTCGAAAGCAGTAGCGTGACTTCAAGCGAAACCATTGAAATAGCTCTCCTAGCAAAGCTCATTCAGAGCGGCGGAGCCCGCGAATCAGCGCGCAGTCTAGATTTGATCCGTCGCTACGAAAAAGCAGGCTGGATCATGCCATCCGGTCGCCGTGGCGAATGGGTTGCTCGCCCCGAGACAACGATCGCACTTACGGCCAGGCTAGCCAAGCTTTTGCCGCAATGGGAAAGCTATTTTGCATTGCTGCGTACACATAATCTCGACCCGAGGAAACCCCAGGACATCGAAGCATTGCCGGTGCTCAGAAAGCGTCCGGACGCCACGGGCTTGATTAACCGGCGCAACTGGACAGCTGCCGGCGGGTTGGGGCCGAAGCGGAAAGGCATCCTCGAAACAGATGCCATCTTGACCAGCGACTGGGTAATGCGATTACGCCCAAACCGCGGATTGGTTGCCCAGTGGGATGGCCAATCAACCGATCTGTGGGAAATGGCAAAAACCTGGACGGAATGTCCGATTCCGCAGCGCCTCTGGATGCAATTACAGAGTCTCACTGGAGTTCTGCCGGCCGTTGTCATCACCTGTGAAAACCTCGGGGCATTTATAGATATTCCCTTGCCGGATAACGCGCTGACTGTTTTCTCGCCTGGAAATCACGTAGATCCCGCGATCGAATTGATCAAAATGCTTCCGGCTGCGACGTGGGTACATTTCGGTGATCTCGATCCGGAGGGACTGGCCATCGCGGGTCAGATTGCCGATGCGACGAGATGCCCGATTCACCGGTATATCCCTTCGTTTTGCATGGAATACATTGCGGACGACATGGCCCAAAAGAAGGATGTAAAGTGGCAAGGCACATTCGAGCATCCAGCCCTGAAATTGCTTGCTGAACGCGGCCAGGGTGTTTTTCAGGAGGTGTTCATGCTTGATCCCCGTCTTGATGAAGATCTTCGTTCCTTCTGTACACGTAGCCAGCTGTCGACCTAGCGGTGTGAACCGGTGACGGCCTCACATCTCATGCACCCGAAGGCTGCAATGAGCTTAGATGCCAATTTTCGACAATATTAGATCAGATCACTACTGGTCAGAGGCGGAAATTCAGGTAGATGGGCATGATCGTCTCGTCTTCGGCCTATGCCGTCGCTCGATTTGATGTCCGTTTCGGTCTGCAATTCGTCGGTTAGCTGCCACTCTGCATGAGCACTGCCCCGAACGGCAGCCTTTCGATTTGGCGAATGCGATCTACCAAGGTTGTGCAAAAAAATCCTCTGGGACGTAGTCTCCGAGGAATACAGCCGCCGATGGTATTCCAGATACCCCTAAGTTCTCGGTGGCAGGTTGTGAATGCCCAGTAATTACCGCCCGAGTCTGATTGCTACCGGACGCAACAGGGCAAATACAACCGTACTGGGGCTTACGGCTCTGGAACAAGAATGTGCGTCGTTGAGCTCAGAGGCTGCCAATCCGGTACGAAACTACGCAACTGACCATCTCCATCAATGAAGTGATGCGCAGCTCCCGGGAACATATCCGGGACCAAAGGGTGCAACGCATTCGGATTGTGATAGACGTCCATGCCCTCAATCCAGCTCTCGTGGTAGTCCGGCGAGCTCACCTCCGCCACGAAGGGTTTGGGCACAGATGCATTCGGGTCTATATCGGTCACGAAGCCTCGCCTGATCATTCGCACGCGCTTCGAACCGAAGCCGGCCACCGCACCCATTCGATTGAACTTTGAGATGGTCGCGCTTGCGTTGGCAAAGACGGCACTGATGTTCTCTGCACCGGGCAAACTGAAGAATCCGGACTCAATTTCCTTGGCACCCCAGCTATGTGACGTAACCTTCCGCGGCGTGATCACGAGTTTTTCATCTGGCTGGTGTTCCCAGTCATGAACATAGCCGTACAGATAGACAGGAAGCGCGGTTCGACTCATCGTCATCGACATGGGCGCGTGAAAGTCCTGAATGGCTAGGACCAGCGGCCGACCCTGAACGTTTGGACGTTCCCAGTACCGCTTCCCAAGCTTCGCGGTCAGCGGTCCAGCGAACTTGATCGGCAGGTAGTGCCGCTGGATATCCAAAATCTTTTCCCAGTCTTCGGCCTCCGGCGGGGGAACAACTGCGCCGGATTTATCGCGCGTGGGGTTCACGGTGGTAGCCTCGATGCAGAGCTCCCCGAACAATCCCTTGGCGCTGAGGTCCGGGATCGCGTGATCGCGATCCAAGGTATAGCCCGCTTCGACAAGCATCGCGAACAGGTAGAGTTCCCACATCCTGGCGTCAAAGCCAGTGGTCTGGAACTGCTCGATGAAGTTTCCATCTGCGTCCTCGTACCATCGCATCATCGGAGTGATCAACTCTTTGGCCGGGGAATATCCTTCGAACGTGTTGAGGTGTACGAAATCCGGGTGTAGCTTCCCTTGCGGAACAATGGGCGTGAAAAAATCTATTGGGCGGCCCTTCTCATCACCCTGTGCGCGCTGTTTGTCGAGGTCCGACAACGCCACCTCCAAGCGGGGGGATGCCGCAGCCAGTGCCGCATCTGTACTCTCCAAGAACTCCGTCGCATCGATAAATCGGTACCGCAGCTTCAGATCGCGGGCCAAGAGAATTGCCGAGAAGTCATCATCGGTCCGGTCGCGGATCACTACGACGAGCACGTCCTCATTCCGGGCTTGCAGCCATTGGATTTCTTCCGCGAAGAAGATGGTTTCCGGCCTGCGACAGTAACCGGCAAGAGCTTCAAACCGAATTTTGGAGATCGCTTCCATCACTTCTCTTATAAGGCGCCAAGTGGCCGCATCTACAGCACCTGTACGGTTAGGCCGCAAACTTGGGCCGGAAATACTTAATCTGGTTGAAAGGCAGGACTCGAGGATTGTCGGTAGCGACGGGAAACCGACTCACAACCACGTGCATCACCTTGGAAAACCCAAACTTGCCTCGAAGAAGTTCTTCTCGTGCTTCTTCCTTGCTTAGCGCCTTGGCGTAGTACCGATCGAGTTGCCGGTTGTAGCGCGCGAAGAGTGCCGGATCGGCCGCGATTCGCCCCAGATCAACCAAGTTGTTTTTGCACTGAACGTTGTAGATCGTATCGCCGAGCGTTGCCACTACGTCGAACTCACGCCTGTTAATACGCTTGACGTCGGACACCGTGAAGCCCTGCTTGGACAGGGCTTCCTTGACGCTTTCTTCAAAGATGAATCCGGCGCGAATCTGGAATCGACGCACTCGATTCAGGCATACCGATTTCCAGTTGTATGCGAACCGCGTCATCAATGTCACGGTGGAATAACAGACAGCGCCGACAGTAACAAACGGGGTGTACTCGTCTAAGCTATCAACATAACCACTGCCACTGTGCACTATGCGGTTTCGAATATTCATCTGCACTCCTGCTTGATCAAGGAGCTCGTCGAATTTGGCCGCGTCGATCTCGACAAAGTAGTCGTCTCTACAGAACACAAGGCATGCCTCAAGAAACTTAGCAACTGAACCGAAGGTAGAACCTGCCAAGTCGAACTCTGCATATGCCGACTCGATGACTCGAAGGTCGTTTCTTACCTCGGCAGCAGAGAACACAAGACGCGGATCAACATCTTCTAGATCTGGACGATCACCGCTTTCCATCTGGGATTGCATTTCGAGCAAGCTGGCACGCTCGGGTTCAAGGAAGAAGTGATCAAGGGGCTGGAAATCTCGGTTCCCTGTAAAGCCGTCCGACCCGACGAACAGGCGGAAGTCGGGAAAGACGTTTGCCAGCATGAGCTTGTGCTGCAACCCCACGATGGTCATCCCGCTATGCTCGACATGCGGCAGTAGCTGATTCATGGAATCCATCCTTGCAAACGGCTGGCGACCACGACAAGCATGCGGCAACAAGTAAAGCAGAGCGACGAAGTGGCGCCTGCGGGACTGAAAGTATCCAATCGCATGCGCGACGGTCTGAAGTCCCGCTGCCGCTTCGAAGAGCCCGTTTTGCCGAAATGCTTGCGCGATGGCCATCGATTGCACGATGGTTTTGACAAACCGATCCGCAAGACCTTCTCCGAATCTCTTGGCGAGCTCGGACCGCAGGCTCCTGAGCTTCACCGGATCCAATCGGTCTAGGCGCATTTCAACGATCGCGCGCTCAAGCTCTTCATCATCTATCGCGTAAAGTGGCAGATTGATGAACTCTTCTATCGCTCGAATCGTGTCTAGCCAACCCGTAACCGCGCTTCGGACATCGAACGGGGCGAGTGCTTTCTTGATTCCCTCGGAATGTGCGGCGATCTGGCTACGAATCAGCGACTCAGCCGCCTCTCCAACAAGTTCCTTCATGGACCACTCCCTAAGCCCCGCAAGCGCACGAAGAAACGTTGCACTTCCAACGACGAACCTGCCCGTCTGCTCTACATAAGCCGCATTCGTTGCGCCCAGAGAGACGCCTAAACCCCTACCATGCCTTCATGCGGAAAAGGCGACCGTCGGAACCTTCGTCGTGTAAGGTCAGCACGATCTGATCGGGGCTAAAAACTGGCTCGTCGTTCTCGCTAGCTGGCGGCATGTCAGAATCAATCAGCGTGATGATAGGCTGGACACCGAGATCGGCGTACTCTCGGATCACCTTGAGAAGGTTGGCTTTCTTGCGGTCATCCAAGGATTCGAACACACCATCGTGATAGACAAATCTGGGAAACTTGTCGTCAAGATGAGCGCGCACGACCGCAAGGTCAAAGGCTATACACAAAAGTTTTCGGTACGTGTGGCCTAGGTCTGCACTTGTGGCATTGCCAGCATCATCAAGGATCTCAGCCCTGAACTCGAGATGCCCTTCCTTGTTGACGAACACGTTGAGTAGCGCCTTGTGCGCAATCACGTCTTCGACAATCTCGCTGAAAAATAGTCGGATTGAGGAAAACATGCTGTCGTTGTTGGCGCTCTGCGTTTCGACATTAGCCTCTATTTGCGACTGGAGATGCGTACCTTCCTCGGATAACGTACGAATCTCTGCGCGCAATTCCTGCAAGCGGCGGATGAACCCGCGCTGGCGTTCCAGCGACACTATCTCTGCGCGCAGCGTTACGAGGT
>Ga0172380_10006581_pt1 | contig 13432 bp, 9 predicted proteins | sample Leawe162metaG_FD_119747 | JGI IMG/M metagenome (GOLD analysis project Ga0172380, IMG submission 119747) | Leachate microbial communities from a municipal landfill in Southern Ontario, Canada - Leachate well 162 metaG | ecosystem: Engineered > Solid waste > Landfill > Unclassified | place... | reverse complement strand
TCCGTTATCCAGGACGGTGAACTTCGGCGCGTTGGCGCTGTTGGCGACCTGAAAGGCCAGACCCGTGCCAGTGCCACTTCCCGTCACAGAGAGCTTTGCCGCTGGCGTGGTAGTCCCGATTCCTATGTTTCCGTTCGATGACTTGAGGGTGAGGAGCTCCGCGGACCCACCGTTGGTGCTGAACACCATGTCCTTATCCACGGCATTGAAGTATATGTTGTCCGAGAGAGCACCTCCGATGCCCGTATTTGCGTATCCGAATCCGCCCACGGCTGAACCCGCATTGTTCAGGAAGCCTATACTCGAGTACCCATTCGACACCGTTGACTGTATCTGTATTGCGTCGATGCTCGTATTAGCAGCCACAAATTTAGCGGAGACGGCATTCGATGTGGTCACGCTCGTGAACTTTGAGTCTGGGGTCGAGGTGCCGATTCCGACGTTACCAGAGCCCGTGATCCTCATCGCCTCGCTGTACGTATTTCCAGCATTCCTATTTCCAAAGGCAAGTGCGCCAGTCTGAGACGCCTCACGTACCCCAAGGATATAGGAGACGCCAACATTAGACGAGCCAGTGGTGAAATTTATGCCGACCGCCGTGCCATTAGTGTCGCTTGAATTCTGAAGCCTCAAACCCTCAAGTGCTGTTGGCGTCGTAAACGGACTTACCTGAGAACCACTTCCCGTGACATACACGGTGTTGAGGAGTCGAGCCTGAGCAATGGTCCCTGTCGCATTCAAGTTGCCTACAGTAAGGCCCCCCGAGAAATACCCATCACCGTCGACAGAAAGCTTTGACGCGGGGCTCGTAGTTCCGATGCCGACGTTTCCAGAGCTGTCGATTATGAACCTCCACAGGCTGTTTGACTCGTCCCTGATGGCGAACTTTCCTCCTCCAGCACTGCTTGAGTTCGCTGTCGAGCGGATGCCCCAAGTCAAACCGCCAGTCGCGGAGCTCTTCACGTTAAACGACGCACTTGATACAGCACTTGATTCAACTTGTAACCCAACTCCATCGCCGTTTGCCGTTGAGACATGAAGAGGAAATACAGGTGATGCCGTGCCCACGCCGACGTTACCATTATTCTTGATGGTCATGACCGCATTGGTGAGATCTGCGTTCGACGCGTCAGCGGCGGAGTTCTGAAGGAATTGGAAGTCACCCCTCGTCCATCCGTTGCCATCCGCCTTGTAGACCAAACCGCCCTTTCCGCGGTTTGCCCCATCCCTGAAGGAGAAGAGTATTCCTGTTGCGGAATTCGAGCTGTTTCCGTTTCCGCTCGCTATCTTGAGGGGATACTGGAGGGCAGACGTGCTCGAGCCCTGGAGATGGAGGGTACTCTCGGGTGCAGCCGTGCCGATGCCGACGTTCCCCGTGGATGCCATGATCCTCATTAGGCTGGTTCCGTTCACGTTACCAGTCCCTCCCGCCGCCTTGAAGCTGATGCCCTGGGACGCATTGGTCGTGAGGACCATGTCGGATCCATCAATGCCGATGCCGTAGTTCGAGTTGTAGAAAGTGAATCCCTGGACATTTGTCTGAAGCGGTCGAGCGACGAGGGTTCCCGTCGCGATGAGATTGGCGAGGGTGAGGTCGCCAGAAATATAGGCTGACCCGGAAACCTCGAGTTTGTTCGACGGCGTCGTAGTGCCGACACCGATGTTGCCGCTCGAGTTCCAGACGCCCGATCCGGCAAAGTAAGCATTGGAAGAGACCGTGAGGTTCGTGGTGGAGGCGTTCGCGGACGACGTGTTACCGGTTGCGGTGACATTCGCCGCGGTGAAGTTACCTGAAAAATAACCGCTACCACCAACCTCAAGCCTGTTCGATGGAGAGGTCGTGCCGATTCCGACGTTGCCGCCAGTTGGATTGAGGAAGGTTCTTGCTCCATCCCAACTTGTTCCGAATACCTGCGTCGCACCCTGATAGATGCCGAAAGCGTTGTTGATGCTGTAACTGCTACCCATCCTGGTGTAATAAGTATTCGGCTCGTTTGAGTTGCTGAATCGAAGATACTGACCATCGCCCCAAATAGTAAGCTTATCAGTTGGGCTCGTCGTTCCGATGCCGATGTTACCCCCACTCGTTATCGTCATGGCCTGACCAGAGCCAAAGGTATTTGCATTCACGTTGAACTCTATTCCCTTGGTGGTGCCGCCCTGGACCACAGTATTTCCACTAACCGCATTATACCCAAACATAGAGCGTGGCGTTACGCCCCCAAGGTGTGCAACGCCCACATAGGTACTGCTATTGGTGTTATCGCCAAAACGGACAGCCTCACCAGACCCAAAGACCTGGAGCTTGGTCGCAGGGGTCGTCGTGCCAATACCGAGACCCGTCGACGTAAATCGCGCGAATTCAGTCGAGTTGTTGAAGTTCGAGATCCTGGTCTCATCCGATCGAAGCGAGAGACGCCTTCCTGATGCCGAGGTGTTGATGACGAGGGAGTCGCTCCCGCTCGTGCCCGCGCTATTGGCCAGGGTGAGTACCCCTCCAAGAGTCTGCAGGGTGCCATTGCTGCCACTGTTCGCGAACCTGATGGCCGCACCGTCAGAAGGCATGCTGAAGTTAGTGCCAATGACGGTCAAAGTACCCGTGGCGGTTATGTTCGCGGCGGCGAGATCTCCTGCAAAATAGCCTGACCCGGCAACGCCAAGCCTGTTCGAAGGCGATGTGGTGCCGATACCGACATTTCCTCCATTTAATATTATATTCCTTGAGCTATCTGTACCCAACGTGATGTTACCGCCCCCAACCGCTCCAAAGTATCCCTGTCTTGTTCCATTAAGATCTGAGAATGTTAAATAGACGTTATTAGAATTACCCGCAGCAGTACCTTGAAGGGCAAGTGTACCGTTGCCGCTTGTAGGAGCACCCACTATATGAAGTTTTGCTACTGGCGATGTTGTTCCTACACCGACGTTTCCGTCAGTCCCGACAAAAAGCCTTGATCCACCGACGGCAAGGGCCCCGGCGAAGGTCGACGTCGCAGTCGGCCCGGTCGCCGTGAAATACGGCGCCGAGAAGACGCTGGTCGAGGTGCCGGCAGTGAGGGTGACGGCGCCGAGGGTTGCAAGACCCGAGACGGCAAGGGTGCCGGTAGCCGAGATCGATCCCGCCGAGATAGTCGATGCGCCGAAGTTGGTTGATGAGGCATTGTCGGCGAAGAGATTCACGCCAACGAAGTTCGTGGAGTAAAGATTGGTGGTGGTCGCGCTCGCGATCACGCCGGTAGAGGCGACGAGATTGGTGGCCGTGACGATTGATGTGTTCGTGTCAACCGAAAGCACGGCTGTCGACGAGGCGTTCGTGACGCTGAAGGTCGACGAGCCGTTTGCCTGAGGAGTCACCGAGAGCGAGGGGTTCGATCCGCTCACGGCGAGGGTCGTCGCCCCCGTTGAGGCGATCGATGTGGTGAGCTCGTTCGAGCTGTCGTACTGTATGCGGAACTGGGGTGTCGACGTCGCCGTTATGGTCTGACTTCCGGTATTGATGATTCCTCCGGCCAGGAGATTTCCCGAATTATCCACGCGGAAGAGCACGGTATTCCCGTCGGCGGAGACATAGTCGATGAAATCTCCCCCGGGAGCGATGTCCGTCGCCCTTCGCGCGGAGATGATGGTCGTCCCGTTGGTCACCTGAACGATGTCGAGGGAGGCGTTCGGCGTGTTGGTGCCGATGCCGAGCCTCCCAGTCTGGCTCACGGTCACGCCCGTCGATCCGGCGACGGTGAGCCCGCCGGCGAAGGTCGAGGTGGCAGAGGCGTCGGTCGCTATGAAATACGGAGCCCGCGGCGCGTTCTGCGAGGTCAGGTTCGTGGTAAAGAGGTTCGTGGTGGTCGCCGAGCTGATGACCGAGTTTGTGGTGGTCGAGTTGACGGTGACGGAATCAATGAAGGTTATGCTGTTCGCCGTGAGATTCTGCACGTCGAGATTGGTCGCCGTGGTCGTGCCGACAAGGTTTGAGTTGGCGATGGTCGAGCTCGAGATGGTGCTTGCCGTTATGGAACTCCTGTCTATGTCCGCCCGATCTATATTTGAGGGGTCTCGCCTCTCGGACGAGCCTCGGGCGTTTGTGTTGGCCCTGAGGGCATCGAGCTGGGCCTGGCCTATCTGCTCCTCGAGCACCGCCTGCGCGGCGGCTATCTGGGCGCTCACCTCAGCCTGGGTCAAACCGACGGTTGAGTAGTACTGGGAAACCTGGGTAGTCGACGGCTGGGATGCTGGGACGGACGAAGTCTGTGACGAAGCGCCCCCTGACGTTGCGACGCTTACGACCGGACTGGTTGTCGATGACGGCTTGACTGGGGGGACCGTTGCAACGATGACGTCTTCTTTCGGCGAGAATATTCCGGCGATGAATGAGCCTGTCTTACCGAAGAAAGGGTTAATCGCCTCGTACACTCCGATCGCCGCGGTCTCAAAGCCGTATCGAAGAGGATCGGAAGCAAGAGAGGCGGCGGCGAGAGAGACATTGCCTATGCCGTCGGTCTTGACGGCGCGGGCGGCGGCGGGAAGGTCAACCTGAGCAAGGGCGTCTGTCGCCCGCGCCGAGGCGAAACCGACTCCCTCCACAACACCCATATAAGAAGAGGCAAGCTCTCGAGAGGCGTTCACCATCCCCTCGAACCCGAGCACGGCGTAGGTGCCTGCATTGTGAAGCGAGGCGAGATACGCTCCGCCAACCACGTTCAGGGCGTCGGCGATGCGGGCCACGCTGTCATCAACGGCAAGTGACATTCTCTCGCCCACGCTTTCAACCGCCTTCTGCGCGGCCAGGAGGTTCTGGGTGTTCGAAAGATGATAGCCGCCAAAAACCAAGGATACGGCAAGGGTGGATGCTATGGCCTTGGTGAGGAGTTCCCCTATGACCTCGGGCATTTGGAGTGGCTTGCTCGCCACCTTCTTTGATCCTTTCCTAACCCCCTCTTTCGAGACGCTTTCAACGAAGGGCGTCTTGATGAATTTCTGGCTTGGAAGATTCCTTTGGCCTATTGCTCGGCTAGCCGAGATAGCGACTTCCTCGGCCGTATGTTTGTAATTGAGGACTGATCGTTCGGAGACGTACCATGACCGTCCAACCATCTGCGCCTCGATCTTTTTTGAGCGAATAAGCTGGCCCACATAATCCTGCGAATACTCACAGAGAAGAGCCGCTCGCTTTGACGAGATGAATTTTTTTCCCTGAAAATATATCTCCGAACTCATTGCAGACATTATAAGATTTTAAACTCAACAAATCCCTGTGGATAAGGCACTTGGGCATTTTTCTTTTTCAGCCGGGGAAAAGACCGCTGAACGCAATCCTCGGACTGCCGAGATGCTGGGAAAACAAAAGGTTTGGTTCCCGCCTTCGAATCTGACGGATCAGTGAAACGGGTGATTTTGCCGATTTCATCTGATGGCTTAGATTCGTAATCTTAGTAGTAAGGTTTATTAATCTTTATAATTGAAACACAATGTAATAGAGCCATCTGGCAGAAATGGTTTTTCAGGGCTCCTGAGCGCGAAAAAATCCCTTCCCTATCTTTTGGCGACGATTAATGTAGAGTGAACCCATGAAAACAGAGAATTCTTTAGAACACAAAAATAGGCTTGATGTCGAGATAGCGCGCAGGGGTCTGGTTCGCAGCAGGAGCGCGGCCCGCGAGCTCATCGAGCGCTCGATGGTTGTCGTCAAAGGCATCGTCGTGACGAAGCCGAGTGCCGAGGTGTCGGAAACAGAGGAGATCACCCTCAAGGAAACCCCTCGCTTCGTCAGCCGTGCCGGCGAGAAACTCGATCATGCCCTCTCCACCTGGAGCATAGACGTCACCGACGCCATTGCCGTCGACGTCGGGTCTTCGACCGGAGGATTCACCGACTGTCTCTTGAAGCGAGGCGCGAAGAAGGTATTCGCAGTCGAGGTCGGCACCGGACAGTTTGACGCGGGACTTCGCGCCGACGAGCGCGTGGAGCTTCACGAGCAGACTGACGTCCGAAAGTTCTCCCTTCCCTCCGAGTCCCCTCTCGCCGACATCGTCGTCTCTGACGTGTCCTTCATCTCCCTCTCCCATGTCCTTCCCAAGATATTCGAGTTCATGAAAAAGGGCGCTCAGGCGGTACTCCTCGTAAAGCCTCAGTTCGAGGTTGGCCGAGAGCTCGCCCATCGCAGGCGCGGGGTCATCTCGATTGATGCCGAGCGCATCGCATCACTCGAGGCGGTCAAGGCATGCGCCAAGAAGATCGGATTCAAGATCGTGGCGAGCACCGACTCCCCCATCGAGGGCGAAGGGGGCAATCGAGAGTTCCTCCTCAGGCTGTCGAAGTAATCATCCAATCGAAGCAGACGAAAAGGCGGGCGGCCCGGATGGGCCGCCCGCCTTTTCCTTCCCGCACTCCGACTACTTGATGTTCATCCCCCACTTGTTTGAGTCAGGCATTCTCTCCCTCTTTGAGAGCGTTATCTGGTAAAAGCCGAAGACGATGGTGGAGAAGGTCGCGATCATCTTGTAGTTGACCCAGGCCTCCGGAGAAAGCACCTGTCGCACCACCTCATTCGAGAGGGTAAGAAGGGTGAACATGACCATCCACCTGAAAGAGAGAATGGTCCATCCCTTCTCTGTCATGTGGAAGAGCGAGCTGAAGAGGTCCTTCAATATCGGCCTCTTGTAGCAATACAGGCCAATCGCGATGGCGATGGCAAAGAGCCCGTTGTAGACAGTATCCTTGATGATGATGAAGAACGGATCCTTGAGGGCGACCGTCAGGACGCCGAATATGATGACGGAAAGGCCGGCCAAAAGCGGAAAAAGGGCCACACGCCTGTCACGCCCGTATGACACTGTCAGGGCTACGGCCGTCAGGCCGACGAACAGGGCCGTGCTCTTAATGAGGCCGATATATTCCGAGGTGAGGAAGAAGGCCACTATAGGGCCAAATTCAATGCCCCAACTAACGGCTACCTGCCTGAACTCCGAATTCGAACTGTCAGAAAGCTTGCTCATGAATATATAGTCTAGCACGGGGCCAAACACGACTCCTATTTGACTAAAATACAAATAATGGGTAAAGTCCTCATCGGTCTCGTTCTTACATCAACCCCAAAACAAACAAAAGGATATTGCTTTGAAAGCACAAGAAAAGGCGAAGTTCGTGGTTCTCATTGGTCCGACGAGCGTCGGCAAAGGATTCGAGGTGAAGCTCATGCTTCGCACTCTGGCTGGGCTCATGGCCCAGGGATTGAAAGTCTCGGTGATCTCCTTCGGGCAGATCATCCGCGACAAGATGGCTCATGACAGGAGTTTTTTCAAGAAATTCGGTCACACCGTCGGCAAGGGTTCCCTGCTCGACAATGCGACGGCTATCGAGCTCTTCGAAGAGGCCTATACCCTGCTCTGCAAGGACGGAACGCCAGACCTCGTCATCATCGACGGGTTCTGTCGCTCGACCGAGCAGATCAGATGGGCAAGCGACAACGGGTTTCTCCGGTCATCCGACCTGGTATACCTGCTTGAAGCCGACATGGCTGTCTGCGTGGAACGATTCGTCCACCGGAACAACCATGCCGATGCAAAACGCATTGATACCGAGATGGAGACGTTCTACGCGCGCTTCCACCTCCACACGAACACGATCGGCGACCTGCGGGCCCTTCTCAAGGAGACCGCCCATGTCGTCGACATCGACGCCAATGGCAATATCCCCGAGATTGTTCATACCACCGTCATGTCCGCCCTCCTGCCCGTGATCTGCGATATCGTGCGCCACAAAGCGCGTCATCATCAGCCGACCGCGGTCCACTGAGAGCGTCCGTGTCAGCCAAAGCCCCTCCCCCACCGGAGGGGCTTTTTTACGCTTTACTCCATATTCAAATCATGCTATAATTGATTAGTTAAAGAGCCTCACGGCTCCCTTTTATTTTTATCATTTTTTCTTATTACGTATGGAGATTCGAAACATAGCAATCATCGCTCACGTGGACCACGGCAAGACCACGCTCATGGACGCGATCATGAAGCAGTCGGGAGTGGCCAAGGAGGGCTTCTCCATGGACTCAAACGCCCTCGAGCAGGAGCGAGGCATCACCATCTATGCCAAGAACGCCTCCATCAACTACAAGGGCACCAAAATCAACATCGTGGACACCCCAGGTCACGCCGACTTCGGATCCGAGGTTGAGCGAGTGCTCAGGTCAATCGACACCGTTCTCCTTCTCGTCGATGCTCAGGAGGGCCCTATGCCCCAGACTCGCTTCGTGCTCAAGAAGTCCCTCGAGCTCGGAATGAAGCCTATCGTCCTCATCAACAAGATCGACAAGCCAGCCGCCCGACCGACCGAGGTCATGGACGAGATCCTCGAGCTCTTCATCGAGCTCGGCGCAACCGACGAGCAGATCGACTTCACCACCATCTACTCCATCGGACGACAGGGCATCGCCAAGCGAAAGCTCACCGACGAGTCACCTAACCTCGAACCTTTGCTCGACACCATACTCGAGCTTGTTCCCGCTGCGAAGTCAGACATCACCGCTCCCCTCCGCATGCAGCCTTTCAACCTCGCGTATGACTCGTACACCGGACGACTCGGACTCGGGCGAATCTACGAGGGAAAGATCAAGGTTGGCCAGAACGTGACCATCAAGAAGCCCACAGGTGAGGTTCGAACGGGCAAGATCACCAAGCTCTACACCTTCGAAGGACTCGACCGCAAGGAGGTAAACGAGGCGGGCGCGGGAGACATCGCCATGGTCGCCGGACTTCCCGACATCTTCATCGGCGAGACCATCTGCGAGAACGCGGACCAGGAGCCCCTTCACGCCATAAACGTGGACGAGCCTACCATCGCCCTCAACTTCCTCGTCAACAACTCGACCTTCGCTGGTCGCGAGGGAAAGTTCGTCACGACCCGACAGATCCGAGAGCGCCTCGAGAAGGAGCTCGAGGTCAACGTGGGACTCAAGATCGATTTCAATCCGCCGGTACTTCCGGGAACCCCCGACGCCTTCAAGGTCTTCGGACGAGGAGAGCTTCACGTGTCCGTTCTCATGGAGAACATGCGACGCGAGGGTTTCGAGCTCCAGGTGTCACAGCCACAGGTTATCATCAAGGAAATCGACGGCGTTAAGTCAGAGCCGTTCGAGGAGGTCACCGCAGACGTTCGCTCCGAGCATTCGGGCGAGGTCATCAAGAAGCTCTCCCTCAGGAAGGGCCTCATGACCAACATGATGGAGCGCGAGGGCATCACCCGACTCACCTTCGAGATTCCTACCCGAGGACTCCTCGGCTACCGAGGCGAGTTCGTCATCGACACCAAGGGAGAGGGCATCCTCTCCGCCCGATTCGTCGGATTCCGACCGCATGTCGGCATCATCGAGAAGCATGAGTTCGGATCCATGATCTCCATGGAGACCGGAGACGCCGTCGGATTCGCCCTCTGGAACCTCCAGGAGCGAGGAACGCTCTACATCGGCGCAGGAGTTGCCGTATATGAGGGCATGATCATCGGTAACACCTCAAAGGGAGACGACCTCGAGGTCAACCCATGTAAGGGTAAGGTCATGTCGAACTATCGATCCGCTGGAAAGGACGAGTCGATCGACCTCGTTCCCCCATTCACCATCACCATCGAGCGAGGCCTCGAGATCATGCATGACGACGACTATCTCGAGATCACCCCAGAGTCAGTGCGACTCCGAAAGCAGCAGCTCAAGAAGGGAGACCGAGACAAGTCGAAGAAATAATCCACATTCACAGAAAGGCCCCTCCGATACAATCGGAGGGGCCTTTCCCTTTATAAAGAATTTATCGGCCCCTTGCTCGATCCGTTTTACACTCAATACATGAGACCAAGGGTGCAACATGAACAGGCCAGCCCATACGCCACCAAGGCAGACGTCAAAGAGATAGTGACCGAGGCCTTCGAGAATTTCGCGCAGATCATGAAGCGGAGCTTTGATGACGTCTACATGCGATTCGACATGGTTGATGCGCGCATGAACTCATTCGTGGAGAACGAATTCCTCCCCTTCAAACGAGACACCGAACAATCCTTCTACGAGCTCAGAGCCGATATGGGGCACGTGAAATCTAGGCTCGGAAAAGTCGAGGGTGGGCTCGTCATCACGAACGCCAAATTAGACGAGGTCATAGATGTTGTGAGGGGCCATGAAGCGAGAATCACCCACCTCGAACGGCACATCGCATGAAAAAGGCCCGCCGATAGAATCGGCGGGCCTGAGCGAACACCATCACCATTTTCGAGAGGTCGGGGACGGTTCCCGGGACACCATTCTCGGGGACAAAATCTCGAACATGAGCTTGTCACCCTCAGTGTGACTGCAAGGCCGTATAACGACCCGCAGGCTTTTTGAGAGCCTTCCGATAAACCTCATGATCGAATCCCTCTCGCCCGCCGTGATGGCAGAACGAGGGCGAGGAGGTCTAATTGGCTTTCCTGGTTCAGAGAACAGGGTGTTTCCAGTCATCTTGAGCTCACCTACCCATATCGAGAGACGAGGCACTCCATAGCCCGCGAACAGGCTGTGGAACTGCCACTTCAGACGGCTTCGGGGGCGCTGGCAGAACCTTTCGAGGCGAGACTTGATTGCCGGACCCTTCCTATTCTCGAGACGTAGGAGGGCTTGCCTTCTATCATGGCGAGCACGGGTAACGATGCGCAGAGAACTGACCAAAGATGCATGTTTCATATATCAACGGGGTTTCTGTGCCCAGACTAACCCTCACACGCCTCCCTGTCAAAAGCAGGATTACGCACATTCCCAAAGAAGCGTTGTATACTATGTGCCATGGCAATAACACAACAGGCGCGGAACCTCCTCAACAGCAGCAATATCTGGTATCTCGGCGAAGGCATGCTCGGACCACTGCTCGCCGTCTTCTCGGAACGCGTCGGTGGCGACATACTCGACATATCGACGGCATGGGCGACCTTCCTTGTCATCTCGGGCGTCGTGTCGATAATCACGGGAAGACTCGCGGACAGGTATGACAAGAGAAAGATCATGGTCACGGGGTACTGGATCAATGCCGTCATGACCTTCGCCTACATTCTCGTATCATCACCCGAGAGCCTGTTTCTGGTGCAGGCGGGACTCGGTGTGGCATCAGCCCTCTCGACGCCGACCTGGGACGCCCTTCTCGACGAATATACCCAGGATGGCAAGGATAATGGCACCCTCTGGGGCTTCGCCGAAGGCCTTCCAGACATCGTCACGGGAGTGGCAATCGTCATAGGCGGAATGCTTATCACCTACAGCTCCTTCACCACGCTCTTCATCATCATGGGATGCATACAGACAGTCGCCGCCGCGAGCCAGACAAGGATCCTCTACATGAAGAAGGGCTAATCGGCAGAGGTGATCGGAAAAGCAAAACCGCCCCAGCTTTTAACTGTGGGCGGTTTTGTCGGTTTTTACCCGAAAGCTTCGTTAGAAGCTCCTTCGTGCTGGACCGTTGAAGTCACGTCGTGGTGCGCGCTCCTCCATAGGACGAGCCTCGTTGACCTTGAGAGCTCGGCCCTCGAAGTCCTTACCATCGAACATAGCGATCGCCTTGTCAGCGTCCGCATCCTCCATCTCGACGAAGCCGAAGCCTCGTGAGCGACCAGTCATCTTGTCAGTGAGGACATCTGCCTTGATAACAGCTCCTGCCTGCTCAAAACCTGCTTTGAGGCTTTCAGAGGTGGTGCCGTAAGAGAGATTACCTACGTAAAGTTTCTTTGCCATTGTGTTGCTTGAATATCTTTTAACTATCGTCCGACCTTCTCCTTGGCTTGAACTTACGTTTGTCCTCCGAGAAACTAACGACCTGACAAGTATACATGACCCCTAGCCCCTGTCAATCGAGATTATTTGACGGTTTCCTATTATCAATATATAATTCGCCACACCATGGCAGACAGCAAGGACGCTAAGAAATCATATCTGCGAGAGCTCGTGAGCTTCTATCTGGCCCCCGAGCTCAGATCAGTTGCCACCATATCCCATCTGGTCATATTTGGGTATTTCGCGCTTTTCTACATCGACAGCCTCTTCCTCGCCCTGCGATTCCTCTGGTACATAGCAACCGATTCGACCGCCCTCCAGGGCATTCCCTTCCTCCTCTCGGGCATGGCCTTCTTCGTCTGCCTGATCCTGCCCTTCTCCGCATCCGTATACTCTATCTTCGTCATGCATGCGGTTTGGTCCAAGGAGGGCTGGAAGAGCACCGCGAAATGGATGGCGAGCCTGGCCGTCATAGCGGGCGCCCTCGGCATCATAGCTTTGACGGACGAGGGCGCCCGCCTCGCCGCCCGACAGCCTGCTATGCAGAGCTTCGTCGAGGATGCGAACCTCACCGGCAAGATCTAGCCCTGGCGCAGAACCCTTGCGCGATTACCTAACGGAATCAGCGATTCCGTATTCCCCCACCCGCGTTCGAATGATCGAGACGGTCACCGCCCCAAGACCAAGATCCCTTCCCAGGTCCGACACCAGCTGTCGCACATAGAAACCGCTCCCGCAGGAAACCGATAGTTTGTATACAAAAAGGCTCTGAGGGGCCGTGGAGGAGCTGAAATATGCCTCCCATGCCTCCACTATATGCTTCTGTCTGAAATCCCCCGTCACCGCAAGAATAGACTCCCTGACGCCCTTCCAAAGCTCTTCCTTTGACACCTTTTGAACGCCAGTTGCCTCAAGCCTCGACACATTCACCACATGCTTTGGCATGACGACGCTCCCGATCACTCCCCTGCGGGCGTATTCAAACAGGGGCGTGCCGTCAACCACCTTTGATGAATAGGCGGGGTACGCCTGCTCTATGCTTCCCAGATATTTTTTAAGGGCCCCATTCATCTCATCGAGCGACGGCTCCTTCGTGACGGGCTTTTGCGTGGTGACCAACCCCAGGGTGTCGAGTGTGTCCGTCTCCACACCGAAGACGAGCTCGAACTCATAGTCCTTGTCCATGCCCGTATAGACGTCACGCTCCTTGTTCTTCTCGCCCGAGAGCACGACAAGCACGCCCTCCGCCATCGGATCAAGCCTGCCCGCATAGGTCATTTTGACCCCCGCGTATTCGGGATGAGACGCCACAAACCTCCCCATCGTCTGAAGGGGCGTCTCGCTCTTCCTCTTGTACAGATTGAGTACCGTATCCATTCCCCCATGCTACAATGCTTCAATCAAATTAACCACCGTAACGAACAGAATCATGCGCAAAGTAGTCTTCGACATAGAAACCAGAAACCTCTTCCAGGACGTGGGCACCAATGACCCCCGCGACCTCGACATATCCGTCGTCTGCACCTATGAATACGAGACCGACTCCTACAAGAGCTTCTTCCAGGAGGACTTCGGCAAGCTCTGGCCGATACTCGAGAACGCGGACATGCTCATCACCTTCAACGGCGACCATTTCGACATTCCCCTCCTCGACAAATACTATCC
>Ga0172380_10006580_pt1 | contig 13433 bp, 10 predicted proteins | sample Leawe162metaG_FD_119747 | JGI IMG/M metagenome (GOLD analysis project Ga0172380, IMG submission 119747) | Leachate microbial communities from a municipal landfill in Southern Ontario, Canada - Leachate well 162 metaG | ecosystem: Engineered > Solid waste > Landfill > Unclassified | place... | reverse complement strand
TTTCCTGGTCTTCACTGCGGTTCATGGCCAGGGCCGGTTCCACCCGGATTAAGTGCTTTTTGCCGCGGCTGACGATGGAAACCGGCACAACCGCGCAGCCCAGGCGCCGGGCGAAGACCGCGGGCGCAGTCTGGGTGCCGGAGGGGAGATTAAAAAAGGGAACCGTAACTCCCGTTTTCCGGTATTCGTCGGCCAAAATCAACAGTATTTTACCGGATTTCAGCCAATCCAGAGATTCACGGACTGAAGCGGCAGCCGGCCTTTTTGGTATTTCGATGATGCCTGATTTCTTCCGGATGTCCCGGATGTCCCTTGCCATGTAATGGTTTTTAGGGTCGTTAACCACCGCTTTAACCGGATAACGACGGCTCAGACAGGAGATGAGCAGGGCAAAGTTACCCAGGTGGGCCGAGAGAGCGACGACGCCTTTCCCTTTCGCCAGCGCTTCTTCCAAATTGACAAGTCCTTTTGATTCGGCGCTTTCTTGAACCCAGCAACGGTTCAGGTTTCCGCTCTGATAGACGAGAGAGCCGCCTTGATAGACTATTTTTTGCGTCAGATTTTTCTTTTCCCGGGCCGGCATCTCCGGAAAGGCAAGCCCTAGGTTGCGCCGGACGCATTTTTTTACAAAGGTGTCGTTGGCGACCAGTAAATAGACCGAAACGGACAGAATTACCCGGAATAACCGGCGAGGAAGCCAGATTAGAATACGGAGCAGCAGGTAAGCAAAAAAGTCGGCTTGTTTTTCCCCTCTTCTCATAGGAATTTATATAATACCATAATTCCGTGGGTGGTTATTGGACGGATGGAGAGATTTTAAAGACTTGACAAGGAGAAAGGGTGGTGCTGTTGTACAAAATCCGAGATTTCTTTCAGGGTGGGGATGCCGGTGCGGCCGCCGACTTTTGTACACTGAAGGCCGGCTGCAATACTGGCGATTCGGGCGGTCTTTTTCAAGGGCCATTTTCTGAATACTCCGTAAGCAAAGGCGCCCCGGAAAACATCGCCGGCTCCGGTAGTGTCCACCGATTTTACTTGTAGGGCCGGCTGGAAGAATTCCTCTTCGCGGGTTTTGACCAGGCAGCCTCGTTCGCCAAAGGTCAACACCGCCGTTTCCGGGCCGAGTTTCAGTATTTCGGCCGCCGCTTTCGCGGGTGTACTTGAAAGGTGGGCGCTCAGCGTTTCCGAGCCGAGCACAACACTGGTTTTTTTAACAAGCGTTTCCAGTTCCGGGTTGAGGAGGTCAAGATCGAGGGTAACCGGGATGCCGGCCTTTTTTGCCCATCCGGCCGCCGCGGCCGCCGCTTTCACGTTACGGTGGTCAAGATGAAGCAGGGAACAGGAGGTGATGAAAGACTTATCCATCTCTTTCGCTTCAATTAAAGCGGTGCCCCGGTGCCAGAAGATGGTTCTCTTGCCGCTCTTTTCGTCTATGGCGATGAAAGAGAAAAGAGAGGATTTACCTTTTTCAACAATGAGGCGGCTGAGGTCAACGCCTTCTTTCTTTAAACCGTCTCGGATAAAAAGACCTATCTGGTCGTCGCCGACTTTGCCGACAAAAGAGACTTTGGCACCCAGCCGGCTGATGGTGACTGCCGCGGTAGCCGCTTCGCCGCCGCCCTGCTGGGTAAGTGATTTTGCCATTATCCGTTCGTCCAGTTTCGGGTAATGGGAAAAGACAGCCAGGAAGTCCGCGGCCGCATTACCCAGACAGATAATGTCAAAACGACAGGCCATATAATTCCCTCGGGTTTTCGTAAAACATCTTTTTGATGATGTCTTGAGCAAGCTCTTCGGTGTAGTAACCGCGTAGAACTTTGTCTGCCAGGATGCGGGCGGTCTCCTTCCTTACCAAAGATAATTTTCCGTAGACCCATTCGGCCATGTAGGCGTCAGAGAAGAACCCGAGAATTTTGTTGTAGGAGATGACGTCAAGTTTTTCCGCAAGCGCCTGACCGACGTATTCCGGATACATTCCGTGCCACCAGTAACCGGCCAGGCAGAGGTTGGGCAGCACTTTGGAGAGGATGGTCAGTTCCTGCGCCAAGGCGCGGGAACAATTCGCGACGAAGAACTGGACCCTTTTGTACCGGAAGGCAATTTCAGCCAGCCGCTGGGCGTCGTCGGTCGTATGACAGGTGAAAGACTTGTTGTTGAAATGCATCGCCCGGGCGCCTACGGATAAAACTACCTTAATGTTTCGTTCCTGGTATATCTTCATCGCTTCGTGGAAGATGAAGGATTGTAATTTGAACCGGTTCTGAAGGTTGGCGCTGCGGTTGTTTCCCCACCAGACCTCCATTGAAATCTCGTTGGAGCGGGTTTTCATCAAGAACGAGTCTATTTCACTTTCGTGGATTTCCGGAAAAGAGAAACCGGCTTCCAGACCGGTAGTCACTGACTTGACGCAGACCGGCACTTTTTTATTGATGTACTTCCTGACGATTTCCCGCAACTCCGCGGCCGAGCCGATGTACTTTTCTCCGGCAAATTCCGTTATCTGGTCAAAGGTGTCGGCGCGGAAGGAAAGGGCCCCGCGTTCCAGGGTAAAAGAGGAGAAAGCTGGGTCCAAAACCGGGTTTTTCACCGTTTCCGCGTAATCAACCACGATGTGCTTTATGTTGCAGTTCTCCTTCAGAATTTTGTTCGCCCAGTCCTTATCCCGGCTGGAATTTTCAACGGCTTCAAACGATTTTTCCCAGTTTTTCCCCAAGGGGTCCTCAATCCCGTAAAGGTCTTCCAGAATTGCTTTCAGGCATTGAAAGGTACCGGTATTCCGGCAGTATTTAAAATACGGAACCATCTTTTCCAAGCGCCGGTAGTCGGTCAGGGAATTCTTGGTGACCGGCTCTTCCGGCATGCCGGCGCAGTCCAGGTCCGCGGTGACAAAATGGTAGGCGGCCATTTCGTAAAGACTCCCGGCCTGGGGTGAACCGGGCTTTACGTGGGTGTGGATGTCAATGACCGGCGTGTTTTCAATTTCAGTCAATAAACGGCTGTAGAGTTTTTGGGAATTTTTCATCTCGTTTCTCCATGTTTTTACGACAACAATTTCCTGACCCCCTCGACGATTTTCTTCGTATCCGGCAGGATGGAATTTTCCAGGATTTTACTGAACGGCACCGGACAGTTGGAAAAAGCCAGCCGCGCCGGCGGCGCGTCAAAATAGTCAAAAATTTTGGTGGTTGCGCGGGCGATAACCTCAGCGCCGATTCCGTTGTTTTCGTAACCCTCTTCCACGGTGAAGAGACGCTTGGTTTTTTTGATAGAATTGAATATGGTTTCTTCGTCTAAAGGCGAAACGGTCATCAGGTCTACGACCTCGCATTCAACGCCGTCTTCTTTAGACAAGATCTCGGCGGCAGAGAGGGTGTTGAGGACCTGCCGGGAGTGGCAGGTAATGGTAACGTCCTTGCCGGTCCTTTTTATGTCCGCTTTGCCGATGGGAATCAGTTCCTCTTTTTCCGGGACCTCGCCCTTTTCGTTGTAGAGAACCTTGTGTTCAATGAAAACAACCGGATTGGGCTCTCGGATGGCGCTCTTCAGTAGACCTCGGGCATCCCTTGGGGTCGCCGGCATAACCACTTTCAAGCCCGGGATGTGGCAGAACCAGGCCTCCAGACTCTGGGAATGCTGGGCGGCATATCCTTTTCCGGCGCCGCCCTGAGTCCGGATGACTAAAGGCACTTCCACCTGGCCGGCAAGCATATAACGCACCTTGGCTATCTGGTTGACAATCTGGTCCATGCAGACGCCGGTAAAGTCAATAAACATTATTTCGGCCACCGGTCGTAAACCCGTCAGGGCTGCGCCCAGGGCTGCGCCGATAATTGCGGATTCGGAGATGGGCGTGTCAATCAGTCGGCCCGGACCAAACTTTTCATAGAGGCCTTTGGTGACTGCCATAGCACCGCCGAAGGCGCCGACGTCTTCGCCGATAATGAATACTTTTTCATCCTGTGCCATCTCTTCCCGGAGCGCCAGCCGAATTGCGTCCCGGTAGGTCATGATGCTCATTGTCCGCCTCCGGGGGCTGCAGGCGCGAAGATATTCTCCATCACTTCTTCCGGTTTCGGGTAGGGACTGTCTTCCGCAAATTTGAGACCGGCGGAAACTTCTTCCTCCACTTCTTTCTCCAGCGATTCAATCTTTGCAGAATCTATTTTATAATCCGAGAGTATTTTCTTTCGGAAGTTTTTAACCGGGCATTTTTTGAGCCACTGTGCTTCTTCCTCCCTGGTCCGGTAACTGCGGTTGTCGCTGGCGCCGTGGCCCAGGAACCGGTAGGTTATAAATTCAATTAGGTAGGGTTTCTTTTTGTCTCTAACGTAATCCACTGCCTCCCCGGCTGCGGCAAAGGAGACCTCGGTATCCATGCCGTCGCAGGTGGTGTGTTCTATGCCGTAACCGTGTGCCTTATCGCTGATGTTGCAGGTCGGGCAGGTTTTTTTAATCGGCGTAGAGAGGCCATAATGGTTGTTTTCGCAGACCAAAAGGACCGGCAGGTTCATGACCGCGGCCATATTGACCGCTTCGTGGAAAGTACCCTGGTTGGAGGCGGCGTCTCCGAAGAAACAGACGGCAATCTGGTTCGTCTTCCGGTAAATTGCGGAGAGGGCCGCGCCGACCGCAATCGGCAGACCCGCCGCCACGATGCCGTTGGCGCCGAGGTTACCGGTGGTGACGTCTGCGATATGCATGGAACCGCCCCGGCCCTTGCAGTAGCCGGTTTCCTTTCCCATAATTTCCGCCAGCATCCGGTCCATCCGGGCGCCCTTGGCCAGGCAGTGGCCGTGGCCCCGGTGCGTGCTGATGATGTAGTCGTCTTTGTTCAGAAAGAAACAGATTGAAGCGGCGACCGCTTCCTCGCCGATATAAAGGTGCGGGGACATGCCGGGTATTTTGCCGGAAAGATAAAGTTCGTGGCAGGTCTCCTCAAACCGCCGGATTCGGAGCATGGAACGGTATAGTTCCGCCGCTTCCTGATGAGACATTTTTTTCATCCGGTCAACTCCTTTCGTTTTTGGACCAATTTTTTCAGTTCATCGGCGACCATGTGGGCAATCATCATGTGAAAATCTTCGACCATGACCATTTTGTCGCAGGGAACGACGACGCACAGAGTCGCTGCGGTTCGTGCTTTTCCTCCGGCAAATCCGGCCAGGCAGATTGTCGTTGCCCCCTTCTGTTTTGCAACGGCGAATGCCCGAATAACGTTCTCCGAGTTTCCGCTGCCGCTGATTCCGATGACGACGTCCCCCCGTTGCACCATGTTTTCAAGCTGTTCCGCAAAAATGTTGTCGAAACCCATGTCGTTGGCGATGCCGGTCACGAAAGACATTGAGTCATTCAGGCACAACGTTTTAAACCGTGTTCCCGCCACGACCTTTTTCTTGTCGTCGGAAGAAACGGTATGTTTTGCGAGGTCGTTGACCATGTGGCTGGCGGTATTGCAGTGTCCGCCGTTTCCCATGGTGAATATGGTTTTTCCGTTTTTTGCGGCGTCCCAGAGAATTTTTACCATGCAGGTGATGTCGTCATATGGGAGTTCTTGACATAATTCCGTGTACCGACACGCATATTCGCGGAGATTGTTTTTCATCGTTTGTTGTTCTGGCATCATTTTCTCCTTTAATTTTTTATCCCTTTAAAGCATTTACCAGGGGTTCGCCTTCTTTATCCAAAGATTTCCCGAACTTAATCAGGCTTTTTGCGTCGGTCAGACCTTTTTCGCGGTAGGCGCGGTGTGCCAGAATGATGGCTTTCACGCCTGCGGTTACCCCGTCCGGATGGCTGTAAACCGAAGTTCCGGCCAAAAACATCCGGCCTTCGGTCCCCAGCTCTTTCATATTGAAACCGATATTCCCGGCGCCTATTCCTCCGGCGATGACCAGAGTCATTCCGTCGTTGCCCTGCAGGTTTTCCGCGGCCAGTCTTTTCAGAATGACCGTTTTTTCCGTATCGTCGGGTTTAAGATATCCCCTTATCGCCGTCAGTTGCATGAACGCGGCGCCGGAATAAGCGGAGAAAAGGTACATTACCGAAGAATCGATGCCCCAGGTTGGGCAGCCGGTCAGGAAGTTCATTCCGGCCGTATGGGCGTATACCGGGACGTCGAAAGTTTGCGCAATTTCAGCCATTTTCAAAAAACCGCCGCTATAATAAGGCGAAAACATTAGTGCGTTTGCTCCGGAATCTATGGCGGATTTAGCGTAGTCGGTCATATTATTCGCGTCCGCGGTAATGTGCGGGGCAAAGAGGAAACGCCTGCCTTTAGGTTTGTCGTCTATTTTGCCCAAATAAAAACCGGCTTTTTCCAGGTCCCGGACCGTTTGACCGACAAACCTTGGTATCTCTTTAAGGGTCAGGTGCATATTTTCGTCTGCCTTGGTAAATCGGGCGCCGGCCAGTGCCGCTTCCACCACGGCGCGGGAGAAGAGTTCTGGTGTAAGGCCGGTTTTGGGCTTGACAATGGTCCCGATGATGGGGTCGGCCGGACCAATCTTCAGGTATTCCCGGATTCTTTTGTGCGGCCACAAAACGCCCGGCAGGCGTTTTTTCAGTTCCTCCGGCAGCCGGATGTCAATAATTTTGGCGCCCAGGTAGAAGGAAAAGGCGGTGGCCGGCTCGCTGGCGATGGTCGTCATCAGTTGCGCCATAGGGAACGTATCGTCTCCGGTTTTGTCAAAAAAAGCCATTGGGTAGGCGATGGTTACGGCGCCGGATTCCACGCCTTCTTTCCGGCTGTATTCAAAAAGTTTCAAGCTGGTTGCCCAACTCATATTATCGTCATAGCCGGTTGGTTTGGAGACTCTGACGTCTCCTTCATTATGCCATGATTTCAGCGTTCCGTGTTCTAGCACCATCTTGGCCGCGTTCTTAAGGCCGCTCATCGGCTTGCCGGCGTTCAGGGTTTGGAAGTAATAGTTCACCTCAACATTGGGTCCGCGGCTGTTGGCACGGTCTGAGTTCAACTCTTGGACAATCCGGCGCGCTTCCATCGGAGTGTTTATGGCTTTTCGTCCGATATAAGGGTGTCCTTTTGAGACAGTCATTCGACCTCTTCTTTATTCTTTTTGAGCTTAACGCCGCAGGATTCCCTGACGACCAGTTTCGTTGGGAAGATCTTCCTGACCGGTCTTCGGATGTTTTTATGTTCCAGGATGTCAATCAATTCTCGGGCGGCAAAAGCCCCGATTTCATACATCGGCTGCCGGACCGTTGTAAGGGGCGGGTCAAGCCGGGAAGATATTTCTATGTCATCAAAGCCGATTATGGCCACGTCTTTGGGAATCGATAAACCACGCTTTTTCAGGACTTGAATTATCTCGATGGCGATTGCATCGCTGCCGGCGAATATGGCTTGAGGACATTTTCGCCTTACGAGCCACTTATCTATTATTCGACCGTAATCTTCCGGCCGTTTCTTGATGACAATTTCCGGGTCGTAATTCAGCCCGTATTTTTTCAGGGATGTTTTGTAAGCGTCAAGCCGCTCCACAAAGTTGCTCTGGTTTTGGGGACCGCTGACAAACCCGATCTTTTTATACCCCAGACGCACCAGGTGCGCCATCGCCTGAAAGACTCCGCCTTCATTGTCAATGTCTACATAATTCAGCCTGGTGGCCGGCAGGCGGTCGTTAAGGACGATGATAGGCCGTCGTTCTCTTTTTGCGTCCGACTCCAATATTTCAAGGTCCGAAAAAACCATTTCAAGCATGATTAATCCGTCCACCCATTTTTTACTAAATAGGGTTTTGTAATCAAATTCCCGCAAATTATTAGCCGAAAAAAACGATACGCGGTAGTTGGAATCCTTCAGGACCGCCTGGACGCCCCGCAGGACTTCAAATGTGAACAGGGACTTTAACAGCGGGAAGCCCTCCTTGCTTTGACAGATTAATATCCCAATGTTAAAACTCTTTTGAAGTACCAACCCCCTGGCTAAAGAATCCGGCTGGTAATCCAATTTCTTGACGGCCCACAGCACTTTTTTGCGGGTTTCTTCACTTATCCTGGCATCGGGCGTCCGATTTAAAACGTCGGATACGGTGGTAAGCGAAACGCCGGCTAAACCGGCTACAGCTTTTCTGGTAATCTTCATAATAATTTTGCTTATAACCCGGATTTCTTCCCCACAATGCTCGGTTTATTTGAAAACAACCGCGGGTAGCGGTCGTTTTCATTGACGTAAGCGATTAAGGCGGAATTCCAATTAATTCCATTCGCCCCTGCCGCGGTACAGAGTTTCCGCCAAACTTCATACAGTTCTTCCACACTCTCCGCCGACGGTGAGGCATTGCCCCAACTCCCCGGAATCGTCTCCTCCCGCGTTCCATAGTCCTTCCAGTAGGACTTGATGTTTTCAACGGATTCCGCCATATAAACCAGTGCCTCTTGTATTGCAAGCAGCGTTTTTTTCTTGTCGTATTTCCGGGCATATTTTTCGGCTTTAACCAGAAGACAGTAAGCGATAACCGCTTTAAGCCTCCAGGCCAGGAAATTTATTGCGCCCTCTATGTTGTGCGAAAACTCCGTTTGAAACAAGTCTTTGTTTCTTTCCACCCGGTCGTTTCCAGCCCGGAGCGATTCCTCCGCTCCGGTCAGAAGTTTCAGATAGTGCAGCATCTCTTTCTTGACTGTTTTATAGTCCCGGTCAACGAAATCCCGATAGGCTCTTCTTTTAAGCCTGATTTCTTCCGGACCCGCCGCCGCCATATTCCACACCCCGCCGTTTTTCCGCCTTATTTCCATCAGGTCCAACGGATGCTGGGCACAGTTGGTAAAAATGTGGGTGAGATACGGGAAGAAGGTCTGGATACCCCGGTAACTATCCACGTCGTGGTTCCACGGCGTTTTTCGCCAGACCAGTTCCTGTTCCAACACCCGGGAGATGGATTGAAACACGGCCACGATATTTCGTCCGACGCCTTCGCCAAAAAGGTGGTCCGTTTCATTCCCGACAAATTCTTCCCACTTGCCTTCATGTTTCCACTGGCCGCGAAAACTATAGAGCGTTTTCAGCCATTCCAGCTTTCGCGTCGTGTAGAGGTTGATGTCGTGACAAAACGTGACGGAATCGCCGGATAATTTATCGAAATCATGCTGCCGGGATTTGAAATAATAGGGACTGATAAGCGGCAAATCCGACGACATCATGAGGATGTTTTCGCCTTCCTTCAGGATTGAAAGCCGGAGATTTTCTTTTCGGTTTCTTTTCTTGACGAAATCCCAATAGTGCTCCATCTCTTCGCAGGTATGGTCTCCGGGTGGCCGCAACTCAAAGAAATTATTCTTTGACGGCGCGTTATCCACCAGTTTTTTGTCCCACTCCGGCTGGACTCCGAAGCGATGGTCGTCATCCCACGGAACGCCGCTTGACCCGCTTCCAAAATCAACTTTGCCGACCGGGATATTCCAACCCTTGGCCTGAAGTATTTTCTCGGTATTCCGCATGGCCGCGACCCACTTCTTCCAGTTCGGGATGGTCCCGCAATACTTGCAGCGGACCGCAGGCCGGTCTTTCAGGCAATACGCCGGATAAGCGCATTGTGTCTCTTCGTAGCACAAAACAAAAGCCACCATTTGCCGTACCTTATTTTCCGGTCTTTCATACCAGGCTATTTCTTGCTGCAAGACGTCCCAAAAGAGTTTTTGCGTGAAGCACAGATGGTCGAAACTCTCCCCGCGTTTGCTCTGACACATGCTCTGACTGATGTCGCCATACAAGGAAGCATAATGATGCACGGCCCACTGGGAACCGGCGCTGTTATAACCGATAATCTTGAGGCCGCGCATGGCTTCATATCTGGTATATTCCGGAGAGATGTTTGACGGCCAGTGTCCAAACATCTCCGGTAGCCAGGTTATAACGTTCTGCTTGTTTTTGACCAACCAGTCCACACAGCGGGTCATCATGGTGATATCGCCGTTGAGACCGTTCTTATACCAGAGCCAGGGGTCGTTGCCGTGATTGTCAAAAGTTGTATGCACTTTTGAGTCCGGCGAAGCATCAGGATAGCCCCACACCTCCAGGCGCCGGAGCGGGAAATTACAGGTCTCTTCAAAATTGAGCAGAGGCACCCTGACTTCTTTCTGTTTTGGGCAATACTCAAAATACGGGCTTAAGAACCGCACCCCCAGCGCCTTTTCCAGCCAGTCGTATGCCGCATACTGTATCCCCAACTTATCTTCCCCTTCCAGCATAACTACTATCCCGTCTTTGGAATAGGGAGACAGGATGGTCTTTACGGAAAAACCCGCGCCCGGGTCTTTCAGCGGGACGCCGGTTATTTCCTGATACCGTTCCCGGTAGGATATCTGGTAATTCAGTTTGGCCGATCGCTTGGTTTTTCGGATGAGTCCGTTGATATCTCCGTTTCCAAGCAGAATAAGGCTGTTCCCGCGGAATTCTTCTTCGGAAATGTTTTTGCCCTGCTTAACCGCGACCTTTATATTTCGGCAGGCGAGTTGAAGATACTTGCCTAAATCGTTGGCGGCTACGGCTACGGCTTCTTCACCGGTATCGTCGGGTACGATGATAAGGTTTTGAAGCAAATGCCGGTTTTCGTTCGAATCGGGAAATAACTTGTCCTTTTCCGTGCCATCGTTATAGACATGCAATTTTCTGGTCCGCATAAACGGTCTCCCTCAACCTTGGTAGAAACACCATTTTTCCATGGCGTTCGTCAGAGCTTCGATATTCTCCCATGGCATATCCGGCATGATGCTGGCAGCCAGAGACAATCCGCCTTCGGCGAGCCAGATTTTTTTTACGATATTTCCGATGTAGTCGTCCATCTGCGAAGGCGGCGCGTGGGGCAGCTTATACTGCATGTCCAAATTCCACGAAAGATGAATCTTGCCCTTCCATTCCGCCGCCAGATAATCGATGCCGATAATGTCACCCTGCAGGTTGACGCTGTTCAAGCCGCACTCCTTCAAGTCTCCCAGGATTTGGTTGATGATGCCGTCGCTGTGCATCCAGTTGATGATGTTGTGCTTAACGCCAACGCTAAAGATTTGGGTATACGCCGGTTTCAGGTACTTCCGGAATGAAGCCGGGCTCATCATCAAGCGGTCCTGGATGCCCAGGTCGTCATAAAAAAACATCGCATCTGGGCTGAATTCCAGATATGCCTCCAGGGTTTCGATTTTTTGTTTCACGAGTTTGTCTATCAGGACTACCAATTCTGGCGTATCCCCTGCCATGTCCATAAGCAGGTTCTCGAAGCCGCGCAGATAACGCAGGCGTTCGAAGAAGTTATTGCCGCCGCCTTTCGTCCACGTCCATCCCTTGCGGCGAATTTCTGCGTATTGAGCGGCTATTTTAACCTTGTCGATAGAGACCTTGGGAGGTGTGAAAGTATCCAGCGCCGACCAGTCTGCCAACGGATGTTCAATCACCTGGCCGTCGAGGCCGTCTTCCAGCGTACGCCAGCGGCACCCCCATTCGTCCACGTATTCGGTGCCGGCACGCAAATTGGCCGGTATTTCCATATCTCCCGGGTCATAGATCCACGGGTGGCGACGGTAGAAATCGGGAATCCGGTCGCGGTACTTAAAGGCGGTCGCCGGGTAAAACCCAAAGTCACACGAGATGAACTTGGGGCCTTCAAAACGCATGGATGCGATGTGCGCCTGCCTGTTGCCGCGGGTAATTATTTCTGCCCGTTCTTTCATTTTCATTTCCCCTTTTGATTTTTTGCCTGTATTGTTAAAAATTCCTGCTATACCATATGGTATCCACCGTATTCTTTTGCCGCATCAACCAGCGCTTTAACATTTTCCAGTGGAGTATCTATCGGAAGGGCGCACCCGGGAGAAAGGATGAAACCTCCGTCCGGTCCCAGAGCCGCAATCATCTCCCGGCTCTTTTCCTTAACCGATTCAGGCGTACCGTTCGCGACCTCAACCGGGTCTATAAAACCCAATAATGTGGTTTTCCCTCGCGCGGCCCTTTTTGCCGGCAAGGGGTGGGTTAGGGGGTCGAGTTCCAGGGAGTCAGCGCCCGTGTTTACCATATCATTTAAAATGGCGTCTTCTTTACCGCAGATATGGATAAACGCTTTCATTCTTTGCTTTTTTATCTCGGAGACATATTTTGTTTGGAACGGAAATTCGTACTTTTGATACATTGCCGGCGATATGAGACTCAACCCGACGCCGCCGATACAAGTAGCATGCGCACCGGCTTTTCCGTGAGCGAGTCCGTAAATAACATTGCACCGGCCGCAAAAATCAAGCAGATATTTTATCCGTTCTTCCTTGTCAGGGTCTGTTATATCCAGCAAAAACTTTTCCACTCCGTAAATGGTTAAAGCAAGGGCCATTGGTCCCTGGTCGGCCCGGCCAACCAGAAACACCTTTTTGCCCAACTCCCGGGAAATAATCCGGGTGGCTTTAACAACCTGGTTCAAGGGAAATGTTTTTTCCGGATCGGGGAGTTTAAGTTTTTCTACCGCGTTTAAATCGTCCAGGACCGTTTTTACTACATGCGGCGGCTGGTTTTTCGGGTAGATTACTTCGCACCCAAGCGCTTGCGCCAGAGCGCAAACGCCGTTTTCAATTTGGATGACGTCGTGTTGAAAGTATTCCCACGCTTTTATCTGGGATTCAGCCATCAAATCGCCGTCTTGGAGCATGACCGAAAGGTCCGAACAACCGATAAATCTTCCGGTCATCAGAAAATTGTGGAGGGCTACCGGCACGCGGTCGGGAATCTTGTGTTCCAGAACGCAGGATACCCGCTCAAGCGAATTCATGGCACTCTTTCTTCTTCATGGTTGCCGGAAAAGCAAAACATAAGATAGGGAGGGTAGAATTCTATCGTTTTGAATTTTACTGCCGACTCGTGTCGTCAATATGGTATCACACATAATAACAATGTGTCAATGACCCCACTTGACAAACTATTTATGATGTGTGAATAGTATATGTGCAAGTTCAAAAAATACAGATACGTGAATCACAAAAAGGAGGGTAAGATGGAAAGAAGAATAAGGACTAAAGCCTGCCAAGGGAATGGCCGGCCGCATGGGTTGTTTATTGCTGTTATCGCTGTTGTGTTTGCAGCCTGGCTGCTGCATCTGCCTGCGGCTCTGGCCACTCCAACCATGCCCGCAAACACGTCCGCCGGTATTCACGCAGCTCTGACATTCAATTATTACGTGACCAACCCCAATACCGAGGCAGGCCTTGTGGACTATGTTTGGGGATCGATTTATTCCACCCAACCGACCGGGGTCTATAACACCCAATACGTTCCGTACGATCGTGCACAAGTCGATTCTGATCTGACATGGTTCCAAAATAACCACCCGGATTGGATTGTTTATCAAAACGACCGTACGACAATCGCCTATGAGTGTGGTGATTCCATTGTTCCTCTCGATATTAGCAACCCCGATGTTTTGGATTTCATTTTCGATACT
>Ga0172380_10006579_pt1 | contig 13438 bp, 19 predicted proteins | sample Leawe162metaG_FD_119747 | JGI IMG/M metagenome (GOLD analysis project Ga0172380, IMG submission 119747) | Leachate microbial communities from a municipal landfill in Southern Ontario, Canada - Leachate well 162 metaG | ecosystem: Engineered > Solid waste > Landfill > Unclassified | place... | reverse complement strand
GGCGATTGTCGAGGGGGATGAGGAAGTTGTGGCTTTAAGAGACCGCATCCTGGGCAGGGTGGCATTGGATAACGTGGTGGATATTATTACCGACGAGGTAATTATCGAGCAAGGTTCCGAAATTACCGAGGATAAGATCGACCGCATCGAAAAGCTGGGGATTGAAAAGATCCGTATCCGCAGCGTTTTAACCTGTGAGAGCGGCAGGGGTGTTTGCGCCAAGTGCTACGGCAGGAATCTTTCCACCGGAAGGCTGGTGGAATTGGGAGAAGCGGTGGGTGTGGTAGCCGCCCAGAGTATCGGGGAGCCTGGAACCCAGCTTACTATGAGGACTTTCCACGTCGGAGGTACCGCTTCCAGGACGATCGAGCAATCCTTTATTAAATCTAAAAACGCCGGGTTCATTAAATACCATAGTTTAAGGGTTACTTTAAAGAATAAAGAGTATGTAGTTTTAAACCGTAACGGTTCGATTAGTATTAATGACGCCCAGGGCAGGGAATTTGAACGTTATAACGTCCTGCAGGGAGCTTTTATATCTTTTGCCGAAGACCAGGAGGTTAAAAAAGGAGTTTCTCTGGTGCATTGGGATCCTTATACTCTTCCTGTTTTGACCGAAGTAGGCGGAGCGGTGCGTTTCGAAGACCTGCGCGACAATGTCACGATGCGCGAGGAAACGAATCCGGTTACAAAATTAACCGAGCGCGTAGTGGTCGATCATAAGCCGGAATACCATCCCCAGGTTGTAATCCTGGATGAGAAAAAAGAAGTCCTGGGGATTTATCCTATTCCGATCGGCGCCCATATTATTGTTAAAGACGGCGACCAGGTGGAAGGCGGAGATCTTTTAGCTAAGATCCCGCGTTCAGTGGTAAAGACCCGCGATATTACCGGAGGTCTTCCGCGCGTGGCCGAGTTGTTCGAGGCCAGGAAGCCGAAAGATCCGGCGGTAATCAGCGAGATCGACGGTTTTGTGGAATTCGGCGAGAGCAAGAAAAATCAGAGGGTGATAATTGTCAAGTCTCCGACCGGAATGTCGCGGGAATACAGCATTCCCCACGGTAAACACCCCAATGTTTATAAAGGGGATAAGGTTTCGGCCGGCCAGCAGCTGACCGACGGGCCGGTGGTTTTGCAGGATATCCTGAGTGTCTGCGGCGATAAGGTCCTGCAGGAATACCTGGTGAATGAAGTCCAGGAGGTTTACCGTCTGCAGGGCGTAAGGATCAATGATAAACATATCGAGGTGATTATCCGCCAGATGTTGAAGAAGGTGCGCGTTGAAGATCCGGGCGACACCGAATTCCTGGCGACCCAGCAGGTCGATAAGTGGACCTTCCAGAAGGAAAATACCCGGGTGATCAAGAAGGGCGGCAAACCCGCGCAGGCGACGCCGCTGCTTTTAGGTATCACCAAGGCTTCTCTTACCACTGAAAGTTTTATTTCCGCCGCGAGTTTCCAGGAGACGACCCGTGTTTTGACGGAAGCTGCCACCAGCGGGAAACGCGACGAATTGTTCGGTCTTAAGGAAAATGTTATTGTGGGGCATTTGATTCCCGCAGGTACCGGGTTTAAGGCGCATCGCGATATCGACGTGGTAAAAACAGGCATCGCGGCAAGCGTCGTAAAGGATGAGGAAAAGAAGGAAGAAGAGAAAGAGAAAGAGGAAAAGGAATAAATTATGCCTACAATCGCACAGTTAATCAGACTCGGTAGAGTTACTAAAAAAAAGAAGAGCAAATCCCCGGCCTTAAGGGCTTGTCCTCAAAGAAGAGGGGTATGCCTTCAGGTGCGTACGATGACCCCCAAGAAACCCAACTCCGCCCTGAGGAAGATCGCCAGGGTGAGGCTTACTACGGGTTTGGAAGTTACCGCTTATATCCCCGGCGAAGGGCATAATCTTCAGGAGCATTCCATCGTCCTGGTGAGGGGCGGAAGGGTCAAGGACTTACCGGGCGTGCGTTACCATATCGTAAGGGGTTCCCTGGATACCTCGGGCGTCAATACGCGCAGGAGAGGCCGTTCCAAATACGGAGCCAAGATGCCGAAAGAAGGAAAATAATTCGCGCTACCTAGCGCGCACCTGCGCGATACCAATTAGCGCAGGGTGTAGGTAGATATTTAATAAAAGGAAAGAAAATGAGAAGAAGAAAAGCGCAGGAAAAAGTAATTGTTGCGGATCCCAAATATAATAGCAAGATCGTCGCTAAATTTATGAACATGGTGATGCGTGACGGCAAAAAGGCGGTCGCGGAGAGGCTGGTCTATAGCGCTTTCGACATTGTTTTGAAGAATCTTAATGAGCAGGATATACTTAAGGTATTCTACAAAGCCCTTGATAATGCCCGTCCGCGCCTGGAGGTAAAACCCCGCCGCGTGGGAGGGGCGACTTATCAGGTTCCGATTGAAGTCCGGCAGGAGCGCGGTACTTCCATCGCCCTGCGCTGGATCAGAGATTTCGCGCAAAACAGAAAAGGCAAGTCGATGCAGGAAAAAATCGCCGACGAGATTGTTTCCGCGTATAAAGGGGAAGGTTCGGCGATCAAGAAGCGGGATGATACGCATAAAATGGCCGAATCCAACAAGGCCTACGCGCATTTCCGTTGGTAAAAAATCAGGACATAGAATATAGAAGGTAGAATATAGGCAGGAGACAGAAATAACAATGAGAAAAATACCTCTGGAAAAATTAAGGAATATCGGGATTATCGCCCATATCGACGCCGGCAAAACTACGACCAGCGAGCGTATCCTGTTTTATACCGGCAAGAACTATAAGATTGGTGAAGTGCATGACGGCGCGGCGACGATGGATTGGATGGTGCAGGAACAGGAAAGGGGAATCACTATAACTTCGGCGGCGACTACCTGTGCCTGGAAAGATATTACCATTAATCTTATTGATACTCCCGGGCACGTGGATTTTACCGTCGAAGTAGAAAGATCCCTGAAAGTTTTAGACGGCGCAGTAGTGGTTTTTTGCGGGGTAGGAGGGGTTGAGCCCCAGTCGGAAACCGTCTGGCGCCAGGCGGACCGTTATGTCGTCCCCAGGATCGCTTTCGTCAATAAGATGGACCGTACGGGGTCGGATTTTTTTGCGGTGGTGAGCCAGATCCATGAAAGGCTGGGGGCTAATGCCGCACCGATCCAGCTGCCGGTAGGCCGGGAAGCGAATTTCAGCGGTTTAGTAGACCTGGTGGAAAAGAAATTAATCCATTACCATGATCAGGATATGGGTAAAGAATTTGAGGTTAAGGATGTCCCCGAAGAGATGCTGGCGGATTTTGAGAAATACCGCTTAATTCTTATCGAAAAGGTGGCAGAAGCTGATGATATTTTGATGGAGGAATACCTGGGCGGTAAGACTATTACTAACGAGCAGCTTAAAGCCGCGATCCGCAGAGGGTGTGTTGCCAATAAATTTGTGCCGGTGCTTTGCGGCACCGCTTTCAAGAATAAAGGGATCCAGATGGTATTGGACGCGGTGAAGGATTACCTTCCTTCTCCGGTCGATGTGCCCGCGGTTAAAGGCACCAATCCGGATACCGGGGAGTTTGAAGAGGTAGTTGCCGACGATAAATCTCCTTTTGTGGCTTTGTGTTTTAAGGTTGCCAGCGATCCTTTCATGGGTAAGATTTATTTTACGCGTATGTATTCCGGGACGCTTACCTCCGGTACATACATCTATAACGCTACCAAGCGCCAGAGGGAAAGGGTAACCAAGATCGTTAAGATGCATGCCAACCATCAGGAGGTGACTGAAAGTATTTCTACCGGTGATATCGCGGCGTTGGTGGGGCTTAAAGAGACCAAGACCGGTGATACGCTTTGCATGGAGAAAAATCCTATCCTGATCGAAGCGATGCGTTTTCCCGAGCCGGTCATCCAGCAGGCGATCGAACCCAAGAGCAAGGATGCCCAGGAAAAACTGGGGATCGCGATGCATAAGCTGGAAGATGAAGATCCCTCTTTCAGGGTTACTTATAACCAGGAAACCGGACAGACTCTTATCGCTGGAATGGGGCAGCTGCATTTGGAAATTATCGTGGACAGGATTCTGCGCGAGTTTAATGTTGAAGCGACGGTAGGTTCTCCGCAGGTCGCTTACCGCGAGACGATCAGAAAGAGCGTTTCCAGTGTGGGAAAATTTATTTCGCAGTCCGGAGGCCGCGGGCAATACGGCCACTGTGTGATCGAGATGGCTCCCCAGGAAACACCGGGGACCGGGAATACTTTTGAAGATAAAATTAAAAGCGGGGCTATACCGCGCGAATTTATTCCCGCGGTAAAACAAGGAGTTATGGGGGCCGCTAAGAACGGAGTCCTGGCGGGTTACCCGGTTACGGATGTGCAGGTAATTTTGGTCGACGGTTCGTTTCACGAAGTAGACTCGTCGGAGTTGGCGTTTAAAATGGCAGGATCAATCGCGTTTCAGGACGGCATGAAAAAGGCGCAGCCGGTTTTGCTTGAACCGATTATGGATATCGAGGTTGTGGTCCCGGAGGAATTCATGGGGCAGATCATCGGCGATCTTTCCAGCCGCCGCGCGAAAATAATCGCGCTTGGCCAAAGGTTGAACCTGCGTACCATCCGGGCGCACGTTCCGCTCTCTGAAGTTTTTAATTACGCGACCGTAACAAGATCCTTGACACAAGGCCGCGCATCGTATACAATGGAACCTTCCTTCTACAGCGAAGTTCCCGCGCATGTAGCGGAAAAAGTTATTTCGGGAGCGGCAAATTCTAACGTAAGGAAAACTTTTTAAAAACAGACACCCCGCGTTTATAATGAATTACGCGGGTGTGCCCCTCGGGGCAAGGAGGATAAAAAAGATGGCTAAAGAGAAATTCGTAAGGAGTAAACCGCACATCAATATCGGCACCATCGGTCATATCGATCACGGTAAAACCACACTTACTGCCGCCATTTGTAATGTTCTGTCCAAACTCGGACAGGCCACCGCCAGGGATTACGCGGATATCGCAAAAGGCGGTACAGTCAGGGATGACACAAAGGTAGTTACAATTTCCGTCGCGCACGTAGAGTATGAAACCGCGACGCGCCATTACGCTCATATCGACTGCCCCGGGCACGCCGATTACATTAAGAACATGATTACCGGTGCGGCTCAGATGGACGGCGCGATCCTGGTGGTTTCGGCCGCCGACGGCCCGATGCCCCAGACCAGGGAGCATATCCTCCTGGCGCGTCAGGTTAACGTTCCGAGCATGGTAGTGTTTATGAATAAGGTTGATTTGGTTGATGATAAAGAACTCCTGGACCTGGTTGAAATGGAAATTCGTGATCTTCTGACCAAATACGGTTTTCCTGGTGATAAGACCCCGATTATCCGCGGCAGCGCCAATAAGGCTTATACCGCTACTGATCCCAACAGCCCGGAAGCAAAACCTATTCTGGATCTTATGAAAGCGGTTGACGAATTCATTCCTTTGCCGGCCAGGGACATGGATAAGCCTTTACTCATGGCGGTCGAGGATGTTTTTAGTATCGAAGGTAGAGGCACCGTGGCAACCGGAAGGATTGAACGCGGAAAGGTTAAGGTAGGTGAAGAGGTGGAAATTATCGGGTTAAGGCCGGATCCTAAGAAATCCGTAGTTACGGGGATCGAAATGTTCCGTAAACTGCTGGATGAAGGCCAGGCCGGCGATAACGTCGGGCTTCTCTTGAGAGGTATCGACAAAAAGGACGTGGAACGCGGTATGGTTATTGCCGCTCCGAAATCCATCCATCCGCATACCAAATTCAAGGCGCAGGTATATATCCTGACAAAAGAAGAAGGCGGAAGGCACACCCCGTTCTTTAAAGGTTACCGTCCGCAGTTCTATTTCAGGACTACCGACGTTACCGGGGCGGCGAATCTTCCGGAAGGTGTGGAGATGGTTATGCCGGGTGATAATGTGAGCCTGGAAGTAGAATTAATCACTCCGATCGCTATCGAGAAGGAATCTCGCTTCGCGATCCGCGAAGGCGGTCATACCGTAGGCGCCGGAGTAGTTACCGAGGTAATCGCCTAAGATATGGACACGCAAAAGATACGCATCAAATTAAAAGCATACGATCATCGCCTCCTGGATCAGGCGGTTGTCGAAATTGTGGATACGGTGAAGCGCACCGGGGCCAAGATTTCCGGCCCCGTGCCGCTTCCCACTAAAAGGGAAATTTATACGGTCCTGCGTTCCCCGCACGTGGACAAGAAATCGCGGGAACAATTTGATTTATCTACCCATAAACGCCTTATTGACATCTATGAACCCACAGCAAAGACCATCGATTCATTAAGGAAATTAAACCTGCCCGCAGGAGTGGATGTAGAGATCAAGTAGAAAATCAACCCATTCGAGCCGCCTCATCAGGGAACTTTTTTGTTCTAAAGCTGCTGGGCGAGCCGGATGTGTCAAGAACGGATAAGATAAATGATTGGATTAATTGGAAAAAAAATCGGAATGACCCAAATTTTTGCTGCGGATAACAGCTTGGTCGGAGTTACCGCGATCCAGGCAGGTCCTTGTCCGATCCTGGCGGTAAAAGAAAAAAATATCCAGCTGGGGTTTGACGCGGCGAATGAAAAAAGCCTGAAGAAGGCGCAGTTAGGGCTTTATAAAAAACTGAATGTTACTCCGCGCAAGGTGATGCGGGATGTTTCCCGCGAGCCGGAGGCGGAATATAAGGTGGGTGATGAGTTAAAGGTCGATTTGTTTACTGAAGGTGAATTTGTGGATGTAAGCGGAGTTTCCATCGGCAAAGGATTTGCCGGCGGCATGAAACGCTGGCATTGGAAGGGCGGGCCGCGTACGCATGGTTCGACTTCACACCGCCGGATAGGCTCGGCCGGTTCCAGTACAACTCCGGGCAGGGTTTTTAAGGGGCATCATATGCCCGGCCACCTGGGAGCGCAGAGGGCAACCATTCAGAATCTTAAGGTTATCAAGGTGGATTTGGAAAATAATCTCCTTTTGGTCGAAGGCGGGGTACCGGGGCATAAGAATGCTTATTTGGTGGTTACCAAGTCTTTTAAAAAAAGGCCTAAAAAGGCAGCGGCCAAGAAATAATACGGATATCCGTTAGAAAATAACGAAAGAAACCTATAAAATGGAAAATAAAGAAGAATTGAACAATGCCACACCGGCAAAGATCGTTAAGGTCCAGGACGCTCCTAAAGTGTTTATTTTACCTATATATAACACTGAAGGCAAAGAGGTCGATACTATAAAGCTGGATGCCGCTATTTTTGACGGCAGCCAGAATTTAAACTGCCTGCACCAGGCGGTGTTGGGTTTTCTGGCTAACCAGAGAAAGGGTCTGGCTTCTACTAAGACCCGGGGAGAGGTTTCGGGAGGCGGCAGGAAACCCTGGAAACAGAAAGGAACGGGTAGGGCGCGTGTAGGTTCAAACAGGTCTCCTCTTTGGAGGCACGGAGGCGTGGTTTTCGGTCCGCACCCCAGGGATTTTTCCTACGAGGTACCCCAAAAAATAAAGAAGTCTGCTTTAAAAACAAGTTTGAACCTTAAGTTGAAAGAAAATAATCTCACAATCCTGGATGATTTTAAGATCGAGGCGCCTAAAACCAAGCAGGCGGTCGGGGTTCTTTCCAATCTTAAGCTTTTTTCCGCCAAGGATAAGAAACCGCAAAAGATTTTGTTCCTGACGCATAAATTGGATCTCAGGCTTAAGGACGCGTTGAAGAATATCAGCTTCCTGACGGTGGATTTGGCTGCGGGATGCCATGCATATGGAGTGATGAACAGCCAGAAACTGCTTATTACCAAGGCCGGCCTGATGGAATTGACAGAAAGGTTAAAATCATGAGCCATAGCGCATTGACGATTAAGGCTTTATTACAAACTGAAAAATCCAGCGCTTACCTTCCTGAGGGAAAATATCTTTTTCTGGTGCAGAATTCCGCCAATAAAATTCAGATTAAGCAGGCGGTGGAGCAGGCCTATAAAGTAAAAGTCAAAGAGGTGAATACTTTTATCTCGGCGGGAAAATTAAAAAGAGTAAGGCGCCAGCTGGGGCGTACCTCCGACACCAAGAAGGCAGTTGTAACCTTGGCGGAAGGGCAGAAGATAGAGATTAAGTAATTTAAAAACCAGGAAGAAATAGGAAAATAAAATGGGTATAAAAAAATTTAAACCGACAACTCCTTCCAGAAGACATATGAGCGGCCCGGATTTTGCCGAGATTACCAAGGATAAGCCGGAGAAGTCTCTCCTGGTGCCGTTAAAGCGCACGGGAGGAAGGAACTCCTACGGGAGGATTACCACCAGGCATATCGGCGGCGGACATAAGCGTATGCTGCGGATTATAGATTTTAAGCGCGATATTTACGATCAGCCGGCAAAGGTCCTGGCGATTGAATACGACCCTAACCGTTCCGCGCGTATCGCGCTGGTGGAGTATCCGGATAAGAAAAAGTGTTATATTATCGCTCCTTTAGGGCTTAATGTCGGCGATATCGTGATTTCGAGCAATCAGAAGGAAGTAGAGATTCGGCAGGGTAATTGTCTTATTATCCGCAATATCCCTTCCGGAACTTTGATTCATAATATCGAATTATCGGTGGGAAAAGGCGGACAGATCGTGCGCAGCGCGGGAACCAGCGCGCAGATTATGGCCAAAGAAAACAATATGGCGCATATCCGCCTGCCTTCCGGAGAAGTAAGATTGATCAGCCTGGACTGCCATGCGACGATCGGCCAGATCGGAAATGTGGATCATGACGCGATTATACTGGGCAAGGCAGGAAAGAGCCGCTGGCTGGGCATCAAACCCTCGGTAAGAGGCGTGGTAATGAATCCTTTTGACCATCCTCACGGCGGAGGCGAGGGAAAGAGCGGGCAGGGTAATCCGCATCCGGTTACGCCATGGGGTAAGCCTACTAAAGGGTATCGCACGAGAAACCGCAAGAAATATTCGAACAAATTTATCGTTAAGAGAAGGAAGCCATAATTATGCCGCGTTCATTGAAGAAGGGTCCGTACGTAGAGGAAAGTTTATTGAGGAAGGTAGAGAAACAGACGAAAGCCGGGTTACGCCAGGCGATCAAGACCTGGAGCAGGCGCTCGACGATCATTCCGGATTTTGTAGGGTTGACATTCGCGGTACACGACGGCAGGAGGCATATCCCGGTTTTTATCACTGAGAATATGGTGGGGCATAAACTGGGAGAATTCGCGCCTTCACGTATTTTCAAGAAACACGGCGGTATTAAAGCCAAAAAAGCGGCGGAAAAAACGTAAAAATCAGAATATAGAATGTAGTAGGTAGAATATAGGGAAAACTAGGAAAATGATAGCTAAAGCTGAAGGAAAATTTTTAAGGGTTTCACCGAGTAAAGTGCGTATCGTGCTGGATCTTATTCGCGGCAAGGATGTTTTGGAAGCGCAGAGCATACTGCTGCATTTGAATAAAAGGCCGAAAGAATTTTTGAGTAAGATACTGAAATCGGCGATTGCTAACGCTAAAGTAAAAGGGGTATCGGCGGATAAGCTTTATATTTCCAAAGCAATTTGTAATCCCGGGCCGATGTGGAAAAGGTTTAAGGCCGCCGCTTTCGGGCGCGCGTCTTCGATTTTAAAACGTACCGCGCATATTAAAATAGAGCTGGATTTAAATTCAGAGCGTTAAGTAAGGAGCGTAATTTATGGGTCATAAAGTAAGTCCTTTGTTATTAAGGATCGGTTTTATCAGGCAGTGGAATTCAAGGTGGTTCGCTAAATCCAAAGATTTTCCGCTTTTTATCCGTCAGGATTCGAAGATCCGGAAGTTTATCAAGGATAAGTTTAAACAGGCGGCGATCTCAAAGATTGTGATCGAGCGGTTGGCGGAAAAAATCAAGATCCGTATTTTTTCGGCCCGTCCCGGTATTATTATCGGCAGGCATGGTTCGGATATCGAGCGCCTGCGTTCAGACCTTAACAGCCTGGTTAAGAATGAACTTTCGATAGATATTCAGGAGGTTAATAATCCCGCATGGGATGCTCAGCTGGTAGCGGAGAATATCGCTTTACAGCAGGAAAAAAGGATTGCTTTCCGCCGCGCGGTTAAAAGAGCGATGGAGCAGTCGGTGCAGGCGGGGGTAAAAGGGATCAGGGTGAGTTGTGCCGGACGGCTTAACGGCGCGGAGATGGGCAGACGCGAGACTTATAAAATGGGGAAAGTCCCGTTGCAGACTTTACGCGCTGACATTGATTACGGTTTTGCCGAGGCATTGACTACTTACGGGCTGATCGGGGTAAAAGTGTGGATTTATAAAGGCGATATTCTGGGGAAAAAATTCATTCAGGAAGATTTTAAACCCGTGCAGCAGCCAGGAGCGAAAGACGCGTCCAAGGCCGGCGCCCGGTAATCATCAAGGAGCAGGATCATGGCTTTAATGCCCAAGAGGGTTAAATATCGTAAATTACAGAAGGGCCAGCGGCGCGGGATAGCCACCAGCGGCGCGACGGTTTCTTTCGGTGAATTCGGGCTGAAGGTCCTGGAGAACGGATGGATCAGGAATAATCAGATCGAGGCGGTGCGTGTAATCCTGGCCCGCCAGCTGCATAAAGGCGGAAAGCTTTGGATCAGGATTTTTCCGGATAAGTCGATTACCAAGAAACCCGCTGAAGTCCGCATGGGTAAAGGGAAAGGCGATCTGGATCATTGGGTGTGTGTGGTTAAGAGGGGTAAAGTGCTTTTTGAATTAGGTGGTATTCCTTATGAATACGCTAAAGCCTGTTTCCGTCTGGCCGCTTATAAGATACCTTTACGCACGAAATTCGTAACCAGGTTGCATAAATAATATGAAAAAAGAAGAATTGAAAAATTTATCGAAGAGTGAATTGCTGGAAAAGGAAAAAGGGCTGTATGCCGAACTGGCAAAGCTGAATGCGCAGCGTTACGCGGGCAACGTGGAGAAGCCGCATAGTTTCGCGCTGGTCAAGAAAGATATCGCCAGGATAAAGACAATCTTAAATTCCGTTAAGAATGACGCCGAAGCAGGCGGAGTTGGCGGCGGAGCAAACGAGAAGAAAGATAAATAATATGGGCAAGCAGAAAGAATTTACCGGGGTAGTGGTCAGCGATAAGATGCAGAAGACTGTGGTGGTCAAAACGATGCATTTAACGCGTCATGCCAAATACTCCAAGATCGTCAAGGTTTATAATAAAATCAAGGCTCATGATGAGAAGGGCGCCGCCAAGATCGGGGATATGGTATTGATCCGGCAGACGCGTCCTTTATCCAAAGATAAGCGTTTTGTGGTCAAGAATATAATTAAAAAAGCCGAAGAGATTCATAAGGCGCCTTTAGCGGAAGGGGTAGCTTAAGATGCTTCAATTACGCAGTATTTTCGATGTAGCGGATAACACCGGTGCCCGTAAGGCTTCCATGATTTGTGTTTTAAAGAAAATGGGGAGCTTCAGGGCGGACATCGGTGATGTGGTAAGGGTGAATATTAAGGAATCTATTCCGGGGGCTACGGTAAAAAAAGGCGAGAAGGCGCGCGCGGTAATCGTGCGCACCAGGCATGATATCCGCCGGCCGGACGGTTCAATCCTGCGTTTTGACCGCAACGCGGTAGTGATCATCGATGATAAAGATAATCCCCGCGGCACGCGCGTGTTCGGGCCGGTTGCCCGCGAGTTAAGGGACAGGAATTTCAACAAGATAATATCTTTAGCTCCTGAGGTACTTTAATGCAAAAGATAAAAAAGAACGATATTGTGCAGCTGGTAAAAGGAAAAGATAAAGGCAAGCAAGGTAAAGTTATCAGTTTAATCGACGGCGGCCGCAGGGCGATCGTGGAAGGTTTGAATTTATACAAGAAGAATAAGCGTCAGAACCGCCAGGATCAGAAGGGCGGGATAATCTCTATCGAGATGCCGGTTTCCGTATCCAACATGATGTTATTTTGCAAGCATTGCGCCAAGCCCGTCCGGACGGGTTCAGCGGTTCTTAAAGACGGCGCTAAAACCAGGACTTGCAGGGTGTGTAAGGAAGCGATATAAATTCAGGGGCGTTAAGGGCAGGATAAAAGCAAATTATTATTAAAACAGGAAATTAAGGAAAAAAATGGTACCCAGATTATTAGAAAAATACCGCAATGAGATTGTTCCGAAGCTGATGGAAGATTTTAAGCTGAAGAATAAGATGGCTGTTCCCAGAATTGAAAAGATCGTGGTTAATATGGGGGTGGGGGAAGCGACGCAGGATATTAAGGTGCTTGAAAAAGCGGTGGATGAATTAGGGGGTATTACAGGCCAGAAACCGCTTATCCGCAAGGCCAAGAAAGCGATTGCCAATTTCAAGGTCCGCCAGGGGCAGTCGGTAGGGGCAAAGGTTACTTTAAGAAAAGCGATGATGTATGAGTTTATGGACCGCCTGTTGAATATTTCACTGCCGCGTATCCGCGATTTCCGGGGTGTTTCTTACGACGCTTTCGATAAGGGGAACAATTATACCTTGGGCCTTACCGAACAGATCATTTTTCCCGAGATTGAATACGATAGAATTACCCGCACCCAGGGCATGGATATCACTTTTGTGATCAAGAACGCCAAAAGCGTTGAACAAGCCAGGGCTTTGTTGAGATATTTCGGAATGCCCTTTAAAGAGAAGGAAGAAAAATAAAACATGGCAAAGAATTCGCAGATTGCTAGATGGAAACGGCCGGCTAAATTTTCAACCCGTAAGCATAACCGCTGCTCGATATGCGGCAGAAGCGGAGGGTATTTAAGAAGATTTCAGCTTTGCCGTATTTGTTTCAGGGAGCTGGTGTGGAAGGGTTTGATTCCGGGGGTTAAAAAAGCCAGCTGGTAGGTTTTTTGCCGCCATCCGGGGACGGATGAATCCGGGAAGCGGCAGGTAAATTAATAAAAGATAAAAAATTCGGGGGTTAAATGTCTAGGACAGATTTAATAGCAGATGTATTTACGATTATCCGTAACGCGATCTTGATTAAAAAGGATACGGTGGATCTTCCGGCGTCCGGCAACATTAAGTCGATTATGGATATTCTTAAGAAAAACGAATATATCGATAATTATAAACTGGTGGAAGATAAAAAACAGGGTTTGATAAGGGTTTATTTGAAATATACCGCCGGGAAGTCTGCGATCCGCAATATAAAAAAGGTTTCTCGTCCCGGATTAAGGGTATATGTCAAAGGAAAGAAAGTCCCGGTTGTCCTGCGGGGCAGGGGTTTGGCGATTGTTTCCACCTCTAAAGGCGTGATTACCGATAAAGAAGCGCGGGAATTAGGAGTGGGCGGAGAAGTTATCGGTTACGTTTGGTAATATACCTCTGGGTTCACCCGGCCTAAAAGGAAACGGCCGGTGTACGTTTCTACGTAAAGGAAAAAGCAAATGTCTAGGATAGGAAAAAAACTGGTAATCATACCGAAAGAAGTTAAGGTTAACGTTAATGACGGGATAG
>Ga0172380_10006578_pt1 | contig 13439 bp, 14 predicted proteins | sample Leawe162metaG_FD_119747 | JGI IMG/M metagenome (GOLD analysis project Ga0172380, IMG submission 119747) | Leachate microbial communities from a municipal landfill in Southern Ontario, Canada - Leachate well 162 metaG | ecosystem: Engineered > Solid waste > Landfill > Unclassified | place... | reverse complement strand
TAAACCATTTCGCCTTCTACCGAAAAAACAATTTCCTTGTATCCGCCGGTTTCGGAAGGACTTACATCCATAACTGAAAGTCGGAGTCCATGATTTTCAGCATACCGGCTGTACATGCGGTAGAGGTCGCCGACGAACAGAGCGGCCTCATCGCCGCCGGTGCCGGCGCGGATTTCCATAATGACGTTTTTTGAGTCAGATGGATTGGGCGGGAGCAGGGCTACTTTTACCGCAATTTCGGCCGCAGGCAGTTTGGCTTCCACTTCGGCCAGTTCTGCTTCGGCCATTTCGCGCAGTTCGGCATCCGTGACCGCATCGGCGAGCATCGTGCGGCTTTCGGCGGCGGCATCCAGCAGCTTCAGAAAATTACCGGCGGCATCGGCGACTTTTTTTTGATGCGAATAATCGTGCATCAAAGCCTGCATTTTCTGGGGATTGGCGGCAACGCCGGGCGCGGACATTTCCGTTTCGAGGCCGGAGATGCGTCGGCGAAGGTTTTCCAGATAAGCTTTATTGATCATGGCAGGACACAAAAAGGCCGGGCTCCGCAAACAGAGTCCGGCCAGAACCTCGCATCGTTACTTGCCGTAGCGCTTGCGGAAGCGGTCAACACGACCTTCTGTATCCACTAACTTCGCCGATCCCGTGAAGAACGGATGGCAGGCGGAGCAGAGAGTTACGTGCATCTTTTTAACGGTCGAACGGGTTTTCACCAAGCTGCCGCAAGCGCACGAGATTTCTGCATCAGTATATTCGGGATGAATGTCTTTTTTCATTTTTTACCTAATCCTTGCTAAAAGAGCGGGCCTTTTAATCATAACGGGCTCTGCGGCGCAAGTCATTTTTACCGGCATGTGTAATAGGTTTCGCCGCCGCGCACCTCTGTTTGCAGCCGGGGATCGTCGAGTAGAGGGATAATCGCGGCCGCTTCGACGCCGAAATTTTCTGCCAGCTGACCTGCGGTGGCGGGATGGCGGCGGATCAGGCCAATCAGTTTTTCGATGTTTAGTTCGGTGGCGGAACCTGCATCTACAGAGAACGATGCGATCACTTCGGCGCGCGGCGTAAACAGATCGCAAAACGCCTGCAATTTTTCTTTAGTAACAGGAAGCGCCATGGTTTCGGCCGGCGGACGCACTGCTGTATTCAGATGTATTTTATCCGGATGGATTCCGGCGGCGACCTCGGCGATTTTCTTCACCTGCGCTGAATCAGCATTAATGCCTTCCAGCAGAAAAACTTCTACCCACAATTTTCCGCGGAAAATATTTCGAAAGTCGCGTTGTCCAGAAATCAACTGATCGAACGTCAGGCCGGGAGCGGGGCGGTTAATTTTCTGAAACGATACATCATCCCACGCGCTCAAACTCACCTTGACGATGTCGGCTTTCAAAAGTTCGTCGCGCACGGCAATCCGGTGGAGCAGGGTGCCGTTCGAAAGAACAATCACCGGAATCGACGTATGCGCCTTGATGAAACCGATCAGCTCGCCGAGCCGCGAATAGAGCGTCGGTTCGCCCGAACCCGCGAATGTAATGCAATCTGCCGCGTCTTCTTCTTTTAGCCACCGCGCGAGCTCTTCGCAAACCTCCTCGAACGGCACAAACTCGCCACGCTCCGTAATGAGACGCGTTGTGCAGCCGCACTGGCAGAAAACGCAGTCGAACGAGCAGGTCTTAAAAGGTGTCACGTCGATGCCGAGAGACCGCCCGAGGCGCCGTGACGGCACCGGCCCGAAAAGATATTTATACGAAGAAGCCATAATTTATTCCACAGGATCAGGGATTGAGGTTTCTCGTCCGGTGCGCCGTTCGGGGCAGATTCCGGTAATTTCCGGAACGGTTCCGCCGGAACGGATTACGTTAATCCAATCGCCGATTTTAAGATCCATCGCCCGAATATGTTCCAAATTGTGAAGCGTGGCACTCTGAACCGTTGCGCCTTGCATTTCAACCGGCTCAAACCGGGCGACCGGCGTCAGTTTTCCAGTGACCCCGCGCGACCAATCGACGCGCAACAATCTGGTTTGAACCGGCGTTTCTTCATATTTCCGGGCAATAGCACTGCGCGGATGATGCGCGGTAGCGCCGAGCCGGTCGCGAACCGCCAAGTCGTTTACTTTGATAACAATCCCGTCGGTCACGAACGGAAACGCCGCACGCCGCCGGTTTAAATTTTCTACTGCCGCAAGTATTTCCATCGCCGGAACAGTAGCACTTTCGACGACTGGAAGCCCTGCTTTTTTTAACAGAGCAAGTGCTTCGCCGTGTGTGGCCGGCATACGATCCGTTGCCAGCAACTCGAAACATTGAAATTCCAAAGAACGGCGGGCGATTTCGGCATAGTCGGTAAGCATCAGTGTTCCGGAAGCGATATTGCGCGGGCTTTCCAGCGATTCCCGGCCGTTTTCGGCCCGCCGGCGATTCAGCTTTTCAAAAGCGGGCAGGGGGAGCAGCGCTTCACCGCGCACGTCAAGCTGCGCCGGGACGTTGGTGAGCGCGGCGGGCACCGCGCCGGAAGCGAGCAGGGCTGGCGTGATATCCATACCGGTTTTTCCGTCACCACGGGTAAGCGCCTGCACCAGCAGGCCGTTTCTGTAGCGCAGAACCACCGTCAGACCGTCGATTTTCGGTTCGATGCAATAAAGCAGGTTCGTTCCGGTCTGCTGAAGAAAGCGGCTGACCGCCCCGTCCGAATAGACTTTATCCAGACTCAGCACCGGCGCGTCGTGTGCCGCGCGGCGGACAGATTCTTTGACCGGCGCACCGACCGGATTTGCGGCGGACAGTTCAGGATAATCGGCCTGCAGTTGATCGTACTGCCTCCGCAAGGCGTCATAAACCGCGTCACTCATAACGGATTGGTGTTTATTACAATAAGCATCATCGGCTTGCCGCAAAACGGTTTGCAATGCGTGTAGCTGTTGTTCGACGGCTGGCGGCGCGGCAAGACAGGGCAGCTGGATCGCGATCAAAAGAAGAAATATTTTACGCAACATAGCGATCTCCTTTTTAAAGTTATGCGGTTTTAGAACTTATAAACTGTTTTTAAGGCCAGGCCCGTTTAAAAGCGACTCATTTTTCGTGTGCATTCACGTCCGTTCGCGGTTAAAAACTCTCCATGAGCAAAATCGGCATCATAGATTACGGTATGGGCAATCTGGGAAGTGTTTCCAATGCCTGTAAATTTCTCGGGCTGGATGCCGAAATCATTTCCACAGCAGGCCGGATGGATTCATGCCGCGCCGTCATTCTTCCCGGAGTAGGGGCGTTCGGCGATTGCATGGCGCACCTCACTGAACACGGTTTCGTCTCGCCGATTCAAAAATGGATCGCATCCGGCAAACCGTTTATGGGCATCTGTCTTGGACTTCAGGCGCTTTTACAGACCTCGGAAGAAACACCCGGCGTCGAAGGACTCGGTATTTTCAAAGGAAGCGTAAAGCGGTTTGATTTCAGCGGGGCAGACCCTCTTGTCTGCCCGCCGAAGGAGCAGACAGGAGTGTCTGCTCCACTTAAAATCCCGCAGATCGGCTGGAACGCCGTGAACCAGAAAAAACCGGGCGGTCCGATGTTCGCGGGCATTGATGACGGCGCGTACTTTTATTTTGTCCACTCCTTCTACGTTGCGCCGGAAGATCAAAGCATCGTCGCGGGTGAAACCGACTACGGAACCAACTACTGTTCCGCGGTCTGGAAAGACAACGTCTTTGCTGTTCAGTTCCATCCCGAAAAAAGCCAGGCCGCGGGACTCCAAATGCTCAAAAACTTCGGCGCGCAGTAATGAAGAAGCCTGTTCGCTTAATTTGCATGCTCCTTGTAATGCCGTTCGTAGCGTACACCGGGGCGGAAGAAAAGAGTCTTGTCGCCGGCAGAGACGAGCAGGGTGTACAGATTCGAATTTTGTCCGTCGACGGTAAAGCCGCCAAAGGCGGGCCGGTCCGGCTGCCGTCCGGAACGCACAGACTGGCGGTTTCCTGCATCAAGACGGAATCCTACGGAGTGCTGAGCGTGGACACCATTCTCGTTCTGACCGTCAAACCGAACTGCGACTATGAGCTTCAAGGGCTTTTCGAGGGAAAAAACGCAAAAGTGGCTGTCAAAGAAAAGGCTGTGCAATAACGTAAAACGAGAAAATTTGTCCAGCGGCCTGCAAATGCTCAAAAACTCAGATGTTGGCTGCAACCGAAAATACAAAGTAAATTGTGACCTCTTTTGAGAAGAGCCAGAACGGGCGCATCGAATGGCGACCCCTAACATTCGTGCCGCCGTAGGCTGCAAGACGCTGGGCCGGCGGACGCGGTTCAGCGTTGGATGCGGCGGTCGGCATCAGGCAGAACCTCCTTGTTGCTTGGAACTGAACGGTGCGGCACCAACCAAGCACAGCGGTTTCGGGAGAGTCCTGAACATCGTAGCCTCGAATTCAGCCACAGACGCATACACGAGGAACTGTACTCGTTCCTCGTGACGTCTTCCGGAGTTTTCTATGGCCGCGAGTTTTATACTTTCAAGCTATCAAGCTCAGTTTGGTTTCACCATCAAACAAACAGAGGTAGCTTTCAGTTTTGACAGATTTATTTTTCCCAAGGAACCAGAGGCAGACGGGTATCTGCGTGCTATAGAAGAGCTGGCCGAGGAAGGCGACCATGTAGTCCGCGAGTTCGGCGTGGAGGTCGCGGCGGAAGGTGTCGGCGCGCCCGAGGCCGAAGTCGGCCCCGAAGCCGAGACTGGCGGTGGTTTTCGCATTGCTACCCGTTTTCTTCGCTGCCATGAGCCCCAGCCCCCGGTTTTGATTATTGAATTTTATAAAACAACGTAGTCCGGCGGGTATTTTCAGCCAATGGCCAAGCATGGGTTCAGCAGAAAGTCCGGGTTGCAACATTTAATTGCCGAAGCAACAGCAGGGTTATACCCTATAGAGCGAAGTCACCTCGTGACCTGCACTCGCAATCCAAACAAAAGGAGACGGCGCAATGATCACACCGGAACTGCTCGGCAAAATGGATGCCTACTGGCGGGCGGCAAACTATCTCTCGGTAGGACAGATTTATCTCTGCGACAATCCGCTGCTGAAGAAGCCGCTCACGCTGGAACACATCAAGCCTCGCCTGCTCGGTCACTGGGGCACGACGCCGGGACTGAACTTCATCTATGTTCACCTGAACCGCGTCATCAAAGAAAACGATCTGAACGTGATCAATATCACCGGACCGGGACACGGCGGGCCGGGGCTGGTGGCGAATGCTTATCTCGAAGGAACCTACAGCGAGGTGTACACCGGCATCTCGCAGGACGAGGACGGACTGAAGTTGCTGTTCAAGCAGTTTTCTTTTCCCGGCGGTATTCCGAGCCATGTGGCGCCGGAAACACCGGGTTCGATTCACGAAGGCGGCGAGTTAGGTTATTCTCTGTCGCACGCTTTCGGCGCGGCCTTCGATAATCCCGATCTGCTCGTGGCGTGCGTTGTCGGCGACGGCGAAGCGGAGACCGGTCCGCTCGCGACCGGCTGGCACTCGAATAAATTTCTCAATCCGGTTCACGATGGCGCGGTGCTGCCTATCCTGCATTTGAACGGCTGCAAGATTGCCGGCCCGACCGTGCTGGCCCGTATTCCCCATGAAGAACTGGAAGCGCTGTTCTGCGGCTACGGGTACAAACCGTATTTTGTCGAAGGCGATGACCCGATGGAAATGCACCGGCTCATGGCCGCCACGCTGGATACGGCGATCACCGGAATTAAGCGCATTCAAAAGGAGGCCCGGACGCACGGATTCAAAGAACGTCCGCGCTGGCCAATGATTATTCTGCGCTCACCCAAAGGCTGGACCGGGCCCGAAAGTGTTGACGGCAAAAAGACCGAAGGCACGTTCCGCTCGCATCAGGTGCCGATGGGCGACATGAGTCATCCGGGACATGTGAAAATTCTGGAAACGTGGCTGAAGAGTTACCGTCCGCAGGAGCTCTTCGATGAAACCGGCAGGCTGCGTTCTGAGCTGGCCGCACTCGCGCCGGAAGGCGCGCGCCGCATGAGCGCCAACCCGCACGCCAACGGCGGGCTGCTGCTGCGCGATTTGCGTCTGCCGGATTTCCGTGAGTACGCTGTTCCGGTGACGGAGCCCGGCGCGATAGACGCCGAAGCTACGCGCATTCAGGGCCGGTTCATCCGCGATGTGATCAAACATAATGCGGAGAACTTCCGCGTGTTCAGCCCGGACGAAACGTCCTCCAACCGCTGGGGCGATGTGTTTGAAGTGACGAACCGGTGTTCGACCGCCGGAATTATTCCCGGCGACGATCACGTCGCCCCCGACGGCCGCGTGATGGAAATGCTGAGCGAGCACCAGTGCGAAGGCTGGCTCGAAGGATATCTGCTGACGGGCCGGCACGGATTTTTTTCCTGCTACGAAGCGTTCATCCACATCATTGATTCGATGTTCAATCAGCACGCCAAGTGGCTCAAGGTGGTGAATCACATTCCGTGGCGCAGGCCGATTGCTTCGCTGAATTATCTGCTGTCGTCGCATGTCTGGCGGCAGGATCATAACGGGTTCAGCCATCAGGATCCCGGCTTTATCGACCACGCGGTGAACAAAAAGGCGGAGGTCATCCGCGTGTATCTGCCGCCGGATGCGAACACGCTGCTCTCCGTGACGGATCACTGTCTGCGCAGCCGCAATTATGTGAACGTGATCGTAGCCGGCAAACAGCCGGCGCCGCAGTGGCTCGATATGGACGCCGCCGTTAAACACTGCACCGCCGGCATCAGCATCTGGCCGTGGGCCGGCAATGATCAGGGCGGCACACCGGATGCCGTCATGGCCTGCTGCGGCGATGTTCCGACGCTCGAAACCCTGGCTGCCGCCGGGCTGTTGCGGCAGTTCTTTCCCGAATTGAAAATACGGGTCATCAACGTGGTGGACTTGATGAAGCTTCAGCCGCCAAGCGAGCATCCGCACGGATTGAATGACAAAGATTTCGACCTGCTCTTCACGACTGACAGGCCGGTCATCTTTGCCTATCACGGATATCCGTGGCTTATTCACCGCCTGACGTACCGCCGCACCAACCACAAGAATTTTCATGTGCGCGGTTACAAAGAGGAAGGCACCACCACGACGCCGTTCGACATGGTGGTGATGAACGATCTGGACCGGTTCCATCTCGCCGGCGACGTGATCGACCGGCTTCCGCAATTGGGCGCGCGGGCCGCCTATGCCAAACAGACCCTTCGCGATAAACTCATCGGACACAAGCAGTACATTGCGCAGCACGGCGAAGATCTGCCGGAAATCAGAAATTGGAAATGGGGCGCGGCTGTAAAGCAGACCGGCGCATATTAAAAACGGAGACCGAGCATGAAAAAATTATTGGCAATTGTAATCAGTGCGATGGTTGCGGGCGGAGCGGCGGCGGAAACCAGACCGTTCAATCTCAGTCTTGTTCCGGATACCGCTGTCTATAACCGGACCGAAAGAATCGAGGGTTTGACTCTCAGTATCTGGGGCGAAAATCCGCAGACGGCGCTGGCCGTCGGTATTGTAAACGGATCCACCGGCGCCAGCGCCGGTCTGAGTCTGGGTGTTCTGAACTACGCGGGCAGCTACAGGGGCGTTCAGTGGGGACTGGTTAATTATACGGAACAGAACCTCTCCGGCTGGCAGGGAGGATTTGGTTTCGGTATCGCCGTCAGCGCCTTGAACTATACCGGCGGAGACCTGCTGGGGTTGCAGACCGGCGTGGTGAACTATGCCGGCAGGCTGTCGGGACTCCAGATCGGCCTCGTCAACTATGCCGCAACGGTTGATGACGGAGTGCAAATCGGATTGGTGAATATCATGCCGCAGAACGAATGGTTCACCGGGCTGCCCGATGCGCTGGCTCCCGGAATGATCCTCGTCAACTGGCGCTTCTAAAACTAAACGAGGGCCTTTCATTGTCCTGAATCCAGTTTTCCAGCCGCAGGCTGGGATTCACATCCTCGGGCAGAACAAACGGATGTCCGCAGGCCAGCTTGATGTACGCGGCACCGGCAATCATCGCGGCGTTATCGGTGCAGAATTCCGGTGAAGCAAGCTTCAGCGGCACACCGCATTTTTCTGAAAGCCGGCCGAGTTTTTCGCGCAGTACTTTATTGAGCGATACGCCGCCGGCGCCGGCGAACGAGGCGCAGTCGTACTGTTCCAGCGCACGTTCAACCCGGACGGCGAGTGCATCGGCGACGGCTTCCTGATAACTGGCGATCAAATCTCTTTTGGCGGATTCGTCTTTCAGTGATTCGGGATGATTCTGCACGTGATAGAGCAGGGCGGTTTTCAGTCCGCTGAAGCTGAAACAGAGCTTGCGGTCGAACGCGTATTTCCATTCGCCGCCGGCGTTGTCGAGTCCGCGCGGGAAGCGCACCGCCCGCGGATTGCCGCCCTCGGCGGTTTTCTGAATGACGGGGCCGCCGGGATAGCCGAGGCCGAGCAGCATGGCGCCTTTGTCGAGCGCTTCGCCCGCCGCGTCGTCGATGGTCTGGCCGATGATTTCGTAGCAGCCCGGCGCTTTCATATAAACCAGTTTGGTGTCGCCGCCGGAAACCAGCAGCACCATCATCGGAAAAGCGCCGGTGAGTACCGGTGGATTTTCGCTCAGGAAAACGGAGTAGATGTGGCCTTCGTGATGATGCACGCCGGTGAGCGGAATGTTGAGCCGCTGGCTGAGCGCCCGTGCGGCGGAATAGCCGATCAGCAGCGAACTGGAGAGGCCGGGGCCGTACGTCACCGCAATCCCGTCGATCTGTTCAAACGTGCAGCCGGCGCCTTGTATGGCTTCTTTGATGATGCCGGGCAGTTTCCGGACGTGGTCGCGCGAGGCGATTTCCGGCACGACACCGCCGTACGGCGCATGCTTGGCGATCTGTGAATAGATGATGTTTGAACGCACCGCTCCGTTCACCAGTACGGCGGCGGCGGTTTCATCACACGACGTTTCTATGCCGAGAAAAATCATTTCATCCATGCCTGCTGGATCATCATTCCCTTGAGCGTGCCGATGGCGTAGTCGAGCTGGATGTCGCGGAGTTCCGGTTCGGCCGGCAGTTCGACGTCTGTTTCGCCGGCTTTTTCGGCCTGTTTCATGCGGATTTTGAAAAGGTCTTCCGGATTCATCACGACTTTCACATCCGGTTCAATGCCGTGATCCTGAATGACGCGTTCGCTGGGCGTATAGTAGAGCGCCGTGGTCAGCTTGATCGCCGCGCCGTCTTCCAGCGGCAGGACGCTTTGTACGCAGCCCTTGCCGAAAGTTTTTTCGCCGACCAGCACCGCCCGTTTATGATCCTGCAGTGCGCCGGAGACGATTTCCGAAGCGCTGGCGCTGCCGCCGTTGACCAGAAGAACAATCGGGAAATCGGTGTAATGGGTATGGCCGGACGATTTAAAGGTCTGATGTTCCATCTCCTTGGTGCGGCCTTTGGTGAAAACAATCAGGTCGCCGTGCGGCAGAAAGAGTTCCGCCACACCGGCGGCGGCGGTCAGCAGTCCGCCGGGATTGCCGCGCAGGTCGAGCACCAGCGCCTTCATTTTCTGATCGGCCAGTTTTTTCAGTTCCTTTTTCAAATCACCGGCCGTCGGTTCGCTGAACTGGGTGATGCGGATGTAGCCGATGCTGTCTTCGATCAGCTTCGCATCTTTCACACTGGCCACTTCAATGTTCTCCCGCTTAATGGCGTACTCCTTCACGGCATGTGTCGAAGGCCGGACTGACTTCAGCTTCACCTCGGTTCCCGCTTCGCCGCGCATCTTTTTCACAGCGTCGGAAAGCGACATCTCCCGCGTCTCTTTGCCGTCGATCTCAATAATAATATCGCCGGAAAGAATTCCGGCGCGGAACGCCGGCGTATCTTCCATCGGCGCAACGACGGTCAGCAGCCCCTCCTTCATGCTGACGGTCAGTCCGACGCCGCTGAAGTGTCCGGACGTATCGTCCTTCATGTCGTCATAGGAATCTTTGTCCATGAACTGGCTGTAGGGATCAAGATCCTGCAGCATGCCGGTCATGGCATGGCGCACCAGCGAATCGTAGCCGGCCTGATTGGTTTCCACATAACTGCGGTGCACTTCTTCCAGCACCTTGGTAAACAGCGTAATCGCATCGTAGGCGTTGGTATAAGACTCCGCCGCGCGCGGCGCGGCGGTAAAAGCGAAAAGCACGGACGCAAGAATGACAATTTTGAGTTTCATAAAAAATCCCCTGAAAAATTTCCGCGAGACTAGCCGATTTGTTCCGAACATTGGAACTCTTTCTGCGGTCGGCCTGAATTCAGGCTATTCACGCGGTTTTGTCTGCCCCGCCTCCGCCTGGATGTCTGCGCTCCAGCGGTTATAGGCGTCCTGAAGTGTCTTCAGGCGTTCGGGCTGCTCCCTGCTGAGATCGCGGGTTTCACCGCTGTCTTTCTGCAGGTCAAACAGTCCTTCGCCGGACTGGAGCAGCTCCATGGCGCCCGGTTTGCCTTTCGCCCCTGTGGAGGGTTTGCGGGCCGGTATGCTTACCCATTTCAAATTATTCATGCGGACGGCGCGCTCGGAACCGAACTCAAAGAATAAAACATCGTGCCGCCGGGCCTCCGTCCGGCCATCCAGAACCGGCATGAGATCAAACCCGTCGAGAGGTTTGCCGGCCTTCGGATCGGCCCCGGCCGCGCTGACCGCCGTAGCGGCAATGTCCATGGAGCTGACCATACCGTCAATGATCCGGCCGCCCGCCGGCAGGCGGCCTTTCCACTGGATGAAAAACGGTACGCGTACGCCGCCTTCCCAGACTTCCAGCTTCGAACCGCGCAGCGGTGTGTTCAGCGAACCGTTACTTCCCGCATGGCCGGGCAGCGGGCCGCCGTTGTCGCTGAGGAAAAAAATCAGCGTGTTTTCTTCGGCTCCGGCCTCGCGTACGGCGGCCAGCACACGGCCTACGCCGTCATCGAGGCAGGAAACGATCGCGGCATAACTGCGCCGCTGCGGGTCGCTGATGCCGGCAAACTGCTGCAGCTTGTCTTCCCGCGCATTCATCGGCGTGTGAGCGGCATTGAAAGCGAGATAGGTGAACCACGGCGTGCCGGTTTTCTGCTGACGCATGATAAATTCCGCCGCCCGGTCGGCGAGCGCGTCGGTCAGGTAGCCGTCCAGTTTGCCGGGACCCCGCCCGTCCATGATCGGGCCCCATTGCCGGTCCTCCGCTTTGAAGTAGCTGTGCATGCCGGCGAGGAAGCCGTAAAACTCATCAAAACCGCGGCTCTGCGGCTGGAATTTTTCCTGCTCTCCGAGATGCCATTTCCCGAGGGCGATGCTGGTGTAACCGGCTTCATGCAGGCGGTCGGCCAGCGTTGTTTCAGTCAGCGCCAGACCGTTTTCCGTTCCGGCGCCCATGCCGCCGGCGGTCAGCGAGTTGCCGCGCTGCGGATAGCGTCCTGTCATAAGCGCCATGCGGGAAGGGACGCAATGAGGTGCCGGAACATACGCTTCGGTGAAGCGCACGCCGTTGGAAGCGATGGAGTCGATGTTCGGTGTCGGAATATCTTTGCAGCCCTGTACGCCGAGGTCGGCATAACCGAGGTCATCGGCGACGATGAGCAGGATGTTGGGTTTTCCCGGCGGGGCCGCCGCGGAACAGAGCGGAGCCCAGAGCAGAGCGATTCGTGCCAGAACAGATAATCTCATGACAATTTCTTTTTTACGGGATCTGAATAATTTTTTCACCGTTCGGCGGAGGAGGCAGAGTGCCGTCGCCGGTGAGGAAGCCGAGTTTCACAAGGAACCGGTCGGCCTGAGCCAGCGTTACATCCTGCCACGGCGGCTTGTTGAAGAAGCCGTGACCCTGACCTTCGGCAATCCAGAGTTCCGCCGTGGTATTGCCCTTGGCTTTAAGCTGCTGCAGCGCGGCGTCGGAGCCGGGCTTCCAGCCCCGGTCCTGATCTCCAAAGAAGAAAATGGCGGGCGGGAAATTACCGTTGAGATGCTGCAGCGCATAAACCTCCGGATCGCTGCTGTCACCGGCCTTCAAAGCAGGATTAAACAGAAGATAAGCCGCCACACGGGTATCAAATTCCTTGGGATCGCCTGGATCGTTCAGCCCCGGATTGGTCGTAGCCAGTATCGCGACATGCCCGCCGGCCGAACCGCCGCCGGTGATAATGCGTTGCGGATCAATCCCGAGCTCCGCCGCGTGCTGCTTCATCCAGCGGATGGCACTCTTTGCGTCGGTGATGCAAACCCGCTTGTACGACTCGCCTTCGGGAAGTTTGCTCTGCTCGGGTTTAGAAAGCATCCGGTAGTTGACCGTGGCGGCCACCAGTCCGCGGCTGGCGAAATACTTGCAGGCGTAACGGAACTGATCAAGGTTGCCGCCGGTCCAGCTTCCGCCGTGGAACAGGATGACGCCGGGTACCTTGCTTTTTGCCGCGTCCCATCCGGCGGGAAAATAGACTTCCAGTTCCTGCGGTTTGCCGCCCGACTGCTTATAGACAAACGTTTTTCCCGGCTCCACAGATACCTGCGCGGTGTCATCGGGAGCATTGCCGGGGTTCGCCGCTTTCTTCGGGGCGGCGGTCGCCGTCAGCAGCGGCGCGGCGATCATCAAAGCTAGAAGCAGTGATCTTGGTGTTTGCATGGCTTTAGTCTCCTTGGAATTTTTCCGGAACGTTAGGATATTAAACGGCGGCTTGCCAGATTCGTTGCAGCGCACGGATGACTTTTTCCGGCTCCGGGCTCTGCATAATGGCGCGCACGGCGCAGAAGTTGACCGCGCCGGCCTTCAGCACTCCGGCGAGGTTGGTTTCGTCGAGTCCGCCGAGCGCCACGCAGGTGAGCGGCGAGTTTTTGATGATTTTTCCGGCGCGCTCGATGCCGAGGGCCGGATCAGCAATCGCCTTGGTCGGCGTCGGGAAAACCGGGCCGACGCCGATGTAATCAGGATTAAGTGCCCGCGCCGCCAGCGCCTGCTCCCCGCTGTGCGTGGAGAGACCGAAGATTTTTCCGGGCGCGCTCCAGAGCTGGCGCGCTTCGTCGAGCGGCATATCGCCCTGACCGAGATGAACGCCGTCGGCATCAGCGGCCCGCGCCAACTCGACGTCATCGTTCACAATAAAAAGCGTCTGAGTTCCTGCCGTCACGGCGCGAACTTTGCGCGCCTCGGCCAGAATGGCGGCACGCGGCGCATTTTTCATCCGCAGCTGAACGTAGCGCAGTCCGCAGTTCACCGCCGCCCGCGCACAGGCTTCATATCCGACGACCGGATCGGTCATCACCAGGTAGAGTCCGAATTTTTCTTTCATCAAATTCTCCGGCGGACTTTTTCCTCTTTTCAAACGGATTGGGCGAGCCTATCTTCCGCGCTGTTTACGAAAGGTTCTATGAAGCTGATTCCCATTGCTCCCGCGCTCCAGTCCGCGTTTCTGCTGGCGCTTTC
>Ga0172380_10006577_pt1 | contig 13440 bp, 17 predicted proteins | sample Leawe162metaG_FD_119747 | JGI IMG/M metagenome (GOLD analysis project Ga0172380, IMG submission 119747) | Leachate microbial communities from a municipal landfill in Southern Ontario, Canada - Leachate well 162 metaG | ecosystem: Engineered > Solid waste > Landfill > Unclassified | place... | reverse complement strand
GCCCATGTTTCTAATCGTACACAAAACAAAATTGGCCTGGTTGAAAATGGCCTTTTGGATTCTGAATGCAGGTATTTGGATGGTGACGATCAATGCTTTTTTCTTTTCTTTCAACTTCTACCTGAATCTGATTTCATTGGTTACCATTTTAATGGGATTGTTGTTGTTTTTAAGATTTAACCTGGATGTCTTTACAAGGCGTTTGAGGCGAAGATTGGACATCGGGATGAAACTGTCGGTGGTTGGATTGTCGTTTCTGGCCTTGAGTATCATTGCGTTTATACTGTTGTTTTTCAATAACGGAGCAATTCCGCTTCCCGGAGGCAGGATGGAAATCATTTTCGGTGTGTTGTTATTATACGGCTTCTTTTCAGGATTAATTCTGGGGCAAACATACAAAACCCTGCCATTTATTATTTGGCTGTTTCACTACCAGTCGATGGTGGGAAAAGCTAAAGTGCCCATGCCTGCAGATTTGTACAAGCATAAATTGGCCGAATTCCACTTATATACTTTTATTGTCAGTCTGGTTTCGCTTATAACGGGACTGGCATTCTCCATTGAATGGTTGGTGATGATTGGCATCTTGTTGATGGTGATTACCGCTATCCTTTATTCCCTTAATACCATTGGAATGATTTTTCATAATAAAAAGCAACTAACATGATACAAAAGACTTTTAATGCCGAGGAAACCAAAGTGCGCGAACTTTTAAAACAAATCCCTGACCCTGAAGTTGAAGTCAATATTGTGGATTTGGGTTTAATTTATCACATACGTAAGGATGATGAAGCCAAAACCCTGGAAATAGATATGACTCTAAGTACACCCGGGTGTCCTGTGGGCGACACCATCATTCAGCACACTCAAAATCTGCTTGACATCAATTATCCTGATTTTAAAGTGAGCGTTAACCTGATCTGGGAGCCGGAGTGGACCCCGGATTTTATTACTCCTGAAGGAAGAGAACTACTGTACTAAGCTATTTCAATGCAGCTTTTGAAAGTTGCCGGGTATGCCCTCAGGTCGATTATTTTCCCTGATCAAAACTCTTCAAAAAAAAAACAGGATCGATATAAAAACATTGGCTCTATCACTGGCGCGCGTTTAGCGATAGCGTAACGCGTGAATATTATACCCCATGCTGCAGCCTTCCAATATCCATCGAAATGCAACTGGCGGGACTGAGAAACCGACTCCTACCCCCGGTTTCACACCTTCGGTAGAAAAGTGCACCTGGCAATACTTCCCTGTCCTGTCGACAGAATGAAGTGAAGCCTGCCCCAATAAAGTACCAATAAACACATCAGGCTCCATGGCAGGCAAGCGAAATGACGAGACATCTCCTCTAAAATATGATGAAACAGGATAAACCCCTAACTGGCACTCGTTTAACCATAGCGTAAACCGTGACAAAATATTCCATCTCATCTTCTCATTTGAGAATCTTTTGCCCATTTTAAAATTTTCTTTCCCATTCCCAATGTAAAACCAATAAAAATAATTCCTAGATTTACCCTACCAAATGCCAGACGATCCATATTCAATAAGAACAATGAGATGATCTAAGTGATCTAAAACGATTAAAAACAATTGAAAACCAATATATTGCAGATAATGATGGATAAAGAAATTATTAAATGAATCTTGAACAATCAACGTACAATATGCATGGTAACAATTGCCGCATGCAGACATTTTGTTAGGTTTCATGCAAAGAAACATCCTGCGAATCATAAACATAGTTGAATTCTATTGAATGAAATAAGCCATGAAATATATTTTTTTGATAGCCGCCTTCAATGCGTTGTTTTTTGCAATTTTAATTTTGCAGAAAAAAAAGGCATTGCATGATAAAATATTGATATATTGGTTGATATATTTGGGTTTATATGCAGGCATTTATGCTTTATTCTCGGATACCTTGTTTATTGATTTTCATCTTCTTTCTGCAAGTTTTATTTCATTACTCTTACTTCATGGACCATTCTTATTTTTATATATTTCTGCATTGATTGACCAAAAGTTTCATTTCAACAGGAAAAAACTATTCCATTTTATTCCTTTTATCCTATTCAACCTTTTTATAGTTATCGCTTCCCTATTACCGGAAATATCGGAACGAATAAGATTAGACCATGTGGAAAGTGAACATGGAGCCCCTTTGCTGTTTAATTTATTCCTGATTCTTACCGTTTTATCCGGTCCATTCTATTTTATTTTATCAATCCTGCTTTTTAAGAAATTGGATATTAATATCTTCAATAATTTTTCATCGTATAAGAATGTTAACCTAAACTGGTTAAGAAGACTTGTCTATTCTTTTGGGGCTATTTGGACCCTATTAATGATTTTTGTCACTGTTCATCATGTTTTCCACCTGTTCACATGGATTTTTTGTACTCACGGCTTATCTCTATCTTTGTCCGTTTTTATCATCTTAATAGGGTATTTCGGCCTAAAGCAAAAGGAAATATTCATTCATTATCCTGACCAGTACATCGAATATATAACGGAACCAAAGACGAAGTATGCCGGTGTAGTTTTAAAAGATGCTGATGCAGAGAAATATGTAAGCCAACTACGGCATTTTATGAACATAGAAAAACCATATCTGGACGCCAATCTTTCACTACCTGAGTTAGCTAATAAACTTCACATAACTTCGCATCATCTTTCACGTGTTATCAATGAACAGTTTAATGTTAATTTCTTCGATTTTATTAACCAATACAGGGTGGATGAAGTAAAATCAAGGATAGGTAATCCTGAGTTTGAAAATTTGTCTCTTTTAGGAATTGCTTTCGATAGTGGCTTCAACACTAAATCGGCATTTAACAGGGTATTTAAAAAAATGACCGGACTAACTCCCAGTGAATATAAGAGCCAACTCTAAATGGTTGTAATCCAACATCTTGGACATTCTTTCATTGTCCAGTTTTACAATATGCCACTTCAAATTGTTGCCAAATGGGTGCTACATTACAAAGTAGGTCGCACAAGGATAATTCCTAATATACTTTTGTCCCAGAATATTTCTATTAATCATATTAAAAAAAATCATGAAAACAAAAGAGTTTATTTTAAGAACGGAAAGTCCTAAAAGGCTTCAACAAAGAAAAACCAACTTGCAAACAATCCTCTCTATTGTATTTGGTTCACTATTAATGTTATTTGCTGCACTTCCCGCTTCAGCGCATTGCGATTCGTATGATGGCCCGGTAATTAAAGATGCCACCAAGGCACTTGAAACGAATAATGTCAATTTGGTATTGAAATGGATTACGGATGAACAGGAACAGGAAATCATTCCTTTATTCAATAAAACTTACAGTTTAAAAAACGGTGATAAAGAAGTTTATGCCATTATGGAAAAACATTTTTTCGAAACCCTCGTCCGCCTACACCGCGAAACGGAAGGCGCTCCTTACACCGGGTTGAAGCCTGCCGGAACCACAAAACCAATTATTCAAATGACTGATAAAGCCCTTGAAGAAGGAAATATAGATGATTTTTTGGTAAATTTGAATAGCCATATTGATAAGGTGGTTCGTGAAAAATATCAAAAAGTAGCCGAACTCGATAAAGTAAAGGATAATTCAAATGAACAAGGCAGGGCATTTGTGGAAGCTTATGTTGACTACACACATACGGTTGAAGCGCTTCATTCCATATTGGAACACGGTGGTGGTCATGCAGGGCATCAAGAAAAATAACAAAAAAATAAAAGTATCATGGAATTTAAAACACCAATCTCACTAAAGAAAGAGCATGAAGAATTACATACCATGCTCAGACAAGCCACCCAGCTTTCGGCTAAAACAGGCGAAGCTGCAAAAACAGTCGCTGAATTTGTTGAGAAACTCATGATTCACGCACAAACAGAAGAAGCTGTTTCATACCCTACCTCCATATAAATTTTTAGGCTTTAGATGAGATAAAAAAGCAACAATAAATCAAATTATTTAATGATGAAACAGAGATTAAATTATTCAGAAAAAGCACCGGATGCGTTAAAAGGGATGTTAGAACTTGAAAAATATGTGCACGGTTCAGGACTCGAACGCTCTCTTTATGAGTTGGTGAAAACCAGAGCATCACAAATAAATGGATGTGCCTATTGTATTGATATGCATACCAAGGATGCACGGAAGGCAGGAGAGACAGAACAACGTTTATACACTTTAAGCGCCTGGCGCGAAACACCGTTTTACAGCGACAGAGAGCGTGCTGCCCTTGCATGGACTGAAGCCTTAACATTAATTACGGAGAATGAGGTGCCAGACTCATTGTACGAAGCCACCCGGGAACATTTTAATGAACAGGAGATTGTAGCCCTGACCATGGCCATTGTTGCCATCAATGGATGGAACCGATTGGCCATTGGTTTTCGCACCGTTCCGGGAACCTATGAACCACAATAAAGGAATGTGTGACATGGGAAAATCAAAATTCAAAGAAATTACGATGAACCTTCAGATAACGATGGTTACCGGGTTCTGGTGGAACGTCTCTGGCCGCGTGGCATCTCTAGAAAGTCAGCAAACCTCAATGAGTGGAACACAGAAATTGCTCCTTCTCCTGAACTGAGAAAATGGTTTGATCACAAGAAAGAGCGTTTTGAAGAATTCGCTTGGAGATATCGTTTAGAACTAAAAGAAAAAGAAGGCCTGTTAAATGAATTGAGGCAAGCAGCAAAGCATGAAACTGTTAGTTTGCTATATGCGGCAAAAAATCCGGAAATAAACCATGCCCTTGTGCTAAAAGAGGTGCTATTGAAGGGTCTGCAGCAATAGCAAAACCGGCATTAATAAGTTTTTGCTTTTTATTCAAACTATAAAAAGATATTGATGTCTTTTTATAGAATTATTTTATATATTTGCAGCACAGTAAAAGTTAAACAATTTAAATTTTTTATTAATGGAAACATTAGATGTAACGAAAATCGAACCGAGATTTAAACACCCAACGATCTTTCAAAAATATGAAGATCTGGCTGTTGGTGAATCTTTCATTCTTCATAACGACCACGATCCAAAGCCACTTTATTACCAGTTTACGGCTGAAAAAGGGAAAGAATTTGGATGGGAGTATCTTCACGAAGGCCCTGAAGTGTGGGAAGTAAAAATCAGTAAACTGAAAGTAAACTGAACGAGAACGTAGAGAAGAGAAAGGGATGAGCAGGTTATCTCTATATCCAAATTACAGATTAATTGTAAAAATCAGAAAGCACACCAACATGATATGGAACAGTTTATCTGATGTTGGTTTTGCTCCTGCAGCTTGGGCTGTGTTTTAGATTGGAGGTAGATGCTTCATCCCCTTTTTTCAATTATTTAAATACCGGAAAAATGAAAATTAACAATAAAACGAAAATATCGGCGCTGATCAAAGAAAATCCGGAAACCATTGATGTACTTATTTCGGTCAATCCTCATTTCAGTAAATTGAAAAATCCGCTGCTTCGCGGGATATTGGCTTCGAGGACGAGTATTGGGGATGCAGCACGAATTGGGAAATGCGATATTGAAACCCTATTTAATTCGCTTGCAAAAATTGGCTTTGAGCCTGAAGATGAATTACCCAACAGGGAAAAGGTGGTCAAAAGCAATACAAGCCCAAAAATTTCTGAGGCTATTCAACAGTCAAAAATAAACTCATTGGATGTAAGGCCAACCCTGGAACGGGGTGAAGATCCGTTTAGTGCGATTATGGGAGGACTGGTAAAACTTCGGGATGGATATGTATTGGAGGTAGTCAACTCGTTTGAGCCCACACCCTTGATAAAAATTGCCCACAGCAAAGGGTTCGACAGCATGGTTAAAACGAAAGGTGATACCGTTTACACCTATTTCATGAAGGCGGGCGAAGCTAGGGAAGAAGCGCATTACGATGATTTGGTTTTTAAAATTTCGGTTGCCGAACTTGAAGCGAAAAGGGCCTGTTTCAATAAGGAAATCCATGAAATTGACGTTCGTGATTTGGAAATTCCCATGCCGATGGTTACCATTTTAAGGGAGTTGGAAGAGTTGAAAGAGATTGGTGCACTCTATGTTCATCATAAAAAGGTACCCCAATATTTACTGCCCGAATTGGCTGAACGAAATTTTAAAACCTGGATTGCAGAGATGGACGACCACAATGTAAAACTTCTCATACATAAATAAATGAACCACTCAGAAACAGCGTTAAAAGCGCAAACGCTGAAAGTAGGGTGCCCAGAATACGTGGGTCTGTTTTTTTATTTTCAGTATGTCTATTAATCCCCATTTTCAACCTATTTCCAATCGGTTTAATACAGCCTTGTTTTGATTGATTTTAGTTGCCAACAACTGAATGGTTTGTTTGTTCACCATCTTATAAAATGAGTCTCTTACAATGGAGTATTCATCGTGCATCGGACACGGGTGGTCGCCATCGCACGATTTTAAACCAAACCCGCATTTACGAAAGAATTCCTGTCCTTCTGTAACGTTGATGACATCCAGCAAGGTTAAGGGCTTTTCCGAATCATAGAAGAAAAAGCCTCCTCCCCTGCCTTTCATGGAGGACACTAATCCTGCGCGGGTGATAATCTGGAGTATTTTACCAGTAAATCCTTCCGGCGAATCAATATTTTTTGCAATCTCTTTAAACCCGGGCCTTTCCCCTTTCATATTTTGGATACAGATGTACACCAGCGACCGAATAGAATATTCAGTTGTTTTACCAAGCATAACAATTATTTATTGTTTTCTATTTGCGATGGTGCAAAAGTACAAAATATCCTTATCAAAAGACATCAATATCTTTTTATAAATTTTTTCATTAACTTTGTTCCATTAATAATAACAAGTATGACAATTCAACTACATCCTGACTTAGGTAATGTGTGAATGATGCAACATATTTATAAAATTGTGTAATGCCTATTGGCGGTAAGTAAGCCAACTTTGCTACATAAACATTCAGTAACACTTAACAGCTAAAAAGATGGCAACTACTGCTAGTACATTAAAGAAAACCTCATCAAATAGTGATGCATCCAATACTAATAAAACCATGAAAGGCCTGGTTTATAATGGACCTGGTAAAATAGAATGGAAGGATGTTCCTAAGCCTGCTATTGATCAACCTACAGACGCACTCGTAAAAATAGTAAAAACCACCATCTGCGGAACAGATTTGGGTATTCTGCATGGCAAAACCCCTTCTGTAAAACCGGGTACTACGCTGGGCCACGAAGGTATAGGCATAATCGAAGAAGTAGGAGATTCTGTCAGAAACTTTAAGAAAGGTGATCATGTCATCATTTCTTGCATCACGGCAGATGGTTCTTGTGAGTATTGTAAAAAACAAATGTATAGCCATTGCGAAGATGGTGGCTGGATTTTAGGTCATCTTATAAATGGTACACAGGCCGAATTTGCGCGTATTCCCCATGCCGACAACAGCCTTTATGCGGTTCCTAAAGGAATTGATGAAGACGCTTTGGTGATGTTAAGTGACATACTTCCGACCGGCCATGAAATAGGCGTGATCAATGGTTGTGTAAAACCGGGTGACACGATTGCCATTATTGGTGCAGGTCCCATCGGTATTTCTGCCTTACTCACAGCGCAATTCTATTCTCCGGCAAAAATCTATATGATTGATTTGGACAAAAATCGCTTGAAGCTTGCCAAAAAATTAGGGGCGACTCATACCATCAATTCGGGAGAGGAAGATGCTGTTAAAAAAATCATGTCAGAAACGAAAGACGGTGTGGATGTAGCCATTGAAGCAGTAGGCTTTCCGGCTACATTCGATATCTGTCAACATATCGTTCGCCCCGGTGGTCACTTAGCCAACGTGGGAGTGCATGGTAAAAGTGTAGACCTGCAAATTCAAGATTTATGGATACAAAATCTCACCATCACCATGGGACTCGTCAATACCAACACCACCCCAATGCTGCTTAAAACGGTTATTTCAGGAAAAATAAAACCCGAAACATTAATTACCCATCATTTCAAATTAGATGAAATGCTTAAGGCTTATGAGGTTTTTGGCAATGCTTCCAAAGAAAAAGCGATGAAGGTAATATTAACGAATAAAGATTCTGAAAACATCACGTATTAAAAAGACTATAATGAAAACACAATCAACTAAATTTCAATTCAATGGTTTGGAAACAACCTTTGTAATTTTATTAACCTCAATCTTACTTCTATTTAGTTCGCTATCCGTATCCGCGCATTGCGACTCTTATGATGGCCCGGTAATTATAGATGCCACCAAGGCACTTGAAACGAATAATGTCAATTTGGTGTTGAAATGGATTACGGATGAACAGGAAAAGGAGATCGTTCCTTTATTCAATAAGACTTACAGTTTAAAAAATGGTGATAAAGAAGTTTATGCCATTATGGAAAAACATTTTTTTGAAACCCTCGTCCGCCTGCACCGCGAAACAGAGGGAGCTCCCTATACCGGATTAAAACCGGCAGGGACTACCAAACCAATTATTCGAATGACAGATAAAGCCCTTAAAGATGGAAATGTGGATGATTTTTTGGTAAAATTTGATAGCCATATTGATAAAGTGGTTCGTGAAAAATATCAGAAGGTAGCAGAACTTGATAAAGTAAAAGATAATTCAAAAGAGCAAGGCAGGGCATTTGTGGAAGCTTATGTTGACTACACACATACGGTTGAAGCGCTTTATGACATATTGGAACACTCTGCCGGTCATGCAGGACATAAAGAATAATAAAAAAAAGAATCATGAATTTTGAAACACCAGTATCACTAAAAAAAGAGCATGAAGAATTACATACCATGCTCAGACAAGCCACCCAGCTTTCGGCTAAAACAGGCGAAGCTGCAAAAACAGTCGCTGAATTGATGCATCCACATTTTGTAAAAGAAGAGGAGTATGCGCTACCTCCTTTGGGTCTCTTACCACTGCTGTCTTCAGGAAAACTTTCTGAAGAAATGAAACAGGTTTTGCCCATGACGGATAAACTGAAAAAAGAACTTCCTGAAATGCTGGCAGAACACAAACAAATAGTAGCAGCTTTGGAGGTTTTAGTGCAGCATGCAACTGCGGAACATCATCCTGAGGTAGCGGAATTTGCGGAGAAACTGATGTTTCACGCACAAACAGAAGAAGAAGTTTCGTATCCCACGGCTATATTGATTGGCGAATTTATAAGACTTAAATTCAATTAAGTAGTTGTTTTTTAACCGATAAACGGAACCGTATCCGAAAAATACAAAAAGTAACATGGCAATAATTTAAAAGACACATTTATGAACCGAAAAAATTACGAATATGACGGAAAAATCAAGGACTTGCCCAAAGACAAACAGATAGACGTTAACAATCATAAAGACAGTTATATGATCATTCAAGATTTCATGAAACTCAATATAGATGGAATTACGCTGAAAGAAGGTGTAGTAACAGATTGTCCAAACTGTTTAATAGAAAAGGACAAATAATTGCCAATCAAATGAATTGGGTAAATAAAAGTTTAAAGCCCGTAACACCAATAGCATCTGATCCAAAGTATAAAAAAATAAGCCTTATAAAATATGAAATCGCCAAAAAAATTTTGGATTGCATTAAGCCTGGTAACAAGTATTTCATTTGCCATCTTAATTTATTACGGCTTTGAAATTTATCAGCAAGCACCACCAGTACCCGAAAAAGTAGTAACTACCGAAGGTGAAGTTCTTTTTTCAGGGCAAGATATTAAAGACGGGCAAAATGTTTGGCAAAGCATGGGAGGACAGGAAGTTGGCACCGTTTGGGGGCATGGAGCCTATTTAGCACCCGATTGGACAGCTGATTGGTTGCATCGGGAAGCACAATTTATTCTTAATAAATATGCAGCAGCAGACTTCGACCAAAGTTTTGATCAACTGAATAGTGAACAAAAAGCAGCATTAGAGCAGCGACTGCAAAATGAATTGCGAAAAAATACCTTCAACCCTCAAAACCAAACGCTTACTGTTTCACCATTAAGAAAGGAAGCCATAGGCCATTTAAGCCGCTACTACTCGGGATTGTTTACCGATGCACCTGAATTAGATAAACTTCGGTCTGATTACGCCATTCCAAAAAATGCCATAAAAGATAGTACCCGAATGACACATATGACTAATTTCTTTTTTTGGGCTGCATGGGCTTGTGTTACAGAACGTCCGGGGAAAAGTATCACTTACACACATAACTGGCCACCCGATGAACAAGTAGGTAATAAACCCACAGGAGACCTTATTTTGTGGACAGGCTTTAGTGTAGTGATGTTGCTTATTGGGATTGGAATTTTGATTTTTTATCATGTTAAAACAAAAGAGGAGAATGGCCCCTTAGCTCCAAAGGACGACCCATTAATGCGTCAAAACATTACCCCTTCAATGAAGGCAGTAAAGAAATATTTCTGGATAGTGAATTTATTAATTCTGATTCAGGTGATAGCCGGAGTAATAACTGCGCACTATGGAGTTGAAGGGAATGGCTTTTATGGTTTCCCTTTGTCTGATTTCCTGCCTTATGCGGTAACGAGAACATGGCATGTGCAGCTTGCTATCTTGTGGATTGCCACAGCCTGGCTGGCTACCGGATTATATATTGGACCATCGCTATCAGGAAAAGATCCAAAATATCAAAAACCCGGTGTAAATTTTCTGTTTTTTGCTTTACTAGTGATTGTACTAGGCTCAATGGCGGGCCAGTGGTTAGGAATAATGCAGAAGCTCGGCCTTGTGAATAATTTTTGGTTTGGACATCAAGGCTATGAATATGTTGATCTGGGCAGATTCTGGCAAATATTTCTTCTAGTTGGATTACTGCTTTGGTTAATGTTAATGGTGCGCCCTATCATGCCCGTAATCAGAAAAAGAACAGATGAAAAACATTTACTCATTTTATTTCTTGTTTCATGCACTGCCATTGCCCTCTTTTATGGCGCGGGATTAATGTGGGGACAACAAACAAATTTAGCAATTGCAGAGTATTGGCGTTGGTGGGTTGTTCACCTTTGGGTAGAAGGATTCTTTGAAGTATTTGCAACGGTAGTTGCTGCCTTTCTTTTTCTAAGAATGGGTTTGCTGCAAACCAAAACAGCTACAAACAATGTGTTGTTTGCTACCATCATTTTTCTTTCAGGCGGAATTTTAGGCACCTTTCATCACTTGTATTTTACCGGAACACCTAAAGCGGTTATGGCCCTCGGAGCCACTTTTAGTGCATTGGAGGTAGTACCACTTATATTGATAGGATTTGAAGCTTTTCACAATTACAGATTGAGCAAGGCCACCGAATGGCTTAAAGATTACAAATGGCCTATTTACTTCTTGCTATCCGTTTCTTTTTGGAATTTTCTTGGTGCGGGTATTTTTGGTTTTGTAATTAATCCACCAATTGCCTTGTATTATATGCAAGGCTTGAATACAACAGCGGTACATGGACATACTGCATTATTCGGAGTATATGGAATGTTAGGTATTGGATTAATGCTATTTGTATTCAGAAGTTTGTACAGAAATATTAAGTGGAATGAAAAATTATTGGCCTTTTCTTTTTGGTCAATTAATATTGGATTAATGGCAATGGTATTGCTAAGTCTTCTCCCTATTGGGTTCTTACAAACTGTAGCCAGTGTAAATGAAGGCATGTGGTATGCGCGTTCTGCAGAGTTTATGCAATTACCTCACATGCACGTATTAAAATGGCTTAGGGTGGTTGGTGATACTATTTTTAGCATTGGAATAGTGACACTTTGCTGGTTTGTTTTCAGCTTAGAAAGAACAAGTAAAAGACAGTCTCTATTAAAATAAAAAGGATAAATAAATGACTATTACAGAAATAAAGGAAGAACTGAAAGTAAACATGGGGTCAGCCGACTCTGAAGAATGTCAGGCTCCTTCAGAGCGGCTATTTGGCTGGCTCAGCACACCACAGTAGATTCTGCAAGCACGTTAGACGTAGAACCAACAGATTGAATAGAAATGAAAAAAGTAACGATAGACAATTACTTAGATAACCATTATATAAACCGAAGCAACTGGTTAAGAGCTGCTGTTTTAGGAGCCAACGATGGAATAATCTCCATTTCAAGTCTTGCTATTGGTGTTGCTGCTGCGAGTTCCATCAGAGACCCCATCATTTTAGCGACAGTAGCCGGACTTGTGGCAGGTGCTTTATCTATGGCTGCTGGTGAATACGTCTCTGTAAGTTCTCAAACCGATACAGAAAAAGCAGACATTGAAAGGGAAAGACAGGAACTGAAGGAAATGCCAAACAATGAGTTGCACATTTTAACTCAAATTTTTGAAAAAAGAGGCCTAAAAAAAGAAACAGCAAAGCAAGTGGCCATTGAACTGTCAGAGAAAAATGCTTTGGAAACACATAAGCGTGAAGAGTTGGGAATAAATGAGCTTAGCCAGGCAAATCCAATACAAGCAGCTATTGCATCAGGAGCATCATTTACTGTCGGTGGTGTATTGCCACTTTTAGTAATACTTTTTGTGCCCATGAAAGGAATGGAATATTGGCTCTATGGATTCACAATAGTTTTTCTTGGCATTTTGGGCGCAACTTCGGCTAAAACAGGAGGTTCAAGCATAAAAAAAGCCATCCTACGGATTATCATTTGGGGCACAATAGCCATGGGATTATCTGCCTTTGTAGGCTATCTTTTTGGTGTTAATGTTTAGAAAAGAAATATAATGCAAGCATTACAAACAGAAGAAATAACAGGTATTGCCCATGACGGACAAACTGAAAGAAGAACTTCCTGAAATCTTAGCAGAACACAAACAAATAGAAGCGGCTTTAGAGGTTTTAGTAAAATATGCCACGGCTGAACATCACCCCCTAACTGGCGCGCGTTTAGCGATAGCGTAACGCGTGACAATTATACCCCTCCACTCCTTTAGCGCCTTCGGTAGAAAAGTGCAACTGGCAATACTTGTCTATCCTGTCGACAGAATGAAGCGAAGCCTGCCCTACAAAGTACCCATAAACACATCAAGCCCCATGGCAGGCAAGCGAAATGACGAGACATCTCCTCTGAAACAATATGAATGAAACAACTATCCTCAATAAAACACACACCATTTAAAATCAATAAAATAATTTCGTAGATTTACCTCACCAAACACCCGATTGTCTATTTACTATAAAGAGGAAAAGAACCGATTTAACTAATTATAAACGATTGGAAATGGGTATATTAAGTATAAAGAAGTAAAAAAAAGGTACTAACGAAATAAATGCTAGAGTTGGGTTTATCCTCTCGTTAGCCGCAAGCGAACAAGCGAGAGTGCGATGGATTATGAAATAGTAAATTGAATTAAAACATAAAAATAAAAGAAGGAAATTCCATGCAGAAAAAGTCTTTAGTGGTAATTGACATTCAAAATGACATTACCAAAAACTACAAAGAAATCATTGACAATGTTAATCGG
>Ga0172380_10006576_pt1 | contig 13441 bp, 10 predicted proteins | sample Leawe162metaG_FD_119747 | JGI IMG/M metagenome (GOLD analysis project Ga0172380, IMG submission 119747) | Leachate microbial communities from a municipal landfill in Southern Ontario, Canada - Leachate well 162 metaG | ecosystem: Engineered > Solid waste > Landfill > Unclassified | place... | reverse complement strand
CGCACGGGAGAATTATCTCATGAAAAAAGAGAATGAAGATATATTCATCATTGATGAATGAATCTTCAATGCTGTGTATCAGTGCACAGTTGTTTAATTTTGGAAAATCTTGAATTGTTGTACAAATGTGGTACTTTCAAAATGACAGACAGGTCATCTGTCTTTCACTATTGGGTAAACATCACTCTATTATAGGATATGGTACATAACCTGAATGAAAAATTGCTTCGCATCGCTGCATTCATAATTTTATTATCTGCCATTTTGTATATGGTAGTACCACTTGTTGCACCCTGGATAATGGCCTTTTCTGTTGCTCTTTTTTCTGTGCTCACAGTTTCTTCTCCTTATCCGGGAAAAAGTATACGTGGTAAAAGGTTGTTTCTTTTACAGATTTTTTCTTCCCTGCTGATGATTGCTTCAACCTATCTGATGTTCAAACAGCGTAACGAATGGGCATTGGTCATGTTATGTGGTGCGCTCTTCATGTTATATGCTGCAGTGATGATGCCTAGAGAGCTGTTGAGAGAAACAGAGAATGAGAATGACAAAGAATGATTTCATGCAGATCCCGTGGGATCTGATTCGTTCTTTTTTTTAAATGTGTGATGAAGAAGAATTTTCTTGTAGTTGACGATAATCTGACTGTATGTCTGATGCTGAAATCATGGCTGATCAAAAAGGGATACAATGCCGAAACAGCCACAGATGTTCATCAAGCCAAGCAATTGGTTCGGGAACAGCCTATTGATATGATTCTGGCAGACATCAAAATGCCTGATGTCGATGGTTTTACGTTTTTGTCATGGGTGAAAAAATTTGACTCTGAGATCCTGGTGATCATGATGACCGGCTTTGCCGACATTGAGACAGCCGTTGAGGCCATGAAAGCAGGGGCATCAGATTACATCGCCAAACCGATCAAACCTGAGTTGCTCTTTCATAAAATCGATGAGGCTTTTCAGTCACAACTGAACAGACAACGCAAAGATCATAACTGCAATGAGCAGATAAAACCTCCCGGGGAGAAATATGCACGGTTGTTACGCTACCTGGACAATGTGGTGGATCAGAAGTTACATCTGTTGGTAACCGGTGACAGAGGTACCGGAAAGTCTTCCACAGTGAGATATCTGCATGACAAAGGATATCACATGAGCAAGCCGCTGATAATAGTGGATTTGGATCATTTTGAAAGCGACAGGGAGTTGAACAACCTTCAGGCAGAAACAACCAACGATACATCCTTGTTGATTGAAAAATTCAGAGAAGCGCGGGGTGGAGTCCTGCATATCCGTAACGCTGAATTGTTGGACCTGAATATGCAGGATGAACTGTTGGGTATGCTTACCCGTCAGAATCGGGACGATGACTTCGTGCAGGTTGTGGTCAGTTCGGTGAAAAATAAGGAGGAGTTGCAGAGAGTGTTGATACCGAAACTCTACACACAGTTGGAGAAAAACAGTGTTGAACTGCCCGTCCTAAGAGGTGATAAGGAGGTGATTAAAGGTTTTGCCAGCTATTTCCTGAAATTTTCCAACTACATCCTGGGCAAAGAGATAAAGGGTTTTGAGCCGGAGCTTATGGAACAACTTTACAACTATGCATGGCCGGAAAATATCCAGGAACTGAAGAATATGGTTTTAAAAGCTGCTTTGCTCACCGAATCATCCCGTATCTCCGTCAATATCGCACCGGAATTGTTTGGCAAGCATGAGAGTTCCAGAGAAACGAAACCTCAACCAACCAATTCGATACATAAGTTGCGAAAAGAAAACTACGAAAAAGAGAAAATTATGGAAGCACTTCAGCTCGCAAAAGGGAACAAGACCATGGCTGCCTCCATTCTGAACATTGACAGGAAAACCCTTTACAACAAAATGAAACTTTACAAGGTCTCAACATAAACCTTGCGTTGATGTAGACTCTCCATGAAAAAAGAAGTACCAAAACTTGGTCCCAAGGTGATTGCTGGTTATCTGTTAATCGTAGTGATCATGGCTGTCGGACTCTATCTCATTTACCGTAACCTGGTTGAGTTCTCCCAAAGCAGGGTCAAAAATGAGGAGCACCGTGAGCTGTTGGTTGTGGGAAGGACGCTTTCCATGCTATACGAGATTGAGAGTGATCAGAATCTCTTTACATCTGAGAATGCCGGCGCCTATTTCCTTAAATATGATTCCATTGTACCGGATATCGCACGCAATCTTGATTCTCTGAGACTTATGACGAGTGATTCTTTTCGGATCAACAAACTCGACAGCATCCGCCTTCTAATCGATCAGAAACGGGATAACCTGGAAAAGGTGGCATCATTGCTCGATTCAATGCGTACGGCTCCGCAAATCACTACCCTGATGGAGAGTAGTTATGTTCCACCCTCTCTCAATAGAGAGATATCCAATTATCTGACCAGTAACAATCTGGCTCCCTCGCTCAGTCATGATAGCGATACCAGTGTGGTTAAAGGGCAACGTAAAGGTTTTCTGGACAGGGTGCGAAACGTGTTTGTTGCATCCGAAGATTCCACCCTGGTGATTGAAAAACGATCGGTAGTCACTTCCAGTCAGTTTCGGGTGTTGGTTGACACATTGATCAATAAGATACGAACCTCTGAGAAGTTGGATTTGAAGAGACATAAGCAGTTTGAACTGGCTTTCCTTAGTCAGCTGGAAGTGATGAGCCAGCACAATCGCATGCTGACAGCCCGCATTGATGATCTTCTGAAAAGTGTGGAACAGGAGGAGATGAAGAAATCACTTGCACTGGTATCTGCTCGCGAAAAGGCGATAAGGGGTTCTCAACAGACGCTTTTCATTGTCTCCACCCTGGCAATGTTGATTGCTCTGGTCTTCGTTTTTCTCTTTTTGATTGATCTGAATAAAAGCCGTCGTTATCGCAGAGAGCTGGAACAATCGCACAAACAGATATCCAATCTGCTTGCATCACGTGAGAAACTGATGCTTACCATCTCACATGACATCAAAGCTCCCATGAGCTCTATCCTTGGTTATATTGAACTGATGGAGGAGGAAGAGGACCCGGAAAAGCGGGAGCGCTTTCTTTATTATATGAAAAGTTCAGGTGATCAGGTGTTGCGTCTCATCTCAACCTTGCTGGATTATCATCGTATCGAGTCAGGTACCTGGCAATTGAAAGAAACCCGCTTCGACTTGCATACCCTTGCCGAAGAGACAGTTCAGGGCTTTCGCCCTTTGGCAATGCAGAAGGAGCTGGAATATAGTGTTGAAAATCGGATTCCTGAGGAGAGTATCCGTTATGGTGACCTCTACATGATCAGACAGATCATGAATAATATCCTCTCCAATGCGGTCAAATATACGAGATCGGGGAAGATATCGGTCGTAATGCAAGAGGAGATAAGGGAGCATTCAGACTGGTTCATCTTTAGCGTGAATGACACGGGTGAGGGGATCGACGAAACCGATCAACAACTCATATTCGGTGAATTTCAACGTGGACACAATCATGAAGAGAGTGAGCCGGTAGAGGGAAGCGGTCTGGGACTAGCCATCACCAAAGGGTTCGTAGAGGCCCTGCAGGGAGAGATACAGCTACATTCTGAAAAAGGAGAGGGCTCCTCTTTCATTATTGGATTACCACTGAAGACTATCGATATAAAAGAGAAGAACAGAGAAAAGGAACAACCTGTTTCTGACAATAGAAAATGTTGTGCGTTGGTGGTGGATGATGATATTGTCCAGTTGATGATGATCTCAGAGATGCTGCAAAAGCTAGCGTTTGAGGTTGTTACGGAGAGGAACCCGGATGAAGTGATACCGCTGCTGAAACATCACTCTTTCGATATTATCTTTATCGATATCATGATGCCTCATACCAACGGTTTCACCCTGGCTGAGAAGGTGAAAGCAGTCCTTCAGCAGAGCGAGGTTCCGCTGATCGCGCTCACTGCTCGTTCGGATATCTCACTCGATGATCTACACGAAGCCGGTTTTTCCGGAAATCTGACCAAGCCCTTCAACCTGCATGATCTGAATATGTTGGTCAAGCAGTATCATCTGACAAATGAAGAGAATACACATCATCCGTTGATCACCTCTTCTCTTCACACTCCTATTGGGGTTGCTGCCCTGATCGAATTCGTAAAGGAGGATCCGATTGTCTGTAAGTCTATCCTGCAGTCATTTGTTGACGAGACCTCAGCGAATATACCCCTGTTGAAGAACTATATGGGTAACAACGAGATGCGTGCCGCCGCCGGACTATCACACAAGATGCTTCCACTCTTTCGCATGATGGACAACAAAGTGGTTGTATTCTTACTGAGCCGTTTGGAGAAGGAGAAAACTCTCTCAGAGAAGGAAAAAGGAGAGGTCCTAGACCTGCTGAAAGAGAGTGTGGCGGAAGCCGTTGATTTGATGAAAAAGTTGTCTCTGGGTTGACACATGACACACACATCACTTATCACTGCCTATAAACGTCACTTGTTATTGGAGAAAGGTCTCTCCCCTCACACCATTGAGGCCTATTTGAGTGATCTGCAAAAGTTAACCACTTATCTGGATGAACGGCAGCTCACCTACGCCGATGTAAACCAGCATCATCTGGAAGCATTTCTTGCCGGGTTGCACGATCGCGGTATTTCACCCCGTTCTGTGGCACGAACGATCTCAGGCATGAAATCCTTCTTCCGTTTTCTTTTGTTGGACCATGTTCGTGACGAGAACCCTGCCGAGTTGATGGAGACACCCAGGATCGGTCTCAAACTGCCGGTTGTACTCTCTCTGGAAGAGATCGACAGGCTATTGGGGGTTATCGATCTCTCTACGGCCGAAGGTACCCGCAATGATGCGATCATTGAGACATTATACAGCTGTGGTTTGCGCATCTCAGAACTTACTCATCTTCGCTTCACAGATCTATATCCCGATGAGGGTTTTATACGTGTGGAGGGTAAAGGGAACAAACAACGTCTTGTGCCTATTTCAGAAATTGCTTTGCATAAGATTCATAACTGGCTCTCTTACCGCCGCCAAATCAACCTGAAAAAAGGTTACGAAGATATCATTTTTGTCAGCTCCAGGGGGACACCAATATCGCGTGTTACCGTGTTTCACTACCTGAAAAAATATGCAGTGATGGCCGGTTTGCAGAAGACAATCAGTCCTCACGTTCTTCGTCACTCCTTTGCTACCCATCTGCTTGAGAGAGGGGCTAACATACGGGTGATCCAGGAAATGTTGGGGCATGAGAAGATTACGACTACTGAAATTTATACCCATCTTGATCGCAATTTCCTACGGCAGGAGATCATCGAACATCACCCGCGTAACAAAAAAGGTTAGTAGGTTAGTAGGTTAGTAGGTTAGTAGGTTAGTAGGTTAGTAGGTTAGTAGGTTAGTAAGTTAGTAAGTTAGTAGGTTATAACCCGGAACCGTGAACCGGGTATAGAGAATCAAAATAACAGTGTGCGAACAACCTAAAGCTGGCCGTCGGCCACTGAATACGAATCCTTAAATTTATCAGGAAAAAAAGAGCTCCGCTCCAAGATTATTTCCTATATTTGTTCAAAAAAAGATAGCATCATGAAATTCGTAGTATCAAGCGCATCGCTGTTGAACCATCTGCAAGCCATAAGCAGGGTAATCAACTCAAAGAATACCTTACCCATACTGGATTGTTTTCTGTTGGACCTGAAAGGGAATATGCTTTCGCTTACGGCTGCCGATAGTGAGACACGCCTGGAGACAACCGTCGAAGTGAACAGTGCCGAGGGGGAGGGGAGTCTGGCAATCAATGCCCGTAACCTCCTGGATCCGTTGCGTGAGCTGCCTGACCAACCCCTGACGATCGATATCAACGATGAAACACTTGAGGTCTTCATCTATTATCACAACGGTAAATACAATTTTGTGGGACTGAAAGGTGATGAGTATCCCGATCCAAAGCCACTGAAAGAGGATTTCATGTCGCTGTCACTGGATGCTGATATACTCTTCTCAGGCATCAACCGCACTGTCTATGCCACAGCTGATGATGAGCTGCGTCCGGTGATGAACGGGATCTATTTTGATATTACGGCTGAAAATGTGACCTTCGTAGCCTCCGACGGACATAAGCTGGTACGGGTCACCACTACCAGCGCAAAGGGTGAGGGGCGCTCTTCTTTTATCCTTCCCAAAAAACCGGCCAATCTACTGAAAGCGCTCCTCCCCAAAGAGAGTGGCACGGTAGAGATCCGCTTCGACGAAAACAATGCCTACATCACCATGAGTGATTACAGGATGGTCTGTCGTTTTGTGGAGGGACGCTATCCCAATTACAATTCTGTGATCCCACAGAACAATCCGAATAACTTTACACTCGATCGTCTGGCACTGCTCAATGCTCTGAAACGTGTTGCTGTTTTCTCTAACCCGGCAAGCAGCCTGGTGAAGTTCCAGCTGTCGGAAGACAAGATCGTGGTCTCAGCACAGGATATCGACTTCCTTACCGCTGCTGAGGAGATGATTCCTTGCACCTATGAAGGAAATGTGATGAACATCGGTTTCAAGGCTGCTTTCCTGATTGATATCCTCAACAACATCCCCTCTTCCGATGTGCGGATGGAGCTCTCTGATCCCTCTCGGGCAGGGCTAATCCTACCAGTTGAGACAGAGGAAAACGAGGAGATGCTGACACTGCTGATGCCGATGATGTTAAACGATTAAACAGCAGAGTATGCAGTTAAACCTTAAGAACCCAATCGTTTTTTTCGACCTGGAGACAACCGGGATCAATATCACACACGACCGTATCGTCGAGATCTCTTTTCTGAAAGTTCATCCCAACGGCAAAGAAGAGATCAAATCGCGCCGCATAAACCCGGAGATGCCCATTCCGCCGCAGTCTACCGCCATTCACGGTATCACCGATGAGGATGTGAAGGATTGTCCCACCTTCAAACAGGTGGCACGATCACTGGCCGATCAACTGGAGGGGTGCGATCTGGCCGGCTTTAACTCAAGCCGTTTCGATGTGCCGATGCTGGCGGAGGAGTTTCTGCGGGCAGGTGTTGACTTTGACATGAGCAAACGTAAGTTTGTGGATGTGCAGATCATCTTTCACAAGAAAGAACAACGCACCCTTGAGGCTGCCTACGCTTTCTACTGCAATAAGAAACTGGAGAATGCCCACTCGGCAGAAGCAGATACACGTGCCACCTACGAGGTGCTCAAGTCACAGCTGGACCGCTATCCCGATCTTATAAACGATGTGGAAACCCTTTCGAAAGAGTATTCCAGCTTTAACGACAATGTCGATTTTGCCGGCAGGATCATTTATAACGACAAGGGGGTAGAGGTATTCAACTTCGGGAAACACAGGGGTAAGCCTGTGACTGAGGTGCTTGCCAAAGAGCCGAGCTACTACTCCTGGATGATGGATGGTGACTTCCCGCTCAACACAAAGCAGGTGTTGACGAAAATCCGGCTCAAGGGACAGATAGGATAAATTCAAAGGCTATGAAACATTCTATTTCTTTATTACTGATGGTTTTTGCCCTGTCAGGTTGTTCAACCTATTATTACTCGTATGTGAATTCTTATGATGATACATTGGTTCAGGCTGAGGATGGCAGTTTTATTAACGAGGGGAGTGACGTTGTGGTAAGCTACTCATTCAGTGAATACAACGGTGGGTTTGTGTATCAGATTGAAAACCGCTGGAATGACCCGATCAGTGTGGATTGGAACAAATCGGCGGTGAGTATGGAAGACAAAGTATATCAGGATGCCAACCGGGGAAAAATAAGCGGAAGCATGAGCAGTCAGAACCTTGCCTACTCATCTACAGGATCCTTCAGCGGAAAGGTCGAACTCCCAAACGAGAGGTTGTTTATCCCACCAGGTGAGAAAACAAGTTATACACCCGTTTCAGTATCACAATTTTTTAATCTGGATGCGATACCCAAATCTTCCTTTCAAAAGGGATATATTGGTGTTTCAATTGTGAGGAGAGCTCAGTTTACGAAAGAAGACTCTCCACTGGTGTTTCGGAGTTACCTCACCATTGTGAACGAAAAGGATCATACGGAGAGAGTCATTGAAGATGAGTTTTATATCTCAGGTGTAACCAAGAGCAAAGAGCGTACCTTAGGACTTGTATCTACGTCAAGGAATCAGAAAAACATCTTCTACATACTGAAGTAATTATCTATACTTGTAAGACTGACCATGCCGCGTTTTTTTATCACCCTTTCATACAATGGCAAGAACTATGTGGGCTGGCAGATACAACCCAACGGTATAAGCGTTCAGCAGGTGCTGCAGGAGTCACTCTCTGTCATCCTGCGTAGCGTGACGGTGATCACCGGTGCCGGCAGGACCGATGCGGGTGTCCATGCCCGCAAGATGATTGCCCACTTCGACTGGGAAGGTGATTCATTTGGCAAAGCTGATCTGGTACATAAGCTCAATAATTTCCTCCCGAAAGATATAGCTGTGCAGGAGATCCGACCGGTGCTGCCCGAAGCTCATGCAAGGTTCAGTGCCCTTTCACGTACCTATAGCTATCATCTCACAACCCGAAAAGACCCTTTTCAGCACGAAATGAGCTACAGAGTTCATTTCCTCCCCGATATGGAAAGGATGAACAGGCTCTGTGGCGTGTTAAAGGAATATGACGATTTTACAAGCTTCAGCAAATTGCACACTGACGTGAAGACCAACATCTGCCGGATAACGGATGCACGATGGGAGAGAATGGGCGATCATTACATCTTCACCATCACCGCCGATCGTTTTCTGCGCAACATGGTCCGAGCCATCACCGGCACCCTGCTGGAAGCAGGCAGAGGGCGGCTCGATGAACGTGGTTTTCGCCGTATCATCGAAGCCCGTGACCGCAATGTGGCCGGTGATTCGGTGCCGGGACATGCACTCTTCCTGGAGGATGTGGCTTATCCTGACGACCTGTGGTTGTGACATCATCTGACTGATGAGATTTTTTTGTGACAGTTTTTGGGTGAAAGAAACGCAGCGGCACTGAATAGTGACCGCTGCGTATGGTTTGTGTATATGCATCTCCGCTGATGCGGATTCACACGTTGCCTGGTATCAATCGTTCATCGAGATCAGGAACTCCTCGTTACTGGAAGTACGTCTTATACGGTTCAGCAGGAACTCCATCGCTTCCACCGAGTTCATGTCGGAAAGGAAGTTGCGTAGTACCCACATGCGGTTGAGTGTCTCTTCCGAGAGTAGAAGGTCGTCACGTCGCGTGCTGGAGGCAATGATGTCGACAGAGGGGAAGATACGTTTGTTGGAGAGCCTCCGGTCGAGCTGTAGCTCCATATTGCCGGTACCCTTGAACTCCTCGAAGATCACATCATCCATCTTGGATCCCGTATCGGTGAGTGCCGTGGCAATGATGGTGAGTGAACCACCATGCTCGATGTTGCGGGCAGCACCGAAGAAACGCTTCGGTTTGTGGAGTGCATTGGCATCCACACCACCCGAGAGCACCTTACCCGAAGCGGGTTGTACGGTGTTGTAGGCACGTGCAAGACGGGTGATGGAGTCGAGCAGGATCACCACATCATGGCCGCATTCCACCAGACGACGTGCCTTGTTCAGCACGATCTCAGCGATCTTCACGTGGCGGTCGGCCGGTTCATCGAAGGTGGAGGCAATCACCTCGGCGTTCACGCTCCGCTCCATGTCGGTCACCTCTTCGGGACGCTCATCGATGAGCAGGATGATCATATAGACATCCGGGTGATTGTCGGCAATGGCGTTGGCGATATCTTTAAGCAGCATCGTCTTACCGGTCTTGGGCTGTGCCACGATCAGCCCACGTTGTCCTTTACCGATGGGGGAGAACATATCCACTACGCGGCAGGAGAGGTTGTCGTTATGCCCCTTGGTGAGGTTGAACTTCTCATCTGGGAAGAGTGGTTTGAGGTGATCGAACGGTACCCGGTCACGCACATCGTCCGGTTTGCGGCCGTTGATGTTGTCCACCTTCACCAGCGGGAAGAACTTTTCACCCTCCTTGGGTGGACGGATGGGTCCTTCCACCACGTCTCCGGTCTTTAAACCGAAGAGACGAATTTGCGATTGTGATACGTAGATGTCGTCGGGTGAGGACATATAGTTATAGTCGGAAGAACGGAGGAATCCATACCCGTCGGGCATGATCTCCAATACTCCAGTGGCGGTGAGGATGCCATCGAAATCGTAGACAGGCTCCTTTTCTTTTTGCTGTTCACGTTGCGATGGTGATTGTCCCTGATTGTGACCCTTGCCCTGGGAACCTTGTTGCTTGGATTGGAGTGGTGACGGGGCTATCAGATCCTGCAGCGACATCTTACCCCCTGCAACGGGTGTCTCTTTGTCAACTGGCGCAGCTACCTCCACCGTGGGATCTTCAGCTACCACCGGCGGCAGGGTCACGGGTGCCGGAGCACTCTTTTTCTCCTCGTTGCGATGCTTCGAAGAGCGGAAGACCAGCTGAGTCGGTTTCTCAGGAGCTTTTGTCTGTATGGGTGATGCTGCATCTTCTTTCTTTTCGGTGGTACCTGCTGTCGTTGCAGCTTTTACAGGATTCATTGTTTCGGACTCAGTCGTGACAATGTTTTGTGTATTTACAGAAGAGTGACTTTCCATTTTTGGCTCTTCCGCTTTTTTCACGGCAATCTCCTCCTTTTTGATCAGCCGAGGCTTTTCAGCCGGGGTCGTCTTTTCAGCAGATATGGGTTTATCCGCCACTTTCGACTGCCCTTTTTGTTCAGCCTGTTTTGCCTGAGCTTTTTGTTCAGCTTGTTTCGCCTGAGCTTTTTGTTCAGCCTGTGTGGACTGTGATTTTTGAGTATTCTGCTTCGACTGTGTAGTTTGTTCAGCCTGTTTTGGTTGATTCACCACTGTCTCTTTGGAGGGGCGTGCCTTTTGCTGAGGAGAGGATCCTTTCGCGACCGCTCCGGTTTTTCGATCAGCTGTTCTGTTCTTCTGGTTTCGGCTGTTATCGGAACGTTTCCTTCCATTGCTGCTCTGTTTGGGACCCGGATCGGGACCCAATTTCTTGGTTTCGGCAATTGCCTGTTCATCCAGGATCTTGTAAATCAGTTCCTCTTTTTTGTATGCGTCAGGGCGTCTGATACCCATCTCTTTGGCAAGAACCCGTAATTCGGTTGTGAGCTTCTCATTGAGCTCAATGATATTATAAGCCATGTAGATCAGTAAAAATTCGTTATGGTTTTTTTGTATGAAATGTTGTTAAGAATCGTGTTCGATTTGCCTAATGGGTATAGATGTCCATTTTGATCTTAGCAAACCGACGGGATATATACTATTTGAAATAAAAGCAAATGAATAACAGTAGCGAGTCAATGTACTGTTGAAGATTCTGTTGCAAAGGTAATCTTTTTTTTGAAAATCAGCACCCTTTGCACCCTTTTTTTTCTATTGCGCTACAAATAAACACAAAAAGAGAGGTGCTTTCCTCTCTTTTGCATATTCTTCTCCTACTGAATGGTCACATCCCGTTCATATTGATCTGGTTGAAGCTGTTCAACCGACGGGCTATTTCATTTCTATATAACTGAGATCTCTTTCGCTCAAGTGAGTTGGTTGTGGTAGACCTTACAAAATGATCATGTGCCTTCTCTGCCCACTCGTATGACTGTTGCATCTCATCCAGCATCTCATATGCCAGTGCAATATTGCTGGCCACTTTGGCCTTATTAATCATTTTTGAGGTATTATTGTAATAGGCTTCCCATTTTTCAATTGCACTGACCCAATCCGCCTTATTGGCATACGCCTCACCTTCCCTCATCAGGGAGGCGGGAAGTGTGTAGTACCATCTGTCCTGCATCTCCCAGTGTGGGGCAAAGACATAGGTCATCTTCTCTGCAGCACGTACAACCAACTGCTTCATCGCCTCTTCCCTCGAAGGAACCATTTGATCAGCATATGCTCTGTCATCCTCGATGTCGAATCCTTCCCATCTGAGACTGTCCGTATAGAAAACAGCCGGTATCTTACCCTCCATGGTGGGTTGATAAACACGGATGAGTGAATTGATTCTGCCCGTGAGAGTAGCATAGCTGTATCCTTGCATTCGGTAGTGATCCCTTTTATGGGTCTCAAGCACCAGCTTGTCAAGTGATATGACGGCATGGACACCTGTCTGCTTTCTGATCTCGTTCATCTTCTCAGGGGTGAGTGGCTCTTCTTTGAAGAAATCGCTGTCTTTACGTAGTCCGTCAGCTATGTAATGTACCCTGTGAAAATAATCCTCCTCTTCCAGAAACTGGGCCAATGCTTCTGTGTAAAACAGTGCTACACTATCGGATGATGCTTTTGTCCGATCATAGTCAGAATGGCCTATATGTTGGATGGTATGACCAATATCATCTGGTTGACTGACCACGTTGTTGACTATGGCCACCGAAAGTACATGGGATGGAAGTGTTACCTGTGCGGGCTCCCTGGTCTCTACGGTCAGGTACTTGATACCCGAACAGCCAGCAAGCAGCATGATGGAAAGCAGCGTCAATAATAATGTGATATGCTTCATAGATGATTCATTTTTTTTCCTCCTGCTGTTGCATCAATCAACTCCTTCGGCTTCATTTCCACCGTCAGGAGTAGGAAACAAGGAGGTGGATTTGTGGATAAGTCGCTATTTAATTAACATTTATCGCTCAATTATGTTTATTGAAGGGTGCCATATGTCAATCTCTGACTCTTTTACCGGCTGTTGGTTTAATGAATGGTAATATTTTTTTATTTCTCAAAAAAGGACTTAAAACAGCACACTTTACTCATTTTTGTGTATATTTGTCACTCTCTTTGAAACAAACACTTCGTAACAATTGAAGAACATGTCATTTAACATTATTGTGTTGGCGAAGCAGGTTCCCGATACCCGCAATGTGGGGAAGGACGCGATGAAAGCCGACGGAACAGTGAACAGGGCGGCATTGCCCGCCATCTTCAACCCTGAGGATCTGAATGCACTCGAGCAGGCACTGCTGATCAAAGACCGTTATCCGGGCAGTAAAATAACCGTTCTCACCATGGGCCCCGGCAGGGCCGCAGAGATCCTGCGTGAGGGCCTCTTTCGGGGTGCCGACGACGGGGTACTGCTTACCGACAGAGCATTTGCCGGTGCCGATACACTGGCCACCTCCTACGCCCTCTCCATGGCGGTACGCAAGATCGCAAACTACGACATCATCATCTCCGGACGACAGGCCATTGACGGCGATACCGCCCAGGTGGGTCCTCAGATCGCCGAGAAGCTGGGGATCCCGCAGATCACCTATGCCGAAGCCATTGAAGAGGTGACCCCCGGTCATATAAGGGTGAAGCGGCGACTGGAACATGGTGTGGAAGTGGTGGAATGTACGCTTCCCGCTGTGATCACCGTGAACAGCAGTGCTGCAACCTGCCGGCCGCGTAACGCCAAACTGCTG
>Ga0172380_10006575_pt1 | contig 13441 bp, 10 predicted proteins | sample Leawe162metaG_FD_119747 | JGI IMG/M metagenome (GOLD analysis project Ga0172380, IMG submission 119747) | Leachate microbial communities from a municipal landfill in Southern Ontario, Canada - Leachate well 162 metaG | ecosystem: Engineered > Solid waste > Landfill > Unclassified | place... | reverse complement strand
TACCAGGAAAAAGCCGTTCAGATTTCCGGAGTTGGAATACAAGACGAATCCGACCGGATAATCAAGGAAAATGCCGTTGCGGCGGCGCGGTTGGAGCGCCAGAAAGCGGAATACGAGCAATCCAAAAAACTCGCCGATGACGATGCCAAGTTAGAGATGGCCGACCTCGAAGGTCGCCACAAAGCTCAACTCATCAGCGACGACGCGTTTTACGATCAAAAGCGCGCAAACCAGCTCAAAGCCCTGCACGCCGACCAAGCGGCGCTGTTGAAGGAAATGCAGGCGCAATCCGACGACTTTGCGAGCCAAAACGACCCGGTAAAAAAAGAACAATCTCTGACCAAGCTCATCAAGCTCGGCACCCAGTACCAGGAAATTGCAAAAAATATTGCCCGTACGGAAAAAGACGGCACCGAGTGGATCGTCAAGCTAAATGCTGATATCGCCGAGATGCAACAGGAGCTTGACGGCGCTACTCAGAGCATGTCTGCTTATGTATCCGGCCTGGATTTTGCCAACAAAGAGCGCGCAATCGAAATCCAGGCGCTTTCGCTTGCCGAACCGAAGCGAGCCGCATTCTTGCAGCAGAAAAAAGAAGAGCTTGCGCTGGAAAAGATGCTGTCCGACTTGAGGCTCAGAGGCATCAGCCCATCGGATAGCGATATCTCTGGCTACAAAGACAGGCTGCGCGAATCGCAAACCAACGAAGCCATCCTGATTGCGGCCAAAAAAACCGACGCAGAATGGACAAAAACCGTCGAAAAGATCGACAACACTTTTCACGATGGTTTCGCCGCCTCGCTCTCGAAAAACGAAAAATCCTGGGATGCATTTACCACCAATCTTAACCACACGTTCCAGGTCTCTGTAGTTGACGAGATTTACAAGTCGCTGGCCAAGCCGTTCGCTGTTAAGTTGGTTGCCAACGTGGCCGGCATGACCGGCATGTCCGTTCCGGGTGCGCCCGGCGCAATGGGTATGTTGGGCAACGCCAGTAACCTCTACGGATTTACCGGCCCGGGCGGTTATGCCTCACAAGGGGGGGCGTGGCTGGATAGCGTAATGGGTACAACCGGCAGTGCCAGCCAAGGTGCGATGCTGGCCGCGCAGACTGCCGGGTTCGAAGGCTCTCAAGCGGCGATGTTGTACGCACAGACAGCGGACTTCGGCGCGGCAGGTGCGGCGCTCACCGAATCCGCAATGGGCGCCGGCACAGGAATGGCGGAGGGTTTCCTAGCCGGCATTGGTCCATTGGGCTGGGCTGCGATAGCGGGTACGCTGGTAATGGGGTCGGGCGTGCTCGATCATAAAGGGGGGCCAAAGCTCGGCGGGTTCGCGACCACGTCCACCAATGGCGTAGCGGATTTTGAGCGCACCTACACGCCTAATACCGCCGATGCGGATATTGCCAAGGTCGTCGCCATTACACAATCCGGCTACGCCGCTACCGCCGCCCGCTTCGGTGCGACCGGCAGCGCAAAGTTTTCCTTCGGGGCGGATTCCGACCCGCTGGGCACGGCGGATAATCGATATACCTACGCCGGCTCAGTCGGCGGCAAGTCGTTTTCGGCGCTCGACGTGGGCGATGGTCGCGGCGATATCGGCGGCACGATCTCCAAAGGCGTGCGCGCAATGATGCTGGATGCGCTGCAACACACCGATTTCGGCGATACGCTAAAAGGCAAGCTGGCTGCGGCTATCGTCGCGGGGTTGGAGCCGGCGACGATCACCACTCAGATGTCCACCAAAGTGGATGCGGCGCTCGCCGGCGCGGCTGATCTTTTCGGTGGCAGTGCATTTCAGGCAAAAATTGGGGCGGCAAATACGGCGTTTGCCACACTAACGGAAAATTTCACCAAAGCCGGTGCATCCGGGCAGGTATCCGCAGCAGGGTTGAAGGCCGCAGCCAGTGCATTGGATACGACCAGCGCGGCGGGGCAGGAGTCCGCGCGAAATATGCTGTCGATGGTGCAGGACGTGCGCGCGTATGAGGAGCAATTGCTCGGGCTGATTGGGTACACCCGGCAATCGCTGGAGCAGGACCTTTTCCAAACTATCCAAAATTCGCCGGATGCTGCAACGGCGGGCGAAACCCTTGCGGAGCATGTCGTCGGCGGCATCCGCAATACTATGTTGGGCGATCTGGATAGCCAGATTATCGGGATTATCACCTCCGGCATCGTCCAGCCTGCGCTAACCGCGATGGCTGCCGGTAATTTTGCATCGGAGGTGTTAAGCCAGGCGCACATTGATGAGATTACCCGGCAGGCCACGGCGCTGTCGGATAATTTTACTAAAATCTGGACGAATCCCGAATTTCAGGCGGCGCTCGATAAGATCAAGATCAGCGTGGCAGGCGTCACCAAGGCCGGGCTGGCTGGACTACCCTCGACTTCCGGCGTGTTTTTTGATTCTTCGAAGCAAGCCGTCAAGGACCAGCAAACAGCCGCAGACAAAGCTCAGAGGGATGCCGAAAAAGCCGCGAGCGATGAAGCCACCCGCATTAAAAATTTGCGGGATTTTATGGAAACCGTTGGCGATGCCGCCGCGACGCTCAACCTGGGCGGGCTGGCCAAAGGCTTCTACGATGCCGCCAAGGCCATGCGCGACCAGATTCAAAAAGCACAAGACTTGGGCGCAAGTGAGGCTGAGTTGGCTGCGGTGCGCGCCCTCGAAGCCGCGAAGATCAAGAAGCTGATCGACGATGGACTAACCGGTGCTTATTCCGCGCGCCTGTCGCTGACCGATCCGTTGGCCGGTAGCGCCTATTCGGTCACGCTCGCGCAGCAAGAGAGGGACAAGGCTTTTGCCAATCCGCTGAACGTGGGCGGGGCGGTGACGCCCGGAAACATTGAGGAGTTTGCAAGAACAAACTGGACGGCGCTTGATGAAAAGCAGCAAGCCGGACTTATTGATGCTTACGGCGCGCAAACAAAATATCTTTCGTCGCTCAAGGGGATGTTCGACGCACAGCTTGCCAAAGTCAATCAGGTGCAAGGGTGGATTACCCAGGTGCAGGATTTTTCCAAGAGTATTGATCAGAGTAAATTCGATATCCAATACGCCCTGCCTGGCGCTGACCAAAAAGGCATGCTTCAGGCCAAAGAGAGCGGGCTGTGGAAAGATTTTTACAGCGCATCCGATGGCACAACCACTAACGATGACACCGTGCAGCGGCAGATTAAGTTGGCCGGCGACCTCAAGGATGTGATTCTGCAGCGCTACCAGCTCGAAACCGCCAATGCGACCAAGATGTTGGATTTTTCGAGAAATATTGGTGATTACCTCAAGAATTTGAGACTGGGCGAATTGTCGCCGCTCACTAATGCTCAAAAAATGGCGGAGGCGAAAAGCCAGTACGAAGGCGTCATCAATACGATCAATGATGCGACCGCAAGCGACGCGGCCAAGGAATTGGCGCGGGGCAAGCTGCAGGCCAGCGCCGACGCCTATCTGAAGACTGGGCGCGACTACTACGCCAGCAGCGCCGATTACACGGCGATGTACCAGCAGGTCACCGGGACGCTCGAACAGATGGGCGCGGATACCGGCACCGATGCCGAGCGGCAGCTCAAGGTGACTCAGTCGCTGGTTGATAAAGCCGGTTTGACGATCAAGGAGTTGGATGATCTGAAGGGGGTGGCCGACACTGGCCTGGGCGCCCTGAAGACCATGCTGCAACCGGAGCTTGGAAAACTCGGCGACATCGCCACCCTGCTGGGCAGTAATGGCGCCATTGCGCTGGCGATCAGTGGTCTTCCCAACGGCTTGCGCGATATTTTTCTGGATAAAAATGTCGGTGGCAATTGGATTTCCAGTGGCGGCGCGAGCACAACCATCAACGCCGCAAACCCTTATGATAGCGTGATCACCGGCAAGTCCGGCCATGTTTTTACTGCGGGCGTGGCATCAGGATGGGTGAGCCAGCAAGTCAATGCGGGCAATTTGATGGACGTCTACAACGCAGCCAAAGCGGAAGGGATTTCATCAAAATCCGCTGAAGCGTTGATGAAATGGCCAGCCGGCTCGGTCAACCAGTGGGCGGTGGCGCAGGGGCTGCCGCAGTTCCGGTCGGGCGGCACTGCATCCAGCGGCTATTACATTGCGCACGAGGGCGAGTTGATTGAGGGGATGGGCGCAACGCGGATTTACCCCGCTGAGCAGACCAGTCACATCTTAGATCGGCTGGATGGCGGCCAGGACAATACGGCGCTGATTGCAAAAATGCAAGTGCTGATCGAGATGGTTGAGGAGCTGATTGCCGAAAATGCCAGATTGGCGGGGATGGTCGTAGGCGAGCATGGCCGTAACACCGAAAACTCCGCGCTGATGGTGGTCGATGCTATCAAATCCAGCGCGCAGTCGCGGAAACCCAGAGCAGGGATGGCGAAGCTATGACAATTTCCCCCGCGCAATATACCGCCTGGCTGGCCGCAGACGGCAAAGCCCGTGAGGTACTGATTGAGGTCGGTTGCAATCATGGTGGCGTTGAGATCGTGCGCTATCTCAGTATCTACGGTCGCACTACCGGCCCCGCCGAATCTCCCCCGAATACGCCCTATTTGTCCCGGCTGAACGGGAAGATATCGTTTTCGCGCAAAGTCAGTGTTACCTCTACGGAGCCATCTGTGCAGATGCAGGTGTCCAGCATTGATCTGGATAATCTCGATGGCGATCTCGATGCATGGATGGATGATGTGTGGGAGAAGCGCGCGCTCAGGGTATATATAGGTGATCCGTCTTGGCCGAGGGCGGATTTTCGTCAAATCCTCGCAGGCCGGGTGGCGGCGCTGAATCCTAACGGGCGATCCGGGCTTAAATTGGATTTTTATGACGAGTTGTTGCGGCTTAATTGCCCGGTGACGGAAGCCACTCTGGGCGGCACATCAAGTAACAAGGATGCCATTCTTCCTGTTGCTTTTGGTGAGGTTTTTAATGTCACGCCGCTGCTGGTAGATGAGGGCAACCACGAATACCAAGTGCATAACGGCCAGATAGAGTTGTTTATCGAAGGGCGCGATAACGGCGCGCCGGCGTCGTCTACGCCAAATCCCGCAGCCGGTAAATTTAGGCTAGACCAGCACCCGGTCGGACAGATCACTTGTGATGTGCAGGGCGCCAAGCCGGGCGGCGTCTACGCACACACTCTGGCCAGCATCGTCAAAGATATCGTGATGTCCTGGGGCTACCCGGACACCCGGCTGTCGATAGGCGAGATTGACGATGTTAATTTCGCCGCATTTGATGCATCCAACAATCAGACCTTGGGGCTTTATTTGGATGGCAAGACCAATGTGATTGATGCGTGCAACCAACTTTGTTCCAGCCTGCAAGCGAGTCTCTATTTTAGTAGCGCCGGGCTGCTACGTCTGTGGCGGCCACCTGCAAGCGCCGGCGCGCCGATGCACGTCTATACGCCGGGCGATATTGACCCGGATTCCTTCGAGGTGGTCGAAATCATCCCTGCCACGCCGGCAGTCACGCTGGGGTGGGGGAGGAACTGGACGGTGCAATCATCTGGTCTTGCGTGGGGGCTGCCTGAGTCTGCCGTCGATGATCTTAAGTTAGAGTGGCGCGAATATGCGGTCAGCGATGCCGCCGCCGTCACGTTGCGGCGCTATACCACCCGGCCAACCCGCGAGGACACTCTGCTGGTCGATGAATCGGACGCACAAGTTGAGGCCGGCAAACGTTTGGATTTCCGCAGGGTGCCCCACAAGATTGTGCAATTTAAGACCACCTTGTCCGCGCTTGAGCATGATATTGGCACGGAGATTACCATCATTTACCCGCGTGCCGGCTGCGAGTCGGGTAAATCCGGCTGGATTATCGGCGTCACGCCCGACCTCGGCATGTCGGATTCGCCATTCCGGGTTCTGCTGGAGGTGCTGCTGTAATGGCCACCATCCAGTCTACCCGCATTACCAGGCTGCAAGCGGCTGTGCCGCGATTCGTTGCGCCGGCGTTGCCTGCATCCACCGTGATCAGCGGCACATCACCAGGCGGCGGCACTATCGCGGCCATCAGCGCCACGGCGGCCACCGGACTATCCACTGCACAACTCGCGCAATCTGCGGCAAACACTGCGTCCGCCAACGCATACGCAGCGATAACCGGGTTGGCGTCGAAGCTGGAGAGGGGGAGCAGCTACGTTTTGGATGGAGACATTACCCTCAATAACCTCGGCAATGGTTTCTTTACTGCGGGCTTTGCGGGCGGAAACGGCATGGCCTTTACCAATAATGGGTTCGTGATTCGCCAGGGCGGCATTACTAAGGTAAGCATGCCGGCGTATGGTGATCTGACTTTTTCGGGAACGCTAGATACCGGCAACGGTGCGGTGATACGCACACCAAGCTTGGCGGCTTCCGGGTCTGTCGAGTTGATTAAATTGCAACTCCAGAATGGCAATCAATTCGGTAAGTTGGTGCAATTTTCCGATACATTTAATTCCGGCGTTTACTATCCTGGCATGGGCTGGGAATTTAATTTTGGCGGCGCATCCTGTGCGTTGATGGGCATCGCGGATACCTCAAATGGTAATTCTGCGCGTCTTGTCATGTCCGCATCCGGCGCGATTAATCATATCAGGATGATTAACGGCGTAAACCAATCTACCAGCGGCAATATCGCGGTATGTAATACGGTCGAACAGGCCGGGCTTAACGCATGGCAGCTGCAAGGGCTGCGCGCAGGCAACGGCGCGGGCAATATTGCAGTCTCCAACGGCGGCATTTGCCCAAATCTTAATGCCGACCTACTAGACGGCTACCACGCATCCAGCTTTTCCCAGTCCTCGCACAACCATGCTTTGGATGGGTTATCCAACAGCACCGGCTGGCGGCGGTGTGGAACCGCCCACTGGAATACATCTACATCAATGTGGGACTACGACGAATTTTGGCTGCAACTACGCACCAATTAACCAAGGAGATATGCATGAGCACACGCGAAGTAACAACTATCCAGCTTAATATACCCATACCCTCCGCTTTCGCAGGTTCGCCTGGCGCCCCATCTGGCCAGGGTGGCGCTGCAATGATCCACGCGCTACGCGTGATCGTCACAAAGGCTAATGATGGCACCGTGAAATCTACCCAGCACCTGACTTGGCCACTCATCAACGAGGACTTCACACCTGATTTTGTCGCCGATATCAATGCGGCTCTGGCCGAATTGGGGTTGGAAATAAAGCCCTTGCAGGCGCCGGTCTGAAATGCACAATCTGCGACTCATCCCCATCAATTGCGCTGATGCCGCGATTTTGAGCGCGACAAGCGCAGTGCTTCCGGTCGAAAATTTGCAGGCGGCGGGGCGTACTAATGTTTGGCGCGCGGCAGGCACAAGCGCCGTCCTGTCCGTGTCGTTTCCTGCTCCCGCGACAATCGATTCGGTGGCGGTGATGACTAGCAATCTCACTCCTGACGCGTTCTGGCGCATCCGTTTTTTGGGCGACGTGGGGCAAACGCTCTACGACTCAACATCTATTCTTGCGTGTCCACCGAAGGATATTTCCGAAGTGGATTGGGGTTATGAGCCTCTCGGTGTAAACGCTTTTGCATTTGGCGTTGCCGCACAAAGCATCCATTGGTTGCCAAATCGGTTTGTTGCCAGCGCAGTGCAAATCGAGATCGACAACCCCACCAATCCGGCAGGTTACATTGAAGCATCGCGCTTAATTATCGGCGCCGGATGGTCGCCCGAGGCAAATATTTCCCTGGGCTGTATTTTTTTCTGGGAGGAACGTGGCCTGCAAAAGCGCGCGGGCGATGGTTTCTTGCGTAGTGAGGCAGGGGCAAAGTTCCGAAAAATCGGATTCGGGTTGGAATGGCTTTCCGAAGGCGACCGTAAATTTTTCGCCGAAATGGCCTTTCGCTTGGGCACTAGCAAGGATTTTCTTGTATCCGTTTACCCTGATGCCGGTTATTTTCGTGCAGAGCATTATTGCTGCGTGGCTAAATTTGTGCGGGCGCCCGGTATTGCCAGGCACAGCAATTGGTTTTTTTCATCAAATTCTATAGAGATAGAGGAGGTTTAATGTTTTCCCCAATAACCGATAAGTTAGTGTCACCGGATCAATTGTATGTCATTAAATTCAATGATCTTGTTGATAAATTCAATTTTTACGTTAGCAAGGCCGTGCCTGTTCCCGGAGAAATCCGTCAGTACGCCGGATCGGTGGCGCCGGATGGGTGGCTGGCATGCGATGGTGCGGCGCACAGCGAAACGGCATACCCCGATTTATTTGGCATTGTTGCCCATAACTACGGCGCTGATGTTGCCGGCACATTTCGCGTACCTAACTTCCCGCCCAGCCTCCCCATTGGCGCCAAGCTCGGCGGCATTGAGGCGGGGGATGTGTTTGTTGCGCATCTGCCGGGCAATGTGGATGCGTCGTTCATCGCTCAAAATTCTAGCGAGGAGGATGTCGCTGCGGGGCTATGCACGGCGATAACCGCATCTGCTGGGTACGCCGGCCAAGCGTTTACCGCGTCCTACTCGGCCGGCAGCGATGCGGTTTATTTGACGGCTAAAACGCCTGGCCAAGCATTCAGCGGCGTTTCTCTGACCACTGCGACCGCGCCAGCCTATCTGTCGATTGCCTCCCCTGTCGCTGCGGTCGCGCAGGTTTTGACTATTACTGTCGATGGTGTCGTCGAGGCGGGCGATTCCTACACCGCACATCTGCCGGGTGTTGATGCGACTTATATTGCGGTGGGCGGGGATGGCCTTAACCAGGTCGCGGCAGGGCTGTCGGCGGCGATTCTGGCATCTGCCGGATATGCGGGTCAGGCATTCACGGCTGCTGCGGGGGATAACTGGGTTGCCTTAACGGCAAAGGTTGCAGGGGCGGGGTTCTCCTGTACCTGCAGCACTGCTAACGGTGGGGCGGACGGTACTCAATCAGCGACAATTGCAGCGACGGTTGCGAACGTGGCTGCCGTTGCGCAGGTCGATGCCATCGTGATTTCCCCGGTCAAGGCCGAAGCGTGGCCAGGGGCGATTTACATTATAAAGGCATAAAAGAGGAAGCGATGCCCTTGGTGGTCGCACACCAGGGCATCGCCGTAGCATCACTGATGCAGCCAGTGAGCCAGACCAAGGCTTCCCCGCCACGATCGCGGCAATGGAAGCCTATCATTTAAAGGCTCATTATGGAAGAAATACGTTGTGGCCAATGTGGACGTAAATTGGCGATTGCCGACTATCGGCGCATTGAGATCAAATGCGCCCGGTGTGGCACCCTGAATTCATTATTGAGGGCTACAAGCCCCGAACCTGATCGCCATCGAGCGACTTCCCCAAAGGAGAAAGCTCGTGGAAACAATGCAAGGTAAGTCGTTTTTAAGTTGGATTGGTGGTAAGTCCCGTCTGGCCAGCCAAATCATCCCGTTGATGCCGGAGCATCAGTGCTATTGCGAGGTGTTTGGCGGCGCCGGGTGGGTGCTCTTTAAAAAGCCGGAGTCAAAATCCGAGGTGCTGAATGATTTCAATCACGACCTTGTGATGCTGTATCGCGTTGTCCAAAATCATTTGGAAGAGTTCGTGAGGTACTTCAAGTGGGTGTTGGTGTCACGCGATGAATTTGAGCGGCTGAACTCGGCTAATCCCGATAGTCTCACCGATATTCAACGCGCGGCGCGATTCTATTACCTTGTGAAAACGAGTTTTGGATCACGGGTAAATCGGCCTACGCTCGGCACATCGACAACCGGCAAGCCCAGGCTCAACCTGTTGCGGCTGGAAGAAGATTTGTCAGTGGCGCATCTGCGGCTGTCCCGCGTTCAGATTGAAAACCTCCCCTACGCCGAGCTGATCCGGCGCTACGACCGGAAACATACCCTGTTTTATATTGATCCGCCATACCATGGCTGCGAAGATTATTATGGCGATGGGATGTTCTCTCGGGATGATTTCATCCATCTGCGGGATCAACTTGGTTCCGTGAAAGGAAAATTCATCCTCTCGATCAACGATCATCCCGATATACGCAATATTTTCGGGCAATTCGTGGTGCGGGAAGTGTCGACCCGATATAGTGTCGGCACCAACTCCAAAGGCGGCGCTGTAAAAGAACTGCTCTTTCTGAACTACGAGCCGCAGGCGGTAAAATAATGAAAGGGGCGCAAGCCCCTTTCATTTTATTCTGCGCAATTTTGTTTTGCTGTGTGAAATTTTATGAGCCGCGATTTATTGCGCTATTGCGAGGTCAATTTTCGCGCGCGGTTACACAAAACGAAGCCGGCCAGCCCGATCTCTCCGTTTACCAGACCAATCTCGCCATCGTCACCGCCATGATCCAGCGCCGCGACGTAGCACTCGACACCCTGGTGGACGAGGCCGCGCTCAACGTCGATCTCGACCAGGACGGGCGCCTGGGGCGCGCCACCCATATCCGCTACGATTGGGCGCCGCTGCAGGGGCGCACCATGAGCTACGTCGGCAAAGCACGCCTGGAACAGGCCGCCGGGCGCGTCCACCTCGCCGCCGGACTGTTCCCGGAAGGCAGCGAATTCCTGCACAGCGTGCGCTACCTCGACGCAGACGACCTGGGGAACGTCACCATGGCGCGCCGTTTCAAGGAACTGCGCTACGCCGTTAAAAAAAGCTGGTATACGTACAGCGACCTCAAGGAAATGGCGCTCAAGGAAGTCCGCGAAAAGGCCGTCAACCCGGAACGCACCCGCCAATTCGCCGGCAATGCCGAAATCGGCTTGAGCAACGGCCAGGGCTGGACTTACCAGGGCTTCATCGAAGACCGCCGGGGCCGCCTGCGCCCGCAAACCTACGAGGAAACCGTCTTCTGCATCGGTTGCCACAGCGGCATCGGCGCCACCAGCGACGGCATATTCGCCTTCCCGCGCAAATTCACGGAAAGCGCCTTTCAGGGCGGTTGGTATCACTGGACGCAAAAAAGCCTGGCGGGCATCCCCGAACCCCTGCGCCGCGACGGCCAACCCGAATACGCCTACTACCTTGCGCAGAACGGCGCGGCTGACGAATTCCGCGAAAACCTTGAAGCCATGCTCAAATTCTTCGGCAGCGACGGCAAACTCAAACCCGATGCCGCCAGCCGGCTACGCAGCGACATCTCCGTATTGCTGCTTCCCTCCCGGCAGCGGGCGTTGGCGCTCGACAAGGCGTACAAGGCCATCGTCGAAGAACAAAGCTACACCCAAGGCCGCGACGCCACACTAAAACCGGCGGAAAACGTTCACCACAGCATCGTTATCGGAACCTCCACCGGCATCGCTCAGACGCTCGAAGGTCCGTGAGCCTAGGCTGTCGAAATACAGCATTTATGACGAATTTAAGTTTTCCGCGTTTTGGATATACAAGATGCCAAAGGGGGACGGGCAGGGTAAATTTGTTCTCAGAAATTCATGATGAAAATCAATGATGGGAGACATTCATGAATCTCAGGAAAACTTAGCGCGACGCTACTTGACTCATGGCGGCAACCCATAAAGACAAAACTTTTTTCACCGCAGAGGACGCGGAGGACGCGGAGGACGCAGAGGACGCAGAGGACGCAGAGGAAACCCCACATGCTTTTCCTCTGCGTCCTCCGCGTCCTCTGCGGTGAATCGGTTTTTTCCGTGCCGAGAACAAATTTACCCTGAATCCTGCAAACCAGGTTGCTTTTTATCCCGTATTGCCTTCGTGCCGCGCCAGCGCCCAGGCGACATGTTCGCGCACCAGCCCGGAAGGATGCAGGCGGCGTTCTTCCAATGCCGTGATGATGGCAGGCACGGTGGCGGCATTGCCTAAACCGACCGCCAGGTTGCGCAGCCAGCGCTCGAAACCGATGCGCCGGATGGGGCTGCCGGCAAGTTTTTCGGCGAAATCCCGTTCGTTCCAGCGAAACAGCGCCACCAGTCCGGCATTGTCCAGCCCGTGACGCACCGCGAAATCGCTTTCCCTGGTGTAAGCGGCGCGTCCGTTCCAGGTATTCCACGGACACGCCAACTGGCAGTCGTCGCAACCGTAAATGCGGTTGCCGAGCAGCGGGCGCAGTTCTAACGGAATACTGCCTTTCAGTTCGATGGTCAGATAAGAGATGCAGCGCCGCGCATCCACCACATAAGGCGCAATAATCGCCTGGGTGGGGCAGGCGGCCAGACAACGCCGACAACTGCCGCAATGGTCGGGCTGCGGCGCATCGAGCGGCAGCGGCAGATCGGTGTAGATTTCGCCGAGAAAAAACCACGAACCGGCCTCGCGCGTCAAAATCAGGGAATGCTTGCCGCGCCAGCCCAGCCCGCATTTCGCGGCCAACTCGGTTTCCATCACCGGCGCGCTGTCGGTGAACACGCGGTAAGCGAAAGCGCCTATCGCCTGCTCGATTTTTTCCGCCAGCTTCTGCAAACGGGCGCGCAGCACCTTATGGTAATCGCGTCCCAGCGCATAGCGCGCAATGTAGGCCTTATCGCCGTCGTTCAGCACGGACCAGCCATCGCGCGCATCCGGCGCGCGGTAATCCATGCGCACCGCAATCACGCGCAACGTGCCCGGCGCCAATGCAGCGGGGCGGCTGCGCTTGACGCCGTGAGATGCCATATAATCCATCTCGCCGTGGCAACCCTGCGCCAGCCATTGCAGCAAACGCGGCTCGGCAACGCTCAGATCGGTGTCGGCGATGCCGAGCGCCGAAAAGCCAAGCTCCTTGCCCCACAATTTGATTTCGCCAGCCAGGCGGGTGTAATCAGGATGTTCCATCGCGCTCATCCGCGTCTTGATAATCCGATGTAGATCGGATGGGCGAAAAAACGTGCCTACCCGGCTCACACCATCTGAACGATCAGTTTCTTACCGCAGGCATGGGCGTATTTGCGCAGGGTTGCAAACGATGGTGACCCCTTCTCGTTGCGCAACGCCCCCTCCAAGCGGCATACCGCGCTCTTGGTTGTTCCCATGCGCTCGGCCACCGCCTCTTGAGACAGTCCCGCGTCCTTCCGTGCTTTGAGCATTTCGCCCAGCGCGGCGTATTCTTCTTCCAGCGCATCCCATGCCGCCTTGAATCCGGGGCGTTGCATAGCCTCATCAAGCTCTGCTTCAAGATTCATCGGCATCGGGTTGTATTTCTCGTCATCCATGTTTCACCTCCTTCAATCGCTTTCGTGCAATCCGCAACTCGCTTGGCGGCGTCTCCTGCGTCTTCTTGATAAAGCTGTGCAAGATGACGATTTCACGCCCCACCATCGTGCAATAGAACGCTCTGCCGATCCCTTCTTCCCCTTTGCAGCGCAGCTCGAATAAGCCCTCGCCCATCGCCCGCGAGTGCGGCAGGCGCAAATTTGCGCCATACGTTTTCATCATCCTAGAAAGCTCAGTTGAACGGGCTGGAGTGTGCGGTTTTCCGGGTGCAGGGCAAGGCGCAACGACGCGCAATGGTTATTCCATTGCAAGGAGTTGCAACGCCGCCATGCGCCCGGAAAAC
>Ga0172380_10006574_pt1 | contig 13441 bp, 15 predicted proteins | sample Leawe162metaG_FD_119747 | JGI IMG/M metagenome (GOLD analysis project Ga0172380, IMG submission 119747) | Leachate microbial communities from a municipal landfill in Southern Ontario, Canada - Leachate well 162 metaG | ecosystem: Engineered > Solid waste > Landfill > Unclassified | place... | reverse complement strand
TTCGTCATTGAGTGATCGAATGAGAAGATGAAAAACTGTTTAAAACGCTTACTCGATACCTTGACGCGCGACCCTAATGTATTAGTTGCGCTGAGGTATTTAACCTTTAGGACGTGAAGGACTGGAATATTCTTTTTCATAGTATCGACGCGCGAGGGGTTAAATTCGTGCGTCCGCGACTGCCTACCTCATGGGGAGATAAGCAGGGGGCGGGCTATGCTTTTTGTAAATCTTCTAAAGTTCTTGTGTCTTTTTTCCCGTGATATACCCACTCTTGCTTGATCTGCTCTTCTATTGCTTCACTTGTACAATTCACAATTAAACCATTCGGTAATCTGTACTGATCGCATGACATTCTCATAAGCCCTGCTGCACTGCACGTACAGGATGGGCTGAATCGTCAGCATACGCCTGCACGGATGCGAATACAGACAGACAGACCATTATGACGAATAGGACAATCCATAGCCGGCTTGGTCGAGTGTAGGCAGTGAGACCAGCAGACGGGGCTGATCGGCGGGGGCGATAGGTGTATGTCATATCTGTATGCTTATACTATAGCATAGACTTATACACATGTCAAGAATCAAAAAACCGCTTGTTATAGCGGTTTTATTTTATGAGAGTTAGCCTCTTATGATCTTTCCAAACTTCGGCTCGTTCTCTTCCACAAAGTCTGCAATTCTTCGGAATATATCTGGTTCGGTCTGATCTAGTGGATATCTCATAGCTAGGTGCTTCGTCCACACTAGAGATGCTATGATCTCCTTGTTATCATCTAGCACGTCTCTGATAGCCCTGTAGACGTCTTGCGAGGTTGGATTAATAGGTAGCTTAGAGGATATTTCAGCGTCGAGGTATCGGCGGAAGGGGCGGGAGGTTATTGTGGCGACAATATGGTGAACCATATAATTTAATAAGTGATTAAGTTTTAGAGTTTTAGAATATAATAATTTCAGAAGTTTTGTCAAGTTTGGTTTTTGGCTCAATCTAGCAAAGTAAATAATTAAATAATTCAAAAACTACATAAAATTCTTTGAGGTGAGGGGGGGGGTTCCATGCCTCCATCCATTTTTTGGCTCAACCTAGCAAAAGGGGGGGGGAGGAAACCCTATAGGGGCATGTTTTCAGACGAAATAATTTGTTATTAAATAAGTTATTTTTAACGTCAAAAATGAATATACTACCTCCATTCATAGCTCAACATAGCTAAAATAACAATGTAGTCTGATAAACTAGTCAACATTTTAACACGGTGCTATATTAAGCCATTTTATATCGCGGCTATGGCATGTTTTCAGACGAAATAATAACTTAAAATAAAAGTTTTTTGGCTAAAATAAAGTCCCCCTATAGGGTGGGGCTTAGCCTATAAAGTAAATATACCTTTACAATATGATATTTTGCGACGCCACAGAATGCCATAGAACGGGCGATAGGGGGCATAGTGGGGTGTTGATACCTTGGTTTAGTACAGGGGCTTATACGACCCTTTACTAGTATTCCGCTATGTTGAGCCATTATAGACAGGGTCGCATATTATGTGACGTAAAATAAACATTTCACGCCACTATGAGTCATATAATATAGTATAGTATACTTGACATGATAGACTAGCTGGCATGGGGTAGGGGGGGGGTTCGGTTTCGACTTGGGGTGCGTTCGCGCGGAGTATTATTTTTCCTACCCCCAACCAACTGCAACCCCATTTTCACTTGACAGTCTCACAGTATTATGGTAATCTCTAACTATATGAATACCGAACTCCTAGAACTCGATAAACTAGAATCCGATAGTATGACGCATAAAGATTATCGCGAACGCCGTATAAAGGTCGTAGAATCGTTTTTAAAGGATGAGAGTATAAATCCTCCATGCAAGACGTTTAAAACGCTCCTACGCCATTTCTACGAGAATGAGATGATGTCCTGTATAGAGATAGCTGAGCGGATTAAAGAAGTATCTGGTGAAGATATTTCCCAGAAGTCTATTGAACGAAACTTAAAATCTATCGGTGTAGCCATGCGAGACAAGAAAGAGCGATTCCGAAATGCGATAAATAAAGGACGTATGAAATATAAAGTGCGAAAGTGTGGAGATTGCGGATCAACGAATATCGTATGAACATCCTTATCCCACGTATCCGAGCGAAAATCACACAGGCTGAACAGTCGATTGCAGAAGCCCGTCGTCTCTTGGAACTCCTTAGCGACGAAGATCCTGATAAGGCTGAATTGAAAGAAAAGTTAAAGTAGAGTATACTATTTCTATGAACGAAATCGAAGTATTACCTGCTGGCGATATTATTCCTGCTGATTCTCAAGAGATATTTCCAACGCCCTGTATCCGTCAGGCGATTGAAAATGTTGTCGATCTCGTCGGTGTCGGAATGACGAATGGTGAAAATCCTTCACAGGATAAAATGGTTTGGGAGGCAACGAAAGAAGTGTTGAATCGTAAGTTTGGAAAACCGCGCGAGACGATTGAACTCACGCGAAAGGTGAAGTTGCAGATTGACGTTCCGGGGTGGTCTGATCGAATAATTACACCGTCAACGGAATAATATGTCCGAAGATTCACAGAATGTATCACTCATGGAGTTGATTCACCCGACTCCGAAGCAGATTGAATTTTTACAGGCAGTTAAAAAATATAAATATATTTTAGGGGGAGGCGCGAAGGGATTTGGTAAGTCATATATCCTACGCTGGACGTTGGTTTTATTATTAGTGGATTGGGCGCAGAGGGGACATAAGAATGTGCGCGTATTACTTGGTTGTGAAGATTATCCATCTCTAAAAGATCGTCAGATTGTAAAAATAAAACAGGAGTTTCCTCCGTGGCTCGGAAAATTATCAGAAAATCAGATTGAAGGAATGAGTTTTCAGTTGCGTGAAGAATATGGTGGCGGAATTATCGCTCTAAGAAATTTGGATGACGTATCGAAGTACGCTTCGTCTGAATTTGCGGCGGTCGCGGTTGATGAGTTGACAAAAAATCCGAAGACCGTTTTCGATCAGTTTCGTTCGATTATTCGATGGCCGGGAATATCAGATACGAAATTTATTGCAGGAACGAATCCCGGAGGCGTTGGCGCGTCGTGGGTAAAAAAATTATGGATCACAAAAGAATACGAACCTGATGAACAGGAAGCGGATCAGTTTTGTTTTATTCCAGGAAAGTCGTATGATAATCCATATCTTGCGAAAGAATATATTTTATCGTTAAGATCACTTCCTGCTGAATTACGATCAGCCTATCTCGATGGTTCATGGGATGTATTCGAGGGTCAGTTTTTTACGCTCGACGAAGAAGAACATATCGTTGATCCATTTCCGATACCCGCTCACTGGCTTCGTATTCGTGGAATTGACCATGGGCGTACTTCGCCAACGTCGTGTCATTGGTATGCTCTTGACGAAGAATATAATTTATGGATCTATCGTGAGCATTATGTTCGCGGATTTGACGCGGATATAAATGCAGGCGCGATTGTTCAGAAATCGCAGGAAGATGAAATGCGTTATTGGTTTACCGTAATGGACGCAGCATGTTGGGCGAAGAGCGGAGCGGAAACGATTTCAGATATTTATGCGAAGAATGGCGTGATCGCAGAGCCTTCGTCGAAGCATAAGCGCGAACATGGATGGGCATTACTCCATGAGTATCTCCGTACACGCACGCCTGAATCTATATTCCGTCGGGATCGTGGACTGAACGCGGAAGATCCATTGCCTACATGGGTAACGCTTGAAAATGGAATAGTCGTTCACCCTCCTAAGCTCCGTATATTTAATACCTGTCCAGAGGCATTGCGTGAATTAAAAAACGCAGTACGAGATGAGAAGAATCCAGAAGATATTGATCCAAGATCAGATGACCACTTCCTAGATGAATGTAGGTACGTCCTTGAAATGCTATCGGAAGGACACACTCGTCCTCCAAAGAGTTGGCTTGAAAAAATTATAGATAAGCATAAGAAAGCGTCAGCCGTTACCCCACAGAATCTTGGAAAGTTTTACTCGAATAAACTTTAGGTGTATAATATCTTTCATATGTCGAAAACTGTCGTAGGGATTACCGATACATCGAAGTTTGAAAAAACGAAAACTGAACCTGTCGTATATAAACCACCAAAAATTGATGGAACGGTTTTAGATTATACGACTGCTCGTGTAAAACAGTTGAAAGACGCGCGTAAGAGAAAACTTCCGGGACTTACGCAGTCGATTGAAGATATTTGGAAGGAGATTGAACGTGAAGTTTCTCCACATGAACTTGGAACGGCATCGAAAAAAGTTTTGGTTACAGACGAAGAGAAAGGATTGCGTGGACGATACGTTGATTTGAATAAGGAAGACGATTGGCAGAGTCATTATGCGAGTCCTGATTTGTATGTGAAGTTATCCACGGCAATGTCTTTATTAATTAACCAGAATCCAGAAGCGACATTTGAAGCGACAAGTTCTAAATACGAAGCGAATACAAAGATTGCGGAAGCGAACTGGAAACAGTCGTGGTATACATCGGGCGCGAAGAAAGAATTAAAGTTGTTTGTTTTTAATCAAGGGAAATACGGTGTTGGATTTTTTCAGACGATCCCAGAATTGGATATTCGAGAAAAGAGTATTCGTACGGAACTGCATCCAGACGACGCGAAAAAAAATATCTACGAAAAACGTCAGATTATTCGTAGAAATGGTTTATCTCGTAAGAGTTTGAATCCGTGGAATGTATGGATGGACGACGCAGCGAAACCTGGGCGATACGATGATGTCCGTGACTGTTATCACGAAGTAGAAATGTCGGAGGAAGATTTTAAGTTGGCATTTCCTATTAAGAAATATCCGATGGTTTCTGATGTTACGATTACGACGACGGAACGACCAGAGGATGATGATAATCCAACGAATACCGATAAGGATAGCGTGACAGAAACACCGAATATTGTTGTAGGATATTATGAGAATTGCGTGACAGATTTGTATGCAATTATTTTGCCTGCGAAGAAGAAGTTACTGTATGCTTCGCCACTTCCGAATGATGAAGGAAAGTTATCTATCACGTATGCGCCATGGACGCTTCGTTCAGATGATACGATTTATGGAATTGGTATTTACGAGATTATCCGTGGTGATTCTGTACTGTATGATCGAGTGAGTAACATGAGTGTCGATCAGTTGACGCTTTCTATTTACAAGTCTTTCTTCCATAAGTCTATGGATATGTTGGGAGAAGATGGAACATTAAAGATTTCTCCAGGAATCGGTCAGGCTGTTACTGATCCAGCGTCAATTAAATGGATGGAAGTGCCGGGACCGGGTAAAGAATCAGCAGTATGGTTACAGTTCTTGCAACAGCGTCGTGATACGAACAGTGGTGTTCCGCAACAGCTTTATGGTCAGTCAGGCGGGAAGACGCTTGGTCAGGATTTGCAGGCGAAAGAGGCGGCATTACAGCGTTTGAAATTGCCTCTTGATTTTATTATCGACATGCTTGAACAAGAAGCATATTTAACGCTTTCATGGCAGTCGCAGATATTATCTACGCCAGAAATACTTGAATACGTTTCACTTGAAGATTTGGAAATGTCTCTTCGTGAATTGGATTTATCAGATGAGCAGATACAAAAATATCTTGAAGTCGCACAGAATCCGCAAGTTGGACAAGAATTGTTGAATCAGCAGACGACGCAGGGCGCGGAAGGAGAAGAGTCTACAGTGAAGCGTTTTGCGAATGTATATCCCGAAACGTCATTTAATTTGGAGCAGGATACGACAGGTACTTTATTCGAGAGTGAAAAGAAACGATTTTATCGTTGGGGATTGGATTTGCCTACGCGACGTTTGTCATGGAAGGGTTTGGTTAGAATTATCCCACAGTCTGTTCTTGTCCCTTCAAAGGAATTGGAACGTCGCTTGGATTTGGATTTGTTTAACCTCGTATATCCGTCTATTCAGGCAATGATTGCGAATCCTGCCATGATTGCTGTATTGATTTTACCTATTAAAGAAGTCATTAAGTCATTTGACAAAGATCCAAAAGAATGGATTAACGAAAAGGAATTGATGTCAATGTATGAGGCTTCTAAGCAACCAGTACCTCCGGGTGGAAGTGTAAAACCATCACTATCTATCCAGTTAGCTGATTTGAATGAAGTTAACGATAAGGGTATGCCTATTAAATTATCCGAAGCACAACGCCAGTTACTTGAAAAGTATTTTGGAATAAAAATTATTGATCCTATCTTCGTAAAATCTGGAATGAATCCGCAGATGGGTGCTGAATCTATGGGTGAATCACCTACTGGCGGAGAAGGCGGAGGAGTGTTACCACCTGAATTTTCAACGAAATCAGGAATCGAAGCTCCGCAGGTAGCAGATTTAGGAAAAGCACCGCAGACAATGGAGGGTGCGGTTGAGGCAAGTAACCGAATCGTATGACGAGAATAGATTTGAAGAAAAATACGAAGTATGTGGCACTTTATCAGTCGGAGCATTGGGAAACGATACAGGAAATAGCAGAATTGGTTATAAAAAGTCTTCGAGAAGAACGTATTACAGGAGAAACGATAGACACGATTGCTATTGGAACGCTTAACAAGCAGGGAAACATAGATGGTATCAATAAATTATTAAAAACCATAGAAAATTATGCCAATAAAAGCAATGGGTGAGTATATTATTTTGAAGCCAGACGTTACGGAAGTTGTTTCCTCGACGAGTGGAATTATAGTTTCAGTTGAAGAAGAAGGTGAAGTAAAAAATACAGGTATAATTGTGAGTAAGGGTGAATTATGTAATATCCAAGCTGTTCGAGATGATCGTGTCTATTTTAACGCACAGGCTGGTACTGAAATTGAAGTAGAAGGATCGAAATTACGTGCAATTCGTCCACAGGATATTATTGCACTCATTATTGAATAGTGCTACACTTTTACCATGTTAACAGAGCATAGACGTTTTCCAATTCCTACTTCTGATGGAAGTACATTGGAAGCAGAAGTAAACTATTCCAGTGATAAAGATGTTAAAGACGCGCAAGTCATTCGATTTTATTCTGGTGATAAAACGATAGATGTAAAAACGAATGATTTAATTGCTCTTATTTTTCTGATTGGTGATGAAACGACGGCTGAAAAGATTATGCCGATGAAACAAACAAAAGTTCGTAATATACAGAAACTTCTTGCGTTTGAATGGACGGCTTCGTGCGATTACAAGAAGGGTGATAAAATCGCTGTCAAAGCTCCATACATCGAAACAGTTGAAGATAGTGAAGAGATGATGGCGAACGCGGTAGCGAACGCATTGAAGCGTGGACAGAAATTTAAGATTAACCATAAATTTATTTAATATGCCAGAAGCAACATTAGACGAACGCTTGGCTAAAATTGAACAAACGCAATCACAGATTGCAGATGTTCTCACGATTTTAGCAAAGAGTGTACCGAAGAAGGATACAGCAGAATCACGTAAACCTGTTGTATTTAGAAAAGTAGAACCAGATACAGAGCTAGATCCTGTTCCTGCAAAATATCGCAAACTCGTTGATAAATTACTCGGAAAGGATTTTGAGCTTGAAATGTTTGATTCGGCATTTGGAAATGTTGGAGTAAAGATTATTGTTCCAGAGCGATATGATCGTAGGAATGGAAAGAGCGACGCTATTTCTAAATTCGATATTACAGCAGTTGTTCTTCGAGGATCTTCCCCACTTGCTGATCTTGAAAATTGGTGCATAAAAGTCATTGAAACAATTAAAAAAGAAAAAGGACTTACAGAGTTTATTCCTAAAAAATAACTATGAAAACACTTAAACTTAAAGCGATTCATCGCTTACTCATTATCGGGGTATTTAATTCTTTAAAAGGTCTTGATTTGCAGTCTTTGAATAAGATTTTAAAGATTGTTGAAAAGATTGAGATTAAAAAAGAGGAAGCTGAAGCTATTGAATTGAAGCAAGTTGAAAATCAAGTTACATGGAACGCTGAAAAAGATGAGGAAAAGGATTTTGAACTTTCAGACGAACAGGCTGAAAAATTGAAAGAGACTATCAAGAAGAAGAGTGATGATAAGGAATTGGCTATTACGGATAAGCCATTGCTGGATATTTACAACCAGCTAGACATCGTGGTATAATATACTAAGAAGTCATCGAACTTCGGTTCAGTGACTTGCTCACAGCCATTCTAGCTATGGCTGTCGCAAGTCTCGGAAACGAGATCGTTATGTTTAATGATATTATAATGGACGAGGAGGATAGATATTTATTGCATGAGCATAATTTTTCATTTTATAAAATTGGATATATAGGAGAAAGCAAACGTATAAATGGAAAAACATCAACAAAATTTTTGCATAATTTCATACTACCACCTAAGAGAGGTTTTATCGTTGATCATATCAATCGCAATAAACTAGATAATAGACGTTGCAATCTACGATATGTAACTTATTCACAGAATAACATGAACAGTTCCATGCAAAAGAATAATACGTCTGGTTATCGTGGAGTATGTTGGCATAAAAAAGCTAAAAAATGGGCTTGCTTTATAAAATTAAATAAAAAAAGAATACATATTGGTTTATTCTCTAATATCGAAGAAGCCGCTCGTGCATATAAAAATAAAGCAACAGAACTCTTTGGTGATTATATTGGAGAAAATCAATTTGCTTGATTTTTTAATTCATGTTATACTATTCAATAACAGATTGGAGCATCCCATGCTCGTTAAACTTTGGGGTAAAAACAATCTATGACAAAAATTGTAATGGGTGATTCCTTGGAAAAGGAAGAACCTACGGAAGGAAAAGAAGCCGAATTGGAGGAAACAGAGTTGGAGGATGAAAAATCCGAAGACGAAGAAAAATCCGATGAGGCGGAGGAGGGTACTCCTGCGATTTCCGACGCGACTGACGACCCAGACGAAGAACCTGAAAAGGAAGAAATCGTCGATACTCCTAAGGAAGTAGTGGAAAAGAAGTTACAGCCAATCGAAGATCTTGAAAAAACAAAGAAAGAACTAGAAGATGAAGTTGCTAATTTAGCGAATGATCCTTCTAGGACGAATCTTCTTGACGATATTAAAGAACTTCGTACTGTTCGCAGAGTATTGAAAGGTCAGCCATTCAAAAAGGATTCTCCGGTTTTTGTAAAGAAAGAAGAAGACGTAGATCTTCTTAAAGATGTTGCACCTGATGACGTTAGCACTATTGAAAAAGTGCTTCGTGCAAAGGGATATGTGCCACGCGCCGAACTCGAAAGAGAACAGTCCGTTCGTACATATAAGCAACAAATGGACGATTCAACAAATGAATGGTTAAAGGAAAATCCGGAATTTGACGTAGACCATGATACGGATAATACGAAATGGCAAAAACTTCACGATTATTTAGCTGATAATTTTGACGCGCCAAAAAATCCAAAGGCTTCAAAAGACTTATTGGATATAGCACGCGACAGATTATTCGGAAAAAAGTCACCACAGCTTCCTGAAAAGAGTCCTCATTCTATTGCCGCAAAGAAGGAAAAAATTGCCGTTTCATCGGCTAAACCTTCTAGTGGCGGGACGAATGTTTCTGGTAGTCCCAGTAAGCTAGGATCTTCAGCTCGACAACATTTAATTGGTTTTTCAGAAGAAGAACTTGTAGAAATGGGATTGTAAGAGCATTTGTCCATAACATAACTATGTTATGGCATTGGAACTCATTGGCGGTATTCCTGAAGAGGAAGTCCGCGAAGGAATTATCACGGCAGGAACGGCTATTTTGAAAGGTCGTCTCCTTGTTAAGAGTGGAAACGTACTCGCAGAAGCAGATTCTAACGCAACAATTCATACGGTATTTGGTGTTTCAGACGAGGCAGTCGATACGACGGCAACGGCTATTAAGTATATCCCACTTATTGATGGTCAAGTATGGAAGGCTGATACAACGAATGCGACAAACGCAGATCAGCGTTACGAGAATTGTATCGTTGGTGCGAATGGCGGTGTAGTCAATAACACAGGTTCGACCGTTGCAGGTCCTACAGGTGTATTTACGCTTGATAATTATATTGGTGCGACAACGGATAAGAAATGTATTGTTACGATTAACAAACTTGGACCTACATCCACCTAATATAAAATAATATGGCAACATTAAAAATTGCAGATGCTTCACAACTTTTGGACGTTAGCTTCCAAAAAGTGTGGTTGAAGGGAGCGGAATTGATGACATTTTACGAGAAGATGTATAACGTCACTCGTGGTGTTACGGATTTGTACATTAAGGAAACGGGTCTTTCCGAATTTGGTGAGGCTTCACGTATTATCGAAAACGCGGTTATCACGTCTGAAAAGCCTGTTCAGACATTCGATCAGACATATACGCAGATTCAGTACGGAAAATTAGCTTCGTTCTCGAAGATGATGTGGAAGTTTGGTATTAAAAAGCGCGATCTTACACGTGTGGCAAACTCACTCAAGAAGGCAAACCACCTTCACCGTGAGCGTTTGCTTGCTCGAAAGTATGACGCTGCTTGGCTTACAAGCTACTCGCAGTCTGACGACAATGGCACATACACGATTACCGTAACTGGTGGAGAAGGTACGGCTATGGCAACCGCTTCTCATACGCGAGAAGACGGAGGCACTGCTTGGTCAAACATCGTTAGCGACGGAACGACATCAAACATGAACCTCGACTATCCTGCTCTCAAGGCATTGGATCGTATCGGTTCTCTTATCGTCGATCCTAAGGGTTCTGAAATGCCGATGGATTATAACCGAATCATTGTACGCAAGGGTTCGAGCGCGGCACATCGCATGAAGGAAATTAACGCCGCGATTAAGAGCGGTAAGATTCCGGGCGAATTTTCAAATGACGGTGTTGCAGTTTCCGAAAAGGAAATTGTTGAAAATCCTTACCTTCTTGGCACAGGAGATGCAACTTCTACAACGAACTTGTCATCTGCCACGAACTGGCACGCGATTGATACAGCGAACCTTAACGAACAGTGCGGTCCGCAGTATTTCGAGTCCGAAGGTATCAATCTTGAAGGACCGAATATCGTGTTCAAGACAAAAGAAATCCAGTATACGACTGAACTTATCTACGCTTACGGTCATAATGACGCGCGTTGTACAGCTCACTCCTCTGGTGCAAACGCTTAATTTTAGAGTATATATAAAGGGGATACCTTCGCTTGAAGGCTTAGGCACGCCTAATACTAGAGGCTGGTATCCCCATAAAAAATTATGCCTACAAAGAATGGAAGAAATTATACAGGTACTCCTGGATTAAACTTGAGGGAAAGTAATGGTGCTCTTAGATTTGAGACTCCATTGATTACGCCAACCACGACAAGTGGAGAGCGATTACTTTATGTCAATAGCTCTAATCAACTCGTCTATGATGATGGCTCATCTGCTGTCGTTGTAGGTGCTGCTGGTGGTGGTGTTCTTCCTACATGGGAAACGATCTTTGCAGCAGATACTACATTCACAATCACTCCAGATTCCACGTTTACGATTGCAGGAAATCGCTCTACGGCAACAGATGTTATTACGGTAACAAACATTGCAGGTGGTTCAGGCTCTTGTATTCAGATCACGAATGCTGGTACTGGCAATGATATTGATGGTACGTCGAATACGTGGAGTATTACGAAAGCTGGTGTTATTACTGCTACGGGTCTTACGCTCTCTGGTGCAAATACGATTACGTCTACCGCTGGTGATATCACATGGACGCTTGAAGATAACGACGCGACCGCGTTAAAGATTGGAGCTTCGGGTGCAACTTCGATGATTACATTCGTTACGACGAATGGTTCAGAGGCTGTTGTATTTGGAAATGGAATGACGCTCACAGATGGTAAATTTACCGCTACGAGTACGTCGAATACTGTTCCACTATTCTTGCTTCAGAATGATACGATTACTACATTTGGTGTCGGATCTACGGAAGACGAAGGTTGTTTCGTGTTTAGCTCTGACACTCTCACGACTGGAGACCTTATCCGTTTGCAGTTGGATGAATCAGCTCTTAATGGAGGTGCGTTTATCAAGTGCGTTCAGACGGATGCCGCCGCCGCCGTATTTACAATCGGCGAAGGTGGAGCTGTTACAATCGCTGGAGCTGGTGGAAGCAACTATCTTACCGTTACGGCTGGAGACGTTGTTTTCTCTGACGCTTCATTGGCGATCACTGACGCTGATAACGCCGCTTCTTTCACGGTTACGAACAACACGGCTACAACGGCAAGTGTTATCGTTATCGCTGGTTCTGGCGTATTCACAGGAACGACAACTTCGTCGTTTATGACGATTACGCCTTCTGGTTTAACAACTGGTACGGGCGTATATCTCCCTGTCGCTGGAATGACATCTGGTACGGCATTCTCAATCGTTGCCGCTACAGCTAACTTTACAACTGGAGGAACTCTCTTGTCTCTTAGCTCTACAGCGGCTGTCGCTGGTAACCACCTCTCGATTGCTACGACGGGTGTTTATACAGGAACGGGAATGTTGATTATGTCGGCAGGCGCGATGACGACGGGTGTCATGGTGTCGCTTACATCGACGACTGGACTTACCTCTGGTTCGCTGATCCGAGCAACGACATCTACTGCTGGCGCAATCGCCACGAATGGAGTTATTTCATTCACAGCATCTGGTATTTTCACTTCTACATCAAATTGTGGATTTGTGAATATAACGGCAAATGCAACAACGGCTGGTACGGTACTCGCAGTAAACGCGACAGGTCTTGTAGCAGGTATTGGTATTTACATGCCATCCGCAGAAGCTGGTCTTACTACTGGTAAATACGTAAGTCTTGGTGGAGTATTCACAGTGAGTAAGTATGGTGCAACCGTCATTGCGGGTAATGCCTCTGGAACTGCTGCTTTGACTCTCACAGCGGGCGATCTCGTTGTTACCTCTGGATTCGTTGTTCTCTCCGCAAATGCGAAGGGTATTACATTTACAGGTACGGGTGCGAATGGCGGTATTCTCAAGAACTTGAAGAACGCGGCTACAAGTGCATTGTCAGGAACGCAGAAAGATATCGAAATTGATATTGCTGGAGTTCCTTACTACTTTACTGTGTATCCTACAAAGGCTTAAATGGGATAATGTAAGCCCCGTTCTTTCGGGGGCGGGGCTTACACAAAAATATGTTTTCAGACAAACAATATCAAGTAGCAATCTCATGCGCTTCTGCTGGAGATAACACGCTTATCGCCGCGCCTAGTAAGGGTCGAATTACAATTGACCATATTCACGCTATTCCAGAAGCCGCTACGACAATGACGATGAAGCATGGTTCAACAGCTTTTACTGGCGTTGAAAACTATGATCCGCAACAGGCGTTTACGCTTGAAAATACGGCTGACTCGTATGAGGGTATTTATACATGCGGATTTGAGGAAGCATTAGTTTTAAATCTTGGAA
>Ga0172380_10006573_pt1 | contig 13441 bp, 10 predicted proteins | sample Leawe162metaG_FD_119747 | JGI IMG/M metagenome (GOLD analysis project Ga0172380, IMG submission 119747) | Leachate microbial communities from a municipal landfill in Southern Ontario, Canada - Leachate well 162 metaG | ecosystem: Engineered > Solid waste > Landfill > Unclassified | place... | reverse complement strand
TGTACACCGGCTCATCGCACACCAGCCGAGCCCCTTCTACTGCATTTCCAATGTTTGGAAACGCCAGTAGAAGAAAAATAACGAATAACGAATATCGAATATCGAATTTCATTAAAGGAGTGATTGTTGTGAAGTGCCGGGCTTGAGGCCGAAGAGATCGTAGCCGCGCGGCAGGACAACGCGTCCCTGCGGGGTGCGTTTGATGAAGCCTTCCTGAATCAGGTACGGTTCGTAAACCTCTTCGATCGTGTCGGACTCTTCGCCGACCGAGACGGAGAGAGAACTGAGTCCGACCGGGCCGCCTGCGAATTTTTCGATGAGCGTCTGTAAAATCCGCTTATCCATTTCGTCGAGCCCGCTTTCGTCGATTTCGAGCAGCGCAAGCGCTTTGGCAGCGACGTCGGCGGTGATGATATTGTCCGCCTTGATCTGCGCATAGTCGCGGGCGCGGCGCAACAGATTGTTGGCAATACGCGGCGTGCCGCGCGAGCGGCGGGCGATTTCGAGCGCGCCGCCCGGTTCAATATCGACGTTCAAAATGCGCGCGGAACGTTCGATGATGATTTTCAAAGTGGCCGCATCGTAATAGTCGAGGCGGTTGACGAGGCCGAAGCGCGAGCGCATCGGCGCGGAAAGCAGACCGCTGCGCGTCGTCGCGCCGATCAGCGTAAACGGCTGAATGTTGAGCCGCACGGAGCGGGCGTTCGGCCCTTGGTCAATGACGATATCGATAACGAAATCCTCCATCGCGGAATAAAGATATTCCTCGACAGATTTCTGCATGCGGTGAATTTCATCGATGAAAAGAACGTCGCCGCGCTCAAGACCGGTCAGCAGTCCGGCCAGATCGCCGGGTTTATCGATGACGGGGCCGGAAGTGCATTTGATATTGGCGCCCATCGCTTCGGCAATGATGTAGGCCAGCGTGGTTTTACCGAGGCCGGGCGGGCCGGAAAGCAAAGCATGATCAAGCACGTCATTGCGCGCCTTAGCCGCCTGCACGAAGAGCTCGAGCCGTTCTTTGATTTTTTCCTGTCCGGTAAAATCGGCAAAGCGCGACGGACGCAGCTTAATGTCGAAGTCCTTATCCGGACGGTTCAGCGTTGTGATGGTATGTTCCATTTATTTTCCTGTTAGCGCCATGCGAATAAGATCTTCGACGGAGGTGGTGGCTTCGATTTTGAGGGCTTTGACCATTTTGCGGGCGTCGTCCTGTTTGTAGCCGAGTGAAATGAGCGCGAGCGCGGCGTCGCGCAGACGCACGTCGCCGACCGGTTGGTCGTCGGAGCCTGCCAACGTTTCAAGCGCTTCGCCGGCGGAGAATTTATCGCGCAGCTCGACAATGATCCGTTCCGCGGTTTTCTTACCGATGCCGGAGATGGAGGAGATGCGCTTCACATCGCTTTCGATCAGCGCGGTTTTGAGTTCACGCACAGAGAGACCGGAAAGCGCAGCAACGGCGATTTTCGGGCCGACACCGCTGACGCCGAGCAGCAGCATGAACATGCGGCGTTCGTCCTCGGTGGCAAAACCGAAGAGCGCCTGCGAAACGTCGGTGATGTGGTGATAGATCAGGACGCGGGTTTTGGCCCCTTCGGGCGGCAGGCGGTCAAAGCTGCTGAGCGGAACGTGCACTCCGTAGCCGACTCCGCCGACGTTGATCACTGCGCGGCCCGGCTGTTTTTCTTCGAGAATGCCTTCGAGGAAAGTAATCATGGGCGGGAGACTACCAGAGAGCCTCCGAAGTATGAACTATGAAATATGAAAGATGAAAACGGGATCCGGCCATCCATTAAACAGAAAAGCCCCGCAGAACGGGTTCTGCGAGGTTGTTCAGTTCCAAAGGCCGGAAGCGGATTACTTCTTGGCGGCGGCGGCTTCGCGGGCCCGCACTTTGAGGCGTTTCTTGCGGAGAACGCGGCGGCGCTGTTTGGTTCGTTCTTTAAGTTGCTGTCCCATAGTGGGGAGAGCTTGTAGCCGAAGGAACCGGCGAGGTCAATTGATTTTGCTAAAAACTGGATTTCGGCGGCCCGCATCTTAGAATGCCCGGCATGAATCACCGAAAACCCAACCGGAAGTTACAGATTGCTGTTGCCCTTCTTTCACTGGCACTGGCAGGAACCTGGCTGTCGCGCTGCAAACAGATCGAGCCGGATTATCCGCGAGACGAAGCGCCGAAGCTCGACGAAACCTGGTCGTTCGGCAGCGGCGAGGTCAAAGTGGTTCGCATTCCGCTCGACGGCGTGATTATGCATTCCGATGAAGAGGGCTTTTTCTCCGCCCGCTCCGATATGGTCGCCAGCATTCTCACGCAGGTGCGCGCCGCGGAGCGCGATCCGGCGATGCGCGCGATCATTCTGGAGGTCAACTCGCCCGGCGGCGGCGTGACGCCCAGTGATGAAATTTATAACGCGCTTCACAAATTCCGCGAAAGCCGTCCCGACCGCCGTGTGGTCGTTTTCATCCGCGATCTCGGAGCATCCGGCGCCTACTACGCGGCTATGGCAGGCGACTTTATTATTGCCGAACCGACCGCGGTTGTCGGCTCGATCGGCGTAATTATGCAGTCGATGAACTTTCAGGGTCTTTCGGAAAAAATCGGCATTACGGACGTCACCATTAAATCGGGCGCGAACAAGGATATGCTGAATCCCTTCCGAGCGGTTGACACCAATCAGGTGGCCCTGCTTCAGACGTTGATTGACGGCATGCAAACCCGCTTCCGTGGCATTGTGGCCGAATCACGTAAACTCAATCCCGCCGCAACACCGGAGTTATTCGACGGGCGTATTTTTTCCGCCGACGATGCGCTAGATAAAGGATTGATTGACGAAATCGGATACTGGAACGATGCGCTCAGCCGCACGGCGCAACTGCTCGACACCGGCGCCCTGCGCGTCGTGCGCTACGAGCCGCAACGCACTTTTTTTGAGCAGCTCATTGAAGGGAAAAGCCCTGTTGTGCTGCCGGACCTAAAGCTGCATTCGCCGCAATTTTTGTATCTTTGGAAACCTTAGAGAATGGAATAGTGGATTCATGGAGTATTGGAGAAAATCAATTATGAAAAATTTTGTTTGTGTTGTGTTGCTGGCAATGACTCTGACCGGCTGCGAAACCATGCCCTTTCAGGTTCAGACCCGCGCCGATCGCGCGGCATTAAGCCAGGATCAGCTCATCGCGCAGGAAAACCAGCAGCGCCTGTCGGGCCGGCTGGAATCGCTCGAATTGGAAATTGGACGAATCAGCCGGGATCTCGACACGCTGCGTAGCCAGCTCGACACCCGCTGTGCATCCATTGAACGTAAAAGCGAAGCCGATAAGCAGGAAATGGTCGCCCGCCTGAGCGGCGAGCTGGATAAACTGATAAAACAGGCTTCAGCGTCCCGGCCAGCCGCCGCGACCTCCTCACGCGGTATCGAACACACCGTTCAGCCCGGTGAAACGCTCTACATTATTTCCAAAGCGTATGGAGTCAGCTCAAAGGCCATTATCGACATTAACAAAATTCCAGATCCCGACCGCCTGTCTGTCGGACAGAAGCTGGTCATTCCGCAGTAAAAACGTCACCCGAAAAGTTTATACAGCAGATCGGACATCAGCGCGTTGGCGGTTCCAAGCATTGGAAAAAACGGACGCATTTTTTCCAAGGTTTGGATAAACGGAGCGTCGGTGATTTCCTCTGAGCAGTTGTTATAAAGCGACAGCAGACTTTCCTCTGTCGTTTCGAGATGGAACTGAAGCGCCAGCACGTTGCTGTTATAAATGAACGCCTGATTTTCTGTCGTTTCGCTGGAAGCCAGCCGCACCGCACCGTCCGGAATGCCGAAGGTGTCGCCGTGCCAGTGAAAGGCCGTGAACTGCTCCGGAAGTTTCCAAGGATTGGAAACGTTTTTTCCAACCATTGGAAAAAATCCGATTTCCTTCTGCTCATTTTTCCAAACCTTGGAACCAAGTACTTCCGCAATCAGTTGCGCGCCGAGGCAGATACCAAGTACCGGCTTGTTTTGACTGATAACGGCCTTGATAAACGCTTTTTCGTCCGCCAGCCACGGATAGATGGCTTCGTCAGTTACACCCATCGGCCCGCCCATGACAATTAAACCGTCAACGTTTCCAAGGTCTGGAAAACGGTCGCCCGCCCAAAGCCGTGTGCAGGAACCTTCGTGACCGTTTTCAACGAGCCACGGCCCGATACACCCGAGCCCTTCAAACGGCACATGCTGAAGCCAGTGGATTTTCATGATTCAGAGCGAATCATAATCAGCAGCATTTTAAAAGGAGCGTGTGCCGCCTGTACATCGTGCGGAATGTTGGCGGGCATGATGATCAGCTCGCCTGCCTTAACCGTCTGCGGTTCGCCCGCTATGATAAAGGTACCTTCGCCTTCAACCACTTCCACAGCAGCGTCGAACGGCGAGGTGTGCTCACTCAGCCCCTGCCCTTTATCAAATGAAAAAAGCGTGATGTTTCCGGTCTCTTTTTTGAGCAGTGTGCGGCTGACAACCGCTCCATCAGAATAATCTACCAGCGCTTTCAGATTCAGTGCTTTGCCTTTTAAGTCATTCATTTCAAATTTCCTTTATTCCGAGCAGTTCTCCGCCAAGACCGATCGTTGCTTCTTCGACAATCAGGCCGGTTCGCCCGCTGCGGCGGGCCGCCTCTTCGACTATCATCGTGAGCCCTCCGCAGCAGGGAACTTCCATCCGTACAATGATGACTTTCGGGATGCCGTTCGAGGCCAGAATGGCGGTTAGTTTTTCAACATAGCCTTCGGTGCGGTCGAGTTTCGGGCAGGCAATGGCAATGGCGCGCCCGCGGATAAAGCGCCAGTTGACGTCCGGCGACGCCGATGGGGAACAGGTGCTGAGCACAACCAGTTCACGGTTTTTGAAAAACGGCGCTTCAACCGGAACCAAATGCAGCTGAGTCGGCCATTGATTCAGGTCTGAAGGAATGACCTGACCCGAAACCACCGGAAGCGCGGCAGGGTTGTTTTCTCCAACCCGGATTTTCATGCCGGGACATCCGCCGGCAAACGGTAATTTCTTCTGCACATGATGTGCCGCCAGAGTTTCGTCAAATTCCGGCGCTTCCCGCTTAATAATCTTCAGGACTCCCGTCGGGCATTCCCCGATACAGGCACCGAGCCCATCGCAGAAAATCTCGTTCACTAACCTCGCTTTGCCATTCACAATCTGCAGCGCACCTTCCGCACAGCCGGTCACACACGCGCCGCATCCGTTGCATTTTTCTTCGTCGATTTCGATAATTTTCCGTTTCATGGATTTCACCCTTTATTGCGCCTCATAATCTACCGAAACATAAAAACCCCGCATTGATCTGCATCAATTCCTGGATATTCCCACAAATTCGTTTGCGGGGGAACTCCCCGCAAAAAAGTTCTTTTTAAGTCTGCCCAGCCATGTATAGTCCGTCCTTCGAGATTCGGGGAGGCTGGTGCTTAGGGGTTTGTTACCATCTTCTCCGCTTCTTCCATTAATAAAGGAAGACTCGGCCCCTGCAGCCGGAAACGGTTGCAGGGGTTCTTTATTTCCTGAATTGAAATTTTTTGTGGCGTTTACCGCGCCGCCTCCGCATTATACGCAACTCTCTCACTTGCCCGGGTGGCGAAATCGGTAGACGCAAGGGACTTTCCGCCTGCGGCGGATCTGCCGGAGGCAGAAAAATCCTCCAAAACACTATATGGAACCTCTCGAAAACAGACCCGCGGCCTATGCACTCCAGAGTGACGACAAAGACTGGGTCTATAAGGGCTCCACAAAGAATCTGGCGGAACGGATTAGCGCTCATCTTTCAGGTAAGGTTTCTCGCACAAAAAACCGCAGACCATTAGAATTGATTTACTGGGAATATTTTGACGACTATACGGAAGCTCGTCGTCGTGAAAACTGGCTGAAAAGCGGACAAGGCCGCGAATGGCTAAAAAACAAGTCGGAGAGTAAAAATTCCGCCCGGGTGGCGAAATCGGTAGACGCAAGGGACTTAAAATCCCTTGATCGAAAGATCGTGCGGGTTCGAGTCCCGCCCCGGGCACCAAGCGTATAAATAGTGGACTTTCCGCCTGCGGCGGATCTGCCGGAGGCAGAAAAATCCCTTGATCGAAAGATCGTGCGGGTTTCCTCCTGCGGCGGACAGGCCGAGTCCCGCCCCGGGCACCAGACAAAAAGGCTTTCCCACGCCGGATTTTTCTAACAGATCAGGCCTCGTGTATGCAGACCGCCTCATAAGCACTGCATTTAATACATTTATCTCTGTCAATGATCGGCGGCACAGGTTTTCTCCAATCAATATATCAAAAAAACGAATCAGCCTCCGAATCAAGCCCAACGTAAGCCAACTTTATTTATGGCTTTGCCCAACGGCTTTTTGTAACCTTTATCAGCCGGAGGCGACATTTGCGAAAGGTTTTGGATGAATAAAAAACAAGGCTCTGAAAGGAACCGGCATTGGCAAGCCGTAGGATTTGCGGTGCTGCTGATTCTACTGATGGTTTCCGGCTGGCGAACCGTCGTGCTCACGGATCAGAAAATGAGAACCGACCTGCTCCGCCAGACACGCATAACGGCTCAGGCCATAGATGTTGAACACATCCGGAATCTTTCGGGCACGGCAGCCGATTTGAACAATCCGGATTATTTGCGGATCAAAGCACAGTTCGCGGCTATTCGATCGGCCGATCCCCGGTGTCGGTTTATTTACCTTATGGGGCGCAAACCTGATGGTACAATTTTTTTCTTTGTGGATAATGAGCCCGCCGGTTCAGAGAATGAGGCACCGGCGGGAATGATCTATGACGATGTGCCGGAAAAATTCCGGCGGGTATTTGCAACAGGAATAGCGGATACCGAAGGCCCCTACACCGACCAATGGGGCGCATTTATCAGCGGCGCAGTTCCCATTTCCGACCTGCAAACCCGCACAACACTCGCCGTACTGGCAATGGATATTGATGCCCGAACCTGGAACTGGAACGTAGCTGCCGGCGCTGCGCTACCTGTTGGACTGATTTTGTTACTGCTGATTACTGCCGCTGTTTTTTCAGCAAATCAGCAGAAATATGTCTCGCCGAAACCAACACTGAGGCAGCTTGCGCTGCCACTCGGAATTGCATCGGCGATAATACTGTCCGCACTGGCAGGAGGATGGTGGTTTTACAATAATCAGAGGCATTTTATCAGGAAAGATGTTGAAAAACAGCTCACCACCATCGCCCGTCTGAAAGTCAGCGAAATCGCGACTTGGAGAAAAGACCTGATCGGTGATGCCACTCTGCTGGCGGAAAACCGGTTTTTCACTCAGGCTGTCACCCGGTTTATGGCCAATCCGAACGATGACCTCGCCAAAGAGATCCTTGATGTGTTGCGCCTGTTTCAAAAAGAGAATAATTGTGCCAACATTCTGCTGACCGATCCAGACGGACGGATCTATTTGAGTCTGACTGAAAATCCGGATATTCATCCGGCTGGTAAAGCCGCCTTATCCGAAGCCTTGCGTGACAATACGCCCGTATTTATCGACCTTTATCTCCATAAAGAAAGCGGAATACCATTTCTCGGCTCCGCCGCACCGATGTTTACCGGCACCGGACAGTTCAGAACGCCAATCGGGACCGTTATTCTGATTAAGAATGCCAGCGAATTCCTCTACCCCCTCGTCCAATCATGGCCGACACCGAGTGTGACCGCAGAAACGCTGCTCGTGCGGCGTGATGACAACAACGTTCTTTTCCTAAACAATCTCCGCCACCAGCCCGGTACAGCACTTAAACTTCGTATTCCTTTAAGTGCTACAAATGTGCCTGCTGTTATGGGTGTAACCGGCCGTGAAGGTGTCGTACAAGGCAAAGATTACCGCGATGTCGATGTGATATCGGTAATCCTCCCAATCCCGGATTCTCCCTGGGTCATGGTTGCCAAAGTAGATACAGCAGAGGCCTTTGCCCAATGGCAGTTTCTGTCCGGTCTGATTTTGATTCTGTTGCTGGGTATCGTGGTCATGGCGGGCGTGGCGGGATTTGTGTTCTGGCAGCACAATCAAAAATGTTACTACCAAACACTGAGCCGGTCCGCCGCAGAACTGCAGAAAAGCGAAATGCTCCTGTCGGCAACGCTGCACTCCATCGGCGATGGAGTGATTGCCTGTGATGCCGAGGGCAACATAACCAACCTCAACGCTGTGGCAGAGACACTCACCGGATGGAAGGTCGACGAAGCTTACGGAAAGCCCATTGCCGAAGTTTTCCGCATTATTCACGCCCAGACGAGACAGGACGCGGAAATACCGGTCGGGCGCACCCTGCGCGAAAATCGAATCATTGAGCTAGCCAATCATACGGCACTCATTGCCCGAAACGGGACGGAATTCCAGATCGCCGACAGCTGTGCTCCGATCCACGACACGACCGGCACCGTTATCGGTGCTGTTCTCGTCTTCCGCGATGTAACCGAGGCATATCACCAGCGTGAGCAATTGCGCGCAAGCGAAATCCGGCTGCACACGCTGGTGCAGACCATTCCGGATCTGATCTGGCTGAAAGACAAGGATGGTGTATTTCTGGCCTGTAATGCCATGTTCGAGCGCTTTTTCGGCGCGAAGGAAGCGGACATCGTCGGAAAAACCGACTACGACTTCGTGAACCGCGAACTTGCCGATTTCTTCCGTGAACGCGACCGTAAGGCGATGGCGGCGGGGAAACCTACACATAACGAAGAATGGATTACATTTGCAGATGACGGCCGCCGGGCCTTGCTGGATACCGCTAAGGCTCCGATGCGCGACCATTCGGGTGCAATCATCGGTATTCTGGGTATCGGACACGATATCACCGAGCGGAAGCAAGCAGAAGAGGCGTTGCGCAGAAGTGAAATGGAATTAAATACCTCTCTGCAGCTTATTGAAGGTATCATTAATGCGATTCCGGCAAGAGTATTCTGGAAAGACAAAAACCTCACCTATCTGGGTTGCAATAAGGCCTTCGCACAAGATGCAAATCTTGCAGATCCAAAGGACATTGTCGGAAAAGACGACTTTCAAATGGTGTGGAGCAGTCAAGCCGATCTGTACCGCGCCGATGACCGCCAGGTTATTGAAAGCGGTCTCCCGAAACTTCTCATCGAAGAACCGCAAACCACCGCGGACGGAACAACTATCACGCTGCTTACAAATAAGATTCCCCTGCGTGACTCCGAGGGAAACGTCTCTGGAGTAATCGGAGCATACATGGATATCTCCGAGCGCAAAAAAGCCGATGTCCAACTCAAGGAAGCTATAAACCGGGCCAATGAAATGGCGGCACAGGCGGCAATGGCCAACCAGGCAAAAAGTGCCTTTCTGGCCAATATGAGCCATGAAATCCGAACTCCAATGAATGCCGTTATCGGCATGACCGATCTATTGATGGAAACCAATCTCTCTCCGGAACAGAAAGAATTTGCCAACATCGTCCGCGTCAGCGGTGAAGCCCTGCTTTCACTGATCAGCGATGTTCTGGATTTCTCCAAGATTGAAGCTGACCGGATGGAAATTGAAGAGCAGGATTTTGATTTGGTTCGGTGTGTGGAAGACACACTCGACCTGATGGTTTCCAAAGCAGCTGAAAAAGACATTGAGCTGACGTGTGAAATGGGCAGTGATGTGCCGTCTGTGGTGCGGGGAGATGCCGGACGCCTGCGCCAGATTCTTCTCAACCTGCTGAGTAATGCACTTAAATTCACCCATAAAGGAGAGGTCGGCATCACCGTTACCGGCCAACCAAACGACAAAGGATATCAGCTGACGTTTTCTGTTCACGATACCGGCATCGGTATTGAACAGGAAAAACTCGATGAGGTATTTTCCGCCTTCACACAGGCTGATACTTCCACCACCCGGCAATACGGCGGCACCGGTCTCGGCCTGACCATCAGCCGTAAACTGAGCGAACTGATGGGCGGAAACCTGTGGGCGGAAAGCACTCCGGGAAAAGGGTCTGCATTCCATTGTGTCATTCAGGTTTCCGCCGCCCGACGGGTGAAGACCGTCCGATCCGAGCAGAAACCGTTTACAGTTGACCGGCGTGATGTACTCATTGTGGATGACAATGAAACCAATCTGAAAATTCTGTCCGCCCAATTGACCCGCTGGGGTCTTGTGCCGGTAGCATTTAATAACCCGTCCGATGCCTTGCGATCCGTCCAGAATGGACGGGAATATATTCTGATGATCACGGATATGCAGATGCCGGTCACAGATGGAGTCATGCTGATCGGCGAAATCCGTAAAGTCCGAACGTCCGCAGAACTGCCGATCATTCTGCTGACTTCCATTGGAACGGAAAAACCCGATGAAGCTCTCGATATTTCTTCGTATCTTGTTAAACCCGCCAAACCGGCCATGCTCTACCAGAACATCGCTAATATCTTACGCGGGGATGGAGGTAACTATACGGAAGTCGTTGCCGCTGCCAATACACAAGCCGCCACCAGCTCATTGGGCCTGCTGGTTGTCGAAGATAACCAGCTCAATCAGAAAGTGGCTCTGCGCATGCTCTCCAAGCTCGGCTACAACGCCGACCTTGCCCGCGACGGAGTTGAGGCGCTGGAAATGATCGGCGCCAAGCCCTATGACATCGTCCTGATGGATATCCAGATGCCGCGCATGGACGGACTGACGGCCACTCAGGAAATTATCAAACGGTTTACCGGGAACAGACGTCCGGTCATCATCGGCATGACCGCCCATGCGGCCGGCGAAGAACGTAATCGCGGAATGGCCGCAGGAATGGACGACTATCTCATCAAGCCGATCCAGCTGGTAAAACTAAAAGAAATGCTCTGGAAAACACAAATTGAGATTGAGGAATCCCGTAAAATATAACTATACGCCCTCCGCAGTTCACACACCGAATGTTGACAGAAGCGTTTGGGATCAGGCTGAAAAACGCCCTGCAAAGGCAGGGCGCTCAAAACCGGAAAGCCCTCTATTGTTTTGCGGACAGTTCTTTGGCATAAACCGCCAGCTGGTCTTTCAATTTGCCTGTTGACTCGGCGATTCTGCTGACATCGTCTTTCAGCATTTTGGCTTTATCGCCCATCATTTCCGTAATCGGGATTTCTTTAATCTTGGCTTTGACCGCATCGAGCTCCTTGCCTTTGTCCGCAATCGCAACTTTATATTGATCCACCATCTTCTGCAGATCCGCCCGCCCCATTTGGGCCGCGTCCGCCGCAACCTGATCCAGCGGCTTGTTTTCGTCGATTTTGTTTCCGCCGCAACCGGTCAGCATAGCCGCCAGCATCAGACCTGCGAGTCCGTACAGTTTCATGAGCCCTCCTTTTCCGGCTGACGCTTTATGCGCCCTGCCAACGGTCGCATTCTAAACCGTAAAATCTTTTCCGCAACCGGATTTCCAATGTCTGGAAAACTTTTTTCCAGACATTGGAAAACGGCTCTGCTAGCTTGTGCAGGTTATGGCAGAGAAAAGCACACCGATGATGGATCAGTACCGGCGCATCCGCCGCGAGCTGCCCGAAAATACGCTGCTCTTCTTCCGCCTCGGCGATTTCTACGAAATGTTTATGGAGGACGCCAAGGAAGCGTCGCGCATTCTCGATATCACACTGACGAAGCGCCACGACATTCCAATGTGCGGAATTCCCTATCACGCCGCCGACGGCTATCTGGCCCAGCTGATCGACGCAGGCAAAAAAGTCGCCATCTGCGAACAGGTCGAAGACCCCGCCGCCGCCAAAGGGATTGTTAAACGCGCCGTCACGCGCATCATAACACCCGGAACCATTCTCGACGAAGGCACGCTCGACCGCACAAAAAACAATTATCTCGCGGGGCTCGTCCGCGACGGCGAACACTTCGGCCTCGCGATGCTCGACCTTTCGACCGGCGCGTTCTGGATCGAAGAATCGTCCAGCGCCGGCGCGCTTTCCGGAAACCTCGCGCGCTACGCGCCGCAGGAATGCATCGTCGCCGAAGCCTCGGCGAACGATGAAGCGATACTTCCAATCCTTGGAAAAACCCTACAGACCGTCTGCGAAGACTGGACGTTTGAGTCCGCTAACGCCGAAGACATCCTGCTGCGTCACTTCAAGGTGCATTCGCTCAAAGGGTTCGGATGCGAAAACTCGCCGCTCGGCCTGCGCGCAGCAGGCGCAGTGCTTCAGTATGTCAGCACGGAATTGCGCCGCAACCTCGCGCACGTCCGCCGCATTCAGGTGAAGAATCCGAACGACTATCTGTTGCTGGACGAAACGACAGTGATGAATCTCGAACTGGTCGCTCCGCTCAATCCGGCGCGTCAGGGGCCGAAATCCACCCTACTCTCTGTGCTCGACACAACGAAGACCGCGATGGGCGCGCGGCTTCTGCGCGACTGGATCGTCCGCCCGCTGAGCGATCTTTCCTCTATTAGCGCCCGTCTCGATGTCGTCGAAGCGTTTACCGCCAACCGCACGCTGCTGGCGCAGGTGCGCGAGCTGCTCGGCGAAATGCGCGATCTGGAACGGATTATGTCGCGGCTCGGCTCGGGCGGCGGCAACGCGCGAGACCTGCGGGCTGTCGGCGAATCGCTCGATCAGTTGCCAAAGCTCAAGGAACTGCTGGCGCAGAACGAAAACTTCCAAACCTTGGAAAAATCGATCGAAATTCTTCCAACCCTTGGACCCGAGCAAAGCGAGAGAGGCCGCGCAGATGCGCGGCAAGGGCGACAAGCCCTGGCAATAATGATCGACGAGGCAATCGACGACGAGCCGGCTGTTTCGACAAAAGAAGGCGGAATGATCCGGCGCGGCTTTTCGGCGGAGCTCGACGAACTGCGCGACGCGGCCGGCAAAGGCAAACAGTGGCTGGCGGAGTTTCAGGCGGCGGAGCAGGAGCGCACGGGCATTAAGTCGCTCAAGGTGCGCTTCAATCAGGTGTTCGGTTATTTTATCGAAATCACCAACAGCAATCTTTCGATGGTGCCGGACACCTACACCCGCAAGCAGACGATGGCGAACGCCGAGCGGTTTATTACTCCGGAGCTGAAGGAGTACGAGAACAAGATTCTCGGCGCTCAGGAGCGGGCCGTCGCACTGGAGTTTGAGCTGTTCAGTCAGATCCGTGAGGAAGTCGTTAAACATATTGATGCGATTCAGCGCAACGCGCACGCCGTGGCCGAAGCCGACGTGCTGTCCGCTTTCGCCGAGAACGCGCTAACGCGCCGCTATGTGCGCCCCGCGATGAGCGGAGGCGACGAGCTGACCATCCGCGACGGCCGCCATGCGGTGGTCGAGCAGATGCCGGACGCCGAGCGGTTTGTGCCGAATGATACGACGCTGAACTGCTCGGATCATCAGTTGATTGTGATTACCGGACCAAACATGGCGGGGAAATCGACTTATATCCGGCAGGTGGCGCTGATTACGATTATGGCGCACATCGGTTCGTT
>Ga0172380_10006572_pt1 | contig 13443 bp, 10 predicted proteins | sample Leawe162metaG_FD_119747 | JGI IMG/M metagenome (GOLD analysis project Ga0172380, IMG submission 119747) | Leachate microbial communities from a municipal landfill in Southern Ontario, Canada - Leachate well 162 metaG | ecosystem: Engineered > Solid waste > Landfill > Unclassified | place... | reverse complement strand
GAGGTGACTAAAATGGAAGAGACAAAAGAAACGAAAGAAGTTAAAGAAACTAAGGAAACAACTCGTCAGTTAAACATATCGGAGTTAAAAATAATGCCGGTTTCCGGGTTGCAAAAAATGGCCCGGTCAATGGGCGTCAATAACATCTCGGGCGTAAAAAAACAAGACCTTATCTTTAAAATTCTGCAGGTGCAGACGGAAAAGAGCGGTCTCCTCTTTGGTGAGGGAGTGTTGGAAGTACTGATGCCGGAGGGCTTCGGATTCCTGCGCAGTCCGAATTACAATTATTTTTCAAGTCCGGACGATATTTACGTTTCCCCCTCCCAGATTAAGCGCTTCAACCTAATTACCGGCGACACAGTCAGCGGTCAAATCAGACCGCCCAAGGAGGGCGAAAGATATTTCGCCCTGCTGCGCGTGGAAGCGGTCAACGGTGAAAATCCGGAAGACATCCGGGACCGGATTCCCTTCGAGAACTTAAAAGCGCTCTACCCTGACAAGCGTTTTATCATGGAAACCAAACCGGAAGAATTATCCGCGCGGGTAATGGACTTAATTACGCCAATCGGCAAAGGACAACGCGCCTTAATCGTTTCACCGCCCCGGGCCGGAAAAACAGTGCTTCTGCAGAAAATAGCCAACGGCATTACCACCAACAATCCGGAATCGCACCTGATTGTGCTCCTGGTAGGCGAAAGGCCGGAGGAAGTTACCGAAATGGAACGCACGGTCAAGGGAGAAGTAATCAGCGCCACCTTTGACGAACCGCCGGAGAGACACGTACAAGTTGCGGAAATGGTTCTGGAAAAAGCCAAACGAATGGTGGAACACCGCCAGGACGTGGTGATTCTTCTGGACAGCATCACCCGGCTTGCCCGAGCTTACAACGCAATCGTCCCGCACACCGGTAAAGTGATGTCCGGCGGCCTGGAATCAAACGCCCTGGAAAAACCGAAACGGTTCTTCGGCGCGGCCCGAAACGTGGAAGACGGCGGAAGTCTGACTATAATCGGCACCGCGCTGGTGGATACCGGAAGCCGGATGGACGACGTCATCTTCGAAGAATTTAAAGGTACCGGCAATTGCGAGGTCAACCTTGACCGGCATCTGGCCGAACGAAGAATCTGGCCCGCCATTGACATCAACAAAAGCGGAACCAGGCGCGAGGAACTTCTGCTTGACCCGGAGGAACTGAAACGTGTCTGGGTCTTCCACAAAATACTGGCGCCATACCCGCCGGAAGAAGCGATGTCGATGCTGCTGGAAAAATTACGCAAAACCGGTTCCAACGCTGAGTTTTTACTTTCCATCCCTTCCAGCGCCGCCGGCTCTTTGGTTTAAATTAATTGGACGCAGATTACCGCCGATAACCGCAGATAAAGATTAAATATTAATGTAGGGAATTACGTAAGAAACACTTTAAAAAATTATCATTTAGTATTATCCGGTAGTTTCTGCGTATATCTGCGTCCCAAAAATTAAATGCAAAAAGTTTTAAACATCAAAAACCTGCGCCTTTCCTTTATCAATAAAGGAACGGAAAAGAAGGTGCTTCGGGGCATTGACCTGGATATTACCGAGGGTGAAACACTCGGCCTGGCAGGCGAGTCCGGAGCCGGCAAGTCACTGCTTACTCTAAGTATTATGGGATTGCTGCCGGCAAGCGCGAAAATAAAAACGGGGGGAATTCAATTTTTGGGCACGGATATTTTGGATAACCCCGGAAAACAGGCTTCCCTGCGCGGCCGGAAAATCGGAATTATCTTTCAGGACCCGTCCGCTTCGCTGGACCCCCTCTACCGGGTTGATTCCCAACTAGCCGAAACGTTTTCCGATGACACCGGGGCAAAACCGACAAGACCTGAAATCCTGGACCTCTTTTCCCGGGTTGAATTCAAAGACCCGGAAAAAATAGCTTTCCGCTACCCGCATCAGCTCTCCGGCGGCGAGAAACAGAGAGTGATGGTTGCCATTGCGCTGGCCAACAAACCCAAACTGCTGCTGGCCGACGAACCAACCGCTTCGCTGGATGCCAGTACCGGAGGGCAAATCATTTCGCTTCTTTCCAAAATTCAAAAAGAAATGGGTTTATCTGTTCTGTTTATCAGCCATAACCTTCCGCTAGTGGAACAAATTGCCGATAAGTTAGCCATCATTTACGCCGGCCGAATCCTGGAAACCGGCCCCACCGCGGAACTTGCGAATCACTCGCTTCATCCTTATACCCGTCTGCTCTTCTCCGCTTTACCGGACCCGGGGCGAAAAGGCAGGCCGCTGGCAACCATACCCGGTTCTCCCGGTTCCGAACTGGATTCGCGAATTTCAAACCTCGCGTCAGTCGAAAAATCCGGATGCGCCTTCTACCAACGCTGCCCGGAAAAAGGTTCAACCTGTCGCCGCCCGGAACCGCCGCTGATTGAAGTCAGCCCGGGCCACCGGGTTGCCTGCTGGAAAACCGGTACTGCCAAAAATTAAATAATTAAACCGAAGAGGATAAAACATGAGAATTAAACCAACGGACGTCTTTCCGGCTATTTTCATCCTGCTGATAAGTATCTTCACCTTCAAGCCTGCCTATGATTATACCGTTGTCCGAATGCTGATTGCGGATATTTTTGTTTTTCTCTGCGCTCTTTACTTTTTCGGACGGCGGCGGCCTTTTTCCGCCCCCCTGCCTATTCTTGTTTCGCTGACCGGATTTGTTCTCTTTGTAACCGTCTCTATCGCCTGTTCCGTTTTCCCTTCGGCAACACTACGGGAACTCCCACATTTTCTCGCCTACGTTCTCATCTTTCTGGTGGCCAGCCAAATTTATCCCACCCCTTTTATCGTCGGTTCCTGGATCGCGGCCATGGTAATTCTCTCCTTCACGGGTTTATACGATTACAGCCGGATACACGCAGTCGTTACACCCCTGGGCAATAAAAATTTCTTTGCCGGCTATCTAATCATGGCCATTCCCATAACTATCACCGTTCTATGGCAAAAAATTCTGGCACTGCGCAACAATTTGGCAAAACAGACGTCCGCTTTTGCTAAAACCGCAACAGGCAAATCCGGCCTGTCTCTTAAAACCGGACGTAACGGCAGACCGACAGTTTCCGCCGTTGCGAAACGCCGCACGTCATGGCAACCCGACAACTACTCATCTTTGGCTTTAATTATCACCCTTACCCTTATCGTCATTCTCTTATTCGTTCTTTTAATTCTGGCCGATTCCCAAGCTTCTCAAGCGGGCCTGACCGTTGGTTTGCTTTTCCTGGCTTTTATTTCTTTCGGTAAATTCGTGATGCCCCGGCTTAAATCCGGTTTTCGCCTCATCACCCTTTCGGCGCTAATAATCGCTTTGGCACTGACTGCTTTTGTCGGTGTCAAAAAAGGCACACCCTATATTCTTAAAAACGTACGCTACCCGCTCTGGAAAGGAAGCGCAGATATGGTCGTCCAGAAACCGATAACCGGTTTCGGACCCGGCACCTTCCTGGCTGTCTTCCAACGTTTCCGTCCCGCCAATTATTACAACCGCGAGGAAGTGGCTCCGTTATCCGACCACAGTCATAACGAATACCTGGAACTGGCATCTGAATCCGGCTTACCGGCCCTCCTTTTTTTCCTGATTTTTTTGTTCTCTACCCTGGCTCTTTCCATCCGTAAAATGAAAAACAGCGGTATAGTTACGAATCCACCTACCCTAGGGGCGCACTCACCTCAGGCAAGGGAGTCGAGCGCGACAACCCTGTCCGAATGGTTCCTTTTAGCCGGTATCTCCTCCGGCTTGATTGCCATTCTAGTTGACGGACTATTTTCCACAAACCTGCGTACCTTCTCGGTTGTATCGCTCTTCTGGCTCCTGTTAGGATTCTGCAGCGCAATAATTACCACCGAAAAAACAGCGAACCAGAAACTTGAAACGCGAAACGCGAAACTAAACAAAGGTTTAAAAACTATTCCTATTTCAGGCCTCGGGTCTCTACGTCAGCCCTCCATCATCTGGATAGTAATTGTGGTTTTCAGCGTTTTTTCCGCGGGGTTCATTATCCGGGAAATTAAAGGGCAGGTTTACTATAAAGAAGGCATCGCGGCACGCACCGCGCAAAACTGGTCCGGCGCTATTTCCAAATACCGAAAAGCGATAGAGATTGACCCGGCCAACCTCCAGGCGGTCTACAAACTCGGCTTCGTATACGCCAATGCCGACCGGACCGAAGATGCAATCAAACTCTATCAGGAAATACTGCGCATCAGCCCTAATTTTGCCGACACCTACTATAACCTCGGCCTGCTTTCGCTCAAATTAAATGATAAAAAATCGGCCCTTACTTACCTGAACCTTAGCTTGCGCTACGACCCATACAGCTCTAAAACACAAAAAGTTCTAACCGCGCTGACAAATCCGGCAGCCGAAATTTCGGTCGGGCCTCGGTCAAACGGGCAGGTCCCACAACATTGACTTTTCCTGCCGCAGAATGTTATTATAAATATACTATGGGGAAAAAATGCGCTGTTTGCGGAAAATGCCGGAAACCCGGAATGTTGTTAAGCCACTCCCACCATCGGACTAAAAGGTTTTTTGGGGCTAACCTTCAGAAAGTTCGGACCACGATTGGCCGGATACTGGTCTGTACCGGCTGTCTGAAAAGCGGCAAGGTAATCAAACCCATCGCACCTCTGGAAAAATCCGCCTGAAAAAAATTAGCGACAAACTCGTCTGGATTACGGTTGGCCAATGCTTTTCCGTAAACTCTTAATCTCCAGTTCCACGCAATTGATTCCATCCTCTCCGGATAATTTGGGAGTATACGCAACATCCACCAGAAGACCGGCCGGTAAAGACGGCTGTAGTTTTGCCAGACCGAAACCAATCGCCTGCCGGAACGTCCGGCCGTGCTTCAACCATAATTTTAAGTGATTTCTGCCCACCACCCGGCTGTACTTCTGTACCTCCAAACCAAGACTGGCCAGAACCGGAGCCGGATTCTCCTGACCATGGGGAGCAAGCGATTCAACATCCCGGACAACGTCCGGCGTCAACTCCTCAAGTTCAAGCCGCGCTTCAATCCTGATGCGTTCCTCTAATTCCTCAACCTTTAACCGTTTTTCCGCCAATACCTCCATCTTCCGCCGGAATTCATCCAACCGGTCCGGTATAATCCCGACGCCCACCGCTTTCTGGTGCCCGCCGAAAGAAGTCAGGAGAGAACGACAGGATTCAACCGCCTCAAAAAGATGGAAACCCGGAATGGAACGGCCGCTTCCTTTAGCCAGATGCGGCGTGATTCCAAAAATAATAGCCGGCCGGTGGTAACGGTCGGCAATCTTTCCGGCAACGATACCAACCACGCCCGGATGCCAATCCTCGTTTCCCAAAATAATTATGGAACGCTCGCTCAAATTTTGCTCTTCAATTTCGCGGCAAACCGCTTCCAACACTTTTTGTTCCAATTTTTGCCGTTTCCGATTGCCCTGCTCCAGCATTTCCGCGCTGGCCGCTCGCTCCGAATCGCTCTCGGTCAAAAATAATTGAAGAGCCAAATCAGCGCTGGAAAGACGGCCGGCCGCGTTAATTCTCGGACCGATAATCCAACCTACTGTTTGTGTGTCGACGCGGCCCGGCTTGACTCCGGCCTGGCGGAAAAGTTCGCGGAAAGCGGGACGGGGCGAATGACGAAGTATTTCTAAACCCAGCCGGGTGAGGATACGGCTTTCTCCCCGAAGCGGCGACAGGTCCGCGATGGTACCGGTGGCAACCAGGTCAAGGTAGTTTCTCCCCACCTGGTCCTCGGAAAAATGAAGCCGGTTCCCTTTCTGCGACAAGGCAACCGCCCGGGCCAGTTCAAAAGCCACCCCTACGCCGGAAAGACTTTTGAATTCCTCTTTTCGACCCAGGTGAGGATTTACCAACGGCACGCCCTTTGGAACCTGGCCGGCCGGCAGATGGTGGTCGGTAATAATAATGTCAAGATTGATTTCTTTTGCCTTTTTAACTACGGCCGCCGCGCCGATTCCGCAGTCAACCGAAATTACCAAACCCACTCCGCTATTCTTTTTGGCTTCCCGCAGAGGATTAAAGTGCAGACCGTAACCTTCTTCAACCCGGTGGGGAATAAAAGTAACAACCGGCAGGCCCGCTTCGCGTAAAAAGAGAGTCAACAGCGCGGTGGCCGTTACGCCGTCCGCGTCGTAATCGCCGTAAACCAGAATCGGTTCCTTATTTTTTAGAGCCTTTCCGACCCGCGCCGCGGCCGCTTCCATTCCGGGCAAATCAAATGGGTCGGAAAGATTATCGAAATCCGGATTGAGGAATGTTTCTCCTTCCCGTTCATTGCTGATACCGCGGTTTACTAGCAGCGAGGCTAAAAGAGGCGAGATGGCCAGTTTTTCGGCCAGATTTGATTTAAGGTCCGCGGACGGCGCAACAAATTCCCAGACCTTATTGTCCATCAAACATCTTTTGTAAATCTTCCGAAGTTATATCCGAAGGGTTAATCTCCTCGAAACGTTTTTCACCGATAAGGAGCGCGGGGATACGGCCGATATTATGGTAAGCCATTTCGACCATACCGTCGGTGGTTCCGATGTCATAATAAGTAAAAGGAGCGGCAAGATGGGTGAGTTTCCGCTTCCATCCTTCACAGAGCGCGCAGCCTTCTTTTCCGAATAAAAGAACCTTTTTCATCTTTTTTCTTCCGTTCAACGGTTATCCCGGCTTCGGCTAATATGCTCCGGGCGAATTCGTCCGGGTAATCGCCGGCAATCACAATCCGGTCGACCTTGCAGTTAATAAGCATCTTGGCGCAGGTGATACAGGGCTGACAGGTAACATAAAGAACCGCTCCGGTAATCGGTATACCGTAAAGAGCCGCCTGGATTATAGCATTCTGCTCCGCGTGCAATCCCCGGCATAATTCCTGCCGTTCCCCGGAAGGAATCCCGCGGTCCTCACGCAAACACCCGATATCCAGGCAATGCTTAAGATTGGCCGGAGCGCCGTTGTAGCCGGTCGTCAAAATGCGCTTGTCACGCACCAGGACCGCGCCTACCTGACGCCGACGACAGGTGGAACGAGTGGCAACCAAATCGGCAATCTTCAAAAAATAACTGTCCCAGTCCGGTCGTTTTTCCTGCATTTAATCTAACTCATTTCAATAGGACGCAGATTACCGCAGATACAGATTTAAAGATTACTTTAAAGAAGTATTCTGAAAATTATCTTTAATCTTTATCCCGTAGTTTCTGCGTATATCTGCGTCCTATTCAGCCGTTTGTCATTTTTCCTGCATTTATTCTTTATTTTTTCAGATTCTGGAAATACCCCTCCAGCCATCCCTTAATTAAATCCTTGGAACCCAGCGCGAACGCCAAAGCCGCGCCGAAACAGAAAGCGGCCAGTATGATATTGAAAGCGCTGGCAATAAAAGGAGCGGCGATCCCGACTATCTGCAGAGCCAGAACCGTACCGAAGATGATAATTCCCACTTCGGTCAGTTTGGCTAGAAAACCGGTGCTTCCGATGCCGGCATTGGCCACGGAAGTTTGAACCACTCCCTTAAAAAACCTGCCCAGGAACATGGACAGGATGAAAATAATTATACCCAGCACAAATTTGGGAATAAATTCCAGAAGCTGGCCGATAACGCTGGGGGGAATATCGATGTGGCCCGCAATCAGCGCGACAAAAATTACCACTAAAAGCATTATCCAGTAAACAGCGGTACCGAGCAATTCCGACACCGGTTTGGTAATGTTACCTTTTCCCAAAACACTCTTAAATCCGGAATCCTCCACTAATTTATCAATCTTTATTCCCTTTAATATCTTGGTAATTAAAAAACATAGAAGTTTGGCTATCAACCAACCGACAAGAAAAACCAACAGCGCCGTAATCACCGTGGACAAACCGGACCAAAATCTTTGCAGCATTTCCGTCGCCGGCATAAAAAGATTCCCTGTTCCCATACTTCCTCCTTTGGTCACCGAAACACGGACACATGGAGCGGCAAAGCCGCTGAAACCAAGGTGTCCAGAATGTAAAGGTGACCTTTGGTCGCCCCCGTCGCCCATAGAGGCAACTCCTTCTTCATGTTCTATTTTAGCAGGATAAAAACCGATAGTCAAATGACAACCATTCCTTTTTTGACTCAACACATAATATCATGATAAAATAAAAGGGTTTTTACTTTAATCTTTCGATAGAAATAACAACATATTTTTATTACTAAAAAGGAGCGGAAACTATGTTCATTTTAATTATCGCTGCCAGCCTGTTCGGTCTGTTAGTAGCTTACCTTCTCGCACGGCACGTTCTCAGTCAGGAAATGGGCAACCCCCAGATGCAGGCAATCTCCGAACACATCCGGGAAGGCGCGATGGCATTCTTAAAACGCCAATACGGCACGATTGCCGCGTTAACCGCGGTACTTGCCGTTATCATCTTTCTCATCTACGCGTTAAGCGGAAAGGTCTCCTACGGCTGGCACACCGCTTTCGCTTTTATCCTGGGAGCGCTCTGTTCCTCCGTCGCGGGTTTTGTCGGAATGTATATTTCGGTCCGGGCGAATATCCGGACCGCCGCGGCCGTGGGTAAAAGCATCAACAAAGCCCTCCAGATCGCCCTGAGAGGCGGCGCGGTTTCCGGAATCCTGGTCGTCGCCCTTTCCCTGTTGGGCGTATCCGGAATCTTTGCTCTCTTCGGCGGCCTCGGCAATCCCCAGGAAGTTCCGCTCCTGATAGTCGGTTTCGCTTTCGGCGCTTCGTTCGTGGCGCTCTTTGCCCAATTGGGCGGCGGAATCTTTACCAAAGCCGCGGACGTCGGCGCCGACTTGGTCGGCAAGGTTGAAGCCGGCATCCCGGAAGACGACCCGAGAAACCCGGCGGTCATCGCCGACCTGGTCGGAGACAACGTCGGAGACTGCGCCGGACGCGGCGCCGACCTCTTTGAATCAACCGTCGCGGAAAATATCGGCGCGATGATTCTGGGCATCCCGCTCTACCCTGTCTTCGGAATCAAGGGCATCCTTTTTCCCCTGGCGGCACGCGCGTTGGGCCTAATCGCTTCCATCGTCGGCATCATATCGGTTAAAATCAGCGAGGATGAAGACCCGATGAAAGGCCTGAACCGCGGCTACTTCCTGACAACTATCCTGGCCGGCATCGGTCTCTGGATAGCCACCTACGCGCTTCTGCACGATTACTGGACCTGGTTTTTCCTGTGCGGCGTCATCGGAATCCTGGCCAGCCTTGCCTTTGTTTACATTACCCAGTACTATACCGAATATAAATACCGTCCGGTCAAAGAGATTGCCCAAGCTTCCGAAACCGGAGCCGCCACAAACATCATCGCCGGTTTTTCGGTCGGCCTGGAAAGCGCCGGCATGCCGGCAATTGTAATCTCCGTCGCCCTGTTAAGTTCATACTATTTCGGCAAGATTACCGGCCTACCCAACGGCGGTCTTTACGGAACCGCAGTTGCCACCATGGGAATGCTGGCGCCCTGCGCCTTCATCCTGGCCATGGATACTTTTGGTCCCATCGCCGATAATGCCGGCGGCATCGTGGAGATGTCGCACGGCGCGGAAGAGACCAGAGGCAGAGCGGACCGGCTTGACGCGGTCGGCAACACCACCAAAGCGCTCACCAAGGGCTACGCGGTCGGTTCGGCTGCCCTGGCGGCTTTTCTGCTCTTCTCCGCTTATATGGCAGAAGTTAAAATATCGATCATTGACCTGGCGAAACCGGTCGTCTTTATCGGCGGTTTCCTGGGCGCGGTCCTGGTCTTCATCTTCTCGTCTTTTGCCATCCGCGCGGTCGGGCGCGCCGCTTTCTACATCATCAACGACGTGCGGCGTCAGTTTAAGGAAAAACCGGGTATTATGGCCGGAACGGAAAATCCGGACTACGCCCAGTCGGTTGACATTTGCACCCGGGGCGCCCTAAAGGAAATGGTGCTGCCCGGTGTTACCGCGGTCGTCGTACCGATTGCCATCGGCTTTTTCCTGGGCGCGGAAGCGGTCGGCGCCACCCTGATGGTGGGCACGATTACCGGCGTCGTCATGGCACTCTTATTTAACAACGGCGGCGGCGCCTGGGACAACGCCAAAAAATTCATCGAATCCGGGGCGCACGGCGGTAAAGGTTCCTTCGCCCATAAAGCGGCTGTTTCCGGCGATACGGTCGGCGACCCCTTCAAAGACACCGCCGGACCGTCCCTGCACGTCCTGATAAAACTTCTCTCCACTTTGACCCTGGTTTTCGCCAAGTTATTTCGCGTCGTGTAATCACCTTCGCTTCCCGGGTTCTGTAACAGCAGTTACGCGAGGTCGGACGTAGTAAATCCGGACCGAGTCAACACAACCACGCGGTTTAGTCTTTCTTCAAGCGAGGATTGTCTCTTTTGCAACACTTCGCGGAGCGACAGTGCAAAACAAGCAAAACGGCGGCATGAGTAGCCGGGGCTCACCCGAATCGTGGGTGAGAACACGGCGAGTCTTGTGCCGGAGTTGCGTAGATTTTACCTGGCGCGCAGTGTGTGCAGCAAAAGAGACAACCAAGCGCTACCTTATGGGTTTCCGCTATCCGAAATTTCCGGTTCTTGCGCTTTTCACCGCCCTTATCTGCCTTTCTTTAAGTTCCTGCGGCCGAAATCATGCCGGGAAAATTATCCTGGCCGGTTCAACTTCGGTCCAACCCTTCGCGGAATTGTGGGCCGATGCCTACACCGCCAAACATCCGGGAGTCAAAATAACCGTCCAGGGCGGCGGTTCCAGCTCCGGAATTGAGTCGGCCCTAACCGGCACTTCGGATATCGGGACATCTTCGCGCGAACTTAAACCGGAAGAAGAATTTGGCGCCGGAGAAAAGGTAAAACTGCAAAAAGTACCGGTTGCTTTTGACGGTATCGCCGTAATCGTCAACGTCAAGTCCCCTTTAACCAACATATCAAAAGAACAATTACGGGAACTATTTTCCGGGCATACCAACCGGATTGACAACCGGCCGCTTACCGTCGTTACCCGCGAAGAAGGTTCCGGCACCAGGACCAGTTTTCAGGAGTCGGTAATGCGCTTACCGGACTCCAAAACAACCGAACGAATCTCCAATTCGGCGCTGGTTCAGGATTCCAACGGAGCCATCCGGGAAATAGTGGCCGAAGACCCGAACGCCATCGGCTATATCTCGCTGGGTTTGGTGGACAAAAGGGTCAAGACACTTTCCATCGACAACATCCCGCCGACCGTCGCGACGGTCAAAAACGAAAAATACAAAATTGTCCGGCGGTTCCTCTTCGTCCTGAAGAACCGAAACAATCCCTTGTCCGAGGATTTCATTAAATTCTGTCTTTCGCCGGAAGGACAAAACCTGATAGCCAAAAAAGGGTTAATTAAAATAAACGATACCCAATGAAATGAAACGAAACGTCGCCGGAAAAGTACTGCTGCTGATCGCTCTCTCTTCAATCGCCTCTCTGGCCGCCATAACCTTTTTCATATTCAAGGAAGGCCTGCCTCTTATCTTTAAGGTCGGATTGGTTAAGTTCCTGACCGGCCGGGAATGGTCTCCTTCCAGCGGAGAGTTCGGAATACTGCCGATGATTTTCTCTTCGGTCTGGATAACGCTGGGCGCTCTGGTCATCGGCGTTCCGACCGGAATCTCATGCGCCGTATTTTTAGCGGAAATTATCGGAGACAAAACCAGGAAAATCCTGAAACCGGCCATTGAGCTTCTGGCCGGAATACCATCGGTAGTTTACGGATTTATCGGCGTGGTAATCCTGGTCCCGTTTATCCGTGAGACCTTCGGCGGCCCGGGCTTTTCCCTGCTGGCCGGAAGCATCATCCTGGGCATCATGATTCTGCCCACCATCATCAGCATCTCCACCGATTCGCTGAAAGCCGTCCCCAACTCTTTCCGCGAAGCTGCCATCTCCATGGGCGCGACCCGGTGGCAAACAACTATCTTCGTAACCTTGCGGGCGGCACGTACCGGCATCCTGGCATCGGTAATCCTGGGAATGGGCCGCGCCATAGGCGAAACAATGGCCGTAATTATGGTGGCCGGAAACGCGCTTAACATTCCCCACTCTCCCCTGGACCCGATCCGACCGCTCACCAGCAATATCGCCCTGGAGATGGGTTACGCCACCGGCGACCACCAGAAAGCACTCTTCGCCACCGGAATCGTACTCTTTGTTTTCATTATGATTCTAAACGTAACAGCCACCGGCGTTTCGCGGCTGGGGCTTAAAACAGAATCTCTTTCCGGAGGACGGGTTAAATGAAATTTCCCAGGCGTAACCCGGTTACGACCCAGCGGCTGGCTGATACTTATTTCAGCATCATGGCTGTTCTGGTCCTTTTTATTCTCCTCTTTATTTTAGGTTTTATCCTGGTTAAGGGATTGCCGGTACTGAATTCCAAATTTATCTTCGGCCTGCCCCGGGAAATGGGAGAGGCCGGGGGAATCTTTCCAACCATCGTAGGAACGTTTCTGTTACCCCTGGTGGCCCTTGTCTTCGCCGTTCCGCTGGGCGTGGGAACCGCCATCTACCTGACCGAATACACCCGGGAGAACCGGTTGACCGCGATAATCAGGTTCGGCGCCGAATGCCTGGCCGGAATTCCGTCCATTATCTTCGGTCTCTTCGGTTTTGTCCTCTTCGTGGTTGTGCTTAAAATGGGCTGGTCGCTCCTTTCCGGAGGGCTGACGCTGGCGGTGATGATACTGCCCACCATCATCCGAACCAGCGAGGAATCGATCAAAGCGGTCCCCCGGCATTACCGGGAAGTGGCTTTCTCGCTGGGCGCGAATAAATGGCAGGGGATAACCAGGGTTGTGCTGCCCTCCGCTCTTCCCGGCATCTTCACCGGCGTTATGCTCGCCCTGGGCCGCTCCATCGGCGAAACCGCCGCGGTAATCTTCACGGCCGGCTCTTCCCTGAAAATGCCTGCTTCGATCCTGGATTCGGTGCGCACGATGTCGGTCCATTTTTACATTCTGGCCCGGGAAGGCATCAGCCTGAAAAACGCATACGGCACCGCGGCGCTCTTAGTCATCATAATTCTGGTCATCAACACCATCGCCTACTACACGATGCATAAATTCCTGGAAAAAACCCATGGATAAGTGTTATTCTTCCGTAGCCACTGGGAATAAAATCATAGAAACGATTAACCTCTCCCTCCAGGGCAAAGACGGAATGATTCTTAACTCCGTAAACCTTACCCTGGTCCGTAACAGCATCCTGGGCATTATCGGCCCGACCGGCAGCGGAAAAACTTCGTTTTTACGCATCCTGAACCGCCTGATTGAATTTGACGAGGGATACCAAATATCCGGCTCGGTTCTCTTTGAAAACAGAGACGTATTTGACCCTTCCGTGGACCTGGGGGAATTACGCCGGAAGATAGGCATGGTCTTCGCGCTGCCTATTCCGCTGCCGATGTCCAT
>Ga0172380_10006571_pt1 | contig 13449 bp, 15 predicted proteins | sample Leawe162metaG_FD_119747 | JGI IMG/M metagenome (GOLD analysis project Ga0172380, IMG submission 119747) | Leachate microbial communities from a municipal landfill in Southern Ontario, Canada - Leachate well 162 metaG | ecosystem: Engineered > Solid waste > Landfill > Unclassified | place... | reverse complement strand
ATCGACGAAGGGGTTTGGCACCTCGATGTCGGCTCATCGCATCCTGGGGCTGGAGAAGGTCCCAAGGGTATGGCTGTTCGCCATTTAAAGCGGTACGCGAGCTGGGTTCAAACCGTCGTGAGACAGGTTGGTCTCCTATCTGCTGTGGGCGTTGTTGCTTGAGAAGAGTCTTTCCTAGTACGAGAGGACCGGAAAGAACAAACCTCTGGTGTACGAGCTGTTCCGCCAGGAGCACTGCTCGGTAGCTATGTTTGGAAAGGATAACCGCTGAAAGCATATAAGCGGGAAGCCTCCTTCAAGATAAGGCAACTGTTGAAGCTTGCTTCAACATGATTTCCTAGAAGATGACTAGGTTGATAGGTCTCAGATGCAAGTGCAGCAATGCATTAAGTCGAGAGATACTAATAAATCAAAATTACACTCTTAAATTTAAATTTTTTAGTGGCGTGTAGCATGCAACATGCAGCAAGTTTTCTTGTTTCGTGTCTCGTGTTACTTGTCACTAGATCGGTTAGCAGTTAATAGTTTCTAATGGCTCCGGTCGGATGCGTTCAAAACGTAATCCGGCCAGGCGATTTGACTTACATGACAAGACCATATAGTATGTTTACAATGGATAAAGACAAGAAAGCGTATCCGAATAAGTATGGGGAAAGTTTGAAGTTCATCTTCATAATCTTTTCCGTAATCGCAATCGCGACGTTTACGTTTTTGTTTTTCGCTCCGGTCATAAACGCATTTTAAAAGAGCATTGTTTTGGTGGTTCTAGCGAAGTGGCAACACCCGATCCCATTCCGAACTCGGCAGTTAAGCACTTCAGCACCGATGATATCTAGGCTTCAGCTTAGGAAAAGTAGGACGCCGCCAAAACAATGCTCTTTTTTTGTGGAAAAATTCGCAAAAATGGAAATGGGGACTAAGTCCCCTTTAAGGGGACTTAGTCCCCACTCTTTTATTTCAGCCAAAAAACACTCCGACCGTTTGACAAAATGGTTTTTTAGGCGTATAATCAACAGTTGCAGTGGTTGTGTATGCAATGAAGGTAGCTTGGTTCATTAATATCTTTAGAATTTTACGAGGAGAATAACCATGAGGATGCAAAATTTATTGCAAATGTTTTTTTGTGCTTTTTTAATTTTCGGGTGTGTCACTGCGGAATTGCAAAAAAAGCCCTATATTGATGAGTTGGAAAATATGAATGAAATCAGTAGATATTTCAGTGAGGCTACAAATAGTGCCAACTGGAAGAAATTGGATTCAAATCAAGAAGTTACCTTCTGCACAGAAGATGGGGTGGTGGGCTGTACTAAGGATAAGGTGTATCTTGTTACTAAATATTTGCCAAAAAAATATTTAGGCTATAGATATATTGTTTTTAAGAATGATATAGGCGCGGAGGAAATATTTTCTGTTGGTAGCCTTCGTAAAATTGAAGAGTTAAAAAAGTTGGAGGCTGAATTGGAGCGGATTGATCCTTGAATCCAGCGCTTCTCAATATCACACCGTCATGCCTTCTGGCCTCTGACGGTGTTTTTTTATTTATTAAACTTTAATGCTATAATTTCCAAGAGCTAAGCTCTTGGAAAAATATGCGCAAAACAGAATTTGCCAACGGGGAATATTATCATATCTATAATCGAGGCGTGGATAAGCGCGAGGTGTTTTTAGGTGAGGAAGATTATTTGAGATTTTTAACAAGCATGCGGGAATTTAATCGGGTGGATCCGATCGGGAGTTTGTACGAAAAATATCTAGATGAGGAGAAAAGGGGACTAAGTCCCCATAAGGGGGACTTAGTCCCCTTTGCGACTGTACCATTGGTTGAGATTGTCTGTTATTGCTTGAATCCGAATCATTATCATCTTATTTTAAAGCAATTATCAGAAGGTGGAATAAGCAAGTTTATGCTTAAATTAAGTTCTGGATATTCTAGCTATTTCAACAAAAAAAATAAACGCTCAGGATCTTTGTTTCAGGGTCCGTTCAAGTCAGTACATATCGACTCAAATGAATATTTGCTATATCTCTCGGCCTATGTGAATAAGAATAATTTCATCCATGGATATAATAAAAATGATAACTGGCCATATTCAAGTTTGCTGGATTATTTGGGAGAAAGAAATGGTAAGTTAATCAATAAAGAAATTATTTTGGGACAATTCAAATCTGCTGATGAATACAAAGAATTTCTGGAAAGCAATGCTTTGTATATGCGGGAAAAGAAGGAATTGGCGGGATATTTAATTGAGGAATAGAATTGCAAAAGGGGACTAAGTCCCCATAGGGGGACTTAGTCCCCGAAAGCAGGGGTTTCATTTAAGTTTTCAGGTGTGGTATAATGCGGAATATGGAAATATTGGACAATTTCAAACAAGCCGTAAACGGTTTTTGGCAGGATAAATACAAGCGCAAGAGGACTATTATCATAGCTGTTTTTGCCGCTATTTTTTTGCTGTTTGTTTTTCTTGTCTATCACTGGACCCGTCCGGTTGAAACTTGCGCGGATGGCATCAAAAACCAGAATGAAACGGATATCGATTGCGGCGGGGTGTGTCCGAATAAATGCGAGAAGATCGTGGCGGAAAGCTTAGTCAGCCAGGAGAGCGGTTTCGTGGAAAGCGGCGCGGTCAATAGATATGATCTGTATAGCCGGGTGTCCAATCCGAATAATGTTTTTGGCAGCAGCAACTTCCAGTATGAGTTCCGGCTGAAAGATGCCGAGGGGAATGTCATAGCGACCAAGCAAGGCATTGGTTATATCTTGCCCGGGGAAAGCAAATATGTCGTGGAAAATAACATTGAGACCGATAAAGTTCCTAGCGGCGTTGAATTCGCCATAACCGGCCAGTCCTGGGTCGAATTCACGAATTATTTCGAAAGACCGCAACTGAAAGTCGTAAACAAACAATATAATCCGATAAGCTCAGGTGTCGGATTCAGTGAGGCTACCGGACTTTTGAAGAATGAAAGTCCCTATGATTTCACCCTGATCACATTGGAAATCATACTTAAAGATATAAATGACAAAGTCATCGCCTTGAATTCCACGGAGATGCGCACGGTAAAATCGGGGGAAAATAGGGACTTCCGATCGCTATGGCTCAATAGGTTTCCGGGTGAGGTTATGGATGTCGAAGTCCAGGCGGAGGTTGATATTTTCGATGAAGAATCTTTCATCAAGAAAAATTTCGAGTCTGGAAGCCTCCAACAAACGGATTACCGCTAGATATCGCGTATGAAAAATTTTTTAAAGCTCGATTGGATACTTGCGATTGCCGCATCTTCTTTGCTGGCGGTAGGACTGATGACATTGTATAGCATTTCTTCGACTGAAATCGGCACGCAACTTAATTATTTCGAAAAGCAGTTGACTTCGGTCGCGATCGGCCTGTTTTTGATGTTGTTTTTTTCAGCCTATGACTACCGGGTGTTCATCACATACAGCACCAAATTTTATTTTTTGACGATAATAATCCTGTCTTTGCTGGTGATATGGGGCACTACTATCAGGGGTACGACCGGCTGGATCGGCTTCGGATCTTTTAATATCCAGCCGGTGGAGATGACTAAAGTGGTTATGATAATTTTTTTGGCCAGTTTTTTGTCCAAGAAAAAAACCCATCTGAGTGTCGTTGTCAGGACGGTCGCTTCAATAGTTTTGGTGTTCGTGCCGGTGATGCTGATTTTGAAACAGCCGGATTTCGGTTCGGCCGCCGTAATTATCGGCATCTGGGCAGGAATGCTGTTCGTTTCCGGTTTGAATAAGCGGATTTTGATCAGTTTGGTCCTGGTCGGGGTGATGATGTCTTCGACGGGCTGGTTCATATTGAAGGATTATCAAAAAGAAAGGCTGATGAATTTCGTGAGTCCAGAAAGGGATCCGCGCGGGAGCGGTTATAACGTCATCCAATCGATCGTAGCTGTCGGTTCAGGCGGCATCTGGGGCAAAGGCCTGGGGCATGGTTCGCAATCCCAGCTTAATTTTTTGCCGGAAAAGCATACGGATTTTATTTTCGCGGTTTTTGCCGAAGAATTGGGATTCGCCGGGGCAGCTATGATCCTGGGCCTATTCGGAGTCTTGATCTATCGGATCAAAGAAACTGCTAGGCTCTCCCGGGATAATTTCGGCTATCTCTTGGCGGTCGGTATCGGCACGATGCTGTTTTTGCAAATCCTGGTGAACGTGGGGATGAATATCGGCGTGGCGCCGGTAGCAGGCGTGCCGTTGCCCCTTTTGAGTTATGGCGGAAGTTCTATGATTTCCGTGCTGGCTTCCCTAGGCATAATCCAAAGCATTTACGCGCGGCGCATAAAATCTTCCTAAACCGGCTTCTATTTTGGCGATTATATTTAAAAAGCCGCCGGGGTCTTCAAAGGCGGTGCGGGGGTTGACTAACCCGCTGGATGTGTTAGAATCTCAGAGTACAAAAATATGAAAAATAAGCCTAATCAAGGGGATTTATTAGCCAAATGTTCAGTTTGCGAAAGCTCGCTGGATCCTGACGATATAGTCGTTCTGAGCGAAAAAGAGCAAAAAACGACTATGCATGTCACCTGCGCGAAGTGCCGGAGCGCGGCGATCGTTTTTCTGTTGAATAACCAGCTCGGGATGATGAGCGTCGGGATGGCGACCGATTTGGATAATGAGGAAGTCGCAAACAAATTTGGCGGAGAGGCTATAAATTCGGATGAAGTGCTTGATTTGTACCAATTCGTTTCAAGCGAAGAGGGTGATATTATGAAGTTGGTCAAAGGCAGTTAATTTTTTTAATGTCCGAGGGGTTCCGCTAAGCGGGCAGGTAGGGCGTAAATATTTATGGATAAGGTGAAGCTAGACGCAAAGCCAAGGGAAGAGCGCGGACGCAAGGCCAATAAGGGCCGCAGGGAAGGATTGGTTCCGGCTGTCGTTTATGGTCGGAGAGTCGAGTCGAAAAGTTTGTGGGTTAACGCGCTGGATCTGAGAAGGTTGTTGAAAAAAGCGGGAGAGAGCACGATTATCGATTTGCAGATTGACGGCAAAGACGATCGCAATGTTTTGATCCATGAAATCCAACGGAATGGCATAAGCGGACAATTCACCCATATCGATTTTTTCCAGGTCCGGATGGATGAAAAAATCGAAACCGAGGTGGAATTGGTTTTCATCGGGGAATCCAGCGTTGTCAAGGGATCGGGCGGTATTTTGGTTAAAAGTATCGACAAAGTGACGGTGAAATGTTTGCCGGCCGATTTGCCATCGCATATCGATGTGGATATCTCGATTATTGATTCATTTGAAAAACATATTACGATCGGAGACTTGAAAGTTTCCGGAAAGGTTGAATTGGATATCGATCCGGAGACCGTAGTGGCTTTGGTGACTCCGCCAAGGACCGAGGAAGAATTGGCCCAGCTGGAAGACAAAGTGGATGCCGATGTGACCAAGGTCGAAGGCGTAGTCAAGCCGGAGGCTCCAGTGGAGGAAAAAAAGGATAAGAAATAATTTCCTTATAGTCGCGTTCAAAAACCGCTTCTCGGAGGCGGTTTTTGAATTGCATGATATTTATGCTATAATATCGGAAATGGTATGGAATAAGAAAAAAGCAAAAATTTTGGCATCGCTGATCGGCTTGGCGGTCTTTTGCGTTTTCAGTCCGTACGCCGTGAACGCGCAGGATGACGCGGAAGATATCCAGAACGATATGAGTAAGATAGAAAAAAAGATAGACAAGACCCAGCAGGAACTTGACGCTTCAAAAGTCATCTACAGTAAAGTCACGGCCCAAGTCGGGGCGACGAAGAATGTACTGGCACAGACTGCCGAAGAGATTTACAGAAAAGAGGCGGAAATAACCAATCTGAATGAGCGGATGGAATTGCATCATAAAATGCTGATGGCGTATCTGCAGGAGATGTATGTAAATAACCAGGATCCGGTCATAAAATTGGCGGTAGCCAATGAAAATCTGAATGATGTTTTTGGCAATGAAGACCAATCTTTGAATTTGAAAGAAAGGATTATAAGCGTCCTGGAGGAAATTGATTCTTCGCAGGCGCGGCTGGGAGAAGTCAAGGAGGAGTTGGCTGACAAACAGGAGGAGCACGAAAAACTGTTGGCGCAAAAAAAAGCGGAGCAAGGGGAAGTGGCAAGCGATATCCAAGATGCCGAAGCTACTTTGGCGGAATTGCAAAAAAAGTTCGCTGAAATGCAAAGCGATTTGAACAGATTGCTGGGTTCGAACTATAACGCGAAAGACATCAAAGATGCGGTCAGATACGCGAGCGACAAGACCGATGTCCCGGAGGGAGTTTTGTATGGCTTTCTGAAGAAAGAAACCAACCTCGGAGTGAATACCGGGCAATGCACATACAAAGAGGTTGAAAAAGTCGCGGTAGCGCGGTACAAGACCCTTTTGAAAAAAAATAAGAAATGGCAATCTTCCATCGACCTTTTGTATAAGAGACAGGACATTTTTTATGACATAGTGGACACGCTCGGATACAGTAAGACTAAGAAAGTTTCCTGTTCCCCTAGCGGGTATATCGGGCAGGGTGGGGCGATGGGCGTGTCGCAATTTATGTCGGATGTGTGGAGGGGATATGAGTCAAGGATAACCGCCCGGACGGGACATAAGAATCCTGACCCATGGAGCCTTACGGACGGAGTGATGGCGATGGCGATAAAACTGCGGGAGGCCGGCGCGACTTCCAGCAGCGAATCAGCTATTAAAAAAGCCTCTATCAATTATTTGGGAGCTTTCTATAAGGATTATTACGAAGGTATCGTCTATTGGTCCAAAAATTATAAGAAACTGTTGTAAAAACGCGGCGCGGCGCGCAGTGGGACAATAATCACGGAGTATCGGAAAAAACGGGTATAGCCCGTTTTTTTTGCTTGCCGGGAATCGCAAAAATGCGGCTGAAACCGAACCTTGACAGTTTTCCGGGAATCATATATAATATTGTCTCAGATAAATAAAAACAGCCTCAATCGCAGGTTTTTATTTTTCGCCAAAAGGACAATTCAATAATCCCGATTCGTTTCGGAAGGACGTTCCGAAGATGGCTTAGGGGATGGAAATAACCAGTAATAAAAAAATATTAGTAAGCGAAGAAGACACATTTCAAGGCGGTCGTTAGGGATCATATCCGCGATTGCCATAATCGCCGCAATGGCCAGTGGAACTTTCCCGGCGCAAGCGGCGGAATCACCGGTTTCTGATTTTTTGAAAGAACTTGCCAAGCAGAAAAAAACCGTGATAAATAATCAGACGAAGCAGGAGGACGTTTCATTTGAGGAAAAGATGTTGGAAATAATGGGCGATAAAAAATCGCCGCAACCGATTACCGACCCGAAAGAAATCGAAAAAGCGGCTGAGTTCGCCAGCCAGGCGACAGGGGTGCGCAAAGATTTTTTGATGGGGATGCTCGCGGTGGAGTCTGATCTCGGCCGGAATACCGGCAAATGTACATATGGGGAGGTGGCGGCAGGCGCCGAAGAGTCGCATCGCCGCGGCCAATTGGGCCGGACTGCATGGGAGACTTTCCAGGAACGGCAAAAAACCATTGAAAAGTTAGCGGCTGACTTGGGGTATGACGCGGATCAGCTGAAAGTTTCATGCAATCCCGGCAATTATGCCGGAACCGGAGGAGCTTTGGGCGTGCCGCAATTTATGCCGGATATCTGGATGTATTATAAGGAAGACATAGCGGAAATCGTCGATAAGGAGAATCCTGATCCATGGAACGCCAAAGACGGCGTGGTGGCGATGGCGCTCCTTTTGGCGGATACTCCTGGCGTAGTCGAGCATAATTATTACGCGGAAAGGAATTCGGCCAAGATGTATTTGTCTGGCACTACCAGCAGCGCTTATGAGTGGTATGCCAATCAGGCTTTGTATTGGTCGCGGAACTATGCCAAACTTCTTGGTTGACAAAAGGCGAAAATAAGAGTATAATTAAAAATAGCATAAGAAACGGGTGAAATAAGCCCGTTTTTTTGTATCTAAAATAGAATAGTGAAACGGAAAACCCGCTACGGCGGAGAAAAAAACATAAAGGCAAAGTATTCTTTGTCTTAGGCCCGGAAGCTATGCTTCGGGAGCCTTCAATGAATCCATCCCGCCAAAACGGGATGTTTTTGTCGGCTTGAAAAAAAGCTTAGAATCGGATATACTGGGGTTATATGTAATAATTATCCCTAGATATTTTTATGGAATATTTCGAAATCAAAGGCGGAAAAAAGCTGAAAGGCGAGATAGAGGTGCGGGGCTCCAAGAATGCCACCACTCCGATTTTAGCGGCGGCTTTGCTGACTAAAAAAGAATGCATAATTTCCAATATCCCATTGATCGAGGATGTTTTCCGGATGCTTGAAATTTTGCAAAGTATGGGCGTGGAGGTGCGGCGCTTGGGTGAGCGGAAAATCAGCGTGAAGGCGGAGAATGTCGATCCGGCCAAAATCGATATTGAAAAAGTGAAACAATTGAGATCGTCAATCTTGCTACTGGGATCTCTGAGCGCGCGGTTTGATAAATTCAAGCTATATCATCCGGGCGGATGCGTGATCGGGGCGCGTCCGGTGGGTACGCATTTCGACGCTTTGCGCAAAATGGGCGTGGAAATCGCGCAGACCGACAAGGTTTATAACGTGGATGCTAAAAAAAGGAAAGCCGGAAAGGTCGTGCTGCAGGAAATGTCGGTGACAGCTACGGAAAACGCGATGATGCTGGCGGCGATGCTGCCGGAAAAAACAACCATAAAGATTTGCGCTACGGAACCGCATGTGGAAGATCTGGGAAGATTTTTGATTTCGATGGGTGCGAAAATAAAAGGTTTGGGTACGCATACGCTGGAAATAACCGGGGCGAAAAATTTACACGGAGCCAAACATACGATCATTCCTGACGCGAATGAAGCGGCAACCTTCTTGATTATGGGCGTGGCGACCGGCAGTCCGATCCGGGTGAAAAACGCGGTTTCCGACCATTTGGATCTGGTTTTGGAGAAATTGCGCGAGTTCGGAGCTGATTTCAAAATAGGCAAAGATTCCATCGAAGTCGTTCCGGCAAAAAAATTGAAGGCGTTAAGCAAATTGGATCCGAGGACCTATCCCGGTATCCCGTCGGACGTGCAAGCGCCTTTCGGAGTGCTGGCGACGCAAGCGGAAGGTACTACGCTGATTTTCGATACGATTTTCGAAGGCCGTTTCAATTATCTGAGCGAACTGGAAAAGATGCGGGCACAGGTCAAATTGCTCAATCCACACCAGGCTATCGTTACGGGTCCGACCGTGTTGCGCGGCAGCGAAATCAAGAGTTTCGATTTGCGGGCCGGCGCCTCCCTGATCATCGCTGCCTTGGCGGCCGAGGGAGTAACGACCATCCAGGATATCTACCAAGTCGACAGGGGTTATGAAAAAATTGAAGAGCGGTTGCAGTCAATCGGCGCTGATATAAAAAGAATAAATAAATAAGTTATGTTTATACGGAAGATAGGAATCGACTTGGGAACGGCCAACACGCTAGTGTTCGTGCCGGATAGGGGCGTGGTAGCCAATGAGCCGAGCGTGGTGGCTATTTCGGTCTATGACAACAAGGTTTTAGCGGTGGGCGATGAAGCCAAAGAAATGCTGGGGCGCACTCCTGATACGATCGTGGCCAGCCGTCCGATGAAGGACGGAGTGATCGCCGATTACAAGATCACCGAGGCGATGTTGAAATATTTCATCAACAAGGTCAGCGGAAAGTTCCGCTTGGTGCGGCCGGAGATTATGATTTCCATTCCGGCTGGCGTGACTTCGACCGAACGGCGGGCAGTGATTGACGCGGCTATCCGGGCGGGGGCCAAGGCGGCCTATGTGGTCAAGGAACCGGTCTTGGCGGCCATCGGGGCCGGCATCCCGATCAATTCGGCGGCAGGCAATATGATTATCGATATCGGCGGCGGGACTTCGGAAGTAGCGATCATTTCTTTGGGAGGAATCGTGGCGGCGCATAGCGCGCGCGTCGGCGGCAACAAATTGGACCAGGCGATCGCCGATTATGTCAAAAGGAAATATGGCTTGGCGATCGGAGACAGGACGGCCGAAGAAGTCAAAATCAAGATCGGTTCGGCTTTGCCATTGGTCAAAGAAGACTATATGGAAGTGCGCGGACGTGACTTGACTGGCGGGTTGCCCAAGACGATCAAGCTTTCTTCCAACGAGGTGACGGAAGCTATCCAGGACGAACTCAGGGAAATCATCAACGCCATTAAGAAGGTCTTACAGGAAACCCCGCCGGAATTGGCAGCGGATGTGATGGACAAGGGGATGGTGCTTTCAGGCGGAGGCGCTTTGATCCGCAACCTCGACCAATTGATCACTAAAACGATCGAAGTGCCGTGCTATGTGGCGGACGAGCCGCTGTTGTGCGTGATCAAGGGAATCGGCATAGCGTTGGAAAATCTGGATCTGTACAAGCGGACGATAATGCTCAATAAATAATTTTAAATCAAAAATTATAAATTTTAAATCAATTTTAAAATATTGAATGTTTAAAAAATTCATTCATTTATATTTCAATTAAAATTTAAAATTTAAAATTTAAAATTTTGATGATAATTGCTATCGACGGCTCCCGGGCTTTTCTGAAGCAGCGCACCGGAATCGAGGAATATTCTTATCAGGTCATAAAACATTTGCGGGATAAATTGGACGGCCATCAGGTCGTTTTGTATGTGCGGAAAAACCAGAAAGTCGATTTTGAAATGCCTGGAAATTGGAAAATAAAAACGATACGCTGGCCGCGATTTTGGACGCAGCTGGGTTTGTCATTGGAGATGTTGCTGCGTCCGGCGGATGTGTTGTTCGTGCCGGCTCACACGGTTCCTTGGATCCATCCGAAAAAAACCGTCGTGGTCGTCCATGGTTTGGAATACGAAATTATGCCGCAGGCCTATTCGAAATGGGGCAGGTTATATATGCGCTGTTCAATCAGGAATTCCTGCCGTTGGGCGGAAAAAGTCGTGAGCGTTTCCAGGAATACCAAGCAGGACTTGGTGAGGTTGTATGGGATCCCGGAAGACAAAATCCAAGTGGTCTACGAAGGCTATGATTTGGAAAATTCCAAATCAGTCCCGGACGGCGGAAATTCGGATTTTCAAAAATATAAGCCGTTCCTGTTGTTCGTCGGACGCCTGGAGGAAAGAAAGAATATCGTCGGAATTATAAAGGCTTTCGAAATATTGAAAGAAAAACACGGCGTTCCCCATAAATTGCTTTTAGCCGGAGGAAACGGTTATGGGTTTCCGGCCATCGGATATCTTATTGAAAATTCAAAATACAAGGACGATATCATCCGGCTCGGTTTCGTGCCGGATGAAAAAAAGTTCGAGTTGATTTCCCAAGCGGACATATTTATGTTCCCGACTTTTTACGAAGGCTTCGGCATCCCGGTCTTGGAAGCGCAAAGCGTAGGCGTGCCGGTCATCGCTTCCAATACGTCCTCGATACCGGAAGTCGCCGGAGATTCGGCGGTGCTAGTGGATCCTGACGAAGCCTGGTATATCGCCGAGCGGACTTATGAGCTCATCTCAGACAGGGAATATAGGGGGGATATGGTAAAAAGGGGATATGAGAACGTGAAACGGTTCGGCTGGGACGGGTGCGCTGAAAAAATTTCCGATATCCTGAAAGAAAAGTAGGCTGTTTTAAAGGGAAAAATTGATTCTTTCCGCCCCCATTCGGATTGCGAAACCGATGTAAAAAATGGCGTCGTTATTTTGCGTTTTTCCCAAAAGCGTTCCAGGGCAGCGTTGCACCGATTTCGGCGAAATTATCCAGTACCCATTGCGCGTAAGTATTGCTATTCGTCCCGCATAACGAATAATTTTTCAGATGCGGATAGTTTTCTTTGCTCATTTTGATGAAACCTATCATTTTTTTAGCCATCTCTCCCTCGACTTTGAGCATCAGCCGGCTGTGCCATTGCCACTTCGCTAAAAAAGGGAAAATCTCAATCCCGCTGAACGGCGGATGCCGATTCAAATGCAAATGACCCCAGCTTGCGTCCTCATTCGCCCTGAACAATACTTCCCACCTTGAAATTTCACCTTTTTCGTTGCACACGAACCAGGGATGGACGGCGAAAATAAGCGGCACATTGGCGGGGCAGCGCAAAATAAAAACCTCATATTTTTCCGGATCAATCAAATCGTCGCAGTTATCATTTCCCATGATGTTTTTTTAAGCCAACTTATATTGTATAAAGGTTAGTTGATGAAAAATTTTGGAGCCGCATACTCGGTGTTGTCCGATGTAAAATTTTTTTATCGTTTGCTATGGGTCAACTTTAATATTAATAAAGACAGTGTCAGGGATGCTTCAATCGTAGTAAAAATCATTATGGGACGACTATGTAATCCAATACCATATATTATGAATAGAATCAGCCCTGTCAAAAGTAAGGAATTCCACAACAAAGAAATATCCTCTGTTGATTTGGTCGTCCATGATTTAATCACTTGAGGCACAAGGGCTGATGCGATGATTGCCGAACCAGCGAAGCCTATGATTTCAATGTCCATGATAATTTTTACGTTAAGTAATAAAAAATTTTATTTCACAGGACGGTGTTAGGCGATGTAATAATGAATTTTCTATCGTTTGTTCAGTCCAGGGTGATTATGAAATATAACCAAGTCAAATCTTCGTCATACGGATTGCTTTGCGTATGGGTTTCCCCTGGTTCAATGGTGATGCAATCACCAGCGGTTAATTCAATTTTTTTGCCATCGACTATGAACTCAGCTTTTCCGCTTAATATGTAAAACACTTCATACGCCGCATCGTGTTTGTGCGCAGGAACGGATTGACCGGGTTTGAATGTGGCCATGCCAAATGTTGCTACATTAGGAATGAATCCTTTTTCGAGAATTACTTTTTTCTTAATATCCTTGTTTCGGCTTACACCTAATTCTGGCAATTGGCTTGAGTGAACTAGTTTCATATTGGTTAGTGGATGAAAAATTTATTTATTTTATTTTTCAAAGAGAATGAGGTTAATGTCAGTTAATGCGTTAATTTTGTGATAAGTATTAGCTGGAAATTCCACTTTTGCAGGAGATTCAATTACCCATGTTTTATCTCCGAGAGTGATTTCGGCTGAACCAGTTATGAAGTAAAGCAATTCTTCAGGATTTTCGGAATTATCTCCTGCTACGGTATCTTTATATCTGTATAAAATCTTAAAGCCCTCTGCTTGATAAGTTTTACCCCTCTCTCCCTCTTTGACTAATTTTATCTCCATATTAGTAATGAAATTTATTAATTTAAAAATTAAGTTTTAATAAACAAACCGCTTGATTAATATTTCAGACAATGTGCAGCTATGCGATGTCCCAATGGAGCAGAGCGGAATTGGGATTTGGGCGATAGCCGTATAGCGGGAGTTGTGCGATGTGTCACCGCGCGTTTGTCATATCAAAATT
>Ga0172380_10006570_pt1 | contig 13450 bp, 11 predicted proteins | sample Leawe162metaG_FD_119747 | JGI IMG/M metagenome (GOLD analysis project Ga0172380, IMG submission 119747) | Leachate microbial communities from a municipal landfill in Southern Ontario, Canada - Leachate well 162 metaG | ecosystem: Engineered > Solid waste > Landfill > Unclassified | place... | reverse complement strand
TTTCGTTGAAAACCTGCGAGGTGGTGTTCTGTCCATTGAGCAGGATTTCGAGTTCGTCGGCGTTCCATTTTTTACGGTTGAGCGACCGGACGCGTCCGGAGGCTTTAAACCCGTCCTGATCGTTGGGCGTGGCGGTGAGGCTGTGGAAGTAGATGCCGGGAATTCCTTTGAGGCCGAGCAGTACGGTTTGCGAACAGAGGAAGCGTTCAACCTGATGTTCGTCGCCGCCCATGGCGTCGAAGTAGGTGATGTTAAGTTCGTAGGGACTTTCGCTTCCGTCGCTGTTGCGTTTGGTGGAAACCTGTCCGCCGAGGGTTTTGACGCGTTCAACCAGTGTGGCAAGTTCGGTGTCCGGAACGAGTCCGGCGAGCGGGCGCACACCGATGCCGTCGTGTGAGGCGGTGAAGTTAAACCAGGTGCAGCCGGGCGGCGTTTCGCAGACCGTTTTTGCCCAGTCGGTGAGCCGTTGTGTGTTTCCGGTGTGCAGGGCATGCAGCAGCAGGGGCGGCAGACTGAACTGATAGACCATGCGCGCTTCGTCACCGTTGCCGAAGTAGGAAATATTTTCTTCGTGGGGGACATTTGTTTCGGTGAGAAGGATGGCTTCCGGCGCAACCATGTCGAGCAGGTCGCGCATGAGTTTGACGACTTCATGGGTTTGTTCGAGGTGTATGCAGGAGGTTCCGGGCTGTTTCCAGAGATAAGCGATGGCGTCAAGCCGAATGATTTTCGCGCCGTGGGCGATGTAGAAGAGGAGAATGTCGAAGAACTCAAACAGGACATCCGGATTGGCAAAGTTCAGGTCAATCTGGTCATCGCTGAAAGTGGTCCAAAGATGTTTTTCACTTCCGTTCACATGGACGGCGGTGAGCAAAGGCAGATTCCGTGGACGGACAACCGCGGAGAGATCACTTTGCTGATCGACTTCAATAAAGTAATTCCGGAACGGTGCAACACCGGACGTATAGTTTTTAAACCAGCTGCTTCTGCGCGAAACATGGTTAAGGACAAGGTCGAACATGAGATCGAAGTGATGTCCGAGTTCTTCAATGTGTTTCCAATGTCCGCAGCTTGGATTCACCCTCCGGTAATCAATAACGGAAAAGCCGTCATCGGACGACCAGGGGAAAAACGGCAGCAGGTGAATTGTGCTGAAAATTTCCTTAAACTTTTTTTCTGCAAATTTGCAAAGTGTGGCAAGCGGTGTCTCTCCCTCGCGCTGAACCGTATCGGCGTAAGTGATAAGCACGGTGGTTTGTTCATTCCAAAGCGGGCCGGCTTTGTTGCACCCGTAGCCGATACCGTAGCGTCCAATCATGGCAGCAAGCCGCTTAATGCATTGTTCCGCACGCAACGGACCGTAGAGGCGGTTGAAACGTTCGCGCATCCGGTCAAGCAGTTCAGGTGACAGGGCTTTGATAAACATCAGTCGACCCCGGTTATGTTGGTAATAAGTGTACGCAGACGGCGGCGTAGAAGCGGATAGCTGAAAAATCGGCTGGCAACGGCATAGTTGTGTTCAACGGTTTGCGCGCGGTATTTCGGGTCTTCCAGAAGCCGCCGGACATCCTCAATCACATGTTTTGTCAGATAGCCGTCCATCAGCGGAACACGGAAACCTTTCGGCTCAATATCGCGCGCGAAGATGGAGTAGCGGTTGATAAGAATCGGCAGGCGGAAGTAGATTGCTTCAAGGAACGCGTTGCCGAATCCCTCGTAGAGGCTGGGGTAGGTGACAAAATCAACGTGCGGATAAAGATCCCACAGCGTGTAGATTTTTTCGCCGGCGGTATTTATTTTGCGGATATCACCAATCCGGTCAGAGATAAAACGCAGATCGACATTCGAGCCGGCGGCGAGGTCAGACAGCATATTCAAATATTCGTAGCCTTCGTCGCCGGCGTCGTGTGAGATCACCAGTTTATATTTCGGATTGTTCAGTTTTTCGACCAGTTTGATCGAATGTTCGATGCCTTTACGCGGTACGATGCGGGTTGGCTGCAGAATAATAACATCATCAGGAGCAAAGCCGAGCTCTGTGCGGATGTTCTTGGTGTAGTCATCCGGTGTCGGGGCGGGCACTTCAAAATCAAATACATTCGGCACCAGCAGCGAAGGAATGCCCTTCCGCCAGGCTAGTTCCTCCTGGGCCGCCTCGTTGATAACGACATGCTGGATGTTGCTGCCGCGCGGAGGAAATGCAAAGTCGAGATAATCACTGACCGCATTGACGGAAAAACGAATGCGCTCCCAGTAAAAATCATGATGATGGGCAACCGCGGGCATCCGTGTTTCAGCCAGGAATTCTGTCAGTGCCACGCCGAGAGGAATATGCATCGGAATCGTCAGCGCATTCTGCGCGACAAGAATAGAAATATCGAAACGTTTGGTGAAATCGTAAAGCGTCGATTTGAGATACGAAGCCATGTCACGGATACGGCGGCTGACAAGCGGATCGCGCTGATGCTGGCCCCAGATGCGCTGATTGATCCAGATGTTTTCCGGATGTTCAAAATGCGCCTCCGGAATACAGTGGCTGGCTGCCGGATCGCGGTCGAGCAGTCCGCCATACCAGAACGACGCACGCTCGGATTTCCACAGCACTTCGGCCCATTTTGCACTTTCCAGCGAAACGCCGTCTGTTCCGGCAAAACGCGTAGATACAAAACCGATGTTTTCGCTCATGCCTTCATGATAGAGACGTTTGATTTTTTATGAAGTATCAAAAACAGTTTTATGGCCGATATTTTCATCGGGCTTGCCGGGGCGCATGTTTTTCTTTATAGATGGACGTCCCCGGAGAGAACATATGAAAAAAAAACATCACAGCATCGAAGAAATCATTGCCGATCTGCCCGCGATCCGTGAAACCTGCATATCGTTGCGTGAAACGCTGCTGGCCAATCTCGTGATGATCGGAGAAATTCCCGCACCGACGTTCAGCGAAGAAGCCCGGGTAAACTTTTTGCTCCAGCGCTTCAGTGAGTGCGGTCTCACCAGTACGTCGTCCGACGAATGCGGTAACGGGCTTGGCATGATTTCCGGCACGGACAGGTCGCGCAATATTCTACTGCTGGCGCATGCCGACACCGTATTTTCCGAACGGCGCGATCACACCGTATCGGTTCACACAAACCACATTCACGGGCCGGGCATTGCCGATAACAGTCTCGGCCTCGCGGTGCTGGCGACCCTGCCGACCCTGCTTGATAAGCTCGGTCTGGCATTGGACTCAGGTCTCGTTTTGATGGCTGCGGCGCGCAGTCTCGGTCGCGGCGATCTGGAAGGGATCCGGTTCTTTCTGGATAACAATAAAATCCCGATCACTGCCGGCATCTGTGTTGAGGGCGTTCAGCTCGGACGGCTCAGTTATGCTTCCGCCGGAATGTTGCGCGGGGAAATCACCTGCCGCGTTCCCGAAGAATACGACTGGATCCGCCGCGGAACCACTGGCGCCATTCTTGTTGTCAATGAAGTCATTAACCGCATCCTTGGCATCCCGCTCCCGCGTAAACCGCAAACGTCCATTGTCCTCGGCTCGCTCGAAGCAGGCGCGGGCTACAATATCATTCCAACCGAAGCCGTTCTGCGGTTTGAAGTGCGCAGTGAATCGGCCGACATTGTCCGGCAGATCGCTTCGGAACTGGATGATATCATGGAAGATGTCAGTTCGCAGACCGGCGCGGAAGTCACACTCGACATCATTGCCCGCCGCGAACCCGCCGGGCTCGCCATCGGCCATCCGCTCGTCAAACAGACGCGTGAAATCATGAGTGCGCTCCATCTGCGCCCGCACATTACCCCCAGCATCTCCGAACTGTCCGCCCTGATCGTGCACGGCATTCCCGCCATTACACTTGGCATTACGGACGGCGAACATCTGCACGAACAGCGCGAAACCGTTTTGCTCGAACCCATGTTCACCGGCCTCGCCCAGCTCGTCGCAGTGCTGTTGGCCATCGATGGAGGATTCTGTGATGAAACTGAATAAATGGATCAAAGAAAACACCTTTCATCACTCCCACTTCTGGGATATCAAACAACTGATTGAGGCGAAAGAAAAGCAAGGCCTCACCATTTCGCTTTGCCTGCCGACGCTTAATGAAGAAAAAACCATTGGCAAAGAGATCATCCTCTTTAAATCCGAACTGATGGATCGCTATCCGCTGATTGACGAAATTGCGGTCATCGATTCCGGCTCTGCCGACCAGACCCGGGAAATTGCCGCCGCCTTCGGGGCGGACGTTTATCTTTCCTCAGAAATTCTTCCGCAGGTCGGCGAGAAAAAAGGGAAAGGCGAAAATCTCTGGAAAGCAGTCTATCAGCTTAAAGGAGATATCATCTGTTACGTCGATGCCGACATCGCCAACATCCATCCGCGCTTTGCGTACGGACTCATCGCACCGCTTCTCTATAATCCGGAAATAAAATACGTCAAAGCCTTCTACGACCGGCCGCTCGCCTTCTCGCAAGGCGTGCGCCCCTCCGGCGGCGGACGTGTCACCGAAATTCTTGTGCGCCCGCTCTTCTCGCTTTTCTATCCCGAGCTCACCGGTCTCATTCAGCCGCTCTCCGGCGAATACGCCGTACGCCGCGAAGTCCTCGAACAGCTTCCGTTTCCCATCGGCTACGGCGTCGAAACCTCGCATATCCTCGACGTCTATAAAAAATGGGGGCTTGAAGCCTTCGGACAGACCGATCTTGATCAGCGCGTTCACCGCAACCAGGAAACGCTCAGCCTCGGCAAAATGGCCTTCGGAATTTTACGCACCTTTCTTGCCCGTTCGCAGGCCAAAGGCATGAAGATCGACATGGAGCAAGTCTCCACCATCATGCGGCAGTTTCAGGCGCACGACGACAAATACGAACAGATCGAATATGAGATCGTCGAAGAAGAGCGCCCGCCCATGATCACTATCCCTGAGTATCGCAAAAAGTTTGGACGTTAAACCATCTCTGTGATTTGACGGAGATCGTCAACAACTGCGGTCGGGATCAGCTTTTTACAGCGGCTGTCCTGTTCGCGGCGGCGCAGTGAACGCTGATCCCCTGCGAATAGAATAGTTTGGCATCCGGCCTGCGTCGCCGTCCAGATATCGTTCAGCATATCGTTGCCGACATAGAGCGCTTTGCTCAAATCAACGGATTTTTCCAACCCTTGGAAAAGTTTGATGTCAGGTTTGGCGCGCAGCTTTTTGTATGACCAGACACAGAGCTCAGGATCAAAGCCCAGCTCTTCGACAGATTGTCCGAGCAGCGCCTGCAGTGTCAGCGGCGTATAAAACTGCGCGTTGGAAACAATGCCGAGTTTGAACCCGCGCTTTTTCAGGAAGGTAATGGTTTCGCGTGCGCCGGGCATCGGCCAGGCCGGATTCACGAGGCACTCATACTCAACCGCCAGCCGCAGAATTTTTCCGTCATCGTCATCCGGCTTCAGAATTTCCAAAGCTTGGAAATGTCCGATCACGTTTTTCCAAACCTTGGAAATGTCCACTTCGGGATATTCGAAGCCGTTTTGTTTGGCCTTCTCATGCCACAGCCGGATTTCCGCCTGCATCATTTCCGGACCGAGTTCGCCCGCGCGTTCGAGATTGCCTTTGTAGCCGGACGCAAGCAACGCCTGCGTCAATGCTTCGGCGCTGTCGGTTGCGGCGGCCGTGCCGACATCGCCCGAGCCGGAAATCAGCAACGTGCCGTAAACGTCGAACAGTACCGTTTCGATGCTATCAACCGGATGCAGATCGATTCTCATCCCGGTCGGTAGCGGTTCGATCGGGCGACTCAACGATTTGACGATCTGAATTAACTCCGTTTCCATTTGAGAAAAGAGAATAAGCGGTTTGTGGGAATAGTCAACGGAACCCCTTTCTCCGGCATAGTAGAATGGAGAAAAATCAGCAAAAAATAATCACAACTCATTTAAAAAGAGCATATTATATAAATCATATTCCCATACCTTTAAAGGTATGGGAATGTCACAGACAGATAAAGTCACAAGCATTTATAAAGAAACATCTTACATCGATGAACGGAGTAAATTAACCCGTTGAAGCTGCAGAAATTCGTCGAGCAGCTTTTCGCTGTCGGCATAGCTCACCGTTCCGGGGTTGGCGGCCAGCAGTTTTTGATAGATTGCAAAAAGCTGATCGCCGTAGGCTTTGGAGCCGTAGGCGGTTTCGGTAACCGTGCGGTTTGCCGCAACAGCGGCAAAGGAGTTGCCGAGTGAAAAGCTGAGAAGCGACGGATCGGTTTTGACGGCGCGGATTATGGTGCGTTGCATTTCTTCGTCGAGGATACCGAAATCAACGCATCCGTCTTGAACCAGTGCGGCTTTGGCTTCTTCAAGAATCCCGTCGTTCCATTCGCGGCCATAGGCTTCGCGCGCGGCGCGCATCGTTTTTTCCAAGGTTTGGAAAAATTGATCCGAAATGTTCCAAACCTTGGAAGCCAGCGGAACCGGCAGGCGGTTGTAGAGCGCGGAAAGATCGAGCCCGTGTTCCGCGAAGTCGGCGGTGATCTCCGGCAGGTTGCGCCCGGCCAGCGGTTTGTCCGCCAGCCATGGTTCGAGGAAGGCGAGGCCGAAGCCTTCAGCGATGCTGGTCGTGATCAGCGCGTCGGCCTTGGCGATCATTTCTTCAAACGACGCGTTGGCGCCGGCGTTGAGTTCGACGTCCAGATTGAGCTCTTTGACGAAGGCGACCCAAGCATCGTAAATCGGTTTTACTTCCGGATTTTTCGGCGCGAGCGTAACGGCAAATTTCGCCTCCGGCATCAGCGCGCTCCACAGCATCATCTCACCGAGGTTTTTTCGTCTTATCGCTCTACATGGATACACGTAGAGCGGTTCAGAGTTCGGAGTTCCCGGTTCAGAGTTGGGGAGGGGAGAAACAGAGTTTGGCAACAAATGTAAATTTGATTCGGGAATTCCGGCGGCGAGCAGAAAGCGGACATCGCGTTTGTTGAGAACGGCGTAGTGAATATGCGGGGCAATCGGATAGAGCCGGTTTTTAAGTTTGCCAAGGTTGCGGTAATTGTCGGGGCGTCCATCTTCGGCGAAGTCGTGAATCTGCAGCAGGATTTTCCGCCCGGCCATCGCCAGCGAGATAACTTCCTGCGTCAGTGCCGGATTTTTTCCGAGGCTGTGGTTGTGAATGTGCCAGATGTCCGGCTCGCCGCCGAACGCGCCGCGCGCGCGCTTCACAAGTTCCAATGTCTGGAACGTTTTATCGATCGAATATCCAAGGGTTGGAAGAACCCGGATTTTTTTCTGCAACGGTGTTTCGCCGCGCGCCGCTTCGCCGGTGAAAAACAGGCAGTTTGCCCGGTCGCCGAGCGATTCAACGGCGCGCTCAACAACGCGCGTTACGCCGCCGGGCCGTGCATGGTAATGGACAAGGGCAACTTTCATTGGCCGGAGCATAACCGGTCGAAAGTCCAAGGTCAAAAGTCTAAGGTCTCTGGAGTTCCCTGATCTGTTGCGCCGTTTGATGTTTCACATAGAAATAGCGACTGACGAGCCCGACCCAGCAGATGACGAGAATGAGCAGCATCCAGACCTTTTCTTCGCCTGTCAGCGAAAAGCGTCCGCGCAGCCAGATCATCAGCTCCTCGATAAATACCGGTCTCTTTTTCATGACAGCACGAGCCTACTTCATTTAGTTGGCGGATGGGAATACCGAAACGCGCACGGGAATTTTGACGCCTTGCTTTTTTGGAAATATCAAAAGCACGTTTGAAATACCTCAGGTCCCCACGGAGGCCGCAGATGAACACAGAGATTCCAATGTTTGGAAAGCATAGACGCGGTGTCCTCACCGCGTTTCCGAATGTTTTGAATTTACTGATTACGGGACTAAACATCTAGCCACAACCGAGCCTCAGTCTGTAAAAAAGTGGAGCCGGCGGAGGGACTTGAACCCCCGACCAGCTGATTACAAATCAGCTGCTCTACCACTGAGCTACGCCGGCATACAAAAAGAGGCGGGATTATGCGAAAAGTAACGGCAAAGTCAAATCATCAACCGCATTTATAGCCGTTCCTATGATGCCAAAGGTGCCGGAACCCGTAGCGCGAAAAGGCCACAATGACCAGCAATAGTGCCATAATCAGGGCAACGACCAGAGTAAAAAGTCCGCGGTTGCATCCCGTGCAGTAAGAATCCTCGATAAAAAAATAGGCCGACAGAAGACCGCCGATAATAAGTACAAACAGAGCCGCCAGCAGCAAGCTTCGATACGGCCGCAACTTAAACATCGGAACTCTGTTTCCCATTAAAATCATCGGTTACCCGCTTTGCTATATACCGGATGAAGCCTATCCGGACGTGTACGAGGAAACAAAGCAATAATTATTCCCAAACAGGTGAATTTTTTTAACGGAGCAGAAAGTCCTTAGAAAACGCCCGGATTTTATATCGGAGAAAAGTTTACGGGCAGACGGCCTTCTCAATTTTGAAATCCGATAGAAGTGGCGGGAGCGACGGGACTCGAACCCGCAACATCCAGCGTGACAGGCTGGCACTCTAACCATTGAGCTACGCCCCCGCAAGAAAGAGACAAGGAGAATAGTCAGCAGACTTCTTATTTCAAGCGCAAACTGTGAGAAGTTCGCCGGAATGGACTGCCGCATAAAAAACAGATACTGTTTCCGCCAATGAAAGAAAATTTTGGACTCTATCTGGTAATGACCAACCCGGTTGTCGGCTACGAAGCCTGTGCGCGGGCGGCAGTAAATTGCGGGGTGCGCTATGTCCAGCTGCGGATAAAAAACACCCCTCGCGATGAAATTCTGGTGGAAGCACGCAAGGTTCGCGCCGTGACAGCTGGAACACAGACCCTTTTTATCGTGAACGACGATGTGGAACTGGCCTGGGCTTCCGATGCCGACGGCGTTCATCTCGGACAGAATGACATGCCGGTCGATGAGGCGCGCAGGATATGGAGTACGCCGGGAAAAATCTTCGGACTTTCTACGCACAGCGAAGCGCAGGCAGAGGCGGCGGTTGCCCTGAATCCCGACTACATCGGCGTCGGTCCCGTTTTCCCGACGCCAACAAAAGCAGTTGCCGACCCCGCGCTCGGCATCAAACGCGCCGGGAATATTATCAAAACTTCTCCACTTACTTGCGTTGTTCTCGGCGGGCTCGATGAGACGAATCTGGCGAAGGTGCTGAAGGCCGGCGCGATCAATTTTTGTGCTGTGCGCGCTATCATGCAGAACCCTGAACCGGAAAAAGCGATTCGTGCGTTTCAGCAAATCTGGCGTAACGTAAACTAACTGCGCGGCGAGATTAGAAACACCTTGTCCTGACGGCGGGCTTTGGTGGGCAGAGCAACAGTTACAACATCATTCGGCTTTGCCGATTCCGCCGGTTCGCCGTTGATGCGCAAGCCCTCGACGATAGTGCGCAGCGCGCCGGTGGTTGGTCCTTCGATCAGAATTGTGTCTCCATTTTTGAGCGGGTAGCGTTTCAGCGTAAACTCGGCGACATCCGCCTTGCTGAAGAAGTTGCTGAGTACGCCGATTTCATCGCGCCGTTCGGTCGCCTGCGAATCCGCCGCGCCGGACCATTCGCCCAGCTTTGCCCCGCAGTAATAACCGCCGTGCCAGAAGCCGCGGTTAAACACCTTGCTCAATTCGGCAATCCACGGCTCGAATTTGTCCGGCGTATAGGTTCCGGCGGCCAGCGCATCGAGCGCCTCGCGGTAAATCTTTGTCACCGTCGCGACGTAATCAGCCGACCGGCCGCGCCCCTCAATCTTCAGCACTGAAATTCCGGCGGCGGTGATCTGGTCGAGATACTGAATCGTGCAGATGTCTTTAGGCGACATCACATACTTATTGTCAATCACCAGCTCTTCGCCGGTTTCTTCGTCGGTCACGCGGTAAGCGCGGCGGCAGGGCTGGAAACAGGCGCCGCGGTTGGCGGAGCGGTTATATTGCGCGAGGCTCATATAACATTTGCCGCTGACAGCGACACACAGTGCGCCATGCGCAAAAAGTTCGAGGCGGATCGGCTTGCCGGACGGACCGCGCAGATCTTTCTCCTGAACTTTTTTCCAAACATTGGAAATTTGCTCGAGCGAAAGCTCGCGCGCCAGCACCACCGTATCGGCGGTTCGGGCATAAAATTCCAAGGCTTGGAAATTGGTCACGTTGGCCTGCACCGAAATATGTACTTCGAGGCCGATCGAGCGGGCGTATTCAATCGTCGCAATGTCCGTTGCGATCACGGCGGAAACTCCGGCGGCTTTCGCGGCGTCGCACAGCGCGTGCAGCTCCTCCATTTCGTCGTCATAGACAATCGTGTTGAGCGTCAGATAGCTCTTCACGCCGGCGTCGCGGCAGCGGGTTACAATGTTCGGAAGGTCTTTAATCGTCAAATTTGCGGCGCGGGCGCGCATGTTCAGCTTGCCGACACCGAAATAGACGGAATCTGCACCCGCATCAATCGCCGCCGCCAGCGCCGCCTCCGATCCCGCCGGAGACATCAGTTCGATGGTCGATTGACGATTTGAAATTTTCGATTGAGGATTCATAGATTAAGTGTCGGGAGTGTCCACGGTTCAGCGTGGTTTCGCAATCCCGAATTGGAGGGCGTGGTTCCACCCGCGCCTACAGAATCTGCAGCTGCGCACGGCGGGCACGGCCAAAAAGGTGGAGCGGGCGCTCCGCGCACGCTGAACGCGCTCGGAGATCGCGTTCCACCAACCATTTCCAGTTTGTCGCGCTCAAGCCATCCGGCTACATTCCAGTGTCGATCTTAACCCGCAAGGAAACGAGAAGATGAAAAAGATGGTTTGTCTGCTGACCTATTGGCTGCTTGTCCTCACGCCCGTCGCGCTGATTCTGGCGTCCATGCCGCAAAAGCGGCGGCTCATCCTCGCCATTCCGGCCGGAGCACTTCTGGCATTGTATGGCGAGCGCGGATTGAAAAAGTGGAAACGGCTTTGGCACGTCAGGTGAGGCGATTCAAATCTCCGCCGCCAGCTTCCAATGTTTGGAAAAAAGTACAACCTGAAGATGTCTGAGTTGTCTGCGGCATTGGTTTGACAGTGCCGGGCCCGGCTTTTACCCTCAATCGCAACAAAGCGATTTTTCGTTTAACCCACCAAACGAGACCACGAGAAAGGTAACCGGAGTATGAATTTTCTATTAGTGTTATGCCTTATCGCCGCGATTGTTGCCCTCATTAAGATCTCTGGTAAAAAAAATGTAGCCGAAAAAACGGTCGCAGAGCAAAAAATCAAACTTGACCAAATTGAAGCTGAAAATGAACGGCTGTCGAAATGGAGGGTCGTTGACGATGCTGATGGAAAGGCCAAGGAAATATTAGCCTCCGCTAAAGCATATCTTGACGAAGCCCATGCGGAAGCAAGGCGGCTTGAGGCAACGGCATCAAAAGATGCTGTACAGATTGTTGAGACTGCAAAAACTGAAGCGGCATCCACTGTATCCGAAGCGCGGCAGAAAGCAAAAGAGCTCAAAGAAGCAGCAGCAAACTCCCTTGATTCAGCCACTGTTCAAGCCGGAAAAATTATAGATATGGCGAACGCCAAGGCTGAAGAAATTGCGGGCGAGGCATACGCCGCTATGAAAAATGCAGATCAGTTGGAGAAGACGGCAAAGGCGATGAAAAACATCATTGAAGGCTATGGGGATGAATACCTCGTGCCAGGGCGCAGCCTGCTTGATGATTTAGCCGAGGAGTTTGGTTTTACAGATGCTGGAGCTGAGCTTAAAAATGCCCGCGAACGCACGCGGCTGATGATACGTAATGGAACTGCCGCAGCCTGTGAGTATGTTGAGACGAGAAGGAAGGACATAGCAATCAATTTTGTTATTGATGCATTCAACGGCAAGGTCGATTCGATATTATCTCGCGTAAAGAATGATAACGCCGGGAAATTAGAGCAAGAAATCAAAGATGCCTTCACCTTAGTCAATCAAAACGGGAAGGCCTTCCGAGAAGCAAAAATAACGCCAGCATACCTGGCCGCCCGAATCGATGAATTAAAATGGGCGGCGGCAGCCCAACAGCTCAAGCTGGAAGAAAGGGAAGAACAACGGCGCATCAAGGAGCAGATCAGAGAAGAAGAAAAGGCCCGCCGCGAATATGAGCGCGCAATGAAAGATGCGGCCAAAGAAGAAGATATGCTTCGAAAGGCGATGGAGAAAGCACAGGCGCAAATTGCCCAAGCTAGCGAAGAGCAGCGGGGAAGATACGAACAACAGCTTGCTGATTTAGTGGAAAAGTTGAAGGTGGCCGAGGAAAAGAATCAGAGAGCTTTATCCATGGCTCAGCAGACACGAAGAGGTCATGTCTATATTATTTCGAACGTAGGATCGTTTGGAGAGCACGTTTATAAGATCGGCATGACAAGAAGGCTGGAGCCGTTAGATCGCGTAAAAGAGCTTGGAGATTCTAGTGTGCCGTTTGAATTTGATGTCCATGCAATGATTTTCAGTGAGGATGCGCCCGCACTAGAGAACCAGCTACATAAGCACTTTGTTATGATGCAAATGAACAAAGTTAATCACCGAAAAGAGTTCTTCAAAGTGGATATTGGGCATATCAGAGAAGAGGTGGAGAAGTTTGGGTTAGTTGCAAAATGGACAGTGGCGGCTTTGGCTAAGGAGTATCACCAAAGCCTGGCGGTAGAACAAGCCATCAAGGATGATCCGGCGAAGAGAGATGCGTGGATTAAGCGGCAGTTACTTTTAGAGCCAGCAGCCTCCATGGCGGATGAGGATATTGCAACCCTTGAAGACACGTCCCAGCCCGATTTGGAAACGACCTTGTAATTTTGATACTCAGCGAAGCTAGCCGGCGAGCAGTCCGCAGGCGGCGTTAATATCCTTACCGCCGCTGTAACGGCGGGCGACGGGTGCGCTGAGATGAAGGCGTAAGGCGTCGCGGAAGGCGTGCAATTCTTCCGGCGAAGGCGGAATATATTTTCCGGACGGGTCGTTTACATCAATCAAATCGAGTTTGACCGGCAGTCCGCGGGTCAGTTCGGTCAGTTGGTTGGCATCTTCTTCGCCGGTGTTAACACCGGAAATCATCGTCCACGCCAGCGTGATCCGCTCGCCGGTAACTTGATGGCGTTCGCGAAGCGCGTCCATCAGTTCGGAAGTCGGATGCGCCCCTTCGACCGGCATGAGTTCTCGCCGTTTTTGCGGATCGGCGGAAGTGAGCGAGGTGACCAGCCGGAACGGTTGTTTCTCGGCGGTGAAACGTCGGATGGAGGGAACGATGCCGACGGTTGAGATCGTAATCGCTTTGGCAGAAATAGCACCGCCGCAAGGTTCGGATAGAATGCGCGCGGCGCGGATGACTTCGTCGTAGTTGAGCAGCGGTTCGCCCATGCCCATGAAGACGACGCCGCGCACTGGGTGCGGCGAGTCGTCACGGATTTTGAGTACCTGATCGACCATTTCCCACGCGGA
>Ga0172380_10006569_pt1 | contig 13454 bp, 10 predicted proteins | sample Leawe162metaG_FD_119747 | JGI IMG/M metagenome (GOLD analysis project Ga0172380, IMG submission 119747) | Leachate microbial communities from a municipal landfill in Southern Ontario, Canada - Leachate well 162 metaG | ecosystem: Engineered > Solid waste > Landfill > Unclassified | place... | reverse complement strand
GAGAGGCGGATGCAGGCGCGGTCGCCGGTGCACACGTCGTCGTCGATGCCGAAGCGCGTGCGCACGACGCGTTCGCCTGAAGCAAGCATCTTCGCCTTCACCGGCCGCTCGCGGCGGGTGCGCTCGAGCATGCATTCGCCGTCGGCGATGATGATCTTGAGGCCCTTCTCTTCCGTGGTCATGGCGCGGCGCAGGGCGTCGGCGACGTCGGCCACCTGATAGTTGGGCACGCGCTCCAGCCATTTCACGCCGAGGCCGCGCAGGGTGGACTCGATGCCGATCCCGCTGCCCTCCTTCGCCGAGAGGTCGGGCGAGGACGGGATGTTCTGCGTGCCGGTGGCCGAGGTGTAGCCGTTCTCCATGATCACCAGCACGCCGTCGTCGTTGCGGAAGATGGCGTTGGTGATGCCGGTGACGAGGCCCTGGTGCCAGAAGCCGCCGTCGCCCATGACGGTGATGATGCGCTTGCCGAAGTTCGGCCCCATGGCGGAAGCCGCCGCCAGCGAGAGGCCGTAGCCGAGCACGGTGTTGCCGAGGTTGAAGGGCTGCAGCGTGGAGAAGGTATGGCAGCCGATGTCCGAGCTGATGTGGATGCCGCCGAGCTCCTTCTCGATGAGCTTCAGCGCGGTGAACACCGGCCGTTCCGGACAGCCGATGCAGAAGCCGGGCGGCCGCGTCGGCACCGGCGCGCCGAGCAGCTCGGTGGCGCGCTGCTTCGCCTGCGCCACGCCTTCACGCACCGCCTCGACGGCCTTGATGTCGACGCCGTCGGGCAAAGTCAGTCCGAGGAACACGGCGAGTCCGTTGAGCACCACCTCGCCGGTGTATTCGCCGGCCACCGGCAGGACGTCCTTGCCGACGACGTGCGGGTCGTTGATGTCGGCGCGGCGCAGGATCGAGTTGATGGCCTCCTCGAGGTGGGCGGGCTGGCCCTCCTCCACCACCAGCACGGCGCGCTTGCCGGAGCAGAAGCGCGTGATCTCCTCCGGAACGAGCGGGTAGGTGACGTTGAGCACGTAAAGCGGGATGCGCGATTCGCCGTAGGGGTCGGCGAGGCCGAGCTGCTGCAGGGCGCGGAGGGTGGTGTTGTACATGCCGCCCTGCAGGACGATGCCGACCTGGCGCAGGTCGCCCGGGAAAAACTCGTTCAGCTGCTCGCGCTGGATGAACTTCAGCGCCTCGGGCAGGCGCACGTCGATCTTGAGCTTCTCCTGCGTGTAGTTGTGCGGCGGCAGCGGGATGCGCTCGAGGTTGAACACCGGTTTCGTGATCGGGTTGCGGCGCGAGTATTTTGGAACGATGTTGTCCTTCGTCTCGAAACTGCCCGTGACGTGGCAGGCGCGGATGCGCAGCTCCAGCATCACCGGGGTATTGCTGGCCTCCGACAGTTCGAAGCCCTTCTCCACCATGCGCACGATGGAGGGCAGGTTCGGCCGCGGGTCGAGCAGCCAGACCTGCGATTTCTGCGCGAAGGAGTGGCTGCGCTCCTGGATGATCGAGGCGCCCTCGCCGTAGTCCTCGCCGATGACGATCAGCGCGCCGCCGACGACGCCGGCAGAGGACAGGTTGGAGAGTGCGTCCGAGGCGACGTTGGTGCCGACCACCGACTTCCAGGTGGCGGCGCCGCGCAGCGGGTAGTTGATGGAGGCGCCGAGCATGGCGCAGGCGCCGGCTTCGTTCGCGCAGGCCTCGAAGTGCACGCCGAGCTCGTCGAGCAGCTCGCGCGCATCGGCCAGCACGTCCATGAGGTGCGACACCGGTGCGCCCTGGTAGCCGCCGACGTAGGAGACGCCGCTCTGCAGCAGCGCCTTGGTGACGGCGAGGATGCCCTCGCCGTTGAAGGTGTTGCCGGCACCCAGCCGCAATTTAGCGACTTCCGCCTTGAAGGATCGTTCCATAAAGTCTCTCTGTCGGCGGCCCGGCGTACCGGAACCGCTCTTGTTATGCGCGCTTTCGCGCGCCGTGCTGCAATTATGCCCGACCGGACATGGCCTGCGCCATCGCCGGGTGGCGGCCCTCGGCGAGGCTCCTGATGAAGCCGGCGTTCTTCTCCACCGTGCTTTCGATATGCGCGACCTGCTCGGGTTCGAGGTGGCGGTACTTGCCGAGGGCTTCGAGGTAGGCGTCGATCGGCAGGGCGTCGTCGAGCGAGCGCGACAGGCGCAGGCCGTCGCGCGGATTGAAATCCCACAGCATGACGAAGTTCGTCTCGACGGCCTTCCTCGCCACCTCGATGTTCTCGTGCGAGGGGAAGCGCCAGCCGGTGGTGCACGGCGAGTAGATGTGCAGGTAGGCGAAGCCGCGCTTGGAGGCGGCGATGGCCTTGTCCAGCTTGGCGTAGAGGTCTTCCATGAAGGCGGTGGAGGCCGTGGCGACGTACTCGCAGTTGTGCATCATCATCAGCAGGGGCATGTTCTTCGCGTCCTGCGTCTTGCCGTGGCCGCGCTCGCCGACCGGCGTGGTGGAGGTCCACGCGCCGAAGGGCGTGCAGCTCGAGCGCTGCATGCCGGTGTTCATGTAGCCCTCGTTGTCGACGCAGATGAAGAGGATCTGCTCGCCGCGCTCGGCGGCGCCGGAGAGCGACTGGAAGCCGACGTCGGACGCCCCGCCGTCGCCGGCCAGCGCCACGGCGTTCACCTCGCGGCCCTGGCGCTTGTAGTGGCGCTTGACGCCGGTGAGCATCGAGGCGGTGTTGGTGAGCAGCGGGTGGAAGACGGGCACCTTGGTGCCGGTCAGGCCGTTGTAGCCGACCGAGCCCATGCCGGGGATGCAGCCCGGCGGCGTGGCGAGCACGGTGTCGGGGCCGATGCGGCGCATCGTGTGGCGCATGATCAGCTCGGTGTTGCAGCCCTGGCAGCCGGCCAGGCCCGGCACGAAGAGGTCTTCCAAGTCGCCGACTTCGTTGTAGATGTTGGCGGTGGTGAGGTACTTCAGTGCGCCACGGTCGCAGGCCTTGACGCAGGCCGGGTCGCCGCCGCAGCTGTCGCACTTGACGACGTGGCCGGCGGCGGCGTTGTAGACGATGCCGCCGAAGGCGCAGCCGACGGTGCACAGCAGGCAGTTCACGCACTTCGAGCCGTCCCAGTTGATCGCGCCGTCGCCGGCGTCCTTGGCCAGCGCCGCCGCCGGGCAGTTCGACACGCACTTCGGGTCGCCGCACTGGCGGCACATCGCCAGCTCGAACGAATCGCCGTCGGCGACGATCTGGATGCGCGAGTTGGCGATGTCGGCGCTGCCGGCCTTGGCCGTGGCGCAGGCCGTCATGCAGGCGTTGCAGCCGTCACAGTGCTCGGGCTTGAAGGAGATGGTGTTGTAGGCGCTCATGCGGGCAGTCCCAGTTGTGCAACGGCAGTGCGAATTCCGAGAGTCCCCTCCTTTGACAAAGGAGGGACAGGGAGGATTTTCCGGCCGTCGTAGGGAAGCATCCGCCCTGAAATCCCCCCTGGCCCCCCTTTTTCAAAGGGGGGAATGTTGATCCGAGTGTTCATCTCCACGTCTTCGACATGATCGCCCGCGCCGTCTTCTGCGGCTCGGCGATGAAGGCCTCGCGCACCGGCGACAGGTCGATGCGGCGCAGGATGATCTCCCACATCACGCCCGGGTCGAAGGGCACGTTGATGCCGAAGATGCCGGTGAGGCGGTTGTCCTGCATGACGATCTTCAGGTAATGCTTGGCGTCGGCTTCCTTGCGCACGACTTCCCCTGCATCCTGGCTGCCGACGGAGACCGCCTGCTGGCCGAAGAAGGTGTAGGTGTTGAGCGGGACGCCGCCGGGCCAGGGCTTGACGGCCGGGTCGCCGGCCATCGCCATGCCGGCGATCTTTCCCTGCTCGACGGCGCTCGGAAGGATGCCGTTGAGCGACTTCGCGCCATCGTAGAAGCCTTTCGCCTGGGCGACGTCGCCGGCGGCCCAGATGCCGTCGACGCTGCTGCGCATGCTGTCGTCGACGAGGATGCCGCGGTCGACCGCCACGCCGGAGCCGGCGAGGAAGTCGGTCACCGGCGCCACGCCGGCGGCGACCAGCAGCAGGTCGGCGTCGAGGGTCGCGCCGCTGTCGGTGGTGACGCGGGTGCCCTTCCCCGCCGTCTCGCAGCGACTGACTTTTGCGCCGAGCAGGAGCTTGATGCCCTTGGCGGCGAAGGCGGCCTCGATGATCGCGGAAGCCTCGGCGTCGAAGTAGCCGGCGAGGACGCGCGGCTGCATTTCCACCACGGTGACCTGGGCGCCGGCCTTGGCGAGGTTCTCGGCGGCGTGCATGCCGACCAGCCCGGCGCCGAGCACGACGGCCTGCTTCGTCTGCGGCAGCGCCCGGTGCAGGCCGATGGCGTCGTCGAGCGTGCGCAGGACATGGAACTTCACGTCCTTCAGGCCGGGGATCGGCGGCAGGATCGGCGCTGCGCCGGTGGCGAGCAGCAGCTTGGCGTAGGCGATTTCATCGCCGCTGGAGAGCTTCGCGCGCTTCGCGGCGGCATCGACGGAAGTGACGGCGGCGCCGCGGATGAAGCCGACCTTGTTCTGCTCGAACCAGGCGCCGTCCTTCAGCGCGACGCGCTCGGGCGCCGAGCGGCCGGACACCACGTAGGGCAGCACGGTGGGCGAATACGGCAGCGCGTCGTCGCGCGTCACCAGCGTGACGCTGCCCTCGGCGTCCTGCATGCGGATGGCCTGGAGGGCGGAGAGCGCGGCATGGCTGGCGCCGACGATCAGGTATTGGGTTTCTTGCATGGTCAGTCCTTCTCGTTCAGCCAGACGGTCTCGCCGACCTGGCCGTCCCTGGCCAGCGCCTGCACGCGCTCGATGACGCGGCCGAAGTGGTCGGTGGTGATGTCGGCGCCGGCCAGGCCGCCGATGAAGCTCATGGCGGCGGGACGTTTCGCGGAGAACTGCAGCGCGCCGATGACGTCCTGGAAGAGCGGGCCGCTGTTCCAGCCGAAGCTCACCGAACGGTCGACGACGCCGACGGCCTTCAGGCCGTTGAGCGCCGCGGCGATGGCTTGCACCGGGAAGGGGCGGTAGGTCTTGACCTTGACCAGGCCAACGCGCTCGCCGCGCTCGCGCGCCTCGTCCACCGCGTCCTTGCCGGCGCCGGTCATCGAGCCGAGGGTGACCAGCGCGACTTCGGCGTCGTCCATGCGGTAGCTTTCCACCAGCGGCGCGTGGCGGCGGCCGACGATGCGCGCCCAGTCCTCGTGCGCCGCTTCGATGGCGGCCAGCGCGTTCTGCATGCCCGCGCACTGGCCCTTGCGGTAGCGCACGAACAGCGACGGGCCGGGGCCGCCGGCGCCGCCGGTGAGCGGATCGATGGCCATCGGCCGCGAGGGGTCGAGGGCGGCGTGCCAGTTGACCGAGGGCGGCGGCAGGAAGGCGTCGACCTCCTCCTGCGTCGGCAGCTCGACGCGGGTGGCGCCGTAGGAAAGGTAGTTGCCGTCGTGGCAGACGTTGACCGGCAGCATGACGTCGCGGTGCTCGGCGACCTTGTAGGCCATGATGGTGGTGTCGAGCACTTCCTGCACGGTCTCGCAGTACATCTGGATCCAGCCGACCTCGCGCACGCTCATGGCGTCCTGGTGGCCGCCCCAGACGCTCTGCGGCGTCAGCGTGTCGCGGGTGACGATCGACATCACCATCGGCATGCGCAGGCCGGGCGTGCGCAGGTACGGCTCGAACATGAAGGCCAGGCCGGGGCCGCAGGTGCCGGTGTAGGTGCGCGCACCGGCGAGCGTGCCGCCGTGCAGCACCGAGAGCACCGAGTGCTCGCCCTCGACATCGACGATCTCGGCGTTCAACTTGCCGTCGGCGACGAACTTGGCGAGGTACTCGACCAGCGAGGACTGCGGCGTGATCGGGTACACCGCCACCATGTCGACGCGCGCCAGCGTCACCGCCCAGGCGGCGGCCTCGTTGCCGTCGCAGACGATGGCTTTCGATTTGGGTTTAAGGACGGCGGACATGACAAGCCTCCACGAAAAAAACACTCCCCCCTTTGCAAAAGGGGGGCCGGGGGGGATTTCTTCCGGCCGCAGCCAACTCACCACCGCCGATAAATCCCCCCTCACCCCCCTTTTTCAAAGGGGGGAATGAAATGTGTCTCATGCCCCCTCCCCCACCATGGTGATCGCCCGCTGCGGGCATTCCGTGGCGCAGATGCCGCAGCCCTTGCAGGTGGCGAGGTCGATGTCGAACCAGGCGGCCTTCTCGACGACGCACTGCACCGGGCAGTAGAGCCAGCAGACGGCGCACTTCACGCACTTCGCGCGGTCGACCACCGGCTTCATGCTGCGCCAGTCGCCCGGCAGCATGGGGTTCATCTTCGTGGCGATCGGGCACAGGTCGCCGGGGACCTGCGACGAATCGAACATCGGGTAGGACTGCTGCTTGATCGTCATGCCGCGGCCCTTCTGTCGAATTTGTGCACCGTCGTTTCGTTGTAACCGCGCTCCAGCGCCTGCAGGTTCTGCTGCAGGCCGGCGTCGCGGAAGTCGGAGTCCTCGACCGCCGCACGCAGGGAATCGAGGGACACCAGGCCGGTGGTTTTGGCGAAGGCGCCGAGCATCAGGGTGTTGGTGATGGGCCGCTTGAAGATTTCCAGCGCGATCGACACGGCGTCGCACAGGCCGACGGTGGCGACCTTGTCCGGCACCTGCAGTTCGCCGATGGGCTTGCCGGTGGTCTGGATCCAGGTGCCGTTGTCGCGGATGCCGTCGAAGACGTTGACCGCGCGGCCGACGGTCGGGTCGATGCACAGCACGCAGTCGGGCCGGTAGATGTTGGTCATCTGCCGGATCTCGCGCGTGTCCATGCGCAGGAAGCTCGCCACCGGCGCGCCGCGGCGCTCGAAGCCGAAGGACGGCACGGCGACGACGTACTTGCCTTCATTCACCAAGGCGGCGGCAAGGATGCCGCCGGCCATCACCGCGCCCTGGCCGCCGCGGCCGTGTATCCTGATTTCGTACATCCCCTGCTCCTTTTCTGGAGGGTCTCTCTAGGGGAAAAGCGACCGGCTGAAGCCGGTTCTGCTCTATTTCGTCCAGCCCGGCTTGACGCCCGGCTGGACTTCACCCTGTCCGCGCACGGGCAGGACAGGCAATGCATAACCTTGATTGTAGGCCGCGCGTGCGACGATGGTGTACTTCATCCACCAGCCGCTCGCCAGCGCAGACAGGCCCGCCAGCACGGCAAAATACGGCATCACCTCGCCGTAGAATATCCCCGCGACGACGAGCATCTCCGGCGCCAACTGGCCGATCATCTCGAACTTCGCGCCGAAGGGGCGCAGCACATCCATGGCCTTTTTCGGCAGGCCGTTCTTTTCCAGCGCCTTGAAATACAGCATCCAGGCAAGGCGGCGCAGTACCAGCGCACCAAGCAGCGCGCCGATCAGCCAGCGCGGCGAAGTGCCGGGCAGGACGGCAGCCAGGGCCGTGGCCAGCCCCGCGCCCTCGGTGAAGCCGGTGGCGAGGATGAGAGAAACGATCTTCGGCTCGCGCCAGGCGGGAATGCCCTTGGCGGCAAGCAGGATGCGTCCCTGGCAATAGAGGAAGACCACGCCGAGCAGCGCGGCGATGCCGACGAGCGCCCCGCCGCCGAACCAGACGGCGGCCAGCGCGCAGAGGAACAACGGCACCGCGACGATGCCTTCGCGCGTCATCCAGGAGGTCTGCGGATGGAAGAAGACGTTGATGGCGCGCAGGGGCCTGCCGATCTCCAGCCAGACGCAGGTGAGGCCGCCGCCGACGAAAGCCAGCGCGATCAGGGCCATGATGCGGTAGGCGTCGACCGAACCGGATGCCACGGTGGCGAAGAACAGCAGCCCGGTGCCGGTGCCGCCGCCAATGAAGTTGCCGGCGGCGCGCCAGTCCCAGTTGGTCTGGTGCCAGGGGGTGATGCGGCCGGGGGAAATTTTCTGATCGCTCATGGGCCGCTCACTTTTTGTCAAAGATGTAGTACATGCCCGGATCGGTGCCCAGTTCCTCGTGCATGCGGAAGAACTGGTTCTCGGCCAGCAGCTGCGAGACGTTGCTGTTCGCGTCCTCGCGGTCGCCGAAGGCCAGCACGCCGGCGATGCAGGAGTTGACGCAGGCCGGCGTCACCTCGGGATCGACGCCCGGCGTCAGGCCCTTTTCCTTAGCCAGGTCGACACGGTCGCTGCAGAAGGTGCACTTGGTCGCCACGTTCATGCGCCGCGCGTCGAAGCGCGCCGCCTCCTGCTCGGTCGGCTTCTCGCCGTAGGCAAATTCGGCCTTGTGCGAGATGTAGCGCGCCTGATAGGGGCAGGCCACGGCGCAGTAGCCGCAGCCGATGCAGATGTCGTAGTCGATGCCGACGAGGCCGTCGTCGCGCTGGTAAGTCGCGGTCGACGGGCAGACGTGCATGCAGGGCGGATCGCCGCAGTGCATGCAGCCGACCGGGACAAAGCTCCTGCGCACGTCGGGAAACTCGCCGGTCTCGATGTCGAGCACCTTGCGCCATTGCACGTCGGGCGGCGTGGCATTGGCATGACGGCAGGCGACCGTGCAGGTCTGGCAGCCGATGCAGCGGCGCAGGTCGACGGTCATGATGAAGCGGGCCATTACGCTGCCTCCAGCTTCTTCACGCCGACGCGCACGATGTCCGCGCCGGAGCCGGTGGAATCGGTGAGCGCCATCGACATCGGGATCAGGCTGTTCATGCTCGGCTTGTTCAGATCCTTGGCGTAGGGCGTGGCCCAGTGATCGAACTGGCCCATCATCAGCAGGGTGTCGGTGCGGATGCCCTCGGACAACATCGCCGGTCCCCGGGTCGTGCCGACGTAGGAACTCACCTCGATCAGGTCGCCCTCCTCTATCCCCAGTTCACGCGCCTTCCGGCTGTTGATGAGCACGCCCTTGCTGCCGCGGACGTTGCCGGAGACCTCGTTCATCAGCGGGATGCCGGCGTTGCTGCCCCAGGCGTATTGCATGCTGCGCGAGGTGATGAGCCAGAACGGGTACTGCTCGAGGGCGCCGGCGCCGCCCTGCTTGACGGTCTCCTTTTCCCAGATGCCGGGAAAATCCAGCACCTTCGGCAGGCCGCCGTACTCCTCGAGCTGCACGTCCCACCACTTGATGCCCTGCTCGTGCAGGCGGTTGCCCAGCTCGAGGCCGACGCGATACAGGCGCTCCTGGAACGGCATCTCGAAGCGGATGCCCTTCTTCCGCAGCTCGGGGAAGAGGTACCAGGACAGGCGCGAAATCGGCCGCGTGCGCAGGCCGTGCGCCTTGAACCAGTCGAGGCCGTCGCTTTCCCGGCCGTCGGTCAACTCGGCGCTGGCGGCGCGGCAGGTGCGGTCCCAGATCGTCTCGGCATCGTGCCGCTGCGCCGGGTCGAGGGAGAAGTCGTAGTACTCGGCGGTCAGCCGCACGCAGGCCGAGCCGCGGTTGATGGCCTCGTTGTATTTCTCCAGGAGGCCGGCACGCACCGCCAGCTCGGTGGCGATGTCGGTGAAGTCGCGCGTCTCGCCCGCCGGCTGCACCGCGGGCTGGCGCAGGGCGAAGCCTTCGTGGTCCCAGAACTGCTCGATGAACTTGCTGTTGCCGATGCGGATCAGCTGGGTGCTCTCGATGTCGGTGCGCTCCGGCAGCAGCACGTCCGCCATGTGGTTGGTCTCGTCGTGGTTGTAGGCGAAGGCCACGATGAAGGGGAATTCGGCGATGCGCTTCGAGAGCTCCTTGGTGTCCCAGAATGAGATCGAGGGATTGGTGCGATAGCAGAACCAGATGTCGGGCGCAGTGACCTTCGGCCAGTTCTCCGGCGATTCCTTCTGGAACATCCAGGAGAAGTGGGTCGGGCCGAGCGCCGTGCTCCAGGGCGAGCTCGCCGACAGGGGCACCATGGTGTCGTGGGCATTGCGCACCTTCGGCTTCGCCGCCCAGTGCGCCTTGTCGGTCGGGTTCATCGGGTAATACATGAAGCCGTCGTCGTTGATCTTGACGCTCGCCTGCCGCGTCGTCGCCGGACGGTTCAGCCGCACCGTCGTGCCGAGGGTGCCGCCCGGCACCTCCAGGCCGCCGATCAGGCAGGCCATCAGGGTGCGCGCCCAGCAGCATTCGTAGGCGCCCCAGCCGTTGTTGACCGTCCGACCGAACTGGATGGCCACCGGCCGGTAGGGCAGCGTCTCGCCGTCGATCACGACCGTCGCGCCGACCTGGGCTTGCTCGACGTACTCGGCGGCGATGCGGCGCACCGTGCCTTCGCGGACATCGCAGGTCTTCTCCGCCCATTCGGGCGTATACGGCTTGACGCGGGCGACCAGCTTGCCGAAGGCGGTTTCGGCCGTGAGGCCCGCATGCGTCCATGTCTGCTCGTCGGCGCCGACTTCGAGGGCATCGAGGGTGAAGGCGCCATCGAGGGCCGGGTCGGTGTCGGGCGTGTCGAAGGGCACGGCGGCATTGCGCTTCAGGTCCCACAGCAGCGGCTTCCGCGTCGCCGGGTCGCGCAGGTAGAAGCCGTTGGGACCGATCAGGTAGGGCGAGCCGGTGTGCTGTTTGAGGAAGGGCACGTCGAGCTTTCCGCGCGGCATTTCATGCAGCAGGACGTGGATCAGGCCGAAGAGGAAGGCGGCGTCGGTCTTCGGCTTGATCGGCACCCACTCGGCCGAGGCGGCGCCGGTGACCGACAGATGCGGCTCGAACTGGATGCGCTTCATGCCGCGCTCGCGCGCCACGCCGTGGCGCCAGGCGCCGACGACGCCGCCCGAGGCCTCGATGTTGGCGCCGAAGGAGAGCACGTAATTGCAGCTCGGGGTATCGGGACAGACGGTGAAGGCGCGATGCCAGAGCTCGCCGTAGAGGTGCTCGGAGTGCGTGCAGCTGACGCCCTGGCCGCTGCCGAAGCTGAAATCCACCGGCCCCCAGGCGGCAAGAAAGGCCGGGAAGGTGCCCATGTAGTAGGTGGGGATGCCGCCGCCGCCGAAGCTGGCCGCCGCACGCGGATAACCGTGCTCGTTGGTGAGCCCCCTGGCGCGGATTTCCTGCATTTTCGCGCCGATGATGTCGAAGGCATCGTCCCAGGAAATCGGCACGAATCCGGGATCCTCGTGGCGCCCCTTCTTAGGGTTGGTGCGCTTCATCGGGGCGAGCAGCCGGTGTGGACTGTAGGTCTTCTGGATGATGCCGTAGGCCTTGACGCAGCACTTGCCGGCGCCGGGGTGCACGTCGCAAGCGGTGAAGTTCGGCTCGATCTCGGTGGCGACACCGTCCTCCACCTTGACGGTGAGGAGGTCGGGGCCCGCCACGCACTGGTAGCAGTACTGCGGAACTTTCTTGACGGTGGCGGCCATGATCAGAAGGGGCACACTTTCGTCGTGATACGTATTTGCTCAAACTTAGCGCACGCAATGCTATTCATGCTCTCCTCCTCGGTGCTGCCAGCCCGCAGTTGGTGATTCTTTAAAGGCGTTTTAATGTGTTTATTTTGTATCATTTCAGCGCGTATGGCAAGTTCCGTGTTTGATCCCGATCAAACCGGATGAAAATCCTCGCTTATGGGGTAAACTATTGAAAATGAGACAAATATACGAAGCGATTGAGCGCACCACCCCGTCCGAACTCGCCGCCCTCCAGATCCACCGCCTGCAAACCACCCTGGCCCACGTCTGGCAGAACGTCGCACCGCTGCGCAGCAAGTTCGAGCGCGCCCGTGTGCGGCCGGAAGACCTGGCCTCGCTCGCCGACCTGGCGAAGTTCCCCTTCACCACCAAGGCCGACCTGCGCGACGCCTATCCCTTCGGCCTGTTCGCCGTGCCGCGCGAGCAGATCATCCGCCTGCACGCTTCCAGCGGCACCACCGGCAAGCCGACCGTCGTCGGCTACACCCGGGCCGATCTCGACATGTGGGCGAGCGTCATGGCGCGCTCGATCTTCGCCGCCGGCGGCCGCCCCGGCGACCTGCTGCACAACCTCTACGGCTACGGCCTGTTCACCGGCGGGCTGGGCTTCCACTACGGCGCCGAGCGCCTCGGCTGCACGGTCGTCCCGGTATCCGGCGGCCAGATCGAGAAGCAGGTGCAGCTGATTTGCGACTTCAAGCCGAGGATCGTCTGCTGCACACCCTCCTACCTGCTAACGCTGGCCGACGGCTTCGCCGAGCAGGGCATCGACCCGGCCTCGACCAGTTTGAAGCTGGCCCTGGCCGGCGGCGAGCCGTGCACGCGCGAGATGCGCGCGGCCATCGAGGCGCGCCTGAACCTCGACGTCGTCGAGTGCTACGGCCTGTCGGAAATCATCGGCCCCGGCGTGGCCATGGAGTGTCTGGAGACAAGGGACGGTCTGACAATCTGGGAGGACCACTTCTATCCGGAGATCATCGATCCGTCCACCGGCGAGGTGCTGCCCGACGGGGAATTCGGCGAACTGGTCATCACCACGCTGACGAAAGAAGCGCTGCCGATGATCCGCTACCGCACGCGCGATCTGACCCGCCTGCTGCCCGGAACGGCGCGGCCGATGCGGCGCCTCGACAAGTTCGCCGGCCGCTCCGACGACATGCTGATCATCCGCGGCGTGAACGTCTTCCCCAGCCAGATCGAGGAATTGATCCTGAAGAGCCCCGCCCTCGCGCCGCACTACGTCATCGAGGTGACGCGGCCGCACAACATGGACGAGGTGGAAGTGCAGGTGGAAATGCAGCCGGAAACCGACAACGAAACTGCGCGCAGCCAGACTGCCGCCGAGCTGCAGCACCACATCAAGTCCTTCATCGGAATTTCCGCCCGCGTGCGCGTGGTGCCGACGGCGAGCATCGAGCGCTCGGTCGGCAAGGCGCGGCGGGTGGTGGACAAGCGGCCGAAGTAGGCCGCCTGCCCTCTGAACATCAGGCGCCGGCGGCCTTCGCCTGCTTCGCCTTCAAGCGCTGCGCCGTCTTCTCCAGGCCGACGACGAAGCGGTTGTGCTTGCCGCGCGCCACTTCCTCCACCGCATCGCGCGCGGAAAACTCGAAGGTCACGGCCGGGCCGTTCACTTCCGTCAGCGTGACGGTGATCTCCACCCACATGCCGAGCAGCGTGGCGCCGACGTGGTCGAACGCGACGCGGGTACCGACGGAGTCCTTGCCCTCGCCGACGTGCGGCAGGATCAGGTCGCGGCAGGCCACCTCGACGTCGTAGAGCAGGCTCGGCGTGGAATACACGCGCAGCTCCTCGCCCATGAAGCCGATGGTGCGGGCGGTGTCAACGTCGATGCGGCAGGTGGCGGTGAGTCCGGGTTTCAGCGTGTCGCTCATTTCCGTTTCCTTATAAGTCAGTCCCGCCGGGACGGCGGGTTTTCAGGTAGTCGGCATTCTGCCGCGCCTCGACGTAGCGCACCAGCGCCTTGGTGCCGCGCGCGCAGTTGCGGAATATGCAGACGCCGCGGTCCATCAGGCCGGCGGCCATGGCATCGTAGAGCGTGCCGCCGTCCACGATGCCGATCAGCGGCTTGTCGTTGCGCTCGACGATGGG
>Ga0172380_10006568_pt1 | contig 13454 bp, 14 predicted proteins | sample Leawe162metaG_FD_119747 | JGI IMG/M metagenome (GOLD analysis project Ga0172380, IMG submission 119747) | Leachate microbial communities from a municipal landfill in Southern Ontario, Canada - Leachate well 162 metaG | ecosystem: Engineered > Solid waste > Landfill > Unclassified | place... | reverse complement strand
TTTGAAGATAGCCGGTATTGGGCTCATAGCTCAGTTGGCAGAGCACTGTGCTGATAACGCAGGGGTGGAAGGTTCGAATCCTTCTGAGCCCACTTGTAAGCATCCCGAACAGAAGGATTCGAACGGAGCGAAGTAAGGTATTGCGACTGATTAAGGAGCAATGCCAGCGGGGGGCCGACTGTGTCTGCCATAGCTTTAGCGAAGGCATGACCCGAGGCGTAGTGAAAGCCGAGCGGCGCCGAATCCGTTTTTTTCTGAGCCCACATTTTTAACCTGCCTTTAGATTTTTCTTATTAATCACGGACATTTTATGATACTAATTGATAACATCATTGTCAGCGATGAAGTTGTTCAGGAATATTTTTGTTGTCACCTTGAGGTTTGTCACGGGCTCTGTTGTGTCAGCGGTAAAGGCGGCGCTGCTTTGACCGCTTCGGAAGTGGAAGTTTACGAAAATAATTATCGGGAAATCGCCGATTTTTTGACTAAGGAAGGGGTGAAAACGGTTGAGAGCCAGGGCGTGTGTGAACGTTCGGGAAGCAGTTCTTTTGCCACTCCTCTTCTGGAGTCGGGCGAATGCGCCTACGCTGTCAATGAAAACGGCACCATATTTTGCGGTTTAGAGCGGGCCGCGGATAAAGGCAATTCCCGGATACACCGGCCGATTTCCTGTTTGTTGTACCCAATCAGAATTGCCGAGCGGCCGCCTTTTGAAATTTTGCGTTTTAACCACTGGGACGTTTGTTGTGATGCCCGGGCATATGGTCGCGAGAAGAATATTCGGCTTTATCAGTTCGTGAAAGAAGGATTGATCAGGCGTTTCGGACGTTTTGGAGAAGAATTTTATCGCCGACTCTCGGAATTAGCGGAAAAACGGAATAAAGAAAATGATTAGGAATTTTCTTTTTGGACGCAGATAAACGCAGAAACTACAGGATAATGCTATAAAATAATTATTTTGTAGTCGCCAACCCTGGTTGGTTCTTTTAAAACGCCGAGCAAGCTCGGCGACTACATTAGTTTTTAAATCTGTATCTGCGGTTATCTGCGAAAATCTGCGTCCAATTAATCTATTTAAACAGATAGGAAAGCCGGTCGGGGAGTTCTTCTTTCCGGAAAAATTTTTGGGCGAGTAATTCGATATTATCCACCGCTTCTTTAGGCCCGGTGGCAACTATATCGCAAAATTTGGTCCCGGATTTTTTCCGTATTTCCGCACGAAAAACCTCCAAAACCGCTATTATTGCTTCCGGAGTATAATTCCTTCCGTTTACTTCCACCGGTTTTTTTCTCTCCTCCAGTTCGTTGATTACCGTGCCGGCGGAAACGGCAATTTGGCTTTCCTTGTTGGACAGGCCGATTACCCGGTCAATCGCCTCGGTCATGGTAAGCATGGAAAGCATGCTGTCCGTCTTGAATTTTTCGCCGCCCACCTCAAAAATAACCGTTCCGTGGCGCTGACAAATTTTGTAAATCCAGGTCATCGGCCGGGCGTGGATACCGTCCACGCCAACCGGTATTTTAATTACTCGCCGGATTTTACCGGTGCTTTTGGTCAGGAGGTTTAAAGACAGGTCTATGCCTGATTTACCGTAACGGACAAGATATTTTAACGCAAAGTCAACGATGACGGATAACAAGTGTTTTTCGTCGATTAAATCCGCAAGTTTACGCCGGATCGCGGGGTCTTTGGTGGTCAGGAAGTGACGCTCGTAGAAATGAGTCAAGTCGGCGGTAATTTCGCACAGCCGCAGACCCATGGCAATGTGACCCCGCAGACTCCAGAAGTCCGGTTCATTCTTTTCCAGGATTGTGCCGTGGATGTGGCTGTCGTAAAAACTTTCCAGGGTATGAAAACCGCTTAAGGTTTGGCCTATTTCCCGTTCGTTAATGACTGTTTTTTTTTGCGTGATACTTTCCTGAAAAGAGATGAGAAATTCAACGACACTGATGAATTCGGTGGTCAGGAGTTCCACCGAGGTTGTTTCGGTATCCGTTTCGGTTATGGACCGGTTTTTCTCCAGCCGGGTTTGGCCTTGAAGTTTTATGTAGGGGTTGGCGGTTGCTTTTTCCGGTTTGGGTACGCCGTACTTTTCCATTATCTCGAGCGTTTCGGCGCAAAGCTTGTGTATTATCTGGTAAAAATACGTGAGGGCCTTTTCCGCTTCAGCCATCAACTGATTTTTTTCTTCCCGGCTTTCTTTAAGTTGCCGCGTATCATAGCGGTCAATGACACCTTCCTCTAAAGTGAAAGCAGCCCGGCAGAACCAGCGGATGCCGGCCAGTAATTCCCGGAAGAAAAATAGTTCATTGGTGAAGGCCTCGGCGCTATCAAGAATGGTTTCTAATTCGTGGGATTCCCAGCGGAGGTAATTAAGGAAATAACGACCGGTCCTTTCCTTTGTTTTTAAAAAGTATTCGGCCAAAAAGAAGAATTCCGGATTAGTAGAGCAGAGGTTAACGAGAAAAACACGGGCGGGGACACGATTCTGGATGACGTAATCTTGTGCCATTAACAGAAGGAGTTTGTCATCCTGAGCGGTAGCGAAGGAGCTTGTTTTGAAAAAACGGGATCCTTCGGTAAAACATGCTTCAGAATGACATTCTTATAATTTACAAACCCAAGTCCCAGCGAATGAACCGTCGGATAGTAATTTTTTCGCCGATGCGAGCTGTTATTTCGTTGAGGTAATCTTGAATGGATTTCTCCGGTTCCCGAATAAAAACCTGATTTAAAAGAACATGTGTCCGATAGAATTCGGCCAGTTTTCCTTCCAGGGCTTTCTGTCGGCCCACGCCTGTTTTGTCTTTAAGTTCTTTTTCCCAGATGGCTTTTGCTTCCGCGACCGCTGCTTCCGGAATTTCCTCTGCTTTTACGCAGGAAGGATTACTGGCAACTACCTGGAGACAGATGTTTTTGGCAAACACCTGGAATAGTTCGTTGCGCGCCACGAAATCGGTTTCGCAGTTAACCTCTACCAGAACGCCGATTTTTCCGCCGGTATGGACGTAGCTGGCAATTATTCCGTCGTTTGCGGTCCGTCCGCTTTTTTTGGCTACGATTTCCAGTCCCCGATGTTTTAGCAGCGCTTTTGCTTTGTTTATATCTCCGGCCGCCTCATCCAGCGCTTTTTTGCAATCCATCACGCCCAAGCCGGTTTCTTCCCGCAATTGTTTGATTGTGTTGGTGTCAATTTTCATCTGTGTCTCCTCACGTCGTTCGTCGTATCAAAGCAAGTCTTATCAAAACAAATAAGTTGCGCTATGCCCCTTTTGACTTTTTCGTTTTACTGTCTTTGGCGGTCTTTTTAGTGGTTGTGGTTCGGCGTATCTTTGCTCGAATGCGCGGTCTGGGCTTGGGTTTGTCCGCTGTTTTTTTCTTTTCGACCGCTTCCGGTTTATCTTCTTTGGCGACGGCTGTAACTACCGGTGCCTTTTCCGGAACAACCGGTTTTGTTTCTTTCGCGGCTGCGGTTTGAACCGGAACCGGTTTGATTACTTCCGGCGGCGGAGTTTCTCTCTCTTTCTTTTTATCGTTCTCAACCTTCTTCTCGGCCATTTCTTTGGCTGTCGCCTCTTCCTTTTTCTTGGCCGCTTCTTTATTTAAAAGGGCTTTTGCTTCTTGTCCGGATTGGATGGCCGCGCCTAATTCGGCGAGCAGGAGCCGCAAACCTTTAATGCCGTCATCGTTGGCCGGAATCGGGTAGTCAAGAAGAATCGGGTTGGAGTTAGTATCAACCACGCCGACTACCTGCATGCCCATTTTTTTGGCTTCCCGGATCGCGTTTTCTTCTTTTCGGGTGTCTATTACCAGCATAATATCCGGAATCCGGTCCAGTTTGCGGACACCTTCCAGATTTCTCATCAGCCGGTCTTTTTCTTTTCGGGCGGTTGAGGCATCTTTTTTGGTCAGTTTTTCGAAAACGCCGGCTGCCTCTTTGCTTTCCAGATCGTTAAGGCGGTCAATGCGTTTTTTCATGGTTTGAAAATTGGTCAGCGTTCCGCCCAGCCAGCGATTGGCCATAAAGAGTACGTCCAGCCCTTCCGCGGTGCTTTTGACTAACTCCCGGGCCTGACGCTTGGTGCCCACTATTATGATTTTTTTTCCTTCTCGGGCAGATTCCTTGAGAAATTCGCAGGCTTCTTCCAAGCAGGTTCTTGTTTTTTCCAGGTCAATGATATAGATGCCCTGGCGCTTTCCGAAAATGAAGGGTTTCATTCTCGGGTCAAACTGTTTGCTGGGATGGCCGAAATAGAGACCGCTTTCCAGAAAATCTTTTAAGGTTGCGCTGATCAAAGGTACCTCCTTAAATTATACAAAAACTTTCGGAAATTATTATTATATCCCATTCCGGTCAGGAATGCAAGACGCCGAGGTGATTCTTGATAGTCCTGATGTGCGCCGGAGTGGTGCCGCAGCACCCGCCGATAAATTTGGCCCCGGCGTCAGCCAGCTCTTTTGCCAGGATTGCCGCGTCTTCCGGACTTTCCGGAAAGATGGTTTTTCCTTCCGAAACCCGCGGTTTTCCGGCGTTGGGCTTTGCCCACAAAGGCAGGTTAGTCTCTTTTTTCAGGGCGGATATGATAACTAAGGCTTCCCGGCCGCCTCCGCCGCAATTTGCGCCCAGGCTGAAGATTGAGTTTCCAAAAGCCCGCACCGTGTCTTCGGGACTTTCACCCATCAAGGTGCGCGGACCTCGTTTGCCAATTGCGAAAGTCAGGGAGATTACGATGGGTAGGGAACTCTTTTTCGAAACTGTTTCCGCGATTATTTCCGCTTCTTTTATAGAAGAAAACGATTCTAACAGGAAGAGGTCTATCCCGCTGTCGGCCAGTACGGAAATTACTTTTTGGTAGCCGGACGATAATTTTTTCGCGGAAACATTTCCCAAGGGAGCCAGAAGCTCTCCGCTGGGGCCGATATCGCCGGCAATCAAAGCCCGGGTATTTTCCCGCGCTTCCCGGGCCAGGAGAACTGCTTGGCGGTTTATCTCCTCCGTTTTTTCCGTAAGGTTAAGCCGGGACAACTTAAAGGGGTTTGCGCCGAAGGTATTGGTGAGAATTATTTCACTGCCTGCTTCAAGATATTCCCGGTGAATTTTTCTGATCGCTTCCGGGTTGGAAAGGTTCAAGAGGTCCGGTGGTTGGCCCGGTTGCAACTCTCCTTTTTCCGCCAGCCAGGTCCCGGTGGCGCCGTCTGTAACCACCACCCGTTTTTCGTTCAACAATTCCTGTAGATTCATAGATTTGGATTCCCGCTTACCACACGCGGGAATGACAAGTTTTTTGTATGTTCCCACAACAAACGTCCCGCTTTTCGGAAATCTTCCAGATAAGGCTGTAATTCCGGCGCGTCAAAGTTATCCACCAAAGGCTGGCCGTATTTATTCATTTCCGTGCCGGCAATCACCGGTATATTCAACCGCCGCGCCGTCGTCATCACCGCTTTTAAATTAGCCGTTTTAACTGTTTTTTCAGCCGGGTCTTTAAGGTTGTAGTTTCGTTCCGGAATAAGGTTGAGTATGCCTACCCCCTTTTTTTTCATAAAAGAGAGCAATTCCTCCGGGTTTTTTTCGGCTTCGTTGGTTCCGTCCAGCCAGGTTCCGGTGGGGATGGCTTTGATTGCGCTTATCGTTTCCACCACTTCCTCAAGCGACGGAAAAGTTTCCGGACCCGGCTTAACGTAACCTACCCCGGTGCCTTTCATTAGTTTGGAACGCAAAAGTTCCTGAAAATCTTGCGGTTTTTCTAACTTTTCCGCAACTGTTTCGGCCGGAAGTTTGAGCGTTTCGGACCAGAAATTTGTCCGTTTTTTTATCTCCGGAAAGACCGCCGTTGCTTTACGGTCATAGGCGGACAGGATGTGCCTTTCGGTCGCGTTGCCCTTCGGTGTCAGCGGAAGCACGTCATTTTCGTAATCAACCGTGACCGGGTTTAAATATTTATTGACTTTTTGGATAACCAGAAGGTTGCGCGAGTTTGCCCGTTCCCGGAGAGAGTTTAGAGTTATTTCCGCTTGACTGCCTTTTTCCGGTCGGCGGAAGAAGCCGGTGCCCATCAGGTAAAATATGCCGGGTTCTCCCGGTGAGTTTATAACCCGCTTTCCGTATTCCTTAACAAAGACCCGGGTCTCTATTCCGACCTCGGCCTTTATCCCTAAGATTTGCGCGGCGCGGAGTGTCTCTTCCAGGCCGTCAAGGACATCGAAATCAACGATACCGGCCATTTCCAGTCCAAGTGAGAATGCCTCCCAAAGGAAACGGGAGGGTGAGAATCCGTATGCGTTGAAGGAGAAAAAGGTATGGGCGTGCAGGTTGACCCAACCTCGGCCGGGTGCTGTTTTAACCACCCCTTGGTCTGTCAGTGCTTTTAACTCCTGCAGCGCTTTTTTCCTAATCCCCGGGTTAAAATCATCTAACTGTTTTATCAGTTTTTCAGTTTTATCCATATTATTGTTTTTCTTCAAGCGAGGTTTGTCTGATTTACGGAATTCGCGAAGCGCTGGGAACAAAACAAGCAATACGAAACGATGAGTGGCCGGGGCTCGCCAGTTGTTTTGGCGAGAACACGGCGAGGCTTATTGTTGAGTTGCGTAGTTTTGTCCAGCGCGCAGAGTCGTTCCGTAAATCAGATAACCGAGCTATCTATTGTATAATTATCGTTGACTAAAAGGCAAGTTTTGAAATATAATTTAAATACTATGGCGCTTAAATTAGTTATATCCGGAGCCGATGGCCGGATGGGCAAAGCGATAATTGGTCTCTTACCCGAGTATCCGCAGGTTAATTTGGTCGGTGCTTTGGAAAGGGACGGGCATCCGGATTTAGGACGGGAAACGGCGTTCGGGATAAGGCTTTCCGCCGACGTGGAAAAGGTGCTGTCCGGAGCTGATGTTTTGATTGATTTTACCTCGCCGTCCGCTACCCTGAATCATCTTGGGGTCTGCCGGAACCTGAAAAAAGGAATTGTCATCGGTACTACCGGGTTCACGGAACCGGAGTTGGCGGAGATAAAGGCGGCATCCGCTCAGGTGCCGGTTTTTATTTCACCTAACATGAGTTTGGGGGTAAACCTTCTCTTTCGTCTTGTTTCTGAAGTCGCCAAAAATCTTCCCGGGTATCAGGTGGAGGTTATGGAGACGCACCATGACCAGAAGGTTGACGCGCCCAGCGGCACCGCCAAAAAATTAGCCGAGATTGTGGCCGCGGCTCACGGCGACGATTTGGCCGCGGTGGCGGTTTACGGCAGGCAGGGTAGGCCCGGTCCCAGAAAGCCGGCGGAGATTGGTATTCACGCGCTCCGGTTGGGCGATGTGGTTGGTGAGCATGTTGTCATATTTGCCGATGCCGGTGAACGTATTGAATTGACCCATAAAGCCGGTTCCCGCAACCCCCTTGCTTCCGGTGCTATCAAGGCCGCGCTATTTTTAAGCAAGCAGAAACCCGGCCTTTATTCCATGGCGGATTTAATTCAATGACGATTGAATTTAACGAGCGGCTGAAAAAATTACCGCCCTATCTTTTTATTGAGATAGACCGCAAAAAGAGAAAACTGCAGGAATCCGGAGTTGATGTTATTGATTTCGGTATCGGTGACCCGGATACGCCCACTCCGGATTTTGTGATTTCCGCGATGCGGGAAGCGGTAACTAAGCCGGAGTACCATCGGTACCCGCTGGGCCGGGGAAAGATTTTTTTTCGCCGGGCCTGCGCCGTCTGGTTTGAAAAACGTTTCGGCGTTGCCCTGAATCCGGATAAAGAAGTTGTGGCTTTAATCGGTTCCAAGGAGGGCATCGGCCATCTGCCGTTCGCTTTTCTCAATCAGGACGAGGTAACCCTGGCGCCGGAACCGGGCTATCCGGTTTACGCCAACGCCACAATTCTGGCCGGCGGCAGCCCGTTTTTCATGCCCTTGAAGGAAACAAACGGATTCCTGCCGGACCTCTCTGCCATCCCACCCGCTGTCATTAAAAAGGCGCGTCTCATATTTCTCAACTATCCCAATAATCCGACCGGCGCCGCGGCGCCGGATTCTTTCTGGAAAGAAGCGATTTCTTTTTGCGAAAAGCACGGTATAATCCTGGCCGCTGATGCTGCTTATTCGGAGGTTTATTACGGAGAAAAATCGAAGAGCATCTTTCAGTTTCCCGGCGGAAAAGAGGTCGGTATCGAGTTCCATTCCCTTTCCAAGACTTTCAATATGACCGGCTGGCGTGTCGGTTTTGCCTGCGGCAACGAAAAAGTTCTGGCCGGTCTTGCCACCGTAAAAGAAAATCTGGATTCGGGGGTTTTTGAGGCAATTCAAGCAGCCGGTTCAGCCGCGCTGGCCGCGCCGGAAGGGTTTACTGAGGGTTTGCGCCGGATGTATCGGCGCCGGATGGAGACGCTGGTCTCCGGGCTGAATAAGATTGGAATTTCCTGTTGTATTCCGGCCGGCACGTTTTACCTGTGGGTAAAAACGCCGGAGGAAGAGAATTCCACCCAATTTTCCACCCGGCTTTTGGAAAAATTCGGAATTATAACTACTCCCGGTGTTGGTTTTGGCCCGAGCGGAGATGGTTACGTCCGGTTTTCAATCACGCTGGACGAAAGCCGCATCAAGGAAGCGCTAAGCCGTCTTGAAAAACAGTAAATAGTGAATAGTGAGGTATTTATGACTAAGATTGCGATTGTAGTCGGCAGCGAATCAGACCTTTCCTATGTTGCGGCCGCGGAAGAGGTTTTAAAAGAAAATCAGACGCCTTACGAGATAAAGGTTCTTTCCGCCCACCGCAAACCGGATGAAACTGCGGAATTCAGCCGTAAGGCCGCTGGAAGAGGCGTTAAGGTAATCATTGCGGCGGCAGGTCTTTCCGCCGCTCTGCCCGGTTTTATCGCCAGCCACACCACTTTGCCGGTAATCGGCATTCCGGTGATAACCGGCCCGCTAAACGGAGTTGACGCGTTGCTTTCTATTTTGCAGATGCCTTCCGGCGTGCCGTTGGCAACCGTCGGGTTGGGCAAGCAGGGTCCTAAAAACGCCGCGTTGTTGGCGCTGCGCATTCTGAATCTTTTAGAAGAGAAAGATTAAATGTAGTGCTGCGACCCTTTTAAGGTCGCCAATAAGCCCACCTTTGCAATACGGACGACTCGCTACAGACGGCTTTGCCGCTACGAGGCGTCCTTGCTATGGCGGGCGAGGGAGACAAAATAAATGAAAATTGGCATGCTGACAGGTGGTGGTGATTGCCCGGGATTAAATCCGGCGATTCGGGGTTGTGTGTACCGGGCTCTTGGTTTTGGTTACGAATGCGTCGGATTTTTGGAAGGATGGAAAGGATTGGCCGAAGGAAACGCCATACCCCTGGGTTTGGCTGAAGTGGAAAATATTGTTGATAAGGGCGGCACCATTTTGGGAACCAGCCGGTACAACCCGTTCAAGAAAGAGGGCGGTCCGGAAGCGGTGGAAGAGACGATGAAAAAGTTCTCGCTGGATGCCCTGGTGGCGATGGGCGGCGAGGATACTCTGGGCGTGGCCAGCAAACTATTTCAGCGGGGCGTCAAGGTGGTCGGAGTTCCCAAAACTATGGACAACGACCTTTCCGGCACCGATTACACTTTCGGTTTTGATACTTCGGTTACCCGAGCCCTGGATGCTTGCCGTTCTTTGATTGATACCGGAACCAGCCATCGCCGGGTTATGGTTCTGGAGGTGATGGGACGGCACGCCGGTTGGGTGGCGCTTTTTACCGCCATGGCTTCCGGCGCCGACTGGGTTCTTTTGCCGGAGTTCAAGGCCGACCCTGCCGCGATGGTCAACCACATCCAGAAGATTTACCAGCGGAAAAAGTTCGGTTTGATTGTTGTTTCGGAAGGTGCGGAATTTCAGGATGATGAATCGGAAAAGCAGGTTAAAGACGAGTTTGGTCATATAATTTTGCAGAAGCGCGGTCTGGGCGAAAAAATTGCGAAGTATGTGGAGAGCGAAACCGGAATTGAGACCCGGTCTTCGGTAATCGGCCACATGCAGCGCGGAGGCGCGCCAACTCTCTTCGACCGGATTTTGGGTTTGCGTGTCGGCGTCAAGGCAGCCGAATTAGTTTCCGAAGGTAAATTCGGAATGATGGCTGCCCTTAAGGGGCAGGAAGTTTTGGCGGTACCGCTTTCGGATGCGGTTAACAACCTGAAGGTGGTTGACCGGAAGTGGTATGAACTGGCCCAGGTATTTTTTAAATAACAATCAATTTTATGCGCATAGCACTTTTAACTACCGGTGGTGATGCTCCGGGGATGAATGCCGCAATCCGGGCGGTGGTGCGCCGGGCCCTCTCTTTTGATTGGGAGGTCTGGGGCATAGAACGCGGTTTTCAGGGAATGTTTGAGGATGATTTTCACCGGATGGACCACGGCGCGGTCAGCGGTATCATCAATCACGGTGGTACTATCCTGAAGACGCTGCGCTGTCCCGGGTTCCGGGAAGAAGAATTCCGCCGGGAATGTTACCGTAAATTAAAACAGCGGCAGATAGAAGGTCTGGTGGTTATTGGCGGTGATGGTTCCCTGGCTGCCTGCCGGGCCGTCTCTTCGGAAACAGATATGCCTATTTCTTTTGTGCCGGCCAGCATTGATAATGACATCGCCGGAACCGATGAGACAATCGGTTTTGACACGGCAATCAATACCGCTCTTGATGCGATTGATAAGATTCGGGATACGGCCACCAGCCACGAGAGAGTCTTTCTGGTGGAGGTAATGGGCCGGGAGAAAGGTTTTTTGGCGCTGGCGGTGGGACTTGCGGCCGGCGCGGAGATTATCCTGGTGCCGGAGATCCCGTTTCGGATGGAGGAAATTCTCGTGCAATTTTTGGATGGGAGAAAAAAAGGCAAGCGGAGCATGATTGCGGTGGTTGCCGAAGGCGCGGCTGAAGTGTCGGTGCTTGCTAAAGAGGTGCAGGCCGGTTACCCGGGTGAAGTACGGTACTCAATTCTGGGTTATGTTCAGCGCGGCGGTACGCCGTCAGCCCGCAGCCGGCATCTGGCTTTTCTTTTTGGATCTAAAGCGGTGGAAGCGCTTGCCGAGAATAAAGGAGCGGTTTTTGTCGGGTTGGAAGCCAATAAAGTAGTTACCAGAAATCTGCTTGATATCTGCGAAAAAAAGGAATTGGACCAGGAAACTTTCCGTCTCGCCCATATTTTAGCTGTTTAAATACAGTAAATATATGTTCCTCACCGGTTGGTTAAATAATAGACCAGGCTCTCCAGTTCCATCGCCATGTCGACGCTCTTAATTTGAATATTTTCCGGGATCGCAAGGTAACGGGGAGCGAAGTTCAGGATGGCGGAGATTCCGCTTTTGGTCAGGCGCCGGGCTATTTCCTGGGCTGCTTCAGCCGGTACGGTTACAATCGCCACCCGGACTTCATTTTTTCGGATAAATACTTCCATTTTTTGGTCAGCGATAACCGGTACATCTCCTATTTTCTGGCCTATCTTGGCCGGGTTATTGTCGAAGGCCGCCAGAATCCTGAAGCCGAAACGCCGGAAACCGGGATAAGCAAGCAGGGCCGCGCCTAATTTTCCGCAACCGATCAGGACTACGTTCCAACTGTGGTCCAGGCCGAGTATTTTCTCTATTTTTTTTCTTAAGCGGTATACGTTATATCCCACTCCGGGCTGGCCAAAGGAACCAAAATAGGTTAAGTCCTTTCGCGCCTGGGCGCCGGTGATATTGAGGTGTTTGGTAAGACGTTCCGAGGATATGACCTGTACTCCCTTGTTTTCCATAAAACGCAGGGTGCGCAGATAAAGGGAGAGACGCCGCACTGTTTCCTCGGGTATGCGCTGGTGTTTTTTTCGCATTTTTACATTTTTAACGCGTGCTTAATTTGACCGAACAGCGGTTTTAATTATACTATTAAAGAGATTAAATTGTCATTTAAATATAGAAACGTTATTTTTTCGCTTGACGGAGGTTATTTTGAATATGAAAAGATTAACCGGTTTATTTTTACTCGGGATTATCCCGGTTCTTTTACCGTCGGTATTAAACGCGGCTGCAACCGGAGCGGTGTCGGCTAAGATTACCCTTGAATTGGAAGGGCGGTCTTTTCCGGTTAGCGCGGCCCAGGTTACTATTCTGGATAAAGAGATTGATTTGAGGACGGTTGATTTTACGGCTAAACAAAACGCGAAAAAGAGCAAGAACGAGAAACGGGCGTATCACCTTTATCGTTATACCTATCTGGTTAGGAAGATTGAAGATAGCCGCCGGGTTGGTGTACGCCAGGTTCGCTCCGGTATCGTTACCAAGCGCGCCGATATTAATGGTGAGGTTTTAGTGCGTTACCTTGAACCGGGCGATTATTTTATCGGAGCCTACCGCAAAATGGGCAAAAAGACCGCAGTCTGGTTCGTTCCGTTTTCGGTAACTGCCGGTCGGGTTTTTCAGGTTAACCTTGACAACAGCAACGTTTTTGAATTTTACGACCCGGAACTCTACCCGTAACCAGGGCAACGGTATTAAACAAATTCACATTTTATTCAGTCTACCGGGATCCGTTGGCCTTGTTTCACATCGTTGTGCCTTATAAGACGCATCGTTTTTATTTTTGTCCGCCGCGAATAAATAGGTTCCCACCAAACCGGTTATTTCAACGTATTAATACACATCAGACCCGGGAACTTTTTTCGGGTTTCGGTGTCTAATGATTAGACCGCCAGAGATATCGCATGGAACAAAACAACCCGTTAGATTTTGAGAACATTGTTCATCAGGAGGCAAAGAAGGTGTTCAATCTTGCCTATCGGCTTTGCGGTAATCAGGAAGAAGCAAAGGATATATCCCAGGAGACTTTTGTCCGGGCCTACGAACATTTTGACCGATTTCAGGGCAACTCCCGGGTTTTCACCTACCTTTATCGCGTAACCTTTAATGTTTGGAAAAATCGTTTAAGGCATCGGAGTCGGCATCCGATATTCTCCATCCATTCACCGGACCCGGAAAAGCCGGATTTTTCTCCCGCTGACTCAAAGCCAACTCCGGCCCAAGCGTTTGAATTGGACGAACGGGCCGGTTTGGTCAGGGTCTGTCTGGAATCCCTTGACCCGACTTCCCGGCTTATTATTATTTTGAGAGATATGGAGGGCAGGTCCTACGAGGAGATATCCCGGATTATGAAGTGCCGGTTGGGCACGGTTAAATCCCGGCTGGCTCGGGCGCGGACGGATTTACGCGAGCAGATTCGGCCCTACCTGGAAAGGATGCGGAAATGAACAAAATTTGCCGGAAAAACCAGAAGTTGCTTTCCGCCTACGTTGACGGGATGCTTCCGGAAAAGGCCAAAAAATCTTTTGCGGAGCACCTGGATTCTTGCCCGGAATGCCGAAAGGCGCTTCAGGAAATGGAATTTTTGCGTGGACTTTTGCGGGAATTTCCGGAGAAACACCCCGGCCTGGGGTTTGAGACCGCGATTCTGAG
>Ga0172380_10006567_pt1 | contig 13456 bp, 17 predicted proteins | sample Leawe162metaG_FD_119747 | JGI IMG/M metagenome (GOLD analysis project Ga0172380, IMG submission 119747) | Leachate microbial communities from a municipal landfill in Southern Ontario, Canada - Leachate well 162 metaG | ecosystem: Engineered > Solid waste > Landfill > Unclassified | place... | reverse complement strand
CTTACAAACTGGAGAAATATCTCCGTTGGAAGATATACGCTCTCATGTACCGGTACTGGTACAGCCCCTGTAACCAAACAATTCGGTGTGAAGTCGTGTATTGTGAATCCGGATTTTAGGGAGAATTAGAAAGCTAATTAAAAAAGTGGTCCAGATAGACCACTTTTTTAATTCAGAGATGATGTATAATAGGGTATTACCAATTAATAATAATACAATGGATCTTAATAATAAATTTATAAAAATGAGTGTGCAAGCGAGTATTGTCGTTTTCGGACTACTTGCTGTGTTTTTGCTCTCAAAAACAATTACAGAGGTTGTTTCATGGGGAAAAAATACAGAAACATATCCTGCGAGAACTATTACTGTAATGGCAGAAGGTGAAGCTATTGCAACTTCAGATATTGCATCTTTTAGTTTTAGTGTAAATGAAAATGCTGATACTAGTGAAGCTGCACAAACAAAGGCAGAAGATAAAATCAAGAAGGCAATGGAATACTTTAAAAGTAATGGAGTAGATGAGAAAGATATTAAAACAGAATATTATAATGTATATCCAAAGTATGAGCCATATGCTCCATGTTATGCATTTGATTGTCCTGCTCCTGTAGAAAAAATTGTTGGGTATGAAGTATCACAAGGTATTCGAGTAAAAGTTCGAGATACTGATAATGCTGGAAAGTTTTTGAGTGAATTAACAAAATTTGAAATCAATAATGTTTCAGGACTTACTTTCACAATTGATGACGAAGAAGTTTTGTATGATGAGGCCCGAAAAAACGCTATCGAAAAGGCTGAAGAAAAAGCAAAGGTATTGGCTGACGGTCTAGACGTAAGACTTGGAAAAGTTATCTCATTTAATGAAGATAACGCTGGCGCATACGGTGATTATGGGTATGCAGCAGAACCTATGATGAAGAGTGCTTCAAATGTATCACTTCCAAAAGGAGAAAATACATTTACTACAAAGGTATATGTAACATACGAACTTAAATAATATTTAGGTTGTAAAGTAAAAGGCGCGCCCATAGGGCGCGCCTTTTACTTTACACATGTTTGTTTAGACTATACACTACCAGAATGATTATCTCAGGAAAAGATATACAACAAAAAAGACTCAAAAAGTTAACTCAAAAGATTGCAAAACTTGAACACAAACCTGTTCTTGTCATTATTCAGATTGGGGATAATAAAGAATCTACTATTTATATTAACCAAAAAATAAAGTTTGGAAAAAGTGTTGGAATACCAGTTGAGTTTTATCAACTTGAATCTACTGTTGAATTAGAGTTTATCCAAAAACTCATTTCCGATTTTAATAATGATGAAGATATACAAGGTATTATCGTTCAACTTCCTTTACCTAAAAAGTTACAGAAATTTCAATTTGAAATCATCGATGCAATTTCTCCAGAAAAAGATGTAGACGGTCTTACCTCAACAAATCTAAAACGACTACTCAGTAATGAAAAGGGAATGGTGCCTGCAACAGCAAAAGGTGTATATACAATGCTTGAAGAATCTAAAATTGATGTTGTTGGTAAACATGTAGTAATCGTTGGAAGATCTGTTCTTGTTGGACGGAGTCTATCTCAACTACTTCTCAATAAGGATGCAACTGTTACAGTATGTCATTCAAAAACAAAAGACTTGGCATCTATTACAAAAACTGCTGACATTATTATTACTGCTACAGGTTCACCTCGGCTAATTACAAAACAACATGTATCAAAAGGACAGATTGTAATAGATGTAGGTATTACTTCAACAGGTGAATTATTGAAAGGGGATGTAGACTTTGAATCTGTCTCAAAAATTGTAGAACATATCTCTCCTGTACCTGGCGGTGTTGGTCCAATGACTGTTTTGAGTCTTTTTGAGAACCTTGTTGACTAACCTGTAGACTGGTAGTATATTGTGTACATAGAAACCCCTTCGGGGGTTTTAAAAATGATTGAAAAATATGAATATATTTAATTTTTTAAGAGAAGTAAAAGGTGAAATGAAACACATGAGTTGGCCAACAAAGAAGCAAACAATTGCGTACACATTGTTAGTAATTGTAATTTCTATAGCTTTGGCTGCTTACGTAGGTATTTTTGACCACCTCTTTACACTCGGCATTGAACAACTTATCAAATAAGACTTTTGAGTATGTCAAAACAACAACAACCAAATCGAGATCGAAATTGGTACGCTATTCATACATATGCAGGGTATGAAAACGCAGTACTTCGAAATCTAAAGCAACGAACAGAATCATATGGTATGGAAGACTACATTTTTAATGTGGTAGTTCCTATTGAAAAGAAAATTAAAATTAAAGGAAATAAACGAGTGGAAGTAGAAGAGAAAGTTTATCCAGGATATGTTTTGGTTGACATGATTGTAACGGATGATTCTTGGTATGTTGTACGAAATACTCCTCGAGTAACAGGATTCGTTGGGGCAGGAGTATTCCCAGTTCCACTTTCAAAGAAAGAAGTTGATGAATTGTTTAGTCGAATGTCTAACGATACTACAAAGCATGCGATTGATCTTGAAGTATCAGATGCTGTAATTATCGTCGATGGTCCATTCAAGGATCTTGAAGGTAAAGTAGAAGAAGTGGATAATGAGCGAGGAAAAGTTAAAGTATTGGTTTCAATGTTTGGACGAGAAACTCCTGTGGAACTCGATTTTTTGCAAATTCGAAAAATCTAATATCGACTTGCTAAATCAATAAAATAAGATAATATAACGACACTATGGCTAAAAAAATAACAAAAGTAATCAAGCTTATCGCACCTGCAGGTAAAGCAACACCAGCTCCTCCTCTTGGACCTGTTCTTGGACAAGCGGGTGTAAATATCGCTGAATTCACACAACGATTCAACGCTGATACACAATCTCGAATGGGAGAACTTGTACCAGTTGTTCTATCTGTATATGAAGACCGAACATTTTCAATGATTTATAAAGTAGCTCCTGCTTCTGACCTTATCAAAAAGGCGGCTGGAATTACTTCTGGATCAGGAACAAATGCTACTAAGAAAGTAGGTTCAATCACAAAGGCTCAACTACAAGAAATTGCAGAACGAAAGATGCCTGATTTGAATGCAAATACTATCGAAGCTGCAATGAACATTCTTGCTGGAACATGTCGATCAATGGGTGTAGAAGTTAAATAATCATTTTTGATTTTATACTAAAAAGGGAAGCCCTGACGCGCTGCGTCAGGGCTTTTCCTGTTTAAGGTTTCGTTTTTCTTTTTAACCAGTGCTGAATTTGTACTGGCACAACAATAGATGATTGAGGCTTTTTGATAAGCCGACGACCTTCTATCTGAACGGGTTGAGGTAAGTCTTCCCTTAATGACATGGTAGAGGCTTTGTGGAAAATTTGAGGTTCAATCTTGGGAAAAGAGAATCCTTCTCGTATATCCATGTCTGCCTGCATATACCAAATCACATGTGCACGCTTAATTGTTTGTTCAAAGAGGTGTGCACCTCCAACAACAAACACTTCATCGTGGGAATCGCTTGCTGATGCGAGTGCAATTTCGAGTTTGCGAGAGACTCTGATGTCAGGGTCTTTTTCCTGAATTTCTTTCCCGAGTACCGTAATCTTGGCCTTAGCTTCAATTAGTAGTTCTCGAAAACCTGGATTCATAAAGGCCATTCTCCCCACAACAACAGACTTGTTAGTGATGTGAGAGAGGAGAAAATCCTTGTATAAAGGAAGGCGTATCCAAGAAAAAACGCCATCAAAGTTTGCAATCACATTCGCACGCGTGCCAGAACCAATCAGTGTAATTTTCATAAGGAGAAAAACAGGTGAGCTGTTTAATTAATTTTAAACCCTTTATATGAAAGTACAACTGGACTGAATGGACTAATTGATGTCTATTTTGAAGTTTTGTTTGATCTTCTCAATTTCTCCATGTTTAATGAGTTGTACTTCTTCTTTATACTTATTTTGAACCATAAATCCATCAATAATATCCTTTTGGTGGTATGTTCCTTTTTCTTTCTTTGATGGTTCAGAAAGCTCTTCAAAGGTAACTTGGCAGAATCGTTCTCCAGGATAAATTGCAATAGACTGAGTTGTTGTATTGTTTCGAATTGGAATAATAAGCTGTCCAGAATATCCTGTATCGATGATTCCTGTAAGATCTACAGAAAGCCCACGTCTGTTTGTTGATGATCGAGGGTAGAGGACCGACATGACATCATCAGGCCATGTAATAGTTTCGAGTGTTGATGCGAGCACGTGTTCTCCTGGAAGTAGTTCAAACATTTGTCCTTTTTCAAGTTCGATTACTTCAAAATTCTGTACATCTTCTTTGGGATTCATGTAATCAAAAGAAATAGCTTCTCGTCCTCTTGGTGTCATGTGCCATTGTTTTGGGATAAGAAATGTATACCCGAGTCGTAGGTCAATTGCGTGTGCTTGAAGTTGAAATTGGTCTAAAGAAGGTTCAATTTTAATACTTCCACTTTTGATTCGTTCTAGTATTTGTCTTTGTGTAAGTATTCCCATATTTATTTTGTTATTTTGTATTCTAATAATAGCGTATTTTGACTGAGTGGGGTAGATGAAAGTAATTCAAGTTGAGTCTGAGGTATGTCTGTAAAAAGAGGAATTCCTGTACCAAAAAGAACTGGTTCAAGTGTTATGTATAATTTTGACACATAGCCTGAATTGATAAACATTGAATAGATTGAATTACCTCCACAAATTGCTACTTCAGTAAAACCTTCTTTTTCAAGTTTTTCCAGAAGCTCCTTAGGGGATAGGGATGTTGTTTCTACTCCTTCAATTTCAATTGGTTTTGAAGAATACACAATCGTTTTTCTGTCTGGAAGTGCTTTTCCGATAGTTTCAAATGTTGTTCGTCCCATTACGATTACCCCTGCTTCTTTTGTCTTTTTTTTAAAAAATTCTTTATCTGATCCACTGGTCCAACTCATTGAATTGGTGTGCTCAATAGGACTAATGAATCCATCGAGTGTTGTTGCTGTAATAATAAAGGCTGAAATCATAATACTATTTTTAGTCCTTTAATTGCCGGTGCGGGTTTGTATTGTTTTTTAAAAGAAGTAGTAATTTCTTTTACAAGAGTAATATCCTTTTTCTCTGCACGAGAAAAAGATTTTTGAGGAAGAGTAAGTGATACCTTTTTGTGAGTATTTTTTCGAGAAATAATTTCTTTTGCTGTTGGATAGTGAATGTCGTATATGTGAGCATTTGAAATTGTGTGAGTATAGATACCTGGTTGAACCCCAAGTTCTTGAGCGAGGATACATTGCAAAAGTGCAAACCCCGCAACATCATGAGGAAAGCCGAGAATCATATCGTTTGAACGAACAACGTTGTGGAGATGTAATTTTCCTCCGATTATGTTTACTGTAAATGTGTATGGACAAGGTACATTCTTTTTTGTTATTCCACCAAGTCCATCAGCCGAAGGATCCCAAGTTACAATTACTCCGTGTCGTGAAGATGGATCTTTTTTGAGAAGTGAGACAAGAAGTTTGAGTTGGTCTCGTCCAAAATGTTTTCTCCATCGATATCCATAGGCAACAGTTACTACATCACCAGGATTAGTAAAAATATCCCAAACTTTTGTGAATTGTCTAAGGAAGTCAGCAGGCTTCCGAGACCCAGAAATAAACCATGCTTGTTCTGCAACAAAAAGTTGAATTGGGATTTCTCGTAATGTCAGCAAAGGAAATCCTTCTTTTGAAATATCTATCGAAAAAGTAAGTCCTGGTAATGCTTTTGTTTCGTGTCCTGTTCGAGCATTTTTTTCAGCAATTCCACGCTTCATAATATCCTTTAATAAATTTTGGTAGATTGTGTCAAATGGGGTCATTGGTTAATTGTAGCAAATTGAGTAAAAGGGGATATATTGACTTATCTTATAAAAATTGCAATATTCAGCTCATGGAGCCCTTTGTTAGGAGCCAAATGTCTGAGGCTCAGATTCAGACATATGTTTTGTTGAATAGTTTTGTGAGAAGGATTCCGAGCAGGCTCGTTTTGCCTAGCGGTAATAAACTGAACTGTCATATTCTTGCACGCGTGATGCTTCTTAAGAAACTTCCTTTGAAACTTCATCTCGCTGATGGATGGTACTTGGGGAGATGGCCACACGCATGGTTGTGGGATTCTGATTGGAATGTGTTTGATGTTCTTCCAGTCAGAACTCTTGTAGGATATTATGGTGGAGTTTCATTTGTTGACAGTGCTATTGTTCTGCAAGGGCCTGTCTACGAATCTTTTCGTTACAGGAGGAGACTTTGGCGCGGTTGGGTTAAGCGAGGACAAGAACCTCCGCAAGACCCACACAAACTCAAGAATCCTTTTGTTCCGTATCTCGACTTTCAACAAGACATAGACTACCTGGTTGGATTGATTGGCAATTGATCTGATCTTCGATAGGCGGGACCCCGAAAGGGGTCCCGCTTTTTCTTTATATTTATTTTGGTATACTCATCGTTATGATGAACATTCAATATCCATATCTTCCAGAGGGAAGAACAATCGATTACGTTCCATTTTCAAATGAATTTATGAGGGGTGCGTATGAGTACTCCAAACAACATTCATCTGATAGAAACCATCCGACTGGTGCCGTTGTTGTGAAAGACAACAAAATCATTGGGAGGGGTGCAAACCAAGTTCCTGTTAAAAATGAATTCCTGAAAAGGGTTCACAAAGATTGGATTTGTGTCAGAAAAATCTTAAAAATAAAATCCGGTGAGAAATATTGGTTGTGTCCTGGTTGTGCTAAGTGCGAAGACCACGGAGAACAACAAGCAGTGCGCGATGCAATAAAGAACGTCGGAGACATTTCTGGTGCGGACCTGTATCTTTGGGGTCATTGGTGGTGCTGCGAATCTTGTTGGAACGCAATGATCGCTCCCGGTATTCGGGACGTATATTTAGTTGAAGGGAGTGAAATTCTTTTCGACAAAAATAACCCTGCAAACAAACTCGGGCGATTTGAAGTGTAACTACTCTGGAAAAAGCGGCGCACCCCTTGGGTGCGCCGCTTTTTGCATGTGCTAGAATAGAATCACTATAAATTAATCAAAGCCACCATGAAGGATACACAAATTCAAAAGCTCATTAAAGCAGAACAAGCAAGGCAAAAGAAAGTTATTAACCTGATTGCTTCTGAGAATATTGTTTCTCAAGATGTTTTAGATGCTCTTGGATCTGAACTCACAAACAAATATGCAGAAGGATATGCTCACGCACGATACTATGGTGGTAATGAAGTAATTGATCAAATTGAAGATGTTTGTATTGAGCGAGCACTTGAAACATTTAAAATCTCAAAAAATAAATGGCATGTAAATGTCCAACCTCTTTCTGGTTCACCTGCAAACCTTGCGGTGTATTCAGCACTTCTTACTCCTGGAGATAAAATTATGGCAATGGATCTATCTCACGGAGGCCACCTTACTCACGGATTCAAAGTGTCATTCACTGGAAAATTGTATACACAAATTGCATACGGTGTAGATGAAAAAACTCAAATGCTCGATTATGAAGTGCTTGCACAAATTGCACAAAAATTTAAACCAAAACTTATCATTACTGGATATTCAGCATATCCTCGAAAAATTAATTTTAAAAAGTTTAAAGAAATCGCTGACTCAGTTGGTGCATTACTAATGGTGGATATGGCTCATATTGCAGGTCTTGTTGCTGGTGGAGCACACCCAAGTCCATTTGCGTATGCGGATATCGTAACTTCAACAACTCACAAAACTTTACGAGGTCCACGATCTGGAATTATTTTTGTAAAAAAGGATGAACGAGAGTTGGATAAAAAAATAGATAAGGCAGTGTTCCCAGGACTTCAAGGAGGACCTCACATGAATCAGATTGCTGCTGTAGCAGTTGCACTCAAAGAAGCTCAAACTTCTGCGTATAAAAAATATATTGAACAAGTATGTAAGAATGCAAAAGCTCTTGCAGACGAACTTAAAAAACTTGGATGGAAAATACTTTCTAATGGAACAGATAACCATATCGTACTTGTAAATGTATGGATGGACGGAAAGGGAATTGGTGGAAAAGACGCTTCTGATCTCTTGGAAGCGGAAGGAATTATTGTAAACAAAAATACAATCCCTGGAGAAAAGCGTTCACCCGTTAATCCTTCTGGAATCCGACTTGGTACTGCTGCTGAGACAACACGAGGATTAAAGGAGAAAGATTTTGTGACTATTGCAAGACGAATTGATAAGATTTTGAAAAAATAATTTGATATACTCTAAAATGATATGAACACAACAACACCAGGAAAGTTTATCGTAATCGAAGGGACAGATGGTTCTGGCAAGGCAACACAGACACAGCTTCTCGCACAAAGACTGCTTTCGGAAGGGATTAGTTTTGAGGTTACTGATTTTCCTCAATACGGAACACCGAGCGCCTTCTTTGTGGAAAAATATCTTCGTGGTGAATATGGAACCATTGAAGAGGTTGGACCTCATAAAGCTTCTTATTTCTATGCACTTGATCGTTTCGACAAATCATTTGACATGAAAAGATGGCTCTCTGAAGGGAAAAACATCATCAGTAACCGTTTTACTACATCAAGTATGGCCCATCAAACTGCCAAACTTGATTCTGCTGAGGAACAGGATGTTTTTCTTGATTGGTTGGATCATCTTGAATATGAAGATTTAGGGATTCCTCGTCCTAATTTAGTTGTCTTTCTGTATGTTCCTCCGGAGGTTGGTCAAAAGCTCGTTGCTGAAAAAGCTGCTCGTGAATATACTCATGGGAAGAGCCATGATATTCACGAAGATAGTCTGGATCATTTGACCAAGGCTTCAGAAACTTATCTACGGATTGCAAAGAAATTTGGATGGCTACAGATTGATTGTGTGAAAGATGGAAGGCTAATGTCTCCTGAAGAAATTCACGAATTGATTTACGACGTCGTTAAGGATTACCTTGCTTGATCCAAAAATTCGAAGGCCAGCAACCCATGGGTTGCTGGCCTCGTCTTTTTTATATAAAGTAAGTCTATGAATATTAAAGTAAAAAAACTACATCCAGATGCTCAGGTTCCAAATATTGCTCATGAAGGGGATGCTGGGTGTGATTTGTATACTGTTGATACTATTATTGTTGAGCCACAACAAAGAGTACAAGTTCCTGTCGGTCTTGCTTTTGAAATACCTCATGGATATGTCGGTCTCATCTGGGACAAAAGTGGAGTTTCTCACAAAGGAGGTATCAAAACACTTGGTGGTGTGTTAGATTCGGGATATAGAGGAGAATTAAAGGTTGGGTTAATTAATCTGAGTTCAGAAGCATATGTATTTGAAAAAGGACATAAGGTCGCTCAAATGCTTATTCAAAAAGTTGAATCACCAATTTTTGAAGAAGTGGTAGAATTATCAGATACAAGTCGAGGGGAAGGAGGATTTGGAAGTACTGGAAAATAATATGCAACAAAAAATAAAACAATACATTAAAGAAATTCTAAAAGAACTTGAATTACCTCAAGTAGATTTTGTAATCGAACTTCCAAAAGATATCTCAAATGGAGATTTTTCTACTAATGTTGCTCTCCTTATTTCAAAACAAGCAGGGAAGAATCCAAAAGAAATTGCTGAACAAATTTTACATACGATACAAGATAAAAAGTACACTGAGTTTTTAAATATAGAAATCGCTGGTCCTGGATTTATTAATTTCTATCTTTCAAAAAGTTATATTGAAGGAGAGATAATAAAGCCACTTTCTCAGGTACAAACAGAATATACTGGTAAAAAAGTTATTACCGAGTATACAGATCCAAACCCTTTTAAACAATTTCATATTGGTCATTTGATGGCTAATACAATTGGTGAATCTATTTCACGTCTATATGAACTTGGTGGGGCGGAAGTAACACGAGTTTGTTATCAAGGTGATATTGGTCCTCATGTTGCTAAGTGTATTTGGGGGATGATGCAACAACCTGACACGTTTCCGTTAGATCAAGACTCAATTTATGACAAGATGAAATATCTCGGAGATTCATACGTATATGGTTCAAACGAATACGAAGATAACCCTCCTGCACAACTAGAGATAAAAGAAATTAATAAGAAACTTTTTGAAAGTTCAGATCCTGAATTACAAATTTATTATGACAAAGGACGAGCATGGAGTCTCGAATACTTTGATTTGATGTACAAAAAACTAGGTACTGACTTTAAGCATTTTTATTTTGAAACTCAAACCGCACCAATCGGTAAGGCTATAGTTGAAGAAAACATTACTAATGGTATTTTTGAAAAAAGTGAAGAGGGTGGAGCCATTGTATATAAAGGTGAACAAGATGGCCTGCATACTCGAGTATTTATAAACTCACAAGGACTTCCTACCTATGAAGCAAAAGAAATTGGTCTTGCATATGAAAAAGAAAAATTAGGAAGTTTTGATCAATCAATCGTTGTAACAGCTCAAGAACAATCAGATTACTTCAAGGTTATTCTTGCTGTGCTTGCAAGACTTAATCCTCAAATTGCTCAAAAAACAAAACATATCGCCCACGGTATGATGCAATTTACGGATGGTAAGATGTCTTCTCGAAAAGGAAACGTGATTACTGCTGACGCTCTACTATCTCAAGTAGAGGAAAAGGTTGTAGAAAAAATGTCAGACAGAGAATACACAGACAATGAACGGAAACAAATCATCAGTACTGTTTCTGTTGCTGCTCTCAAGTATTCAATCCTTAAACAAACACCTGGAAAGAATATTATTTTTGATTTTGATAAATCAATTTCTTTTGAGGGTGATTCTGGTCCATATATCCAGTATGCGTATACTCGAGCACAATCTGTATTACATAAAGCGGGGGAGTTGCCAGTATCTGCAAATAATCTTAAAGATATTTACATGATTGAAAAAATATTGATTCGATTTGAGTCGGTTGTTACTCGAGCGATTGAAGATCTTGCTCCACAGATTGTAGCTAACTATTTAGTAGAATTAGCTGGTGAATTTAACTCATGGTATGCACAAGAAAAAATACTTGGAGATGAGAATGAAGCCTACAAACTTTTGGTAACATATAAGTGTGTTCAAACTATCAAACGAGGGTTATACGCACTCGGTATAGAAGTTCCTGCAAAGATGTAGGTCTTTGGTATACTAATTTTACTTATAAGTAATTAATCACATTATGCCTGATAAATATTCTGCAGTATGGGTATCTCACTCTTCAATGGGGGATTTTCTCAAATGCCCTCGTTCGTATTATTTAAAAAACATATATAAAAATCCTAAGACAGGGAAGAAGATTAATATCGTGAGTTCTGCACTTTCTCTAGGATCTGCAGTGCATGAAGTGGTTGAAGGTCTCGCTGAATTTCGTGCTGATAAACGATTTGAAAATCCAACTGAACTATTAGAAAGATTTGAAAAAGCATGGGAAAAATTTAAAGGAAAAAAAGGGGGATTCAAAACCCAAGAGGAAGAGCAAGAATCTAAAGCTCGTGGCTTAGCAATGATTCAAAGAGTAATTACTAATCCGGGTCCACTTACTCAGAAAATCGTAAAACTTAAAGAAGGTGAAATGCTTCCAAATTTCTATTTATCAGAAAAAGACAATATTATCTTGTGTGGGAGAATAGACTGGCTGGAATATAAACCAGAAGATGACAGTATTCATATTCTTGATTTTAAAACTGGAAAGAATGAAGAGAAAGAGGACTCACTTCAACTTCCAATCTACCAATTACTTTTAGATAATCTGCAAAAAAGAAAAGTCACAGGTGCTTCGTATTGGTATCTTGATAGTGAAGATACTCCAAAAGAGGTAGAACTTCCTAATCTAAAGGATTCATTTGAGAGGGTATATAAAGTTGCAAAAGAAGTTTCTGATGCTCGGACTCGTGCAAAGATAGATGGGAATGAAAAGGTATTTACTTGTCCACGAGGAGAAGCAGGATGCTTTAGCTGCACTCCTTTCGAGAAAATTATCAAAGGTGAAGCAGAGTTTCTTGGAAACGGGGAATGGGGACAGGAGATGTATATGGTGTAATTCTTTGGTAAGTATAAGGTTTATTCATTCTGTATAAGTGTATAGAGATTGACTTTTTGTGAAAATAGTGTAGTATTTGTACCGACTCACATAGAGTTCCTCTACAACCACAAACCACGAAAATCAATCAACCGATGAAACACATCCTGTTGCTCAGTATCCTACTGTCCCCCCTGGCTCCGGCAATTTCTGCTGAACCACGGGTGGTCGTCAAGCGCGTCATCATTCCCAATGGTATCGCGACTGCTTCGATGTTTGACACTGCTTCGGCGACGGCCATCGTCGCTCAGAGTCGTGCACATCTCGTCACCCGCCTCGGTACCGCATTGCAATTCGAATTCCAAGACGAAGAGGGAACTCCCGTTACGGTCTCGAATTTCAAGGCATCCGTCGGCAAGTTCACGCTTGTCCGAAACGGCACTGCCAATACGGGCTACACAAACACCCCGTTGGGTGCGTACCATCCTGTTGGACAAGGGTCTCCGGACTACTTTGTCTTCAATGGTGCATCCGACGTCTCGCCTCCGTATGTGCAAGGTGTTCCAAAATACGTCGCCGGATACAACGGTGACAATTCAGGAACACTGATTCCGCTCATGACGAAGTTCGTACTGCTCGATTTCCCAATCCCGCTTGGGACGGAATCGAACAAGCCACTTCTGACTGCGGCAGGGCAATATTACGTCCTTTCATATGACTGGACGTTTTCCTACGAGTACGGTGCGACGAGCTATACCTACACAATCCCACCTTCGGAGACGGAGGTTTCGATTGTTGTGGTCAATGATTCGTTGTTGACCTTTGACGAGGAGCAAGACCCGATGACTCCAAACACGGCATATGGGCTTCGTCTGCAATTGAGTTACAATTTGGCCAACTGGGTGCCTGCACCTACGCCGATTCCACATCCATTGCCGACGAACATTGCCAACTTGATCGCACTCGTACCGTCGACGACGACGGTTGCAGGACTCCCTGCGAACGACAAGCGGTTTTACAGATACGAGCGGTTTCCGTTGCCCTCGTTTCCCTGATTTTCTGGTTTCAACGGAACGACACCCGGGCCTCCCATTTTTTGGAGTCTCGGGTGTTTTTGTTTGACAAGTAAACAATTAAATGTTAATGTAAATTCCTTATTAAAAAGGAAATAATTTTATGAAAAATATTAAAAAAATAAAATCTGTAGTGTTAGCGAGTACTCTAACATTTTCAGTATTGTTAATTTTAGGGGTTACTAGTGTTTCAGCTACAGTAGCGCCAGAAGAACCAGTAGTATTGATTACAGAAAACTCATTTACTCTATGTCACGATGGAATCGATAATGATGACAACGGAACAACAGATATGGGAGATCGAAACTGTGCAAACTTTACAGAAGTTGAAGCAGTTGCACCAGATACAACTGAT
>Ga0172380_10006566_pt1 | contig 13457 bp, 9 predicted proteins | sample Leawe162metaG_FD_119747 | JGI IMG/M metagenome (GOLD analysis project Ga0172380, IMG submission 119747) | Leachate microbial communities from a municipal landfill in Southern Ontario, Canada - Leachate well 162 metaG | ecosystem: Engineered > Solid waste > Landfill > Unclassified | place... | reverse complement strand
AGGGGAGCGGTTCGACGACATGTCGATAACGCGAGGGAGGGCGAAGCTCCGTCTGAGCCGTAATAAATGGGCTCACACGGAGGTTCGCCCTCCCATCGTTGGCGTTACGCGCGGATTGGGGCCAAGCCTGACGGCTTGAAAACCTGGCAAAAAAAAGGTAAAGGGACCCCGAACTGGGAAACACACTCTATTCCGGCGGAGAATCGCATTAGTGCACGTTGCACGGATTAGGCGTAACATTAATGTTTGCTTGATTGTCAATCGCCGGGAAGCAAGGATGCCGGGCTCACCTTGTCCCCGTCTATCTATCGCGAATCCTTTTCCACCTCCCAGGTACAATGATGAAATACTTCCTCTTTTCGGTTGCCGCCATCCTTTCCTGCGCCGCTTCGCTGTCCGCCGGGGAGGCTTTGCCGGTTGAGAACTTCGATGCATCAAACCCCGCCTGGACAATGCAGGCGGACGCCTCCGCAGCTGCCAAGCTGGAGTCGTCCGTCGAAGACGGGGGGCGATCCATCATTCGATTCAAGGGAACATTCTTTCCCGGTGACGGCAAACCTCATGGTTTAAACTCAATTCAATCGAGATCGTTCCTTTCAGGCTTAACGGTTCCGGAAGGGAAAATCATTGTTGTCACAGTAGAGGCGAAGGCGAGCGAGCCGGGCCGTCGCCTCCGCCTTTTGATCAGGGATGCACGGAGCCAGAATTTTGTCGTGTCTTCGCTGGAGCTGGATACGAATTGGTCAGAACTTCGATACACGATCGATCCCAAAGAAATGAAGATGGCTTTTCCGGTTCAACTTTTTCGATTGGCGTTTGAGACTTCCCGCCGTGACGAAATGGGTCTCCCCGACGAATCTGTTTCCATCGATAAGATCACCGTCTCGGTTGAGTAGAACGGGCTGTGAGTCAGTTTATTCCGGTTGGGGTGTAACCAAGATAAGTGGAGAACGCCTCTCTTACAGCGTCCGCGACATGGCCGAAGGTCATGCTGACGTGGTGGCGGTAGCCGGTGCGCCCGATAACATTCAGTTTTTTCTGTAGGTCCGGAATGCGGGCAACGCCCGCGCAGCCGAAGAAGCCCTCGGCGATGGGATCCGCCGTCATCTCGCCCTCGCCAAGATAGTAATGGAATTTTCCGTCCTCGGTCTTGGCGCTGGCATAGGTCATGGGCGATGCGGCGATGCGTCCGACGTTCGGTCCCCACCCGCAGCCGCCGCCCAAGGCTTTGGCGAACATCGGATGATCCACCACCTCACCCTTTGCCGTCATGAGATCCTGGGGAACGGGGCCGCAGTGGAATAGGATGCATTTGTCGGGATCCTCGCCGTAGTTGTTGTTCCAGTCCAGGCAGGTGGCTGGCATTTCGGCGGCCAGGCGCAAGGCATACATGGTGATGGCATTGCACATGTCCACCTCGCACGCGGCGGGAATGCCCCGGTTGTTGAGTTCGCTCATCAAAAGACACGGGGCGATTTTCAGCTCCTTCTCCAGCTCGATCCAGCAGCGGAACGAGATCGCGTCCATCCGGTATTCCGCGATGATGTCGTCGATCACGATGGAGAGTTTGGACATCGTGTCCTGCGCCGGCGAGGGGACATTCGAGCAATTGGCGTAACCGAGCAGGAAGTCCTTTCGGGCCTTGAGCTCGTCGCGGGAGGTGTCGAATTTTTTCACTCTCAGGAAAACATCGGAGAGGTCGAGGGTTTCGGTCGTGATCCCGTAGCGCTGGAGGGTGAGTTCGTCGAAGCGGACGGTCTTGAACGCGGTCGTCCGGGCCCCGATCGCTCCGACAGTCATGCGTTTCATTTTTCCAACGATCCGGCAGACGCCCGCAAACTTCCCCAGCTGCACGCGGAATGTTTCGCTGACGGGATGAACCGTGTGCGGCGGAAACACCGTGTAGGGGAGGGTGTATTGATGGAAAACATCCATGATGGAAAATTTCCCGCAGAAGGCGTCGCGCCGTTCCTTGAAGCCCATCTTGTCGAGCTCGTCGGGATACGCCTGGATCAGGATCGGAACACCGCAGTCCTGGAGGGCGGTCACGGCACCGGTTTCGTCGCCGAAGTTGGGCAGGCAGAGGATGACGCCGTCGTATTTTCCCTTGTTGGCTTCGAGAAAGCGCGCGTAGACGCGGCCTTCGTCGGGAGTCTCGACGGCGCCGAACCGCGTGGCGGATTCTTCCAGCAGCAGGGGTTTGTATCCGAGGGCTTCCACCTGGGCGGCCAGTTCCTTGCGGGCACCGGAGACGAGTGTTTCAGGAAAGAATCCGCGGTTTCCAAAGTAGAGGGCGAACGTGAGGGGTTGCTTTTTCATGAGAGGGTGGAGAGCTTTTGTTTCAGGGTTTCGGAAATGTCGCTGCGGATCATGGAGCGGACGTCTTTTTTCCACGGAAGCGCCGTCCGTCCTCCGACACGGCCCGCCACATGGGAGGCCAGGAGGGAGCCGAATTCCATGCGGAGTTCCAGCGGCCAGCCTTCGAGGACTCCCACGATGTAGCCGGCGTGATAGGCATCGCCGCATCCGGTCGTGTCCACCGGCTGCACGACAAACGCGGGCTGGTGGAGAATCGTTCCGGAATCGCGGTCCCATGCCCAGCTTCCGTGGATGCCATCGGTGGCCACCACCTGGCCGGGACAAAAATCCCCAAGCGAGCGGAGAACATCGCCTGGGTCCGACAGTCCGGTGAGGGTCCGGGCCGCCGCCAGCGGGAGGATGGGATCGGTTCCCATGCCCAATAATTTCTTCAGTCGAACCGGGTCGCCCGATTCAAAGTCCAGGATGCTCCGGCAGGGTGTCCCCACGGCCGCCGCCAGCGCGACCTCGGTGGCATCGAGATCGTAGCCGTCCACCAACAGGACCCTGGCCTGCGCGATTTCGGCAGCCGGAATGTCCCCCGGCTTCAGGTATCCGTAGTCGTCCATTTGGATGAACACCGTGCGGGCCGCCGTGCGATGGTCGATTTCCACGAGGGCGATGGCTGGGCGCGACTCTTCGTCGCGAACCACAAGCCCGGTGCCCACGCCGTTGGACCGAAAATCCTCCAGGCTGATCGCGCTCAGGGTGTTCTTTCCGAGACGCGCCACCACGCCAACCCGGAACCCGAGCCGTGCCACCCCGCAACTCCCCGAGCCGACGGGGGCTCCGCCCTGGATGATCAGGTCGTCCACAAATTGTTTGCCGTCGTGCAGCACCGATTCAGGCAACCGCACCAGCACGTCCACGGCGTTCAAACCAACGGAGATCAAATCGTAGGGCATGGGGGAAAATAGAATTCTTGACCTAACGATAGGTCAGATTTATTTGTGCTGTCAAGAAAATCCAAGCGTTTCCCTCAGCCGTGGCCTCAAATTTACGAGCAGACAAAAATCGGATCGACCGAGACGGAACGGGAACTGGGGGGAGAGTTTTGCAGAAGCTTCATAACAAGTTCAACTGCGGCCTCGGAAACGGCGGCAGGCCGGAGGTCCACATAAGGGAAGCGGGAGGGGAGTGCGCGGAAGAAAGGGGTGCCGTCGAACCCCACGACCTGGCAGGGCAGGTTGTGCTCGCGGGCGGCCAGCGACCAGGCGGTCGCGCAGACGTCGTTGTATCCGATGACCGCCTCGGTCTTTCCAGAGGCGGCAATGATTTTCATGGCACCGGCCACGGCGGCCGGGATGTCCCAGCTTTCCCCTTCGTAAAAATGGAGAGACGGGCGCGGGAGACGGCGGCGGCGGCAGACATCGAGGAGGATTTGCGGACGCGGTTTGGGAAGCCCGGAGTTGCGGGCATACGAGGGCGAAAACAGGGCGATATGGCGGTGGCCCTTGCCGGCGAGATGGTCGACAGCCAAGGCGATTCCCAACTCGATGTTGATCGTGACCGCGTGGGTTCCCGGAGGGGCGTATCCGAGATGGACACGGGGACAGTCCGGCTTGTTGGAAAATTGCCCGGTTCTGCCTTCACGGACTTCGGACCAGATCAGGAGCGCATCCACGGCCCGTCCGAAGAGCGTCTGGGCGAGCCAGTGCTCGTCGTCGGCATTGTCCGCCCCATGCGAGGTGAGGACCAGTTCGTAGCCAAGGGGCTGGAGACGTTTCTCCAGTTCCAGCGACAGGAGGGCAAAGAAGGGATTCAGAAGATTCCCTGCAACAAGCCCGACGGTGTGGCTGCGCTGGATTCTGAGTCCGTGTGCCGCGCGATTCCGCACGTATCCCAGGCGTCGGGCGGCATTCTCGACACGCCGACGGGTCTCTTCGCTGAAACGCGAATTCCCCGAGGCGGCGTTGAGAACACTCGAGGCCGTGGTGGGATGCACATCCGCCAAACGGGCCACATCTTTCAAATTGGGCACGGAGAACCGTCTAATCCCTGAGCCCAAGGAACTCAACAAACGAATATGAAAATCATCAACGAACGAAACACGGTGCTGGAACGCCTCGCCGCAGCGGGGGAAACCGGTGTTCCCATCCTTTGTCCGAATGCCGAAACTCCGGAGGAAATGGCAGGGATTCTGCTTGGCGCGCAGCGGCACGCGGTTTCCGCAGGGCTTCCCGTGACGGTCATCGGCATCGGCGTGACAGCCTCGTATCCCGACCACCCGCAACTCGGGCGCCTGGCCATGTTGGACGGATCGGATTCCCTGGAAACTGCCGCGAAGATCTGGATGCACTGGCTGCGGGGATATGAGGAGTGCGGCGGGCTTTTCGGAAAGGTCGAAGCGATCCCGTTTCTGGATCATGGCTGGGTGCCTTTGGAGGCGGACCGCTCACTCATGGACGCGGCCTGGTTCCAGGAGGCGATGGGGATCAAGTTCCCTCCGACCAGTCTTTGCCCATCTCCCTGGCATGCGGCGGCGCGATCCATGTTTCGAGACGCGAAGTCTTTGCGGACAAGACCAAGTCCATGCTGGATTTGCTCGCCGCAGGATGAGAACGCAGTCCGAGCGGAGCGACACAGCCCCCCCAGTTCCTTTACATGCTCCCCTGCGTCATATTTTGTCGGCCGTTGACCTTGCTGCCCACCGGCAAACCAGGGGGGGCTCATCGCAAAATTCAACACGGGCGGGAAAGGCGCTTTCGGCCCGTCATAAGAACGACGATTTCTTCCGGTATTCCAGCGGGGTCAGGCCGGTGGTTTTTTTGAAGAGCTTGGAAAAATAATACGGGTCGTCGATGCCCGCCATGCGCCCGATTTCCGCCACCGGCTTGCGGGTCCGCGCCAGGAAAAATTTTGCGTGATTGATTTTGTCGCGGGTGATGAATGAGATCGGCCCGATCCCCAGGTGTTTCTGGAACATGCGGGTGATGGCCGAGTCGCTCAGCTCCACCACGCGGGCCAGCTCCTTCACCCCGATCTTCATTTCCCGGTGGTGCTCGATGAATTCGATCATCTGGCTCAAAGCCGCGGGCACATCCTGGTTCTGGGGCCGCACTGCGTGGAACGAGCCCGCCAGTTCCGCCAGGAGGCATTGCGCCAGCGCGCGCGCCTCCCATTCGCAGGGTTCCCGCTCCAGAAACCGCTGCACGATATATTCGGCGAGGTGGTGCAGCGGAGCGGCCTGCTTCAGCGAACCGCGCCGGACCCCGTCCAGCGCGCCCAACGGGCGGTCCTTGCGCCAGGCGCAGTCGAACAGGGAATGGTCGGTGTCATGAACCACATCGAACTCGACTTTGTGCGAACGCTCGTGGGAGGGAACCAGATGGATGCTTCCGGTGAGGAAGGGCTCGCGGGCATCGGCCGCATAGACCAACGACCGGTTCCACGGCAGGAAACAGAAATCATCCGGCTCCAGGGGCATGAGCGCTCCATTGACCCGGATGCTCCCCCGCCCGGCCTTGCACCAGAGCAGGCAGCGGCTCTGAATGACCGGCTGGGAAATTTTCTCGCCCGACGCGAATTGATAATAGCCGGTGAAGACGACGACCGCGTCGGGGGCCGACCCGCCGGAAGTTGCTGAGGGATTCATATGCCGTGAGGGAATCGACCATCAAATTGCAATACTTGCCCGAATTTTACAAATAATTCCCGAATCGTCCATTGTTCTCGAACGGCGGTTGATGTGAACTGAACCGATAGCGTTGGTCCCCCCCATGCAAGCTGCCCCTCCAATTCCTGCTCTTCTTTGCTTTTTTAGGACGCCAAACGCCAGTCGTTTTGGCGGCGCGTTCCCCGTCTTTTCCTCCTCCCGAACCCGCCACTCCGGAATTCCAGCGAAAACCCCACTCAACCCCACCAGATAACAATGCAAACAACAAAGACAACCATCAAGACAGTCATCCTTGCGGCTTTTTCCATATTGGCCGTTTGCGCGCCCTGGACCCAGGTCCGTGCGCAGTCGGACATCGACCTCACCGGCTACACCCTGACATTCGCCGACGAGTTCGACTCCCTTAGTTTTGCAACGAGCAGTCCGAAAGGGGCGGCAAAATGGTACGCCGGTTATCCGCCCAACGGCAGCACAGGCGTTTACGGGTTTGCCGTGCGCGACCCGGCTTCACTGAGTGTCAGCAACGGGATTCTTTCAAACAAGCTGTGGTTGGAACCCTTCCTCTCCGTGTCCGGCGCGCGCTGCGGCGGCCCGGTTGGGATGAAGACCAGCGCCGGCACGCCGATGATCACGCTGGTGGCGCCTGGCGCACAGACAAATACCAACGGGTATTGGCAATGGTATGGCTGGACGGGGATGAAGTTCACCGTCGGATCGAGCCCCGTGACCGTCAGCCAGCTCGGACGCTATGCCCTCGCGACCAACACACAAACGCACCAAGTCAGGATCCTGGACGCCGCCACCGGCGCCGATGTGGCCAAGGCGACCGTCAACTGCGCCGGCCAGTCCGGCTTCGTCTATGCCAACATCATTGGGGGAGCCGTGACTCTCCAGGCCAACAAAGCCTATTATCTGTTGACGGACAACAATAGCGGCGGCGACATGTTCTTCGACACGAACACCACCGTCAGCACCACCGGAGGGATCACAATCAACGAGAGCACCTGGGGCGCTTGGCACTCCGGGGCCCTCTATTCGGTGGACGCGACCGGCGCCGGCTTTTCCCAGAAATACGGCTACTTCGAGATGCGGGCCAAGCTGCCCGCCTCGGGCACGGGCTCCTGGCCGGCGTTTTGGATGAAGACGACCAACGACATCACCAACAGCGGCAACGTCGAGGAGATTGATATCTTCGAATGGTACGGCAACAACTATAGCGCAAACCCTCAACAGGCCCTGATTCAGCAGGCCTCCCACAACTGGATCGGAGGAGGTGGCGAGGACAATACGACCCCCTATCTTTATTCACCCTCCACTCCAATGCCCGGGGGAGCTTTCCCGTGGGCCGGATACCACATCTACGGCTTCAAGGCCGATCCCACCTATTGCACCTGGTATATCGACGGCGTGCAAACCAATCGCATCGCAACTCCCACCGCCTACATGGCCAACCCATTCTACATGATCCTCGAATATTCGATCGGCGGCGGCTGGCCTTTGGATGGACTCGTTGCCAACTCGAAAGTCGAAATCGACTGGATCCGCGTTTATTCCCTGCCATCTGCCGGAGGCATCCCCAACGGCGGCTTCGAGACGCCGAACGTCGGGGCAGCCAGCTACCAGCTCCGGCCCGCTGGAGCCACTTGGACGTTCACCGGCTACAGCTACATCCAGAGCAACGGCAGCGCTTGGGGCGCAGCCAACGCTCCCGACGGAACGCAGACCGGCGTCCTGCAGGGCTACAGCGGCACACTGGGAAGCATCAGCCAGACCGTGAACTTGGGCGCGGGGTCTTACACTCTCAGCTTCCGGGCGGCGCGGCGCGGCAGTCAAATCCAGCCGGTCCGGGTGAGCGTGGATGGCACCGTGGTGGGCACCTACACTCCGGCCTCCAGCAGTTTCGAGATGATGACCACCGTCGCATTCACGGTTGCCGCCGGCAATCACACGATCACCCTGGCCGCCACCGACAGCTCCGGTGACAAGTCCAGCTTCATTGACTCCGTCAGCATACAATCAACCACCATAGCAGTCCCCAACGGCGGCTTTGAGACGCCGAATGTCGGGGCAGCCAGCTACCAGCTCCGGCCCGCTGGAGCCACTTGGACATTCACGGGCTACAGCTACATCCAAAGCAACGGCAGCGCGTTCGGCGCAGCCAACGCTCCCGACGGAACGCAGACCGGCGTCCTGCAAGGCTACAGCGGCACACTGGGAAGCATCAGCCAGACCGTGAACTTGAACGCGGATTCCTACACCCTCAGCTTCCAGGCGGCGCGGCGCGGCAGTCAAGTCCAGCCGGTCCGTGTGAGCGTGGATGGCACTGTGGTGGGCACTTATACTCCGGCCTCCAGCAGTTTCGCGCTGATGACCACCGCCGCATTCACGGTTGCCGCCGGCAATCACACGATCACCCTGGCCGCCACCGACAGCACCGGTGACAAGTCCAGTCTCATTGACTCCGTCAGCATCAATGTGGCAGGCAGCGGGATAAGCAATGTGGCGCTGGCTTCCAATGGAGCGACCGCAACAGCCTCCTCCACCTATTCGACCGGTTTTCCCGCCAGCGGTGCGATCAATGGCGACCGCAAGGGACTGAACTGGGGCAATGGCGGCGGCTGGAATGATGCGACGTCATGGGCTTACCCGGATTGGCTCGAGGTGGCTTTCAGCGGCAGCAAGATCATCACGGAGATTGATGTCTTTACCAAGGAAGACGGAAACCCGGTAGAACCGACTCTGACCACAACCTTTACCCTGGATGGCATCACGGCCTTTGATGTTCAATACTGGAACGGTTCCGCTTGGGTGACGGTGCCCGGCGGCAGCGTGACGGGCAACAACAAGGTCTGGCGGCAATTTACCTTCAGCCCGATCACGACGTCAAAGATCCGGGTGGTTGTCAACGCCGCTGCCAGCGCCAATGGTGCCTACTCCAGAATCACGGAAATCGAGGCATGGTAGCGGGAGACGCTCCCCAAGGCGGGGCGGAAAAACTTTAGGAAAATCGCGAAAACGCCTGAATTTTACAAATAAATCCCGATTCGTCCATTGCCGCGCGCAGGCGGGCGTGGCAGATTTATCGCAGTTTCAATTATCAACCCCAAAACAAAAAAACCATGAAAACAAACTCTCCAAAGACGCAATGTTTCCCTGCCATCCTCGTCTTCGCGGCGCTGGCGCTGGCTTTCACCGGCGCGGCCCACGCGGCGACTATTATCTACGAAGACGATTTCAACCGCAACGGCACCTTGAACGGATCCACCCCAGTGCCCGTGGACACCGGTGGGGCGCTGTGGAAGGACAACGGTGTTTTTCATACAACAAGCACGGCGCTTGGAGGTTCAGTGACTTCGACTGCAGGCTCAGCGACCCTGCCGTTTACGCCGACAAGCGGCTTTGTTTACACGCTTGAGGCCGATGTCATTGTCAACACTGCAAGCACCAATTGGGCCTCCATTGGTTTTTCGAGCAGTATCGACAACTCTCCAAGCCCAACTGCTGGCGGCGCTCCCACAATGCTCGTCCGCGGTGCTGCTTTCGGCGGCAACTGGGTTCAGCCATTTTCCAGCGGGCTCACGACATTCGGCCCGAGTCCCGGCCCGGCGGCAAACGCGGCAGGTACATCGAACACGCTCACCCTCGTGCTGGATACCACTGGTGCTGCATGGACCGTTTCCGCTTTTATCAACGGCACGGCAGACGGGAGCTTTACCTACGGGACCAATCCGACCATCGCGGCAGTCGGGATTAACTGGGGCACCGATGCAACCTTCACCCGTGTCGAGCTGTCGTCGGTTCCGGAGCCTGCGACGTGGGGCCTGCTGGCGGGTGCCGGAACAGTCCTCGTCACGCTGCGCCGCCGCAAAGCTTGAGCGTTCTCTTTTTTTTAAGCAACGGGCGGTGCCTCCCGGGGAAGGGGCACCGCCCGCGTTTTTTCACCATCCGTGCATTCCCGCCAACACTCATCCACAAAACAAACCACACATGACAAACACTAAGGTCCGCACTCAACACGGGCGCAAAGCCCTCCTCCTGCTCGCTCTCACCTCCTGCCTTCCCTTTTTGGGCACGTCCGCCAAGGCCGGGGAAATCTTCGCCTCGGACTTTTCCAAAGCCACCGTCGAGGAGTCCGGCTGGACGCCGAAGGGCGACTGGAAGGTCAAGGACTATGCCACCGTCAACGCCGGGGCACCGAACAACCCGGGACCGGTGGCGGTCTTCGCCGCAGGCGGGAAAACGGTCGGCACCCTGACCAAAAAGTTCGATGCAGCCAGCAACCCCGCCAGCCTGACGCTCACTTTTGACGCGGGATTCGGATGGGGTGCCAAAGAGCATGTGCAGAGTTTTCAGGTGATGCTGCTCGACGCGGATGGCAACGGCTACGTCTTCGACGTGCACCGCGCGAACGCGACCTGGGGCGCGCAATGGGCGACCGTGAGCGACTACGGCTACGACGAGCCGCTCCGCTGGGCGCCCGCCGCGATCGACACGACGCAGGAATCCGTGATGGGCGGCGGTGGCCTGCGCGCCTTCACGATCACCCGGGACGTCGGCGGCAACTGGACGTTCGACGGCGCGGGCTGGACGGGCGGCCCGCTGAAATTCACCGACACGACGACTTCCTCGTTCAGCCAAGTGGTCTTGCGCGGGTTACCCAACACCGACGAGGTCCTTTTCGGCAAGGTCAAACTCGAGGCCGGAAAATAAAGCAAATCGCGAGGGTGGGGATGGTTCGCCGAGCCGTCTGTCGAGAGAAGTCGGCGGGCTCGGCGATCCCGCCCCACCGGGAAATCGGCGGGCCCGGCAAAACCGGCACGCGGAGAGTTCCCGCCCTGCCGAATGAAATCATCCCTATGCCAAGAACGACACACCCCGCCATCTGCCTGACGATTGCCGCGCTTTGTCTTTCGGCAACGAAATCCCAGGCCGACGACGAAGTGATCGCTCCGGTTTCCGTTTCCGTCACGGCGGGGGGCACACACTACGGCCCGCCGTCGGTCCTGATCGACGGCCAGGGGCTCTCCGGCGAAGGCGAGGTGCTCAAGCAGCGCCACAACTCGTTTCCGGGGACAACGACCAAACCGCCGGGCGGGATGTGGCTGAGTGCCCAAAGCACAGATACGCCCGGCCAAGCCACGCTGGTCTTCGACCTGGGAGAAATCCGCACCCTGAACGCGATCCATGTCTGGAACTATGGCGAAGTGATTTTTCCGGTGGATGAGGACAAAAAGCCCACCGGCGAAGAGGCGGGGGATTTCACGGCCCGCGGGGCGTCGGATGTGGAGCTTTATTTCGACACGGCGAACCCGGACCCGGGTGGAAAGCCTGTGGTGTTTGCGTTCTCCCAGGCGACTTGGGAGCCATCGGCAAATGCCGGCGGGAGACCAGTGGTCTGGAGGGGGCTGTCGTGCTCGTGGGGGCTGGATTTCACCGTTCCCGCCACAACCTATAAGTTCTCCCCCGTCCAGGCCCGCTACGTCAAGCTGAAGATCCTCGGCAACTGGGGCGATCCCGGCTTCGTCGGCCTTTCCGAAATCCGCTTCGGCGCACCCGCCAAGACGGATGCCGCGAAATGACGCGGGGAAGGGCCTCCCGCCGGATTTTCACTCTCATGGGGTCGACATTTCCACCGAAATCATGAACCCGAATTCCAACGGCTCTTCCGAATGGACCGCAACCCGCCTGCGCTGCGAATACCTCTCCAGCCCGCCCGGCATCGACACGCCGGAGCCGGGCCTGAGCTGGAGCCTGCAATCCCCGCGCCGCAACGTCCGGCAGTCCGCCTATCACGTGCTCGTGGCCACGTCGCCCGAGATCCTCGCCGATGGACGCGGGGACGTCTGGGACAGCGGGCGGATCGAATCGGATGAGTCGCTTTTCGTCGCGTATGCGGGGGAGCCGCTGCGGTCGGCGCGGCGGTATTTTTGGAAAGTCCGCGCCTGGGACGAACGGGGAACTGTTTCCCCCTGGAGCGAACCGGCCTCGTGGCAGATGGGGCTGCTGGAGGACGCGGATTGGGGCGGGAAATGGATCGGCGCGGCCGCAGAACCCACGCCGCCCGTGGACCGGCATCAGCAGGCGGAAAACAAGCAGGACCGCTCGGCCGGCCCGTTGCCCGCGCCGGAGGAACTCGCCCGGCTGGACAGCGATCCCGGTTTCGCCGCCATTCTGCTGCGCAAGGAAATTGAAACGCCCGCGCCGGTCCGGCGGGCGACGGCGTTCGTGTGTGGGCTGGGCGCGTCTGTTTTGGAGATCAATGGCCAACGCGTCGGCGGCCTGCTCGAACCGGCGCACGCGCATTACGACTGCCGCGTGCTTTATCGGACGCTCGACGTGACGCCGCACTGGCGCGAAGGCTCCAACGCCGTGGCCGTCACGCTCGGCAACGGCTGGTGGCATCTGCCGGTGCAGGATTTCTGCGGCAACGGCACGGCACCGTGGCGCGGGACGCCCCGGCTGCGGCTGCGCATCGAAATCGAGCTGGCCGACGGGACGGCGCGGACGCTGGTCTCCGACGAGTCGTGGAAATGGCGCACCGGGCCAATCACGTTCAACTGCATCCGCGGAGGCGAGGATTACGACGCGCGGCGCGAGGTTCCGGGCTGGAACCTGCCGGGCCATGACGAAACCGGCTGGAGCTCCGCCCTCGTTCTCCCGCCGCCGAAAGGCCGTCTCGTTTCGGCATTGCTGCATCCCGTCCGCGTCACGGAAACCGTCCCGCCCGTCTCGATCACTTCGGAAGCTCCGGGCGAGTGGACATTCGATTTCGGAGTCAACCTCGCGGGCTGGACGCGGCTGCGGATTCGCGGACGGGCGGGACAGACCGTGGAGATGCAGTTCCCCGGTGCCGCGAGCCACACCCACGGGCGCTACCAGATCGACCGCTATACATTGAAAGGCGAAGGCGAGGAAGTTTACGAGCCGTCGTTCACGCACCACGGTTTCCGCAAGGTCGTCGTGCGCGGGCTCTCCGAAGAACCGTCCGCCGAAACCCTCACCGCCTGCAACGCCCATACCGTCCTCCCAACGGCGGGCGAGTTTTCCTGCTCGGACGAAAGGCTCGACACGCTCCAGCGCATCCTCCGACGCACGGCGGAAAATTACGTGCTGCATTTTCCGGCGGACCCGACGCGCGAAAAGGTGGGCTGGTCGCAGGATGTGGTGAATTTTTTCCCCACGCAATGCCGCAACTTCGACTCCGCGCTCATGTATCGGAAATGGTTCGACGACATGCTCGACGCGCAGGACGCGCGCGGCTTCGTGCCACCGATCATGCCGACCCCCGGCTGGACGTATGCGGGCGACTGGAACGGGCCGTGGTGGGCGGGCATGATCGTCCATCTGCCGTGGATGCTCCACCAGTTCTACGGCGACAGACGCCCGCTCGAAGAAGGCTACGCCGCGATGAAAGCCTTCGTCGATTGGATGCGCACCATCGAGGGAAAAACCGAGGGCGTGTGGTCCTCGCAGCCCGATCCCT
>Ga0172380_10006565_pt1 | contig 13457 bp, 19 predicted proteins | sample Leawe162metaG_FD_119747 | JGI IMG/M metagenome (GOLD analysis project Ga0172380, IMG submission 119747) | Leachate microbial communities from a municipal landfill in Southern Ontario, Canada - Leachate well 162 metaG | ecosystem: Engineered > Solid waste > Landfill > Unclassified | place... | reverse complement strand
CCCGCCGATCAGCACCGCCAGAATCTGCGCGTTGACCTTTCCTGTTTCATCCGCACCGGCGACGATATGCTTGGCGTGTTCGTGAACCATGCGCGTTGCTTGCCTCTTCAGCCCGGAAGAATTGCGGACAACACCGCCCCGTGCGTACTGTACGTCCCGTGACCGTCCGTGGTTCGGTCGGAAGTGGGAAGGCGGAAGGCGGAAGTGGGAAGTTCAGATCGGCTCCGCCTCTTTACTTCCGACTTCCGCCTTCCCACTTCCGACTTTCCTAAAACTGTCGCAAAAATCTGACATCGTTCTCGAAGAACCAGCGGATGTCCTCCACGCCGTAACGCCGCATGGCGATGCGTTCGACGCCCAGGCCGAACGCGAAGCCGGTCCATTGCTCGGCATCATAGCCCACGGCCTGGAACACGTTGGGATCGACCAGGCCGCACCCGCCGAGTTCCACCCACTGCATCTGCCCGCGAATCTTCATCTGGATGTCAAGCTCCGCCGACGGCTCGGTGAACGGGAAGTAACTGGGCCGCAACCGAACCTGGGCGTCCTCGCCGAACATGGCTTTGGCGAACTGGATCAGCGTCGTCTTCAAATCGACCATGCTGACGTTGCGATCGACATACAGCCCTTCGACCTGATGGAACATGGAGGAGTGCGTCGCATCGTGCGTGTCGGGCCGATAAACCCGACCGACCGACACGATGCGGATCGGCGGGCGGGTCTTCTCCATCACGCGAATCTGCACGGTCGATGTCTGCGTCCGCATCAGGTGATGTTCGTCGATGTAAAAATTGTCCAGCGGATCGCGGGCCGGGTGCTGAAGCGGAATGTTCAGGTCGTTGAAGTTGTGCTTCTCATCTTCCAACTCCGGCCCCTCGGCCAAGTCGAACCCCATCCGTCCGAACACCTCAACCAGTTCGTCGATCACCTGCTGAATCACATGCACACGACCCATGCGCGGCGGCAGACCGGGTTCGGTCACGTCAATACGCGCCCTTCCGGGGGCCGCTTCCTGAGGCGGCTTAGCATTCCCCATTTTCGCCTGCAACTCATTGAACGCCGCTTCAATATCGGCCTTCACTTTGTTGAGCGACTGCCCCAGTTGCGGCTTGATTTCTTTCGGTGCGTCCTTCAGCCAGGTCATCGCCGCCTTGAGTTGTCCCTTGGTGCCGAGGTAAGCGATGCGAAACTGTTCGAGGGCCGCGCCGTCGTGGACTTTGCCCAACGCCTCACGGGCTTCGGTTTCAAGCTGTTTAAGCCGATCCAGCATCATGGGCAACAGGATACGGGAAAATGTCGGATGTGCAATGTCGAATGTCGGATGTGAAGAACAATGCCCGTACCGGTTTCTTTACATCCGACATTCCACATCCGACATCCGACATTCCGATAACGTCCGCCGATTTGCGTCCCTTGCGGTTATGCGTCCCGATGGTCGATGAACTTGCTCACAGAGACACATGCCGTGCCGCCTGTGGAGGATTGTGTCCGATGAGTAGTGACCCAAGACAAACCAGCGTTCCGAAACTTCCGGGGGCGGGCAGGCATACCGAAGATGCGCTTCGTGACTGTGGCGGATGCAATGTCTGTTGCACCGCGATGCGCGTCGCGCCCTTCGATAAACCGGCCGGCACACCCTGCCAGCATCAGTCCGCCACCGGCTGCGATATCTATTCGTCCCGCCCCTCCGTTTGCCGCGTCTGGTTCTGCATGTGGGTCCGCGACACCGGTCGAATCTTCACCAACGCCCACCGCCCCGATAAACTCGGCCTGCTCTTCACCGCGTCCATCCCCGACCCCATCACCGGCGAACAAACCATTTACGCCCACGAAACCGTCCCCGACGCCGCCCAATTGCCCGAAGGCATGAAAATCATCCGCTACCTCCGACAGGCCGGCCCCGTCCAGGTGCTGCCCTTCCGCCGCCCCTCACCGGACCAATCGGATTCCACCCGCCTGACCCACAACGGCACCGAACTGGCAGCGTAAAAGCGTTGGGTGATGGGGTGATATGATGATCCCGCGCCGTTATCCTATTCGGGCTTGCTTCAACGCCTTTTCCCCATCCCCTCATCGTTCTATAATCACCCTATGACCGTCAAGGAAACAGCCCGTCAAATCATCGACCGCCTGCCCGATGACGCGAGCATCGAAGATGTCATCAACGCGCTGTATGTCCGCGCCAAGTTTGAAGCCGGCGAACAACAAATCAAACAAAACCGCGGTATCCCCCACGAACAAGCCCGTCAACGGATCGCCCAATGGGTCAAGTGATCTGGTCAGCCGGGGCGCTGGACGATGTGGACGCCATCGCCGCATTCATCGCCCGCGATTCGGCCGAACGTGCCGCCCTGTTCGCACAACGGATCATCCTCGCCGCAGACCGACTCGCGGTGTTTCCCAACGCCGGTCGAATCATCCCCGAAATTAGCCAACCCACCGCGCGCGAAATTCTGCTGGGCGATTATCGCATCATGTACCGCCTGCGGGACAATGGCGACATCTGGATCACCGCCGTGATTCACGGGGCGCGGGATTGGCCTGCTGATTAACCCCCGCTCACGTTCAACCCCCACTGCACCATCGCAATCACTGCGGTTGCGCACCACACGCCGATCACCGCAGCCCGCCGCACCGGCGCGGCGTCGGAACCAAACCCCAACGCTCTGCCCAACCGGTGCCAGATCGCCAATCCCGCCGCGACCAGTATCAAACCCAACATGACCATCACCCACACCGGCACGCCGCCCCGCGCCAGTTCCCCGCCGTCCGTTGTCGGTTCCAGCCATACCCCGCCGCCAGATACGCCCCGTTGCCCACCAGGCAAAACCCAGCGAAAAACCGCGGCAAACTACTCCATCGCCATCGCGTCCATCCCGCAATCGCCCACATCACCAGCGGCAAGCCGCAACCGACCACAAATCCCGCCCACACCACCGCAACCGGTCGCGGGTAATCCATCAAGTCCTGCCAGACCGGATGGAACCCGAAGCCGCCCCGCGTCATTTCCGCGATGGCCTGATCCTTCGTCCAGCCCTGCACAACGATGCGGTAGGCCGCGCAACAGACGCCCGTGCGATCGGCTCCGTGCTGGCAATGCACGAACACCGGCTGGTTGGCCGGATCGGTCGCCAGTTTCAGAAATCGCACGATGTCCTCGTCTTCCGGGTGCCAGGCCTTGGAATAGATATGTTCGTAATTCAGCCCGCTGCCGCGCAGAATGTCCCGGTCGGAATGGAACAAGCGCGGGTTGATGTCCGTTTTCACGCCCAGTTTTTTCAGCTCGGCCACTCCCAATTCATCCGGCTGGGCGCCCCGAAAGAACACGGGCGACACCTGATGCAGGTTGGGCAAGCCGGGCAGATCGATCGGTGTGACCCATATCGGCGTCTTGGCCGCCGGATCGACGGACAACACAGTAACCGATGACCAGCCGAGCCGCCAACCATTGTTCGCGGTATCATGCCGCCCATGAATCTCGTCCTTCTCGGTTATCGCGGGTCGGGCAAATCCACCGTCGGGCGGCTGCTCGCCGAGCGGCTGGGCATGACCTTCGTCGATACCGATGACCGCATCATTGAATACTTCGGGGGCATGACCATCCGCGACATCTGGGCCAAACATGGCGAACCGGCCTTCCGAAAAGCCGAGGTCGAACAGGTCCAAATCGCACTGAACAACGATCACCAAGTCATCGCGCTCGGCGGAGGCGCGGTGATGCCACCCGGTGCCCGCCAATCCATCGAAGCCGCCGCCGCCGAGGGACGATGTTTGCGTATCTATTTGCGTGCCAAGGCACAAACGCTGCACGACCGCATCGCATCCGATGCCGCCACCGCCACCAACCGCCCACGCCTGACCGATGGAGGAAGCGGACTGAACGAAGTTCAATCCGTATTGGCCGAGCGAGAACCAACCTATCTGGCGCTGGCTGACCTGATCGTCGATGTGGATGATTTGAACACGGTTCAAGCGGTGGATCGCATCGCGGATTTCACCCATCCGCAGTGAAACGAAACGGAGTGCTTTGAAAAACTCGCCATCGACCACGGTCTGCCGCCGAAGACGGCGACATCCCGTGCTTGAAATGAGGTTTTTCAAAGCTCGCAATCGCGGGTTTTCAAAACCAAATGGTTTTTCTATTGCATTTCGCACCGGCAAACGGTAATCTTTCGTTCCCACCATGAGGCACCCTCCGATTTTCCCCGCCCTACTTTGACCCGACCCGCTTTTCATCTTGTCAGTTTCGACGAACCGCTTCGCCGCGGCGTGGCGTCGTTGGTTCACCGGCTCGATCAGTGGTTTGAACCCGACGCCCTGGCGGATATTCACGAGCAGCTCACGCCCGACACCGCGCTGCTGGCCGTGGAAGCCGATCATCCGCAAACCGCACTCGGCTTCATCACCGTGCGTTTCGAGCGCGAAGACGAGGGCCGAATCACCTGGATGGGCGTCGATCCCGCATGGCAACGCCAGGGTGTAGGCCGGGCGCTGGTGGAATCCATTTGTGCCGAGGCGCGACAGGCGGGTCTGTCGCGTTTGTGGGTCGAAACCATGAGCGATCAGGTCGATCACGCTCCATTCGATCAAACCCGCGCTTTTTACGCCTCGATGGGTTTCACGCCACACCACGAACTGGGCGACTTGGCTGGCAACGGCCTGCTGACCACCGACTGGGCGCTGGAATTACAGACCCGCGATGCCATCGCGGGCTTTACGGGATGATTCACTTTCTGGGGCGGGGAATGACGAATGACGAAATTCAAATGACGATTGAAGTTCCAAACTCCAATGTTCAAAAAGGATGCGGTACTCTTCGGTTTGGAATTTGAATTTTGGGATTTCATTCGTCATTTGAGTTTCGTCATTCGTCATTTCCCAACTCGCCCGGGGGTTGTTTGAATCGTGTAACCCCCCTATCCTTTGATGTACGAAATTCGCCAGGGGTGCCCGTCGCATCACGGAGCGACCGGCTGAGATCACACTCTGGAACCTGATCGGTGAGCGCGGCGAAAGCCAACCCAACCGCGTAGGAAGGCGAACCCCCTATGTCTTCATATCAACTGCCCCCTCTCGGCCAAAACCCCGGCACCCGCCCCGCCACCACCCCCGGCTCCTTCGCGCTTCCCCCCCAGATCGGCCGGCCCCTCACCTTCTCCAGTCCCGACACCCCCGGTATGCCCCAACCGTCGTCGAAAACGGCATGGGATTTTCTGCCGGATGGTTGGTCCACGCAGTACGGATCGTCCCCTCAATCAAAAATCAAAAATCAAAAATCAAAAATCAAATTCAAACAAGCCGACGGCTCTCATCGCACCGTCACCTATCCGCGCGACTTCTCCCCCATCACCCAACTCGAACACGCACGCCTGGGCCTCATCACCCCGCAGATGCGCCGCGTCGCCGAGCGAGAACCCCACCTGTCCGCCGAGCAAATCCGCGATGAAGTCGCCGCCGGTCGCATGGTCATCCCCGCCAACACCGTCCACCTCGCCTACCAACTCGACCCCATGTGCATCGGCCGGGCATCTAAAACTAAAATCAACGCCAACATGGGCGCCAGCCCCATCAGCTCCGGCACGGACGAAGAAATCGAGAAACTGCACTGGGCCATCCGCTGGGGAGCCGACACCATCATGGACCTCTCGACCGGCGGAAACATTGACGAGTGCCGCGAAACCCTCATCCGCCACTCCACCGCGCCCCTCGGCACGGTTCCGATTTACTCCATGATCCTCGGACGCAAAATCGAAGACCTCGCCCCCGGAATGATTCTCGAAGCATTGGAACATCAGGCGAAACAGGGCGTCGATTACTTCACCGTCCACGCCGGCGTGCTGCTCGAAGATTTGCACCTGGCCCAAAACCGCCTCATCGGACTGGTCTCCCGCGGCGGGTCCATGCTCGCCAAGTGGATGCTCCACCACAACCGCCAAAACCCCATGAATACCATATGGGAAAAAATCTGCGACATCATGCGCCGCTACGACGTGACCTTCTCCATCGGTGACGGCTGCCGCCCCGGCGGTCTCGCCGACGCCAGCGACGCGCTGCAACTGGCTGAACTGGTCGAACTGGGCAAACTCACCGAACGCGCCTGGCGCAAGGGTTGCCAGGTCATGGTTGAAGGCCCCGGCCACGTCCCATTCGATCAGATCGAATACAACATGAAGCTCCAGCGCACGCTCTGTCACGGCGCGCCCTTCTACGTGCTCGGCCCGCTCGTCACCGACATCTTCCCAGGTTACGACCACATCACTTCGTGCATCGGCGCGACCAGCGCCGCGTATCACGGGGCCGCGATGCTCTGCTACGTCACGCCCAAGGAACACCTGGGCCTGCCGAAAAAAGACGATGTGAAGCAGGGCTGCGTCGCGTACAAGATCGCCGCGCACGCAGCCGACATCGCGCTGGGTATTCCGGGGGCGCGCGATCGGGATGATGAACTGACCCAAGCCCGTGCCGCCCTCAACTGGCAGAAACATTTCGACCTCAGCTTCGACCCCGACACGGCACGGGCGTATCACGATGAAGACCTCGACGTCGATACCGACTTCTGCGCCATGTGCGGCCACGACTGGTGCTCCGTCCGCATCTCCAAAGAAATCCAACAATGGGCCAGCGGCAAAGCCCCCGAAATGACCCGCGATAAGGCCAAAATCTCCGACGCCCTCACCCCCGAACAACAGGAAATCCTCCGCCAGCGCGGCGTGCTGTCGCCGGAAGAAATCCACCGTCTGGCCAACAAGGTGAAACACGCGGTTGCGGGAATCTCGAAACCCGACGGCTTCGACAGCGGCGCAGCCGCTCAAACTCGAAACCCGAAACTCTCCTGCCACTCCGACTACACCGACGACGCCACCGCCCAACAGTTGCAGGAGCAAGTCGTCCAACTCAACGTCCGCACCCCCTCGGAGCGGCCCGCTTAAGCGGGCCGCTCCCTGTGCGAGTTCACGGCAGGTCCGTGGGTTCGTTCGATCACGGAAAATCGCATCGCGGACCATGCCGATTACAAAATGTCCGCATCTCGAAAGTGTTTGGTAATCAACTCTCGCACCTGCTGACGCAAATGAGGACTCGCTTGCGGATCCATCTTTTCGGCCTCAAATACCGCGTCCACAAATGACTCAACATCAGTCGGGGGAAAATGTGCAAGTTGCTCCTGATCCTTGCGCTCCAAACAAAACCCCAGAATGACACACATATCCCAAAGCAGGTCTTCAACTTCCGAGGGTGACAATCTATCAACCATAAATAAGCGTGACCATGGCACAATGAATAATGCGTGATTGGAGGATTGTAGCAGAACCCGATGCGGCAACGAAACTCGATAACGGGGACGATAGCGGGGACAAAACTTCCGGGGGTTTGCCCGTGTTCGTCGTGTGGGGTACTGTATTTTCAATGCCGCGACGCCGTCCCGGTCGATACAATGAAGCAGCCATGACCGTTCCCAAGCCCTCCAAACCGGCCCCCGTCACAATCCGCAATGATGTGGATGGTGACCGACCGCTTATCCTTCATCCCGAAGACAACGACCTGTTCGTCCGCACAGGGCGACAGGTGATCGACGCCTGCGGTTTACACATCGGCGTGGAACTTTGGTTGCGGGAAATGAACGGGCATGCTTCACGAGATCAAAGCGTGGGCTGAATCGCATGCGGATGCGGTTCGAGCATGTTTTGTCGCGCCGTTGGGTCCACGGATGGCTGTCTTTGTGATCCCATGCGGGGACCAATTCAATTTTGATCTGGCCGATGAATTGGCTTCGCTGAATATCCACCTGGTCAGAAAATACAACGTGGGGATGGTTGAACTTCATCAGATTCCGTTTGATGAAATCGACCGCTTTGTTGATCCGGCAACCGCCAAGTGGGTATATGGCCAACAGCCAACGACACATTCATCAGTGGAAGCATAACCGGGACTTTCTGCTGACCATTCCGCCGCAGTACCCGGACTGGATGGTCACCGCCTCGTTTTATGTCGCACTTCATGCGATTGATGCGATGCTCGCACACGACAAAGTAACCGTGACCAATCACGACGGTCGCAATCGCGTGCTGATTCAAACCAATCGCTATCAATTCATCTCCTCCAAATACCTTGCACTCTACGATCTGTGCCGAACCATTCGATACCTGGCGGACCCCAAGAAGTGGGTTCCGCTGGAAAAAATCGAAGCCGACGTTCTCAAGCGATACCCCTATCCCATCGAGCAATCCGTTCAAAAACTCATCAAACAAGATTTATCGTTTCAACCCATCCGGTTGCAAGCCGCGAAAAATCCCCCTCCCGCCTGACCCCCAAACAATCCGCCCACCTGGATGAAAACCGTCATGTTCCACCACTGCGTTCACTTCTGGCTTCGTGACGATCTGACCGACGCGCAGCGCCGCGCTTTCATCGCCGGCGTCAAACAGATCGCTGAAAGCCCCAACGTGCAATCCATCCGCGTCGGCACACCCGCCGGTACGCCCCGCCCCGTCGTCGATAATTCGTGGTCGGTGCAACTGCTGTGCATCTTCGTCGACAAGGCGGCCCATGACCGCTATCAATCCCCCGACGACGCCGTGCATCAGCGATTCATCGACACCTTCAAATCCAACTGGACGAAGGTGCTGATCTACGATTCACTGGAAGCCCCCGGAAGCTGAAATCCCCGAAAGTTGAAGAACCGCACCTCGGAAGGTGCGGCTGAAAATGAACATGCTGCCCCGTCTCTTTCTCGGCCGCGGCTTCCGAGCCGCGGTTCCGCGATTCACCGCACTTCAAATCGCACGCTGACGATGGACGTGATTTCTTTTTCCAGACTCGTCGTGTCGTTGTTTCCTTCGGCACTGGTTCCCGACACGTTTTTCGGGTTGATCTGCATGACGCCCATGCGGGCTTCGACGAGTTTACCGAGCCGGCCGTTGGCGTTGTTGATGATTTGCCCGGCTCTTGCCGTGGCGTCCTTCGTGGCCTCGGCGAGCATGTCGATTTTGAGTTCCGCGAGTTTGGTGTAGAGGAAGCCGCACGAACCGGAGTCGATTTCCACGCCGTCACGGATCAGTTCGGTGATGGACCTGGCGACTGCGGGGACGCGCCGGGTGTCGTGCGATTCGATGCTGACCCACTGCCGCAGCGTGTACATCTCGACGTTGTCCGTGGTCACCATGATCGGCTTAATCACGAGCGCCTGGCGATCCGACATGACCGGCGCGGAGGAATTATCAGTCGTCGGCGAAGATGGCGGAAGAACCGCTTTCTGTTCGTATCGCCGGCTGGTGGAGATGGCGGAGAACTCGATCTCGGCTTCGCCGATGCCGTGCGCGATCAGATAGTCCCGGACCTTGTCGGCCTGTGCCTTGAGCTTGTCATAGGCAACTTCGAGTTTGGGGTCTTTGACGGTGAGTGAGCCGGACCACGTGACCAGATCGGAGACAATGGCTTTGCGAGCCGAGCCGGTGACTTGCAGGGTTTTTGGCTCGAATTGGATGGTGAGGTACGCCCAGACGATGATCGCCACGCAGATGACATTGGCGATGGCGAAGAAGATGCCACCGGCCCTGAGGGAGATCACCACTTTTTCTGGAAGCCCCGTCGAAGTGCTCCGCACTTGCTGTGTCGAATCGCTCATCGCAGAATCCTTTCCGCTTTGCTACATGTGCCGTCGGCCCGGCTGTAAATCTTCGGCGATGCGGATGCTGAAAGATGAATTATTCCAAAGGCGGTTTCATCCCTCCGGCGATCAGAAATCGCCGGCTGATCGCACAGTCCCCGATCCGGCGGCGCGGTATAATTCGTGATTCACCATGACACACACAGATGGCTTGATTTCGTTGACGGTACCACATCGGTTGCGCATCACGCGGGATGTGTTCGCCCCCGGAAATGAAACATTGAGCGAGATTTGGCCCGGCCAAACTTCCGGTTCCGGGGGCGATTCCGGGGGCGGGGGCGGACGGCGGATCGCGGTGTTTGTGGATGACGGGTTGGCCGAGGCGCAGCCGCAGTTATTGCAGCGGGTGAGGCGGTGGTTCGCGCTGCACCCCGATTCGCCGCGGCTGACCGGGCTGCACACGTTGCCGGGCGGCGAGCGGGCGAAAAACGGACTCGAAGTCTGGCAGCACGTCGTGCATCAGATCATCGAGGCGAATGTGGATCGTCAATCATTCATCATGGCGATCGGCGGAGGCGCGGTGTTGGACGTGGTGGGTTTCGCCGCGGCGACCGTGCATCGCGGGCTGCGCCTGGTGCGTGTGGCGACGACCACACTGGCACAGGCCGACTCGGCGGTGGGCGTCAAGTGCGGGGTGAATTTGCGGGGCGTGAAAAACATGCTCGGCTCGTTCGCCGTGCCGTGGGCGGTCATCAACGACACCGCCATGCTCGACACGCTGCCCGAACGCGACTGGCGGGCGGGGTTCGCCGAGGCGGTGAAAGTGGCGCTGATAAAAGACGCGGCTTTCTTTGAAGAAATCGTCCGTTGGGTCGAGGCGATCCGATACCGGGATGAACCGGCTTATCGCATCATCGCGCGATCCGCCGAGCTGCATTACCGACATATTCTGTCCGGCGGCGATCCGTTTGAACTCGGCTCGGCGCGGCCGCTCGATCTGGGCCACTGGTCGGCGCACAAGCTGGAGTCGATGAGCGGTTACGAAATCGCGCACGGCGAAGCGGTGGCGATCGGCGTGGCGCTGGACGCGATGTATGCCGCGGAGCTCGGTCATTTGACCGGCGAACAGGCGCGGCGGGTGTGCCGGGTGCTGACGCAACTGGGCTTTTCGCTGGAACATCCGCTGCTGGCCGATGTCCAGACGCTGTACCGGGGATTGGAGGAGTTTCGGGAGCATATGGGCGGGCGGCTGACGCTGGTGCTGCCGCGGGGCATCGGCGGATTGATCGAGGTGCATGAGGTGGACCGCGTCGCGATGGATCGGGCGATTAAAGGTTTGCGCCCACCTCATCCCTAAGAAAGCGTGTGAGAAGGGCTTGCGTCCTGCGGCTTGCGGGAATGGCGATTTTCCGCAGGACGCAAGCCCTTCTCACACGCCTTCTAAAACGGGGAATTGCAAAAAACGCGACTCAAGATGCACGGGATATTTTGCCGATGCAATAAAGAACCACTTTTGAAAGCCAAAACCAGTGTTGGTTTTGTGACAACGTCATTGTGGGGGTGATGCGGAACTTCGGCCGAAGTAAGGGGTCAGGTCGGGGCCGGAGGAAGCGATCGGAGCATCACAAATAAAGGAAAACCCGGCTTGAAAAAGCCGGGTTTTTCACGCGCCGGAAATGAAACAAAACACAAAACCGCGATCGCCGATCTCGGTCTGTCGCAGGCCCGGCTGTATTCGTTTCACTTATATTTCGCCCGAAAAATGGGCGAAAATCCGTCGTTATCGACCGCATTGTTTAGTTGGCGCGCAACCAGGCATATCGCCGCGGGCTTGGCACCGCCTTTGCATTCAGTCCTCCGCCTGCCGTTTGCGGATCGCTGACATGGTGTGTCGCCCGGCGATCCTTGGACCCCTGTTTGTGAAGGATGTGATTTATGCTCGGTTATCTCATTGACATGGACGGTGTGATTTATCGTGGCGGTGAACTGATCCCCGGAGCCGATCGCTTCATCGACCAACTGCTTCGCCGAAACGTGCCCTTCAAGTTTCTGACCAATAACAGCCAGCGGACTCGCCGCGATGTCGCCACGAAATTGCGAACCATCAACATCCGCGTCGATGATTCGCACATCTTCACCTGCGCCATGGCCACCGCGCGATTCCTCGCCGAGCAAAAACCCAACGGCACCGCCTACGTCATCGGCGAAGGCGGCCTGCTCACCGCGCTGCACAACAACGGCTACGCCATCGTCGATCACCACCCCGATTACGTCGTCGTCGGCGAGGGCCGAACCTTCAACGCCGAAACGCTCGAAGCCGCCACCAACATGATCGTCAACGGCGCCAAACTCGTCGCCACCAACCCCGACCCCAACTGCCCCACCGCACGCGGCACCCGGCCCGGCTGCGGCGCGATCGTCGCGCTCCTCGAAACCGCCACCGGCGTCAAGGCGTTCAGCGTCGGCAAGCCCAGCCCCATCATGATGCGCGGCGCCCGCAAAGACATGAACCTCACCGCGGAGCAAACCGTCATGATCGGCGACACCATGAACACCGATATCCTCGGCGGTCTCCAGCTCGGCTACCACACCATTCTCGTGATGACCGGCTCGACCACGCGCGAAGAACTCGCCGCCTGGCCCTTCCACCCCGAACTGGCCGTCGATTCCATCGCCGACCTCGATCACGACCAACTGCTCAACCGCTGGGCCACCCCCGCCCCCGGAATCATTCCCGAAACATCAAACACCGCCGCCCCCCTCAGCGCCGCGGCGTGATCCCCCACGCCGAACGTGAGAAATGCGCAACGTCTGAAAACTTGAAAACCTCGGTTCGGGATAAGGCAAACACTCCTACACCCCCACCCGAAATCCGCCACCGGAATCCCGGAATCCCGCCTGCGGTTCCAGTGTGCGGCGACCGGCTTATCCCGAACTCACGTTAAAGCGGTAAAGTCAACCGCAACGCCGGTCGAAGTATGGATCGAGGGTTCTGTTCTTCGCGGACGTAACTGTGTTGGCGACCGATCATACAATTCGTGTGCTTGTGGTGGATGACTCGGCGTTCATGCGGCGCGCCATCCGATCCATGATCGAAGCCGCGCCGGACATGCAGGTCGTGGGCGTGGCGCACAACGGCCTGGAAACGGTGGAACAAGCGGCGGCGCTGTCGGCGCTGCGTCTGGGGGGCGGCGGACATACTGGCGAAGGATGTGTCGCAGGTGTCGCCCAACATCGTCCGCATCCAGGATGAATTGCATCAGAAGAAGAACCCTACACGCTGGCGATTCAGATTCACCGCTCCCTGGGCGTTCGCCTGGGCGACTGGCGCATCGAAATACTCGGCACGGACTCGTCCCAGAAAATGCTGCTGGCCGCCCAGGCCGGGGAGTACGGCGGTTACGCGATGCACAACGTCGATCCGCTGATCGTCAGCCGCTATTTCAAAAAATCCATCGGTGGATACACCGTCGATCCCACCATTCAGTCCATGGCGCGATTCGAGCGGCTGAACCTCAGGGATGCTCTGGCGGCCAGGCGATACGGGACGTGGGACGTCATCGAGATGAATCATGCGGCCGTCTGACGGGATCAGCAACGATATTCTCAACGACTTCGTCACCGAGTCGCGCGAGTTGATCGAAACGACGGACCAACACCTGGTCGCGCTCGAACAGCGACCGGCCGACGGCGAGTTGATCAACGGCCAGCGGATCACCCTCGACCACCCGGACTTCGGCGATGCGATGGGGGAACTGGCGAACATGGTCGCGGGCAACGCCAAGGCGGAATTCACCGATCAACATTTGTCGATCGGTTGAGGCCATCAAGGCGGGGGTGAACAACTACGTGG
>Ga0172380_10006564_pt1 | contig 13457 bp, 25 predicted proteins | sample Leawe162metaG_FD_119747 | JGI IMG/M metagenome (GOLD analysis project Ga0172380, IMG submission 119747) | Leachate microbial communities from a municipal landfill in Southern Ontario, Canada - Leachate well 162 metaG | ecosystem: Engineered > Solid waste > Landfill > Unclassified | place... | reverse complement strand
CGGCGAGGCGCGGGTCTTCGGCGAGGCGCAGGTCTTCGGCGAGGCGCGGGTCTTCGGCGAGGCGCAGGTCTTCGGCGAGGCGCGGGTCTTCGGCGAGGCGCAGGTCTTCGGCGAGGCGCGGGTCTCCGACAAGGCGTGGGTCTTCGACGAGGCGCGGGTCTCCGACAAGCCGCAGGTCTCCGTTACCCCTCTCTACCTGTCTGGCCTCACCTACTCGGTGACAATCACCGATCAGCACATGGCGATTGGCTGCCAGGTTCATGCGATTGCCGAATGGCAAGCGTTCGATGATCGCCGCATCGTGGAGATGGATGGGGCGATCGGATTGCGCTTCTGGCGCGACATCGGCCCCACGCTGCTCGCACTGTGCGCAGCGACAGGCCGTCCGCTTCCGCTCAAGACCGACGCGCCCGAACCCGCAGTCGAGCCCGAGGCCGCGTGATGGACGCCTCCCTCATCACCCTCGCGACGCTGTTCGTGCTCGATGCCTTCTTCGCCGGCTGTCTGGCTCACGCCATGTGGCTCGACTTCATCGAGAGGAAGGCGCTGCGCGATGCTGCGGCAGATGCCTTCTTCGATATCACAGTTGGAAAGGACGAAGCATGACTAGCACCGCTACGGCTGTTGCTGAGCGCCCGGACGAGTCGCGGCGAAACATCACGCCGTTCGATGAAATCGTCATCGAGCTAGACGACCTGTATGCCGAGGTAGGCAACTGGGCGGACGGGAGCCCTGTCGAGAACCAGGCACAGTGTGATGCGCTTGATGTGCTCGACAAGGCTCTGCTCGATCTCGACAAGCGGCGCGAGGCTATCCGAAAGGATGAGGCTCGCCCGTTCGATGAAGGCAAGGCGGCCGTGCAGGCCAAGCATAATCCCGTCAAAGACAAGATCGCGCTGGCTCGAGACACTCTAAACCCGATCCGCGCCGCGTGGAAGGCGGCAGAGCTTCGGCGCAAGGAAGAGGCGTTGGCGAAGGCCCGCGAAGAAGAGCAGCGCTTGATGCGCGAGGCTGAGGAAAAGATGCGCGCGTCTTCCGGCAACCTTGCTGAGCGAGAGGTCGCAGAGGAAATGCTTGCGACAGCCAAAGAGGCCCAGAAGTTCGCAAGCCGGCAGGAGAAGCGCGCCACCACTGGCACCGGACTTCGCACCAGCTACGAAGCCACGGTGACCGATCTGAACGCCGCGATCAAGCACTATTGGGGCATTCGACGGGCCGACTTCCAAGAGTTTGTGCAGGGCCTTGCTGACGCCGATGTGCGTCGCGGCGTGCGCGAGATTCCAGGCATCACGATCAACGAGATCAAGAAGGCACTCTGATAATGAACACCGCGATCACCACCACAGAGACCCGCGCCATTGCGCCGACGACCGTGTTCAATGCTGAGCAGGTTGACCTCATCAAGCGTACGATCGCCAAAGGCGCGACCGACGACGAATTGCAGTTGTTCCTCCATCAGTGCAAGCGGACCGGTCTAGATCCATTCGCCCGCCAGATTTACGCGATCAAGCGGTGGGACGGCGCGCAGCGACGCGAAGTCATGGCGGTGCAGACGAGCATCGACGGCTTCCGCCTCGTCGCTGAGCGTAGTGGCAAGTACGCCGGACAAGTTGGTCCCTTATGGTGCGGCGCTGATGGGCAGTGGGTCGATGTGTGGCTGTCCAGCGAGCCGCCGGTCGCGGCCAAAGTTGGCGTTCTGCGGGCCGACTTCAACGAGCCGTGCTGGGGCGTCGCACGCTTCGATGGCTACGCCGGGCGCAAGAAGGAAGGCCAGCTTACCCATATGTGGGCGCAGATGGGAGACGTGATGATCGCCAAGTGCGCCGAGGCACTGGCGCTGCGCAAAGCGTTCCCGCAGGAGCTGTCCGGCCTCTATACCGCCGATGAGATGGCGCAGGCTTCCAACGGCTCAGAGGAGCGCGCCTCGCCAGTGCAGGAGTCTGCTGAGCAGGACGATCCGCAGGGCGTCTTCGACCGCCTCTCCAAAGCCAACGCCGCGCTCGCCACGAAAGCCGACTTCGACAAGTTCTGGTCACAGGGCAAGGTGCTCGACGCGGCCAAGGCCTTGCCGACGAATCTCAAGGGCGCACTCAAGGCGGTGAAGGACAAGCGCGGGCAGGAGCTCGACGATCCGTTCCCCGGCGACATCGTTCCCTACGCCGACCCGTCCGACCCCGGCCCGCAGTTCGACCAGTTGGAACAGGAACAGGCGGCATGAACGAGCGCGCTAACCTCCCGTGGTCTGAACAGTATCGCATCGTCGCCAAGGAATGGGTGACGCTCGACGGTGCAGCTCGCCTGCTCGAGGAAAGCAAGACTGCCGTTCAATCGCAGATGATGAAGGCGCTTGGCGATAAGCCAGCGGCCCACGCCGAGCGCGACGTGAAGGCAAGCCCGGACTGGCACGACTACATCACCAAGATGGTCGATGCGCGTACGCAGGCGAACCTCAAGAAGGTCCAGATGAAGTACCTGGACATGAAGTTCATGGAATGGACCAGCGAGAACGCGAACCGTCGAGTGGAGGCGCGACTGTGAGAGTCCTCGTCACCGGTGGCCGCAACTACAACGATCGTGAGCGGGTCTATGCTGTCCTCGACAAACTGGACGCCGACGCTGGCGTTGATGTCGTCATTCAGGGCGGAGCGCGCGGGGCCGACAGTCTCGCATCCGACTGGGCTGATCGGCGCGTCGCTCGGAATATGCAGTTCGACGCGGACTGGGAGAGCTTCGGCAACTTCGCCGGACCCATGCGCAACAAGCGCATGCTGGACGAGGGGCAACCTGATCTCGTCGTCGCCTTTCCCGGCGGCAAGGGCACTGCCGACATGGTGCGGAAGGCGCGTAAGGCCGGCGTGAAAGTGGTGGAGATTGCGCCGTGACCCTCCGCCAGCGCCGGCCGCGCATCGAAGATCCCGCATGGCTCGCCCTAGTGCGCCAGATGCCATGCCTGGTGTGCGGTTACCCGCGCTCGGACCCGGCCCACTTGCGCACCGCTGCCCGGCAATACGGTAAGCGTGAATGCGGCATGCAGGAAAAGCCCGACGATTGGTGGGTGCTGCCGCTGTGCCGTACGGACCATCGGGCGCAGCACAACCGCGGCGATGAGCTGGCGTGGTGGGTGAGCAAGGGCATCCACGATCCGCACGCTGTGGCTGTAGCTTTGTACGCGACCCGGCCTGCTGAACTGCGCCCGCTGCCCGCACCAGCGAGGCCGAAGAAGGTACGCACTCGGAAGTCACCTAGCGAGCGCCGAAAGGTAGCCAGCGGTCGCAAGCTGGAATCCCGCTCGACATTTCCGCCGAAGGGCACCCGCAAGATTGTGTCCCGCGCAAAGCCCAACCGCTATCTCGAAGAGAATGAAGGAGTCACCAGTGACAGAGGGTAAGCATACGCCGGGGCCGTGGCGCATTGCCGGGAAGGGAACGATCCGCAAGGGCAACAACGACTGGATCGCTGACGTGCATTGGCGGAACCGCGAGGCCAACGCCCGACTGATCTCCGCTGCGCCGGAGCTGCTGTCGGTGCTCACGGCAATCCACTCCGAACTGGTGTCTCAGGACATCAAGTTCGGCCCGCTCATTGCCGACGCCGAAGCAGTCATCGCCAAAGCTACAGGTGCCTCATGACCACAACCACACCCTCGGCACCGGATGAGGTGGTGCTGGATGAGAAGGCGCTGGAGGCTGCGCACGACGCTGTGCGTGACGCGCTCGGATATCGCCACGGCAACATGGTGAACCTCGCCGGCATCCTCGTCGACTTCGAGGTCATTGCTGCGGCATCGATCCGCGCCTATCTCCGCGCCTCCCCACAGCCAGCAGGCGTGACGGATGAGCAGGTGGAGGCTGCAGCGCGGGTCTTGGCAAAGCGTGCGGTTGGGCGCGTTGCAACCACCGTTGGCGCCGAGCGCATGATCGACAAGGGCTGGGTCGTCTATGCCGACGATGCGCGCGCCGCCCTCGAAGCGTCCCGCCTCCCCTCACCTACGGATACGCGAGAGATGTCCGATGACGAAGAACGCCTCGTGAAGCTGATGGAAGGCACGGCTACCGCATGGGAAGCGGCTACAGGACCGATGGTTCTGCAAAAGCCTTCATCGGCGGCCCGCACGCTCCGCAAGGCAATCGCGCTCATCAACCGCCTCAAGACCAAACCCACCGAGGCACCTGTCGAGGATGGATATCATGGCCTCGATACGCCAGCGCAGGTGTTTTTCTACGAGCAAGACTTCTACGTCCTGTCGAACTTCTCATCGTTCAACCTCAAGTGGCATGGTCGGACATTCCCGACGAGCGAGCACGCCTATCATTGGTCGCGGTTCTCGCTCGGGTGGATGCTTGGAGACGCCGACGCGACCGAAGCCGGGAGGATCGCCGAGCTTGTGATGAAGGCTCCTTCGGCGCACGAGGCGTTCAAGATTGCGCAGGAGCACAAAGACCTTCAACACCCCGGCTGGCCAGTCGAGAAGATCGGCACCATGCGAGCCATCCTTAGGGCTAAGGCCGAACAGCATGAATACGTCCGTCGCAAATTGCTCGCCACCGGCGACCGTGAACTGGTCGAGAATAGTTGGCGGGATGACTTCTGGGGTTGGGGTCCGAACCGCGACGGGCATAACACGCTCGGAAAGCTCTGGATGGAAGTCCGGACAGAACTTCGCCTCGCCGCCTCTACGAAGGAGGAATAGCCCATGAGCCTCGACAAGAACGCATTGGCGGTAGCCGCAGATCGGCTCGCTGCAATGTATCGCGGTGGCTCGGAAGATGAGCCATTCCATGCGATGGCGACAGTCGCGATCGAAGCCTACCTCGCCGCCCTCCCCACCACATCGGTAAGCGAGCCGACCGGACACTGCGCGAAGTGCGGCCGCGACTGGGGCGATGTTGGCGTGGAGCGATGCGACGAATGCCCCACCACGGACGCCCCAAGCGAGCCGGTGAGCGATCTGGTGAAGCGGCTGCGTGGTTTTGCACAAGCCTACCCGGAGGACATGTTCCCTCCGCTCACAGAGGAGGAGCGCGGTCAGCTTGGCGGCGAGATCATCAGCCGCGCCTCGGCAGAGATGGGCCGACACTTTGCGAAATTCGCGACAGAAGCCGCCGACGCTCTCGAACATCGCTCGCTTGCAGAGGGGTGGAGGCCGATTGAGACCGCGCCGAAGGGCAAGTCGGTCATCGTCGCACTTCAAGACGAGGAAGCGGGGTGGATTGTCGCAGAGGCGCGCTATCGAGACGTTGGCGACGACGATGACGGCTGGTGGTGGGCGAACGAAACGCCCGGCGACTACTACGCTAACCGCATCGACGCTCCTCCTCCTTCGTTGTGGCAGCCCCTCCCCCAACCCCCAGAGGCAAAATGAGCGATAAGGTATCGGACGACGACAGCGTCATCGCCGCCATCTACGGCGAGCATCAGCCTGAGCCCGTGCAGATGTATCGTGACGCCGCAATGCGCATGATCGAGGACGCCACTCTGCCGGGAACTGGTGGCGACACTTTCCCCACCGTTCGCGACAATGCACTGGCTGATGCATTTGCCTCCGCGATGCAAGCAGCCCTCCGCGCCCAGCAACAAGCAGCGGGGTGGAGGGTGAAGCCACTGAAGTGGGAGCACTTCGATAGCCACCACATGGCTTATGCGACTGTGCCCTCCTTGTGGATCGCCTACCGTATCGCGCTGCGCACCGATGGACGGAAAGTCGTTCGGCTCGAAATGCTCGGGGACAAGAACGGCGACTTGGGAACATGTCGGTCATGGGAGGAAGCGAAGCACACCGCCCAATCCGACTACGCCGCTCGCATCAACAGCGCCATAGAGCCGGCTCCGGTTGCAGATGGATACGTGATGGTGCCGGTGGAGCCGACGGAGGCGATGCTGACGGCCATGGCCGAGAGCTACGGGTCATCGCCGTGCATGGATATCATCGGCCCCATGGAAGACGCCTATCGCGCCATACTCGCAGCCCGCCCCATCTCAGCGAGCGGGAGGGATGGGGAATGAAGCTCACGAAGGCTCAGCGCAAGGCGATGGAGTGGGTGCGGGCCAATGAACCCGTTGGCACGTTTCCGCTCGACGGAACGGCCCCAGACATGCGGTTCGTGACCAAGCGGCTGGTCAAGCTCGGGTACGTCGAACGCGCCGGCAAGGAAACGCAAGGCGGATTCTTTGCGTACACCACTTTCGCGCTCACCGACGCCGGTCGCGCCGCCCTCAACCATACTGATGGAGACGCATGATGGCAGAGAGGCCAGAGGATATCCCGGAGGATGTGTGGGCGACCGCAGCGAAGTGGGCGCACGATCTGCGCGAATGGGCTGACCACGGCAACACGATGGCCACCTATGCCGACCATGACGAATACGCCTTCACCGACACGATAGCCCGCGCCATCCTCGCTGCAAAGCTCGAAGAGCGGGAGGCGTGTGTGAAAGCGGCAACTGACGAGATCACGTTGCTGCTCGGTGACCAGTTCGCCGACACGATCAATGGATATGTCGCTGCAACCATCAGGTCGCGCCCATGAAAGGCCCCTACGGCAACAGAGCCCTCATTGGCCTTGCAATAGCTCTTGTTATTGCTGGGTACTTTGCGGGGAGAATGCGGGGGTGGTGGGGATGACGGTCCACCTTGCCCTGACCCGCGACGAAGCGGCTGAGCTATGCGGGCTCTCGCCGTCAGGCTTTGACGTGTGGGTGCGGAAGGGTATCGTGCCCGGCCCGGTGAAGGGAACGCGGCGATGGAGCCGCGCGGCGCTCGAGCGGTCACTGGGCGGGGAGGTTGCAGCGAATGACGACGCGGAAGACGCCTACCGTCGCTGGAAAGAAAGCTGTGCTGGATAAGATACCAGGCATCAACCGGGTGACGGCTATACTCGCGAACGGTCGCGAGGCGGTTTATTACTACCACCGCGGCACTGGGACCAAGTTGCCCGGCGGCTATGGCTCGGATGAGTTCCTGCAAGCGCTGGCGAATGCCAAGGTAGGCGCTGCTGACAAGCGGACGGCCGGCACGCTGTCGGGGTTGTTCCGGGCCTTCGAGCGCACCGCGAAATGGCGGAAGCTGGCAGAGAGCACGAAGGCCGAGTATCGGCGCATTTTCAAGTTCTGGGATGGCAAATTCGGTTCGCTGCCGAACAAGGCTCTCGCTGCTAAGGGCTTCCGGGAAGACGTGCTTGAATGGCACGATGAGTTCTCGGAAGATCACCCGCGCGAGGCGGACAACCGAGTGACCGTACTCGCGCGGGTCCTCTCATGGGGCGCCGCCGATCGATCGCTCAAGGCCAACGTACTTGAGGGCTTTGACCGGGCATACGACGGCGACCGCGCCGAGACGATCTGGCTTCCGGAGCAGGTTGAGACGTTCATGGCTGCCGCGCCGGCCACCATGCAGCTCGCAATGATGCTGGCGCTCCACACAGGTCAGCGGCAGGCCGACATCCTCGCCATGACCTGGTCGCAGTACGACGGCTCCAAGATCACGCTGAGACAGGGGAAGGCGAAGCGGGGCAAGAAGGAGGGACGGCTGGTGACAGTGCCGTGCACAACGGCGCTGCGCGATCTGCTGGACGCCACCGACCGACGCGGTGTGCTGATGATCCTCACCAAGACCAAGCTAGCCTATAAGAAGCGCATGTTCGCCCGTCACTGGGACGCCGCCTATCGCGCTGCGGGATTGCCACTTACCGAGGACAAATTGCCGCTGCTCCACTTCCATGACCTGCGGGGGACCGCCGTCACGACACTGTTCGAGGCCGGCTGCAACGTTGCGGAGGTGGTCAGTATCACCGGGCACACCATCCGATCGGCGCAGTCCATCCTTGACAATTACCTCGCGCGGACCGGGACGCTGGCACACTCCGCCATCAACAAGATGGAGCACAGAATGGAAACAGAACGTGCAAAACGCCCTGCAAAATGACATGCTGGTTTGGTCAGGAAAGATTGGCGCGCCCGGAACGATTCGAACGTCCGACCCTCAGATTCGTAGTCGGGTGTGCTGCGTTGAACCGCCTAGCAATTCCTGCAAAGGGCCCGTTTTCGTCGGGTAGTAGTTTCAACGGGTTAGGAGACCCCTGCAAAATGACCTGGTATGCGAACAAGAGGACTGAAGGGCCTACCTGCGTCTACGTCATCGAGGGTGGCGGGCACTGCAAGATCGGCCTCGCAATGGATGTCTCAAGGCGGATTGCAGCGTTGCAGCTCGCCTGCCCAATGCCCCTTACGATCAAGGGCGCGCTGATGCTCTCGGGCTTCCATGAGGCGCGAGAAATAGAGCGCGGGCTGCATGAGGCGTTTGCCTATTGCCGGGTGCATGGGGAATGGTTCGACGCGCCGGCCGAACCGATACTGGTCCGACTGGAAGCGTACCGCCATCGTGAGTACGTCCCGCCTCCGCCAGCGGCCGCTCCCAAACCAAACCACAACGACTGGACCGAGGCCGATCATCGCATGGTTAGGGCGCTCGAGTTTTAAGCGATGGCAGAACCAACGGGCATCGCCCGTGACTGAGAGGCCAAAATGACCAAGCCCGACGACATACCTCAGGACGTGTGGGACGCCACAAATGCGCTCGTTCCCGGCACTGTGACAGCCTACACCGTCGAGCACAGACGCAATTACCGCTACATGGTCGCCCGCGCGCTCCTTGCGCAGCGCGAAAATGACGCCCGTATCGCGGAAGTTCATGCCGACGAAAAATTCCCCGCCAGCCACGCGGCCTACGGCTACGGCATCGCCGCCGCAATCCGCAAAGGCACAGCATGACCGTTCACGGCTACCAGCAGGATAGGAGAAGGTGATGCCCGTGCACGATCACAGAGTGCCAGTCATGATGACCGAGGAAGAACTCCGGCTTATCGACGACTACCGCTTCGCCCACAGGATCGCAACGCGCTCTGGTGCTATTCGCGACCTGGTTCGGCATGGGCTTCGGCGCGTTGAGTTGCTCGACGCCTCCAGCACGCCGCCGAGAAAGCCTCGCCGGGCGCGTATCGGCGAGCCCGCCTAGCCCCACACCGGTAGAGGAGAAGGATATGGGTGAGCCAAAGAAATGCCCCTTCTGCGGCCGAAGTGGCATTGTGCGCACATGGGGCACCTTATCTCGAGTGGAATGCTCCAACGCCAGGTGCGAGGTACGGCCGGTTACTAGGTATCAAGAGAGTCACGCCAGAGCGGTTGCTGTTTGGAATCTGCGGACACCATCACGGACACCAAATAAGAGCACATCTACCCAGTTAGAGGGAGAGAGTTGAATGAGTGAGATGGTGGAGCGCGTCGCGAGGGCGCTGGCGCGCACACGCGGAGCTACTTTGCTCGCGGACGAATATTGGGACCAAGAGGTTGCCCGGTACAAAGAACTGCTGGCTCAGTACCCCGCTTATGAGGACAGCCACAGCATCATTCCCGACTGCTTCAGAGATGCTCGTGCCGCTATTGAAGCCATGCGGGAGCCCACAACGCAAATGCTAGCCTGCCGCGTGTCTCTTCCGTGGGATCGCGAAGATCAGTCATATTACCTCGACAGCGAAACGGTTGGCGAACTGTGGAACGATCTGATCGACGCCGCCCTCACTCCCGCACCACCCGAACACTAGCCCTGCCCCTCTGCTTGCATGTTACCGCCTCTTGCGCCGACTCCGTCCTTTCGGCGGCACCTTGAGGCCCATCCTTTTGACCCGTTCGATGTCCTCGGGCTTCGGATTGTCGCCAAGATAGTAGCTAACAGGGTCGCCGCGCCGCTCCTCCATATCCTGCTCGAAATCCGCCATCATCTCGTCGCGGGTACGATTCAGGCGGGGCGCATCGTGGCCGGATGGAGCGCGTTCGTGCTTTGGCATCAGGAGAGCTCCACCGTGACCAGGTGCGCCTCCTCCTCGTGCCCCAGCACAGCCGCCCAATGCTTCCGTCCGGCGGCGCGCAGGATAGCCGCCATCTCGTGCGCTCCGACGAGCTGCGACGCATGGTAGCCCGGAGGCGTCACGATCTGCGCCACGGCTTCGCGTACTGCCTCTACCGTTGGGGTGTCGGTTGTCTCGAAGGCCGGAGTATCGGGGTGGATGGAGATGGTGAGTTTCACGTGGAATCCCGTTCGGGGAAAAACGTGAACAGTAGACGAGAGTCGGGGGAATTGGTAGTGTAAGTGGCTGGCGCTGAAAGCGGGCGTGCCTCCTCCCATATGGAGGTCGGTGCCTGAAACTGGCGGGGCGCGAGTGGCGGATTGACCCATAGCCACTGCGAACTCCCGGCCCGCCAGCATCAGTTCCGCCCATAAGGGGCAGTGAGGTTGAGATGGACGAGCGACCTGTGTTTGTTGAAGCTGGCTTCGTTGTCCCCTGCGAGGGCGCACAACCCACTGGTCTGATCGTTACCGATCGCTGCGCCTGTGGCTACGAAGGAAAGCTGTACCAGACCCGCGCATGGGCGGCGGCTGTTGCGGCAGACAAGGCTGCGTGGGATGGGCGCTCGTGGCTCCGCAAGACGTTCGGGATGCGGCCCAAGGGCTACCCTGCGGCTGTCGCTTCGGTGTCCGTTCTTGGCTCTGCCGCTGCTATCTTCGGGTTCGACCTGTTCTAGCCCATTCATCTGCTGTCACGCCCCTGTATCGGCTCACCCCGGCCAGAACATGGCGAACGCAAAAGCGAAACAGAAGGTGAAGACAGCCAGCAGGGCTAGGAGCCGGGCGAGCATCAGCCGGGGATAAGCCCGAACGCGACGGCGCCGCAGACGATAGCGCAGGCCACGAGCAGCACGACCATCTGCAACGGCGTCATTTATCCGGCCCCTTGAGCCGAACCATTTCCTCGAGCAACCTGCGCAGGGTATCCTTGCTCGACAGGAAGCGAGCAGCGGCCTCGAGGATGAACCAGACGGTGAACCCTGTAGCGCAGGCGGACGCGACGAGCATGTCGGGCGTATCGCCCTGGAGCCAGAAGATGAGGTTTTGCGTGGCTGGGGCAAAGACGATTCCGGCGACGGTCCCGAGGAAGGCGCGGTATATCCCGTTCTTCACCGACCGGGGGGCGATCATCACCATTGAAATGCCAACGCCGATGATCGATCCGAGCGTCTTCCACGCCCAAGGCTCATAGTCCATTCGAGTATCCCCAAAATTTGCCATTGCTTTCTCAACGGCCTCCGAAAATGTCTTGGAGCGTGCGGCGCTTCTCCGGCGGCGGGCTTTTATGCATTTTCTGCATATTGCTCACTCCCACTTGTTCGTGTCGGGGTTGTACCGCGGCTTTGGCTTTGGACGCTTCTGGGGCGGATCAGCGTCAGGTCCGTCGACATGCTCATTGGCGAGGCTGTCGCGGTCCTTCCAGCCTTTGCGGTAAGCCCCCAGCGTCAGCACGGCGAGCGCGACGGCAACGAGGCCCTGCCATCCGAATGTCTTCCACGCCCAGCCCAGAGCCAGCGCTGCGACGATGATCCAGACCCAGACAGGCACGAGCGCGAATGTGCCATTGATCGCGGGGCCGAGGATGTGCTGCCAGATCCAATCGGTCATCTTGCGAACACCCGCTTGGTGATGAACAGGTACGCGCCGATGCCGAAGGCCACGACGATGACGCCGGCAAGGGCGAATTGGATCGGACCCGAGCCAGAGAACACCGCCCCGAGCGAGGCGAGCACGCCAGCCCCCCAACTCAGGCTTTCCTTGTCGATCGGAAGGGGCTGTGGCTTGGCGTCGACCGTTTTGGACGACACGAACGAACCCTTGGCCCATAGCCCGGCTTCAGCCGCGCGGCGATTGACGAGTCCCTGCATGACCTTGCCATCATTGCGGGTCCACCGCGCCAGTTCGGAGGGCACGCTGGCATAGTCGCCCGCGTTCAATTTCCTCAGCAGCGTCGACTTGGCAAATGCCGTGGTGCCGATGTTGAACGCGAAGCTAACGAGGGCGCCGAACTGGTTGTCGTTGAGGTCGACCTTGACCAGGCCGTCAACCTTGGCCGCCGTCTCGTTGAGATCATAAGCCAGAGCGGCTTCCGCCTGCGCCTGAGTGATGGTGAGGCCCTTGTGAACCTTGAGGAAGGCGTCCGAGGTGTGGCCGTATCCGATCGTCCACGGCGTGCCGTCTTTGGAACCTGGATCGGGATAGGCGGTGAGCTTCACGCCCTCCCAGCGCTTGACGTGTTCGATCGTCTCGTCGTTGACGGTACGAGGCATGTTGGTCTCCGATGCTGAAATGAAAAGAGCCGCCCGGAGGCGGCTGGATTTGCGGCTATCGACGCTGGCGGCTATATGAAGTCGTTGGAGAGGATCGCGACATGGACGAAATCGAACGGCTGGCGCGCACTGTGGCAGGACAGCGGACCGGCGACGAAGGCCGGTGGCGTGAGTTTGCGGATATTGTACGCGAGGCGATCAGGCTGGCTTCTGAGCAGCCGGGTACGACCGCCCGCGACTTCCTTGAAGAGCCTACGGCGCGCCAAGAATTGCCGCAGCAATAGTCTGGGCTATGAACGTGTGGCCCGCGTCATTGGGATGAAGGTTGTCATCGATAAGGTCGACGCCCCGGGCCGCTTCCATCGCGGTTGGTGCGAATAGGTCAATGAAGGGAAGCCCGAACGTCTCTGCGGTTTCTGCCACGGCGCGCCGCACATCGCGTTGAGGGAAGGCGTACACCGATGGTGCCCCCTCCATATCCCCGGCGGGCGCTACAGCGGGCGGGGCGAGCAGGATGATGTCCTTGCCGCTCAATGCCCCAATGATTGCCGCAAGCCCTTCCTTGACGCGCTGCGGAGCATCAACACCGGCCTCGGCAATCCCCCTGGAGTTGGTGCCGAGATTTATCATGACGAACTCGTGCGGTTGCACGAGCGATCCGGTGAGGAGGTTGCCTCCCGGACTCCAGTTAGCTGTTGATGTTCCGATGATGCCATCGTTGGCGAATTGGAACAGTCGGTGGTGAATGATCGCTTCAAGCCGTAGTCGATGCGTCGATATTGTGCTGGTGTTGCGGATCGTGACGATGTGCGTGCCGTAGCCGACGGAGAACTCAGACTGATATCCAAACTCCGCCACGGCAGCGTAGAGCGAGATGGCAGCGCCTTGTTGCACACCATCCACGAGCACAACAAACTGACTGCCGCTGTTCGGAAACTTAGCGTAGATCAGACCCAGCCTGTCGCCGGTAATCGAGAGGCGGATTTCTCTTCCCGGCATGATGTCGAGATACGTGCCGAGGAGCCCACCGGCGCCAGTCACCTTCGGTGATGCGGCTGCGCCGGTTGCGGTGATGTGCAACGCACAACGGTCTTCCGATGCCGGGTGAATAGTAGCATCGGACCTGTACCGCGCCCAGCCTTCCCCTTGCTGATCTATTGTTGGCGAGAACCATGTAGCCGCCATCCAGTCGCGAAGAAGATTCGCATAGGACGGAAGACCCAACGGCAGGCGAGAGTCAGTCAGGAGCTTTACTGAGGGCTCCGTGTAGGCAGCATACCCGCTAGCGTT
>Ga0172380_10006563_pt1 | contig 13458 bp, 13 predicted proteins | sample Leawe162metaG_FD_119747 | JGI IMG/M metagenome (GOLD analysis project Ga0172380, IMG submission 119747) | Leachate microbial communities from a municipal landfill in Southern Ontario, Canada - Leachate well 162 metaG | ecosystem: Engineered > Solid waste > Landfill > Unclassified | place... | reverse complement strand
GTGCAAAATCGAGTGGAAATATGGAACGAAAAATCGTGGACCGATTACAAGCGCCAAGTAGAAAAAAGCGCTGACGGCTTAGCCGAAAAATTATCAGGTCTAGGCATAATGTAATGCTTCACGAAAGTGTTCTTTTACAAGAATCAATAGATGGCCTAGAACTCGAAGTAGGGGATGTTTATTTGGACGCTACAATCGGTTCTGGTGGTCACACTGAGGAAGTCTGGCGAAGACTCAAAGATAAAATCACTCTAGCGGGTATCGATGCTGACTCAATGTCAATTGATATTAGTAGAGAAAGATTGGATCTTTTGGGTGCAAAGCCAAAACTCGCGGTTCTCAATTTCCGAAACATTAGCCGAGCCCCAGAAATACTTGATATCAAAAATCCAACTAAAATCTTATTTGATTTGGGTTGGAGTTCTGACCAATTTGATGAGGGTGGACGAGGCTTTAGTTTCCAAAAAGATGAACCCCTTCTCATGACCTTCAAAAATGATGTGAATGAAGAAGATACTACCGCAAATGATGTCGTCAATCGTTGGAGCGAAGAGAGTTTGGCAGATGTGATTTATGGCTATGGCGAAGAGAAATATGCGAGGAGGATTGCCAAAGCAATTGTAAACGCTAGAGCTGTGAAAGAAATACAGACTTCAGGTGAATTAGTGGAAATTGTGAAAGGTGCAGTGCCAATATTTTACCGTTTTGGAAGAATACATCCAGCCACACGGACTTTTCAGGCGATCAGGATAGCGGTCAATGATGAATTGCGAGCACTCGAAGAAGGTTTGACAAAAGCTTTTGAGATATTGGAAAAAGGAGGTAGATTAGCTGTCATTTCATTTCATAGTCTTGAAGATCGGATAGTTAAAAATTTTTTTAAAGCAAAAAAAGAGGATGGAAGTGGCGAAATAATAAATAAAAAACCAATTATACCAACCGAAGAAGAAGTATTTAAAAATCACAAATCAAGAAGCGCAAAATTAAGGATAATCAAAAAAATATAAAATGACTGATTCAATAAAACATACAACCGCGGTGCTGCTCATAAACAGAAAGACTCATGTTATGTTGGTCGCATTAATTTTGGCGGCTATTATTTCGTATATATATTTTGCCAATACCGCTGTCCGCACTTTGACAGTATTGGAAAAGACAAAAGCCCAAATGCAGTCACTCAGTATGTCGGTGAGTGAAATGGAGTCGAAGAGACTTACATTAGAAAATGGATTAAATACCGAAAAGGCACTTCACCTCGGTTTTGTAGAAGTTAGTCACCCTACATTTATCATGAAGGGTAGCAAACAAACCGCACTTTCTCTTAAAACAGATTAATTTAGTCTTTTAAAATAAATGACTGAAAGAATTCGTATCATATCAATTGTCATCATTTTGGTGGCAGTAGTTATGTCTGTTCGTTTGTATTTTGTGCAGGTAGTAAATGGTGACACTTTTACCGCTGATGCTGAAAGACAAAATATAAATGAAAACACAATCTCGTTCAATCGAGGTGAAATTTATTTTGAAAGTAAAGACGGTGAGACTATCCCAGCGGCAATTTCTCGATCAGGGTTTACTATCTCCATCAATCCCAAAATTTTAAATAATCCCGAAGAGGTTTATGATAGTTTGAGCAAAATAATAGTAATTGACAGAGATGAATTTTTGACAAAAGCATCAAACAAAGACCGTACTTATGAAGAAATCGCTGAACATCTAAATAGCGAAACGACTGACAAAATCAAAGGTTTAAATTTGTATGGGGTCACTATCTCAACTGATAAGTGGCGTTTTTACCCAGGTGGCCGTCTGGCCGCTAGCACTATAGGTTTCGTCGCTTTCAATGGAGATGAGCTCGCGGGTCGCTACGGGCTTGAAAGGTACTACGAAGATGTTTTGAAAAAAGATCCAAGCAAAGCCTACAATAGTTTTTTTGCAGAATTTTTTTCAAATGTTAAAGAAACTCTCAGTGATTATCCCCAAGGCGATGGAAATATTATTACCTCTATCGAGCCCTCGGCGCAATTATTTTTAGAAAATGAATTAGAGAGCACCAGAGAAAAATGGGGAAGCAATGGGGCAGGGGGAATCATAATCGACCCAGTGAGTGGCGAAATCATCGCAATGGCCTGGGATCCATCATTTGATTTAAACAATTTCAAAGAAGGTGATGTCGCTGCATTCAGGAACCCTTTGGTAGAAGATCGGTATGAGATGGGCTCAATTGTTAAGGCTTTGACCATGGCTATCGGTCTTGATTTGGGTACCGTGAGAGCGGGTAGCACCTATTATGATGCTGGCTATTTGTTTTTAAACAATAAACGCATTTCAAATTATGATGGTCGGGGTCGCGGGACAGTGGATATGCAAGAAGTTTTAAACCAGTCACTCAATACCGGAGCGGCGTATGTTGCCATGAAAGTTGGTAATGAAAAATTTGCCGAATATATGAAAAATTTTAGTGTCGGTACCGAAACAGGTATTGATTTGCCAAACGAAGGACTCGGGCTCATAAGCAACCTCGAGAGCAAAAGAGATATTGAGATAGTGACTTCATCATACGGGCAAGGCATAGCATTCACTCCTATCGCGACCGTGAGAGCTCTTTCAGTTTTGGCCAATGGCGGCACTTTGATTACGCCTCATTTGGTTAAAAAAGTTGAATATCAAACAGGCCTCTCCAAAAAAATGTCATTTGCTCCGGGTAAACAAGTTATAAAACAAGAGACTTCAGAAGAAATCACTCGAATGCTAGTTGAAGTGGTAGACACGTCACTCCGTGGTGGCACCGCCAAAATTCCCGGCTATTCTGTAGCGGCCAAAACTGGTACGGCGCAGATGACTGAAGAGGGCAAAGCAGGCTATGTTGATGGTAAATATCTGCACTCTTTCTTTGGGTACTTCCCAGCCTATAAACCCGAGTTTCTAGTTTTCCTTTTTCATATTTATCCCAAAAATGTGCGTTACGCATCGGAGACATTGACTGATCCATTTTTAAATATCACAAAATTTTTAATCAATTATTATCAGATTCCACCTGATAGGCCAGAGGATGTGCTGGTCAAACTCCCGTAGGTCGTTGTGCTATTTCTGTAACCTGATACAATGAGGCAACTTGCTGATTTTGGTGAGTGAAAATATTATCAGATTCTAATTTAAAACTATGGCAGATGAAAATAACGGTGTTGTAGAGGGTATTGAAGAAGTTACTCCAGTTGAAGAGGGTACAGAAGGTGTTGCACCTGTTGTCCCTGCAGAAGAAGTTCCTGCTGCACCATCAGAAGGTTCTGACGAAGTAGCTGCTTAATTTTAGTATTTTTGAAATATTAAAATCAAAATCCCCCGCTTTGCGGGGGATTTTGATTATGTAATTATCATACCCAAAATACCGAGGAGAATGACATAAGTCAGACAAGGAATGAGAACGCCTTTTATTATTTGAACTTCTTGATTTTTAACCTTTGCTACCGCCTCTGCCGCCAAAATATCAGCCAAGGCCATCATGTTGCCGGCGGCACCACCTACTACTCCGAGCGAGAGTATTATTCCCAAATTTAGATTAAGATCTGTTGAGGCAACGGCAAAGAAATTACCAAACATAATATTTGAAATGGTCGCGCTACCAGTGATGAAACTGCCAAAAGCGCCGACGAAAGGAGCAAAGAATGGCAAGAGCGGAGTCTCAAAAACTTTTGACAAAATATTGATTGCCGATGGAATCCCCGAAAAATTTGTCCCAGAGTTAATCATTATTTGAACCATTGAAGACATGGCAGCAATCACCAAAAATGGACCCACAGTTCCTTTGAAGGCGCTAGAAAAAGAGGGCCACAATATCCTAAATTCTTTTCTCCAAATAAACATGACAATCAAAGCTGCCGCAATGAAAGCAAACCCAGGATTGAAAAAACTAAAAATATGTTTGAAGCCGAGTGAAATAGAAATACCCATGCTTCCCAATGTAAACTTACCGACAATAAGCAAAACTATTAATAAGAGATATGGTAGGAAAGCTTTGGAAGCAGACATAGTTTTTTGGGGTATCTTTTCATCATCAAACTTTTTTATTTCTTTTGGAACGAATATGCCGAGTTTGGTGGTTGCCATTACGAGCAAAAGGCCAATGACCGAACCAATAATTGAAGGGAATTCTTGACCGAGTGGCAAAACCAAAATAGAAGGAATGACGAATGCTACCCCAGCCCAAATTGCAAAAGGTAGTCCATCAAAAAATTCCTTTCGTCCATTTTCGCGATTTGAAGTTATAATCCAAAGCATGAAAATTGGCACGATGATGCCAACACAATTTAAAAGAGCGGAGTAGAGTGGTACCGATGCAGTATTGAGGCCGGCGAGACCAACTCTGATTGGTGTGCCAGCGGCGCCAAAGACGACCGAGGTACTATTGCCGAGGAGCCCAATTATGAGTGAGCGGATGGGGGAAAGTCCGATACCGATGAGTAGGGGGACGACCACCGCGGCCGGGACGCCAAATCCGGCAGTACCCTCCAAAAAGTTTTCAAAAAACCAAGCCAAGATAATTATTTGAATTCGGTAATCTTTGGAAAATGTTTCCAAATAATAAGAAACATTTTTTATGATATTTAAATGACTCAAAATTTCCAAAAAGAATATCGCCCCCAAGACAATTATGAAAATATCAAACGCAATGAAAATTCCTTTGCCGTATGAAGTGTAAATATAAAAGGGAAGCATCTTCCAATAAAAAATCCCAAGAAGTGTAAATAAAACCGCGGTGATTACCGAAGTTTTCAAAAGTGAAATTTTCTCCCAAAGCAAAAGCCCTATGAAAACAGCAAAAGGTAATATTGAAATAAATACTGGCATGCTCATATCTTTGAACTAATTATACACTCTGCCTGCTTTTTTCCAAAAGCTCCTTTAAACTCATTTACATCTCGTTGTTGACAGGAAAGGTGAAAAGGTGTATAATAGTAGGTGGAACAGTTTAAATGGAGGGATATATAAATGACACTTCAAAACGCAATGTGGCGAAATGAGGCTAATTGTATGGCGAAAGCTAGGGATCATGCTCGTATGGCCAAAAACCGCGGCGAACACGCGTCCGCTCACAGCATCATGTTGTCGGCGTATATCACGGCTCTCGGCGGCAAGCCCGTCGAGCGTCATCATCCGGTGAAGTTTTTTCTTTTGGCACTTTGGCATGCACTCTGTATGTCACGCCAGCTGGAGAAGCTCAACCACAACCAACTCGATGTCTGGATTCAGTTTATGCTGAAGATTCGCTCGAAGTTGCCAGTTTTCAAGAGTATCCTCAACAAGGTGCTCGTAGAAGGTGCGGCTCGGGAGGTTGGCCTCGCGACGACTGAAGGAAAACCGCATCAGCAAGCTCTGGCGTTCATGACATATGCCGAGGTTGTCTATGAAGTAGAAGCGGATCATGGGTTGGCAGAGGTTAACATCAGGTTCGCCATCAAGCTCGAGGAACTCATTCGAGCTGAATCAGATCAACCCCAAGGTCTCCGACAGTTCGTCCGCATTCTTCGGAAAGCTGGTGAGCTCTATGGACGAGACGAGATGTCATCCGGCGGGTATTACACCCAGAAAGCACAAGGATATCTTAATCGAGCCCTCGAACTCGCAAAAGGAGAGGCTGATGCACAGGACCAGGTTCCAAAAATTCACGCCTCACTTCGAAAGATCATTTGATTAGCAACCGCCCCCACGGACAAAATCCGATGGAGGGCGGATTTTGTTTGTCAGAATTTGTTATAATAGTGGCATGCAAAATTATCTACAAGGCAATTCCAAACACCCTCAACATCTCTCTGTCGGAGCTATTTTGCTTAATGATAAGAACGAAGTATGTTGCCATCATTTTGTAAACAATCAACTCAAGGGGTATTGGCCAGACCTAAACATAGACGATTTATATATATTAATGCGAGAGACACTTAACCCTGGCGAAAATCTCGATAGTGGCGTGAAAAGAGGGCTCATGGAGGAATTTGGTGCTGAAGCTGAAATTATTGATTACATCGGTTCTATAAAAAGCCACTTCAAAAGCAAGGAGGTTGAGATTGAAAAGACGACTTTATATTTTGTATGTAAACTTCTTAGTCAGGATTTGAATAAAAGAAGTGATGAAGATATTGAAAGTAAAAGCAATATTGAATGGCAGAAGGCGGATTATCTTATTCCTAAAATGAAAGAACAGTCTAAAAAATATGGTAGGACAGATATTGATGAATCAGAAATTCTAGAGAGATTTCGAAAATCACTAAATATAATTGTTTGTGAGCCACAATAATTTGTTTTTCGTCAAAAACAAATTTTTCAGCCCCGGACTCAGCTGTTTCTGTTGCTACAAAAACATGCTTCCGTCTTCACAAATTGTCCGCAGGCAAAGCAGTTTGCCTGCTTTACACAATTTGTGACCTCACAGAGAATCGAACTCTGATTCTTGCCTTGAGAAGGCAATGTCCTAACCGTTAGACGATGAGGCCTCGAGTTTTGATTATACACAATTTGCTATTTCATTACAAAAGATGACATTGTATAATTTGAATGTAAAATAAAGGGTCGTTATTATTAGAAGTTATAAAATAATATTATGCAAAAAGCAGCACATTGGCTATTAGTGATTGGAGGCTTGAACTGGCTTCTAGTCGGCCTTTTTGGATGGGATATTGGTGAATTGTTTGGTGGACAAACAGCTCTTATCTCAAGAATTGTTTATGTCCTAGTTGGTCTTTCAGCTTTGGTAATGCTAAAACCAAAATCATCACCAGCAATGCCTCAGATGTAATTCTGAATTTAGATTTGTTTTATGAACAAGAGCGCTCTTCTGGAGTGCTCTTGTTTGTACCCAGTAGTGAATTTTGGCATTAAAATAAATTTTATGCACAAAGTGCAATGCCAAAATCTACTACTGGGTGATATAATATGTCAATGGAATACAAATTTTCCCCACCCAAATTACCTTTTAAAAATTCTGATGAAGAGATAAGTCATTTGCGCAAACTGATTTCGGAAAAGGAGAAGGCACTTGAAACTATCGGTCTGAAGAAAGAGAGTCTCTCATCTGCTCGTGAAATATTGGCCGAATACAAAGTCGCACCAGCGAGTACCACTCTCCATTCTGAATATGAAATGAAAAAGGAGGAGGTTGAAAAGATAATTCTCAAAATCACTCCCGAAGAACACGATAAGCAAATTTCTCAATTGGTGTTGCTTGCCAAAGAAAAAGGCATCAAAAATGCACTCTCTGTAGTAGAAAAAATGGGCAACTTTCATATAACTGATGATTTCCACCGATATGTGGCCGAATACTTGAAAGAAGGGTTCACTATCCCTGGTTTAAATATCAAAGACCGATTATCCAAAGGATTAAATATGGCCCTGTATGAAATTTTAATTCCTGAAGAGGCCGGGTCAGAAAATAATTCTGCAGGCAACCAAACATTAGAACAAATTATTTCTGGCATGGAGCAGTTTTATGCTGGCATGTCTTCAATTTCTGACCCAAACAAACAAGAAGAAAATTGGATATCACTCGAAATCGCCAACGCCAATTTTTCTCAAGAAATTATTTTTTATGTAGCGGTACCTCAAGCCCGGAAAAATCTTTTTGAAAAACAAATCCTTTCAATTTTTCACAATGCCAAAATTACAGAAAAACCCGATGATTATAATATTTTTAATGAAACCGGCCACACCGCTGGAGCTTATGCCTCATTTGTCAAAAACCCTATTTACCCGCTCAAAACTTATGAGACTTTTGTGCACGATCCGCTCAATGTCATCCTCTCTTCATTTTCCAAAGTAAATCGTGACGGTGAGGGGGCGGCTATTCAACTTATTTGGTCGCCAGTCGGTGAGAAATATATCAAAAAATATAAAGGCGCATTAGATAAAATCCAAAAAGGCACACCACTCAAAGAGGCGATTGATATTCCAGACAGTGTCTCTGGAGAAATAGTTCATACATTCAAAGACATGTTTTCGCCTGCAAAAAAGAAGGAGGGCGAAGAAGAGAAGAAACCAGAACCAATTGACCAGGTAGCAGTAGAAGAAATAAAACGCAAAATTTCCACCCCAATAGTTCTGTGCAATCTGAGACTCGTTGCGTCATCAAACTCCAAAACTGAAGCCGATGAAATATTGGACAATATAAAATCAAGTTTTAATCAATTTGATAATACATTGGGTAATTCTCTGAAATGGAAAAATGTTGAAAAAGGTGACCTCCGAGGTTTAGTCAAAAATTTCAGTTTTAGAATTTTTGATAATGATGCTGCCTTACCTATGAATTTGAGAGAAGTTACTTCGGTAATGCACTTCCATACCAAAGCCCTCTCCGCCTCCGAGGGCTTACGTCAATCAAGGAGCGCGACCGCGCCAGCACCACTTGATATGGGCAAAGAGGGAATACTCCTTGGTATAAACAACCATCGTAATACTCCAACTGAAATCAGGATGACTGAAGATGACAGACTCCGCCACTTTTATTGCATCGGCCAGACTGGTACCGGTAAATCTACATTACTCCGAAAAATGATTATTCAGGATATACAAATGGGTCATGGTGTTTGTATGATTGATCCTCATGGTTCCGATATTCAAGAGATTTTGGCCAATGTGCCACCGGAAAGATATGATGATGTGATTTATTTTGACCCGGCTTATACGGCGCGACCTATGGCGCTCAATATGCTTGAGTTTGATGAAAATTTCCCTGAGCAAAAAACTTTTGTAGTCAATGAGCTCTTCAGTATCTTCAGAAAACTTTATGGCAATGTGCCCGAATCAATGGGCCCCGCATTTGAACAATACTTCCGAAACTCCGCGCTCTTGGTGATGGATAGTCCTGAGCTGGGCAACACTCTGGTTGATATGTCGCGAGCACTTTCAGACAAGGCATACCGAGACCTCAAAATTTCTAAATGCACAAATCCACTGGTTAAACAATTTTGGGTAAATGCCGAGAAGACGACAGGGGAGCAAGGGCTCGCCAACTATGTCCAATATGTCACCAACAAATTTGATGTATTTTTGGCCAACGATATTATGAGGCCGGTCATCGCTCAAGAGAAGTCCAGTTTCAACTTCCGTGACATAATGGATAATAAAAAAATCTTGCTCGTTAATCTCTCAAAGGGTAGGTTGGGCGATATAAATGCCAATTTGATTGGACTTATTTTAGTTGGCAAAATTTTGATAGCGGCTCTGTCTCGTACTGATTCGTTTGGTAAGGATTTTCCACCATTTTATCTCTATATTGATGAGTTTCAAAATATAACTACTGATTCCATTTCCACCATTCTTTCCGAAGCGAGGAAATATAAACTCTCTCTCAACATCGCTCACCAGTTCATCGCTCAGTTGGAAGAGGGGATTCGTGATTCCGTTTTTGGCAACGTTGGTTCCATTTGCGCCTTCAGAGTTGGTGCTGAAGATTCGGAATATTTGGAAAAGCAATTTGCGCCGACATTTTCGTCAAGCGACCTGATGAATATAGACAACTTAAATGCCTATCTGAAACTTTTGGTGAACGGCAAATCAGTCAAACCTTTCAATATTTTTGTGCCATTTCCGCCAAGAGGTGATGCCGAAAAGTTAGAGAAACTCAAAGAAATGTCATATCTCAAATATGGCAAGCCCCGCGAGGAGGTTGAAAAGCTGATTATGGAAAAATATAAAATCTTATAAAAAGTATGGGCTGACCTTGCGGTCAGCCCTAGTTGCTAGTCGGGGTAGCTGTGGATGTTCATGAGCGACACCTGCACAGCTTTCTTGGGGGGAGATGGGGGAAACACTTTTGCCGGCGCCGATGTGCTAGTCCGACACCTTTTCATCTGCTTGCGCCAGTTCATGCGAGCTCCGACTTCTCTCTGCACCCACTCCTTTTCATATTCTGGAAAATTTGAGGATGCGAAAACAGTGTCGAAGGCGGTATAAAAATCATGACCGCTTTCATTTTTCAACTCGGCGACAGATATCGCCATAGCATTCAAGCGAGCTATAGTATTCATCTCACCTTCTTTCCGTTCTTATTATACCATATCCACAATTCCTGTCAACTACCTCTGTGGATAACCAAATTATTAGACGCTGAGCGTTTAGTATAGAATTAAACATAAGAATATTATGGATAAAATATGGGCGGAAAGAAAATTTATAGATACATGGTCAATCAACCATTTTCTTTTTGGCGCCACTCTGCCTTTAATTTTGCAAAAAATTGGTTTTGAATTTTGGTCAAGTTTTTTGATAGCTGTAATCTTATTTATATTTTGGGAAGCAATAGAAAAGTTTACTCACGAATCAGAGTCAGGATATAACGGAATATTTGATATAATTTTGGCTACAGCAGGTTTCGTTTCTTTTTGGCAGGTTCATAATAAAATTTCTCTCCTTTTAGTAATCGTGGTTTTTAGTATTTTAGAAACTTTTGGTTATGGTAGAAGGGTATTTAAATCGCTGAATAAAAAAAGCCGAATGCTCGGCCTTCTTTGGATTTTTGCTGTATTGGTTTATTTAATTTTTTATATTTTTGCGCTAAGATCTCTCTGACGGGCTCATAGTACAGGCACACAACAATCTACCAGCCAAACTTTTTGGAAAGGGTGCTGAGGGGGCCGAGAGATTTTTTGGGTGATTTGCCGAGATTATCCTGCGATTTATCTTCATTGTATTTCAGACCAATGCGCACTGGCGCTTCTTTGATTATTTTCAATATTTCAGTCTCATCATCTGTAATGGTGTACAAAGAAAGATCACTTTCTTCTATAGTTTTTTCTTTCACCAAAACCTCTTTGAAATAATCTTCAAGTGGCTTCCAGTGCGATGAACCGACGAGAATGATCGGTGCTTTTGGAATTTTATTTGTTTGGACAAGAGTCAAAATTTCTAGGAATTCGTCAAGTGTCCCAAAACCCCCAGGAAAAAATACATAGGCCTCGGCAGAGAATGAAAGGCAAACCTTCCGACTAAAAAAATAATGGAAATCTTCTTTGGCGGTCAGGTATTTGTTGTCTAACTGTTCGTTGGGTAATTTGATTGTGAGACCGACTGAGTTGCCCCCGCCTTCATAAGCGCCACGATTGGCGGCTTCCATCACTCCAGGGCCACCACCAGTTACGATAGTGTAATGCAATTCTTCAACAATTCTTTTGGCAAGGGCTCTCGCCTTCTCATAACATTTTTCATTTTCTTTTGTTCTGGCTGAGCCAAAAAAGGTGACTGAACGAGGATAGTTTTTTATAAATTCGAAACCGTTCATAAATTCCGTGGATATAAGCATCACTCTTTTGTGAGCAGCCTCACTTATTTCAAGCAGGGTCAGGGGTTTATTATTTTGCATATACACACATTTTAATGGTTTTAAATAATAAGGCAATATGTTATTCTAGGGGCAAGGCAAAAAAGTCCTGTGTTATATTAATAATTAAGATAAAAATATGGCAGCTAAATTATCTAAAAAGGAGTGGGTGGCGGTGGCGGTAGCAATAGTATTTGTTAGCTACACCTTGTTTGGCGGAAGTATTATGAGCTTATTTCAACAAAATTCAATGAGTGAAAATTCTACAGCGGCGGTTGCAGATTCGTTCAACAACAACGGTGTAATCATAAGTGATGTTTTGGTAGGACAAGGTGCTGAAGTCAAAGCTGGTCAATTGGTCTCAGTCCACTACATACTTTCACTCTCTGATGGTGCTGTTATTCAAAATTCAAAAGATTTTGGAGAGCCATTTAAATTTATTCTTGGTGCAGGTGAAGTTATTCCGGGTTGGGAATTGGGTTTCGCTGGTATGAAAGTTGGCGGTGTCCGCACCATTGTCATCCCTCCCGAATTAGCATATGGCGCTAATCAAGCGGGGCCGATTCCTGCAAACTCTACACTTATTTTTACTATTGAATTAGTTGAGGTTTCTGACGCTCCCGTCCAACCTGTTCAGTAATGAATTTCAAAATAGAAAACAAAATTAAAAACTCTCTTGGGAGAGCGGGTGTGATTTCGACATCACATGGTGATATTTTGACACCGGCATTCGTGGCGGTGGGTACTAAGGCTACTGTCAAATCATTGAGTCCAGAGCAAGTGAGAGAGGCTGGGTCTCAAGTAGTTTTGGCAAACACCTATCACCTCTATCTTGAACCCGGTGAAAAAATAATTAAAGAGTCGGGCGGACTTCACAAATTTATGAACTGGCAGGGGCCAACTATGACTGACTCGGGGGGATTCCAGGCCTTCTCGCTCGGTGTCGCTTACGGCAACAAACTTAGCAAATTTATTGCATCAGAGTCTCCCGAACAAGAAGAAATTGATGAAGCCTATGCCGAAGAAAAGGATAAGAAGGCCAAAATTACCGAAGACGGCGTAGAGTTCAAATCAATAATAGATGGAAGCACGCATTTTTTCACACCTGAGAAGTCAATTCAAATTCAAAATGATATTGGCGCCGATATTATTTTTGCTTTTGACGAATGCACTTCGCCACACGCCTCAAAAGAATATTTGAAAGAGGCGTCTGCGCGAACTCACCGCTGGGCAGAGAGATGCTTAATTGAAAATTCAAAATTAAAAATTGAAAATTCAAGGCCACAAGCCTTGTTTGGAATAGTTCAGGGCGGAAGATATGAAGATTTGAGGGTGGAGAGTGCAAAGGTGATTGGCGAGATGGATTTCCAAGGGTTTGGGGTTGGCGGCTCATTTGTCAAAGAGGATATGGCGACGGCTGTGAGGTGGGTCAATGAAATTTTGCCGGAGGGGAAACCTCGGCATCTTTTGGGAGTGGGGGAGCCAATTGATTTGGTTTTGGGCGTAGAAAACGGCTGTGATACTTTTGATTGTGTATCGCCGACCAGACTGGGCCGCAATGGCACATTTTTTACTAGTCGGGTTAAAATCCATATTGAAAATTCAAAATATAGAAATATTTTGAAGCCAATAGAAGAAGATTGTAGATGCTACACTTGCCAAAATTATACCGCTGCCTATGTCGCACATCTTTTTAGAAGCAAAGAAATGTTGGCCGGCACATTAGCCTCAACTCATAATCTTTATTTTCTCAATAATTTAATGTCTCAAATCCGCGAATCAATTTTAAATGATACTTTTTTTGAACTGAAAGAAGAATTTTTGAAAAATTATAAATCCTAACAAATGTGACGGCCGTCACATTTGTCATAAAAGATAAAGCCACCCCTTTGCGAGGTGGCTCTTTCGGAACAGTGACCGCTGTGCTACCGCTTTCTGCCGCTACCGGTGGACTTCACTTTTCCGCAGTTGTAGCATCCGCCGTGTGTGCCAGTTCCGCTTTTGGCTCTGCAATGCGGGCAGGTGGTCAAAGTTTCTTTTTTGTCACTCTTTTCCATTTCCTGTATTCTCCTCGCGTATTATGCTCGCCAGCAAGTAAAGAACGATCCAACACTTAAAGTATAGCATACTCACAGAATTTGTCAAGCATATTT
>Ga0172380_10006562_pt1 | contig 13460 bp, 20 predicted proteins | sample Leawe162metaG_FD_119747 | JGI IMG/M metagenome (GOLD analysis project Ga0172380, IMG submission 119747) | Leachate microbial communities from a municipal landfill in Southern Ontario, Canada - Leachate well 162 metaG | ecosystem: Engineered > Solid waste > Landfill > Unclassified | place... | reverse complement strand
TGTGCCATCTTGTGCCATCACTTTCCCCCCGCTACGCAATTGTGGATAATATTTTTGTAATGTTGTCGAGTAAGTGCCACTTTTATCAACACCGCTTTCCAAATAATCTCTTAGGAACTCATGGTCACGATCTTCGGTCTTTAAAAATAAATTACCTAGATCAATAGGTATATACAAATAAGTCATAGATGAATGTTTAGGTTTAATTGGCTTGCCATTGTTGTCTGTTATTATAGCGATATTCTCAGGTTTAAACTCAGCAGATACTCCGCTTTTTTTCATAAAAATTTGGGAATATTCAATTGCAGCCTTATGTTGTTCTTCTAAAGGCAAATCACTTACTAACATCATTTTTGGCATTATTTTTACAACGATACCCTTAAGTGGCATCAAGGGAGCTTTTTCATCAGATCTAAGATACTCAATATGTTGTGTTATATCGAAAGGCTTGAAAATCTCCCTTTGCCATGATTTTTTACACCACAAATCCTCAAAAGGTACTGCTAACTTGATTATTTGCATATTTGTTTCATCGAGTAAAACAAGTGATTGGTTGCCTGCAGCAAATTGTTTTATATCCCTTATTCCGAGTGACTCCAAACGTTCTGAAATTAAGTCAATTAGCTTCTGGTCACGATTAAGGCTGTAAGTAGTCTGAGTATATGGTTCTTTAGCGATAAAATCGACAATTGCTGTCTTAGTTTGCATGAATTTATATACCTTCTGTGCCAAGTAATTGCATTTTGAGGCACATTATTCTATCCTCTACGCATATAAAAGCAAAATGATATCAGCATAGCCTTTACAATTTTGCCCACAAATGCTAATGAATTGGTTGAGCCTGTACATAACCTGATATGGTTATTCTAAGTCACCACATACTCATAGAGTGGCTTACTACCGACTCCACCAAGAACGCCTTATAGAGCTATTACAGCTTTTCTGTCAGCTTCATTGCATGCAGCAAAGCTCGTAAAGCCGTCAACACCTTTAGAAAAAGGATGCATATGCACAAACTCGTTGTGAATAATTTGCCCGATTCTGCCACACTTATTAGGCCTGCACCATTTAAACCCCATGCATTGCCTATCTATCCACTAGCTGCTGGTTATTCCACATGGCCTTCAGCTGCACAGGACTATCTGCAAGAGGAACTGGATATAAATGAATATCTCATGGGTGCGCGTAAAGCCTCGGTATTCCTATTTAGGATTACTGGTGATTCAATGAAGGAAGCGGGCATATTACAAGATGACATCATCATTGTAGATCGGGCTTTAGAGGTAAGGGATGGTGATATTGTGGTGGCTTCAATCTTTGGTGAATTTACCTGTAAATACTATCGTAAGAAAAATGATGGTGTTTGGTTGGTGCCAGCTAATAATAGCTATCAACCTAAAAAGGTTACTGAGGAAATGGAATTTACCGTCTTTGGTCGTTACCACGGTCTTATCCGTAAGAATGATGGTCGCACTAGAGAGCCATTTTCAATACCATTCGCATAGGCAAAATTAATATGGCAATTTATTATATCAAAAGCCTTAAGAACAATGAGATAATTTCTAAGACTAAAGTCTTTTCTCTGGAAAGTGCCTGGTCTCAATATGGCCGTATTATTAACGAAAGCCCACATCTTTCACATATAATTGAAGATCAAAAAGGGACAAGAATTAATGAGCATTGTTTCACACCTATTAGAAAGCAAACCATAGATGAGCAGCGGGTAGTACAATCAAGAAGGTTGGAGATAGAGGAAAATGAGAATCAAAAAAGGTGGCAGAAGGATGCACAATTCAATCGAGAGTTTGAGAGGCTTTTCACTGATTTTGATGAAACTGGATGTTCTGTAGAAGTTAGGGTGAATGGAAAAAACAAAGGCACCATACTAGCAGAGGATTGTTGGGAGGCTATCACCTTAGAAATTCGAGAAGAAGAGCAGGACTATTCGCAAATTGAACGAATGGTTAGAGAGAAAGCCGATAGAGTTACAGCTCAAAGGAAAAATTGGGTAATTGAACGAGAAATAATCGACAATATAGCGCGGAAATATGTGAATATCGATCCTTCTGAAATATGGAGTTTTCTAAGGGATATGCGGTATCACAGGAATGAGGCAGTATTGCCATCAAAACCAAAGGATTTGACAGCATTAGAAATTAATACCCTAAGAGGGGTAAAAGGATTCAAGAAAATTAGACCAGATGGTACTCAGACAAGAGCAGCAAACGTTTTGATTCGTTCAGGGCTAATTTCTGCACCACAAGAAGGCGATAAGATATGGAGGCTTACACCTAAAGGTCAAACATATTTAGAAGAAGTTGATAGGTAGGTTGTATGTACGGCCTCGTTGACTGTAATAGCTTCTATGCGTCATGCGAGGCGGTGTTTCAGCCGCGCCTTCAAAACAAGCCTATTGTAGTGCTTTCCAATAATGACGGGATGGTGGTAGCTAAAAATAAGCAAGCTAAAGCACTGGGTTTGGATTTAGGTGCACCGTTTTTCCAAATCAAAGACATTCTCAAGAAACATAATGTTCACGCCTTTTCCAGTAACTACACCCTTTATGGTGATATGAGCCGCCGTGTAATGGATACGTTGCGCGAGCTTACCTCGGATGTTGAGGTTTATTCGATAGATGAAGCCTTCCTAGATTTAAGCGGATTCATGCACCGCGACTTGCTCGCATACGGTCACGAAATCCGCGACACAGTAAAGCAGTGGACGGGCATACCCGTATCAATTGGCATAGCACCCACCAAAACCCTTACCAAGGTAGCAAATAAGATAGGTAAGAAGGCAGCTGGGGTGGTCGTACTTGATACAACAGAAAAGATAGACACCGCACTCAGCGACTTTCCTATTGAAGATATATGGGGTGTAGGACGCAGACGCTTTCGAATGCTGGAAGCAATGGGCATCCATAATGCAAAACAACTACGCGATATGGATATTAAGTGGATTCGTAAGCGCATGACAGTGACAGGCGAGCGCATGGTTAGAGAACTCAGGGGCGAGCCTTGCTATGGTATGAATGAGCAACCAGAATCTAAGAAACAAATTATATGCTCGCGCTCATTTGGGGATTTTCTGACCGAGCTTAAGGATATAGAGGAAGCACTGGTGTTCTATGGCAGTCGCGCCGCTGAACGTATGCGAAATGAGCAAAGCGTTTGCAGTGATGTGATGGTGTTTTTTGAAACCAGCCGATTTAGCGGCGCACAGTATTTCCCTTCTATCGTAGTCAACTTGCCTCGTGAAACCAATTTCACACCTGATATTATCAAAGCCATAATTGCAGGCACTCGCAAGATTTACCGCAAGGGCTTTCGCTATCGTAAAGGTGGGGTGATGCTGATGGGGTTAACTGCCACCACCAACAGGCAATATGACCTGTTATCCACTAGAAATGAGCCAAAGCAAGAAAATCTAATGAAGTCGCTTGATAAGCTAAACCAACGCTATGGTGCAAATACGGTGTTTTATGCAGCAACAGGCGTTAAGCGTCAGTGGCAAATGATGCGTAACTTAAAGAGTCCACATTATACAACCAGTTGGAAGGAGCTGCCAATTGTGTGTTAACTTGGATGGGTTTATTTGCAAAGCTAGTATTGCCGAATATCAATGTATGCATTAACACATTTGTTAAATTCCGAGTCGCCCATAGACATTGTTGGCAAGACATTCTTACAGTGCTTTTCTGCCTTTTCCAGCATAGTGGCATAGTCATCACTTGGCAGGATTTCGTCAGCCTCTTCTGCGCTATCTGCTTCTTCGATAGCATTAGATAATATATCTCCGAGCTTCTCAGGTTGGTTATTCTGCAAGTCACTAAATTTCTTAAGTACTTGGTTCTGACAAATACCAGATGAGCCGTAGGGTTTTTGCCAGACAAAAGAAACTACTAATTTTTCTCCTATGTTTTCGATTTGTAGGCAGCATTGTGACTGGTCAAAAAATATCAGAGTGTTACCTAATCGACCTTTCGTTCCGTCTTCTTTTGGCAACCAGCAAATATCGTCCCCTGTTCGATATACACCCTCAACAAATACAATCTTATTAAAATTATTCTTATATTTTCCTGTAAAGTCTGCTGTAGATTTGAAATTGTACTCAAATTGCTTGCCTAAAGTCTGATACCTTCCTGGGTCAATAATTTGTCCAAAAGCGGATATGGGTTGAAATACGCTAAATACTGTAAACACGAATAACAAATAGAAATTAAGTGGCAAAATACTCATACGCTCTCTTTAAACTTTAGAGATTTATAGGCTATTTGAATTATGGTCTATTCCTACCACCAATATTATGATTCTTGTGTTGAACTGGCTCTGGCGTTTTTATAATAGGACGCTCAATCTCAAAGTCACAATCTTTTTGAATTGCTGCTTTTTCAAGTGCTTCAAATTCACCTTTGAGTCTGCCGTATTCATTTGCTTGAGGTGTATCACCATCTAAGAAAAACAAAGCTGGCCAGAATAGAATCATCCCCACTGCCATTTGCCCATTGTCATCACTGGCGGTTTTGTCTACCTGACCTCCTAAATCAGAAACACGGCGCGATAGTACATGCATTTCTTTCTTTAGTTGTTTGCAACTGTAATCACTATATTGGAGTGGTGATACATACTGCGTAGGAATCTCGTGAGTAGCTTTGGCGCAAGCAGCAAGAGTCACTAGTGAGGTGACCAAAAGAATATTTTTCATGATATGCCTTTATCAATGTAAGAGTTTCAAATTTAATGGAGGATTGTGCTCAATGACAGTGATACGGCTCAGAACCAGCATGGCAGCATTGTCCCGCAGGAGAGTCTTTTCTGCATCCACCACCATGTGCGTATGATAATGATGGCAGCAGCAGGCTAAATAGCGTCAGTGTTAAAGCTAACTTTTTCATATAATCTCTCCATGTTATTGTTTATTCTTATATTTTCTGCACATTGAAACTACTCAGGATATGAAGATTGGCAAGCGCATAATTTATATGCAAGGAAATCAATTGATTGGGGAGCTATTAAATCTTATGCACTCTCCATTTCCCATATTTGTTTTTACGGAATTCGTGGGTAACTGGTCTGGAGTCATTAATTGAAACACCAGACATTTTGATAGCTTGTTTTGTACGTTCAATGCTGATGCGCCCTAATCCATGGATTGAAAGCAAAGCACTTTCCGATAAACCAAGGAAATCCTCAATAGAATATACACCAGCCCTATTGAAGCTGGCTTTTATCCTCAACTCCAATGGGAGGTCGTTGATTAAGGATAGTGGTTTATCTGATAAGTTAGGTGGTATTTGCTTACGCTTAGATTTATGGGTTATAGGGGTAATTAAATCCAGCTTGCGGTAGAGATTTGATTTAGCAATACCCAAAGACTGTGATGCTAGAATTTTGTTATTACCAAAGTGCTTTAGAGTTTCTTGGATAACTTCTAACTCAATTTCTGCCAATGTTTTGAACCTGCCTGCAGATGAGCAAAATTCTATTTGAAGTGGTTGATTGGTGGTCTTTTCAGTCACTATGCTTACTGACCTTGTCTTTGATGAGATTAAAAATACTAGTGCCAGCACCTTGCAGGAGTATGCCCATAACAATACTACAGCCTATAAGACCCCATACTAGTCCTATCTCAGGGTATAACATTCCTCCCCAATTCAACATGGCTAACCCTGCCATAAAAGCAATAAAGCCTATCTGCTTAATACTGTTTTTGATAAAGAGCCAATTCAATGTATTACTCCCTTTTCTGACATGTTTTGCAATTCATCTATTGCCTCAGCAATTCTGAGCCACACACGAGCACCAATGCTTTCGCCTTTCTCTAGCAACTTCTCACTACGAAACACCGCATACTCTTTTGCATCAAAACTTGTGCCGCATTTTTGAATAACTGCCTGAGCAGACCTATAAATATCAATATCACTCACCATTTTAACTATCTCCCTCATTAGGTATATTAGTAATTTGGTTAGAAAGTAGTGTTAGTGGAAGTAGGAAAATATAGCTTCATACACATACCTCTGCTGTCAACATCCCATCAGCCCACTTATATAAGGCCTTATCAGCTATTCTAAATGCTTCACTGAATGTGGTGTTATCATCAGACATTGCGAATAAGTCCTGATTGTTAAATATATACCTATGCGCATTTGTCGCTTTACATGCTAGTAGTGCTTCGTTTGCGATAATATCGCGTTTTCTTCCCTCAAACGTAAACGGCATGAATATAGCGCAATGGACATCGTTACCCTGCTTCATTGCCTCCTCTACCAAGTAAGGGGTCACGCCCGATCCTGTGCCACCACCAAAACCAGCAACAAATATAATGCGCTTATATGGCGCAAACTCCTGCATAATTTTCTCCAGGTGAACTTCTGCAAGTATACGGCCAATTTCTGGCGATCCATTACTACCATTCCCAAGTGGGTTTAGCGTCGCATCTTCTAAGTATATGACCTTGCCTGCTGACTCCTCGACCGTGTCGACGTTAGAAGTAATGGTGAGTAGTGAACTGCCCACCCTTACACTGTCGGGGCTGAGGCCATTTATAAAGTTTGCCCCAGCACCACCGATGCCCACTATCAAAGTATTTTTATGACTCATATAGAAAAAATATCTCTAGCTTAATCTCGACCTCGTCAAAGCCAATAATGTATGTTTACTTTTTAACACATTATATCCAATATTATTTGCACCTGAAAGCATCCAGATGAGAAGCATATACTCCTGCATAATCAGGCTCATGTAATCTTTCAGGATGATTATTTGCCCATTTTAGAAATACTTTTATTCCTTGTCCTATCGTCCAATTCTCTGGAATACATAAAGTGGGTTTGAAGCCATATTCGTTAGACATATAAACTTGGTGACTAGTGCTCATTAGAAGTGCACCGCTTATGTTACCCATGCAATAACCTGATCCAAAGTTTACCTGAATGTTATCTGCCGCCATGCAATAATTCATTAGTTCACCAGTGGTAGTGACGTTTGATTCTGCCATAACATTTTGGCTGCATAATAAAAATGGTAAGGTTAAACATCCTATCTGTAATTTTGTCATAAACTAACTCATCTTATATATTATTTTCTGCTAGAATAACTTTTGAAAGCGTCAACCGTGCCAGTTTTTCCAGTGTAGGGATTAATATTACCCTTGCTGCTGAAATTATCAATCTTTGTAGCATTTGGCGCCGTTCGATAGCTAGGAGGTTTATATACACCCTGCTTGGTGATGTACGGCTTCACAGTTACGGTTTTAGCCGCAAGTGCTGGCGATGCTAAGAGAATAATGGAGGTAATCAGTAATATGAATTTTCTCATATGCAATCTCGATTTAATTGCCTCAACTCAGATTTGGCAACTTCAGGCGGAATCTTGTTAAAAATGAAGTCTCCCGACGTCTGAGCGCCCAACGCCGCTCCTACAGCACCAAGAGAGTTTCCAGCTCCTTGAATTAAACTATTGCCAACATTATGCTCTACTCTAACATAATCACCTGATGTTACATCTATGCTGCTACTGACAGCACCTTGCACCCATGCTGCAGTGAGAACCCCTCTTTTTTTAATTGTTGTCACATAGAATCCACCATTTTTTAGAGCGCAATGGGAATCACCGATTTGCACATGATATGTGCTAGCGGCTCCAGCCAAGCTATTTGCCCTATAAACAATGATATTTCCTTTTTCGGTTCCCGTATAAGTTGGCCCTTGCGCAGTGCACCCTAAGATAAAAAGAGGGAGAAAAAATATAGACTTCTTCATAAAACCCTCCTGTAATAATTTCATTTTTCTATCTGATATATTTGCTCAACTTTTTTATATCCAATACATTCCGATAATGCACGAACAAATCCAGACCAATTACGAGTAGAAATGTGAGTAGATTTTTATCCCCTGCTCTCGCCAATAACTATGGTAGGAGCTTACACACGATTGTTCGGAGGACATCCCCTCCGCCATTTTACTATTTTATAGCATCCGATAATGTTCATAAAACGCATAATAACCAAGCATTACGACATATTTATGTTCCTATGCCTTCCTAAGAGATTTGTTGCAATCTACTCATAAAGCGAGTAGAAACGTGAGTAGATTTTCTCGGCACTCAGAGTTATGGACATTGCTGCCAAGGGAATCCAAATTCATTATTTGGGAACTCTACCATGGCACTTACTGAACTCGGAATCAAACACCTCAAACCAAAAGGCAGGCTCTATCGTGTAGCAGATGGTGGTGGCCTTTGCCTCGAAGTCTCCCCTGCTGGTGGTAAATTATGGCGTTGGAGATACTATTATCAGGGCAAGGCGCAAATGCTGGCATTAGGTAAGTACCCAGCTGTTACGTTATCAGAAGCCAGAAAAAAGCGCGATGAACAGCGGAAATTGCTTGAGACAGGTAAACATCCGACACGCGAAAAGAAAGTTCAGAAGATACGCAAGGCGCATGAAGGGGAGAATACCTTTGAGAAATTGGCACGCCGTTGGTTAGAAATGAAGGGCGAAGGCTTAAATGAGAAATACGCCAAACAATGCCTTGTTCGGATGGAGCAACACGTTTTTCCTACTATTGGCGCATTACCCCTAACTGAAATAACTATCCCCGATGTGGTTAAGGTGGTGGAGGATATAAGTAAGCGTGGCACGATTGAGACCGCCAAGCGCATGAAGCAACTTATAAGCCAGATATTCCGCTATGCAGCGCAGCGAGGCATGTGTCAGCACAATCCAGCGGCAGACTTACGCGATATACTCCCTACTCAGGAAGAAAATCACCATCCTTGTATTCCTATGAGTGAAGTACCAGAATTGCTGAAGGCAATGAATACCAGAAACGATGACATGACAAAGTACGCCATGTGGTTGCTAGCTTATACATTCGTGCGCACTGGGGAACTTATTGGCGCGAGGTGGGAAGAAATCGACTGGGGAAAAGAGGAATGGCATATTCCTAAAGAGCGTATGAAAATGAAACGCCCGCACATTGTACCACTCTCAAGGCAGGCTTTGGAGATACTTAGGAAGCTGCAGTTTATTACAGGCGAGCATGATTTTGTGTTCTACAGTGCCAGTAGTAAACATAAGCATCTCAGCAATGGCACAGTACTTATGGGACTTCGACGCATGGGTTATAAGAATCGCATGACTGGACACGGTTTCCGCACCCTAGCCAGCACTATCCTGAATGAGAAAAATTACTCCGCTGATTGGATTGAACGCCAACTCGCGCATGAAGATGAAGATAAAATCCGCGGCGCATACAATCGAGCGGAATACCTTTTAGAGCGCAAGAAGATGATGCAGGATTATGCGGATATTTTGGAAGGCATTAGTTCAATGAATAGAAACGTAGTGGACTTACAAGGTATGGCTGTATGACCACTGAGCTACCAAAACATTGGCCGTTTGCCAGTGCTGAAGATTTTGATGATTATATTCGCTGGGCAGGTAAACTAAGACAGAGGGTGCTCAAAAAATCATTGTCCACTACTACCAAAGAATTTTTACTTGAGTTGCTCATGACTGCTAATTGGGAAAGAGAACAGTTGCGCTCTCTATTATCTGAAAACGAAAATACTTTTTCGATGGCCATTAAGGCTATCGATTCAGAAAAATCAAAGTCCAAAGTGTTGGAACAGATGATAGAGTATCATCAGAAAATATTAAAAAACATTGAGCATATTGATGTGCTGAAGAAACAAATAATTGACCGAAATCTAGCAAATAAAGCTAGGCCTGCAGCGAAGCGGGCAAAGCAGGTAAAGGCACTAGGGAAAAAGGACATCCTACATCGCGCTATTAATGATTTATATGCTAGCCCAGATGCACTAAGAAAATTTCCATCAAAGAAGTTAAAATGCGACTATTTGTGGGGTAATAATTTTGGGCAAGGTTATAAAAAATCCACATTTGAAAGGTATGCTACAAAGTACATGAAGCAAAAAGAGCGAGAGTGACTTTGAAGAATCTAAATAGATAATTCCTATTTCTGGAATTTTCTAGCTACAAGATTCCATATTATCTATATAATTCAGTTTATTAATACAAACATATTTGTCAAAGTAGACCTGTTAACTTCTAACAGGAGCTATTTATATGACTCGCATTTTAAGACTACCAGAAACCATGTACCGTACTGGCTATAGTAGGAGCACTATTTACGCTAAGATTGCTTGCAACGAATTCCCACGCCCGCGAAAGCTTGGTCAGCGTGCTGTTGGTTGGTTGGAAAGCGAAATCACAGATTGGATTGCTAGCCGCGGCACTACAAACAATAGCGAGGTGCAGCAATGAAGCACCCTCCCCTGACAGATATAAAGGCATTGAAGGCACAAGCCATTTCCCGCATGTATGAACTACTGCAAAAGCTAATGCCAGATAGGATAGTTGTTAGCACTGCTGATGGCTTTCGAATTGGCAATCGTGGCAGTTTGTCGGTTAGCTCGGATGGCTTATTTAATGATTTTGAGGCTGATAAGGGTGGTGATGTCATAGATATGGTGGAGCATTGCCTGCACACAGATACCAGCGGAGCAATAAACTTCCTGAAGTGGTTTTTAGGCCAAGCACCAGCATCACCACCTGTTACACTTAAAGCCAAAACTCCAAGGCATACAAGTTCTGAGCGCATAACAAAAGCCTTGCGCATATGGAATGCAAGCACACTAGAACTTTGGGTGAGTGAACAGTATTTGAATAGGAGAGGTATTTACCAATGGCCTGATGGAGTATTACGCTATCACCCACGGCTATGGAACTTCACCACCAATGCAGAGCACCCAGCGTTAGTGGCAGCAATTAGGGGACTTGATGGCAACATTATCGCCGTACATGCTATTTTTCTAACCCCTGATGGTCATAAAATCACTGGTGAAGGGGTGGAGGCCAAGCTCATGTTTGGTTGCCCTTCTGGTGGCGCAGTGCGACTTGGTGAGCCTGCTAAGCAGTTGATTGTGTGTGAAGGGCTGGAAGATGGCCTGACACTCAAGCAAGCCATGCCTGATTCATTAATATGGGTGGGGTGTGGCACTTCTGGGCTAATGCATATGCATCTACCCAGCAGCGTTAAGGCAGTGACAATTGCAAGAGATAATGACCCAGCAGGTGAAAATGCCGCCAACCAATTAGCTGAACGACTCAAAAAAGAAAGCAGGGTTGCTAGCATCGCAACACCTGCTCCATTCAAAGATTTTAACGAACTTTTAGTCAAAGGAAACATAGCATGTTTGACAGCATAAATGAAGCAATTAATGGCGCAGAAAAAGTGCCTGAATTTAACGAAGTGGAGATGATTTGTATGAGTGATATTGAGATGAAACCAATTGAGTGGCTTTGGTCTGAGCGTATTGCTTGCGGCAAGATTACGGTAATTGCTGGTAATCCAGGGCTTGGCAAAAGCCAGCTTACTGCATGGCTTGCTTCAGTAGTTACGCAGGGTGCAAGCTGGCTTGATGGTCATGTGAAAGCTAAACAAGGCGAAGTGGTTTTCTTATCCGCTGAAGATGATGCAGCGGATACGATTAAGCCGCGTCTCATGGCAGCTGGTGCTGATGTAAGTCGTTGCCATGTACTTGAGGCAGTCAATGTTCAGGCGGCAGATGGTAAAATCAGCAAACGTGGTTTTGATTTATCGCAGGATATTGAGCGTGTAGGTAAAGCCATAGAGTCAAGAACAGGTGGAGTGAGATTGGTCATCATCGACCCTATTTCTGCATATCTAGGCAAGGTAGACAGCAATAAAAACGCTGAAGTGCGTGGCTTAATGATGCAGTTAAATTCTATCGCACAAAAACATGGTGTTGCAATGTTACTGATTACACACAACAGCAAGGATGATAAGAAATCTGTAATTAACAAACCAATTGGCAGCATTGGTATGGTGGCTGCAGCGCGGGCTGCTTATACCGTCGAACAAGACACCAAAACCCCAGAAGTCCGCTATTTCCTGCCAATAAAGAATAATATCGGAAATGATAAGGATGGCTTTGCCTACGAGATTAAGAGTGTTGAATTACCAGAGGGCATAAGCACTTCATGCATCGAGTGGGACATGCAACGCGGCGCAGTTAGTGCCAAAGAGATACTCAACCCTGAACCAGTAGAAAAAACCACTGCAATCAATGGAGCAAAGGCATTTCTTGAAGGGCTATTGGCAGATGGTGCAATGCTCATGATAGATGTGATTGAAGAAGCTGAGGGGGCTGGATACAGCAAGGGAAGTATTCAGCGTGCTGCTCAAAGAATTGGTGTTTCACGTAAAAAGCAGGGCATGAAGGGAGGCTGGCTTTGGAAGCTTCCTAAATCTGATATTTATGGCAATCTTGTCGAAGATACCGAAGATGACGAAGGTAGCAATGATTTGAGTGTCATACCTTTAATAAATGAGCTGCAATCTTCAGAAGACAGCATATCAGCTATCGAAGGTATGACTCCAAATAACATGCATTCTTCGATACCTTCGCAATCTTCGTGTCATGATATGGAGTAATAAAAATGTCTAAACAAGCACCCACTAAAAAAAGCCAAATGAATGCGGTCGCGCCAAAGAAGGCCAAGAACAATGGCCATATTTCAGGTATTGATAATGCAACATATACTAACTTAATGGTCAATCAGCTTGCCGATGCCAGCTATATTCACCTCATGGAAAATGATGATAAGCAAAAACTTATAGATTCGATATTGCTAGCACTTGTGCATATTGAACCAAAGGATGCAATTGAAGGTCAACTAGCTGCGCAGATGGTGGCCTGTCACAACATGATGATGGATTGTATGCGTCGAGCAATGCTCAAAGGACAGACGCATGAGGGAAGACAGGAAAACCTCAAATATACTGTTAAGCTCAGTCGTACCTATGCACAGCTGGTAGATACATTAAACCGCCATCGTGGTAAGGGTATGCAGAAAATCATTGTTGAGCGTGTGAATGTAGAGCAAGGCGGACAGGCTATAGTGGGAGCTATTACACATACGGGGGGTGGGGTAAAAGAAAAAATAAAGGAACAACCCCATGCATAGTGAATATACCCCCCTATCGTGTCAAAAAACCCTACTTAATGGCAACCCTCGTGGCAACCCAGCCAAAGCTCCCAGATGTGGAGCAAAAACCCGCGCTGGAAACCCTTGCAAAGCACCCGCAGTAAAAGGTAAGCAACGATGCAGAATGCATGGCGGCACGAAAGGGTCAGGCGCACCAAAAGAAAATCAGAATGCGCTTAAACATGGGCATTACTCCCTAAAATCACAGTTAGAGAGGAATTATATTAGGGAATTAATTAACCTCGGATCTAAAGCATTTGACTCTGGTCATTAACATAATTCCTAGTAGCGATTCTTGATGTGCCATCTTGTGCCATCACTTTCCCCCCGCTACGCAATTGTGGATAATATTTTTGTAATGTTGTCGAGTAAGTGCCACTTTTATCAACACCGCTTTCCAAATAATCTCTTAGGAACTCATG